>ERZ857882.3412-NODE-3412-length-15036-cov-7.834857_pt1 | contig 15036 bp, 13 predicted proteins | sample MGYA00519697_ERZ857882 | MGnify/ENA primary metagenome ERZ857882 (study PRJEB31778, sample SAMEA3449373) | human gut metagenome | biome: human gut; feature: human-associated habitat; material: faeces | place: United Kingdom | collected 2010/2012 ...
GGTACAGCCCCTTGGCTCTCCCTCTGGGAGAGCTGTCACCGAAGGTGACTGAGAGGGCTATGCGCCATCATTCCCCTCTCCGTCTTCGCCTCGCTCGGCCATCTCTTCCATAGGGAGAGGCAAGGAGTGTGGTTCATTATCTCACTGCGTCTGGGGGACGGGGAGCTTTCTATCGCCGGGGAGAAGAACGTAATCTGCCTGGTCAAGATCAATGGGCTTCTCAAGGCGTTGATTCAGAATGTCTACCCGGCTCCCGTCCTTCATTACGACACAGGCTGTGGCACCGTTGAAGCAGAAGAAATCCGCATAGGTCTTTTCTCCCGTGTCTGCTGTCAGGGAAATGCTCTGGCTGCGAAGCTTCACGGAGGTGACCGGGAACGCTTCCAGACAATCGGTTCCGTCCTGCCCCCAGCCGGTGCTGGCTTTCAGGGTGATGGGTTCGGACAGCAGCTCAATCTCCCGATAAAGAGTTTACCACGCAAACGTCACATTTTAGGCAAAAATATTTTCGGAACAGGAAAAAGCCGCCCGGCGGGGCGGCTTTTTATACTATGGAACCTCTGAATAAATCGTCTTCGGCTGGCGGCGCTTACCAGGCGGAGGGCTTCAGATCGCCTACATAGACCACGTCCCGAATCTCGATAACGACGTCCGTGGGGTCTCCCGGGTCCGTAGTGACCGTGGTGATGTTATCCGGCGCGTAGGCGGTGGCATCCCCTTTGTCCCGATTCGGGTCGAGATGATAATCCGTCGGCGGATTTTCGGTGGGGACATAGCCGTTCTCGCCCTGCTCCACAAATTCCGTACCCTCCGGGGTCTTGTTCTCGAAGCGGATGTTCTTGACGATGTCCTTTCCTTCCCCGTGGGGGATTGATGTAAAACCATTATACAGGATATGGCGACAAAAAGCAAGAAGAAAATGGTTTGTATACCATTTTTTAAGAAAAAAAGGATGTCTCCCCCCTGAAAATTGGGGAGACACCCGAAAATGATTTGACTTTCTCAGCATTTGACCCGCTCGCCGACCCGGCAGTATACCAGATACCCCGCCGCGGCGGCGACGGACAGGGCGTAAACCACCGCAATCAGGACAAAGGGCAGCTTGACGTGGACGGCGTACAGGAATCCCGCCAGCAGGGAGCCGATGATGCTGCCAAGGGATTTGGTGGCGTTGTAGAAGCCCATGACCAGATTCTTCTGGGCAGGGTCTGCCCGGGTGGCCACCATGTCCTGCAATACGGGGACACTGACGGAATACCCGGCGTACAGCGCGATGCCGCAGGAGAGGAAAACGGAAATCTGCGGCGCAAGGACGGTTCCCAGCGAGGCCAGGGTGCAGGCGCCCACCAGCACCACCGTGGATTTTCCGGTGTCGGCCTTCCGGATGATCCACAGGCACAGGGTCATATTGAACAGGAAGGACACGAAGCCCACCACGGCCTTGATGATGCCGTTATAGGCGGAGGTCAGCCCCAGCTGGTCTTTCAGGTAATAGTTGAACACCTGGTCGAAGCAGGTATTTCCCAGATTGATGAGAATGTTCACCAGAAACAGAAGGACGAAGGCGGTATTCATGAAATATTTGCCGTCCCGGAAGGCGTCGAAGGGATTGCCGTTGGCAATCAGCTCCCTGACGGACACCTTTCCGGTGCGTTCCCCATCCGGCACACAGCACAGCCGGAACAGAATGCCGCTGACGAGCAAAGCAGCCGCTTGCAGAAGAAAGGCAGCGCGGATGGAAAATTCCCCCACCACGCCGCCGACAAGATAGCCGAAGGCGCCGAACACCGAATGGAGGGTCGCGCTGTAGGTCAGGTATTTTGCCATGTCCTTAGGCTCCGCGACGTTGACCACATAGGTCAGCATACTGACGAACACGCCGCCGATAAATACGCCCGCCAGAAGCCGCACAAAGAGAATACCCGCCTGGGTGGTGGAATAGGCGAACCCCAGCTGTGCCGCCGCGTAGCCGACGCAGCAGATGAGCAGAGACTCCCGGGAGGAAATGAACCGGTTGATATTGCCCCAGGAGGGGGACAGGGCAAAGTTGGCGATCATCATGACCGCCAGCATCAGCCCGAACATATAGTCCGGCAGACCCAGCTCCTGAATGATGGTGGGGGTTACAGGGTGGGCGAAGTTGGCCGCAAGGTGAAACAGCGCCATGGCCACGAAAAACAGAAGAAAGCGGGTTTTATATTTCATAAATACGGCCCCAATCGGTCATTCCAGCGTGATGGTCATTTCGTTGCGGTAGGTTTCGCCTGCGGGCAGGTGAATCATGTGTTCCTGCTTGGCGAAATTCTCCACGAAGGCGCTGTGAGAGGGGAGACTGACCCACGGCTCAATGCAGACGTAGGGGGCGTCGGTTTTGGGCGCGTGCCACAATCCGACAAAGGGCATGTCCGGGAAGGACACCGTGACGCTGCGGGAAGATTTGCCGGAGCGCAGGGTCAGCGTGCGGCTGACGTTTCCCAGCACCACCGCGTCCAGATCAAACAGCGCGTGGGTCAGGGGAATCCTGCGGCCGTCTTCCAGAGGATAGGGAGATTCGGTGCCGGCAAGCCGGTAATTGGCGGGGTCCATATCCACCCGCACGGGCTGGCAAGGCTCGGCAAAGTCCAGCTCCCAGTCCTCAAAGGAACCCTCGCCGTTCAGGGGAACATGGAAGCCCGGGTGTCCGCCGATGCCGAAGTACATCTCCCGGGAATCCCGGTTTTCCACCAGACAGGTCTTGCGGATCTGATTCCCGTGGAGGGTGTAGCATACGTGGAAGGCAAAACGGAAGGGATACATGGAACGGGTCTTCTCGTTGTCGGTTAAGGTGAAGCGGATGGAAGACCCGGTCTGCCCGGTCACGTCGAAATCCGTGCCGATGCAGAAGCCGTGGATGGTCATGGGGTAGGTCTTCCCATCCAGCAGGTACTTTCCGTCAGTCAGGCGGCCGACGTAGGGGAACAGGTTGGCGTCCCGCCGCGCCCAGTATTTGGCGTCGCCCTGCCAGAGATATTCGGCGCCGTCCTTGACAATGCTGTGCAGCACGGCGCCGCAGGCGTCGAGCGTCACGGTCAGGGTGCCGTTGTGAAGGGTGTACAGGCTCATAAAATGTCCTCCTGAAAAGTGATGGGATTTGTGTAACCAGTATAGCGTGAAAGGCTGCACTTTGCAAGATTTTATGAAAAGTATGAAAAAATGAGTAAGAAAGGTATATGTGGGTTGGTGGCATTTTTGATTATACTGTAGGCAGGAAACAAAATAACAGGAGGGAATGGAATGAAAAAATGGAACGTGGCCATTATCGGACTGGGGTTTGTGGGAAAGCTCCATTATGACGCTCTGCGGCGGCTGCCCAATGTCCATGTGCGCACCATCGTGGTACACAAGGCACAGGACATTCAGGCTACGAAGGAAAACTACGATGCGGACGTGGTGACGGACTGCTGGCAGGAGGCTGTGGCGGACCCGCAGATTCAGGTGATCCATAACTGCACGCCCAACGCCCTCCATGACGAGATCAATCTGGCGGCTATCGGGGCGGGGAAGCACCTGTACGCGGAAAAGCCCATGAGCCTGACCACCGCCGGGGCGGAGGAAGTGCTGGCGGCGGCAAAGGCCGCCGGAATTGCCCATGCCATCAATTACCAGTGCCGGATGAACGGTGCGGTGCTGGAAATGCGGGCACGGCTTCAGCGGGGACAGGCAGGCCGGCCGCTGTACGTGGGAGGACAGTATTTGCAGGAGCCCGTGGCGCGGAAGACCGACTACACCCCCCGTCGGATTCCGGAGACCTCGCCCGCCCGTGCGCTGCTGGACATTGGTGTCCACTGGGCGGATACGGCGGGCTTTGTCATGGGCTGCCCCATTTCCAGGGTGTATGCAAAAATGTACACCCACCATCCCATCCGCATCGACCCGGAAACGGGGCGGGAGATCGTGGTGCGCAGCGACGACACCACCTCCGTCATGGTGGAGTTTGCCGACGGCACCCCCGGCAGCGCCCTGTTCTCCAAATGTATGCTGGGGCACAAGAACGACCTGCGTGTTATCGTCAGCGGGGATGAAAAGGAGTTTTCCTGGCATATGGAGCAGTGCGACCGGCTCTGGGTAGGCCAGCGGGAGCGGGGCAACGAGAGCGTCTACGTAGACAGGAATACGGCTCTGCCCGAGGTACACCCCTACATTCATCTCCCCGCCGGACACACCCCCGGCTGGATGGACGCGCTTACAAATGCCATGCAGGCGTTCTATGATTCCCTGAACGGGGAAGCCTACGCCAGAGAAAAAGTGCCCTATGCCACCTTGGAAGACGGCGTTATGGGCAATCGGTTCGTGGACGCCTGTCTGGAATCCGCACGTCAGGAGCGCTGGATTTCTCTATGATTCGTGCATTCGATAAAGGAAAGTGTAGATTGCATATATTGCAAAACGGCGAAAACACAGCTACAATAAAAACAGCAAATGGGCAATATGCTCAAAAATAAATTTTGGGAGGTTACAATATGGCAGACTACCGCACGATTCCCGCCGCCGAGCTGGGCAAGGGCAGCAACATCAAAGTTGAGCTGTGCGAGACAGAGGTGGATCTTTATTGGAAAATGGCGATCGAGGTTCTGGAGCTGATTCAGGAGAACAACGCCAAGGGCGAAAAGACCGTTATGATCGTTCCCTATGGCCCTCTTGGCCCCTACGCCCGGCTGGTGGAGCTGATCAACAAGCACCGGGTCAGCCTGAAGAACTGCTGGTTCATCAACATGGACGAATATCTGGATGAGAACAAGCAGTATCTGCCCAAGACCGACCCGCTGTCTTTCCGCGGCGGCATGGACCGGATCTTCTACGGTCTGGTAGACCCCGAGCTGCTCATGCCGGAGGAGCAGAGAATTTTCCCCGAGCCGGGCAACGAAGGCCGCATCTGGGAGACCATCCAGAAGCTGGGCAAGCTGGACATGTGCTGGGGCGGCGTCGGCATCACGGGACATATCGCCTTCAATGAGCCGCCGGAACCCGGTGAAGTGTGCACGGACGAGGAATTCCTCCAGCGTCCCACCCGTGTGCTGAAGCTGGCACGGGAGACCAAGACCATCAACGCGTTCATGAACGCGGGCGCCGATCTGGACGCCATTCCCGACTGGTGCATCACCGTCGGCATGAAGGAAATTTTCCATGCCCGGAAGGTTCGTATGTGCATGCCCCGTGACTGGAATGCCGCCATGCTGCGAAAGGCGCTCCACGGCCCCGTCAGCTGCAAGGTGCCCGTGTCCCTGTTCCAGAATCACGGCGACGCCAAGATCTACGCCATCGCGCTGGCCGCTACCACGCCCGTGATCCCGGAGATCCGCGTCTACAATAAGTAATATACATAAAAATATGGCAGGGCGCTATCTGGTGCCCTGCCACTTTTCAAAGGAAGCTCTGGTTCAATCGGCGAGAGCCGGCGAAAAAGATCTGCTGCTCAGCCGAAGACGATTGATTCAGAGGTTCCCAAAGGGAGAATGGCTATGAACAAAATCTGGATCGGCAACGGCCAGCTGGTCTTGCCGGACAAAATCGTCCCCGGCGGCTCCGTGCTGCTGGAGGGAAAGAAGATCGCGGCCGTCAACGTGCCCTGTCCGCCGGATGCCCGGCGGGTGGATGTGGACGGAAGCTATATTATGGCGGGCTTCGTGGATATCCATGTCCACGGCGGCGGCGACTCGGACTTTATGGATGAGGACGCTTCGGCGTTCCCAACCATTGCGAAAGCCCACTGCGCCCATGGCACCACCGCCCTGTGCCCCACCACCATGACCTGCGCGGATTCATTGCTGGAAAAGACCATCGACCTGTTTCTGGAAGCGGACAAGGAGCCGGAAAACGGTGCGGAGCTGCTGGGACTGCATCTGGAGGGCCCTTATTTCTCCGCTGCCTCCAAGGGCGCACAGCCCATTGGGGAGCAGCGTATCCCTGAGCGGGAGGATCTGGAGCGGATACTGCGGCGGGCGAAGGGAAGCATCCTGCGCTGGGACGCCGCGCCGGAGCTGCCGAACATGGAGCTGTTTGCCAAGGTCATGGCGGAAAACGGGGTTCTGACTTCTCTGGCGCACAGTGCGGCGACCGCGCCGGAGGCATTGCGGGCCTTTGACTGGGGCTTTTCCCATGTGACGCATTTCTACAATGCCTGTACGACGTTCCACAAGAAGAACGGTCTGGTTTATTCCGGCATTGTGGAGGCGACCTACCTGCGCGACGATGTGACCATTGAACTCATCGGCGACGGACGCCACATTCCACGGGAGTCCATGCTGCTGGCCCTGCGCATCAAGGGCGCGGACTCCATCGCTCTGATCACGGACGCCATGCGGGCGGCCGGTGTAAACTGCGAAAAATCCGTGCTGGGCGCCAGAACCACCGGCGTACCCGTGGTCATCCGGGACGACGTGGCGCAGCTGCCAGACCTCAGCTCTTACGCGGGCAGCATTGCCACCATGGACCGGTGCCTGCGCACGGCACATGTGCAGTACGGAATTCCTCTGCCGGAGGTCAGCAGAATGCTCTCCCTGACACCGGCGAGACTCTGCGGCGTTTCCGACCGCAAGGGTTCGCTGGAAAAGGGGAAGGACGGGGACGTGGTCGTGCTGTCCGGGGATTTCCAGGTGCAGCAGGTATACGCCCGGGGCGATCGGTGCGTGTTTGAGACGTGAAGAACCTTTATATATTATCCATTGTATAAGATGCTGAAAAGAATAAGTTCTATATAGGGAATCGTAGGTAATGTTGATTGCAATTGTGGACGATTTGCTCTATACTATAGCCATAGCAGGTAAGCGGATTGTGAAATTTGCTGTAGTCGCGCAACTGCTAATCAATCAAACTGAGGAGGAACACAAATGAAAAAACTGTTCGCACTGCTTCTGGTGGCCATCATGGCGCTGAGCATGGTCGCCTGTGGCGCAGATAAGACTGCAACCACCGAAGCCCCCAAGACTGACGCTCCCGCTGCTCCCGCTGCCACTCAGGCGGAGACGACCGTGTCCGACGAGCCTGTGACCATCCACTGCCTGCACTACATGGTCGAGGGCAACAAGTCCGCCGGCCTTGAGAAGATCCAGGCTGCGTTCTCCGAGAAGTACCCCAACGTTACTTTTGAAAACAGCGCATACTCCCAGGGCACTGACTACTTTGCACAGCTGCAGACCGCGATCGCTTCCGGCGATATGCCCGAGATCATGATGGGCAACCCCGGCCTGTACACCGACCTGATCGATGGCGGCTACGTCATGGACCTGACTGGCAACGCCGTTATCGAAGGACTGGGCCTGACCCAGGCCGACATGGGCGACGTGTCCTATCAGGGCAAGTGGTACGCCTTCCCCGTGGACTTCAAGACCTGGGGCGTTTACTACAACAAGACCATCTTTGATGAGCTGAATCTGAAGGTTCCCACCACCCAGACCGAGCTGCTGGAAGTCTGCAAGGCTTTGAAGGCCGGCGGCTATGATCCTTGGGCACAGTGGTATGCCGACGGCGCCTCCGTTGATATCGAAATGCGTCCTGTCGTCTGGACGGAAGCGATCCAGAACGGTGACAACGATATGTTCGAGAAGCTGATGAGCGGCGAGAAGAAGGTTGCTGACTATCCCTACTTCGCCAAGGGCCTGGAAGCCTGGGGCGCTCGTATGGGCAACTGGGCACGCAATGACGCCACCTCCAACAAGCAGTCCGACGCCAACGAGATCTTCCTGTCCGGCCAGGCCGGCATGCTGTACCAGGGCACCTGGAACTACGGCTCCATCGAAGACCTGAAGTCCGACGACTTCGACTATGGCTTCTTCTTCGTTCCCACCGACGACTCCGGCAGCGAGCCTGTCATGAACGTTCAGGTCGATCAGGCCTTCATGGTCAACCCCAAGGCTGAGAATGCTGACTGGGCCGTCAAGTTCATGGAGTTCTTCCTGAGCGAGCAGATGGGCACCTGGTCCGACGCGACCAAGCAGCCCTGCATCACCGGCGCTACCACCGAGAATACCACCGATTTCCTGAAGACCATTCTGGACGTGAAGGCCTCCGGCAACACTGTCGGCTACGGTGAGTTCACCGTTCCCTTCACCTCCGCTTACACCGCTGCTTACCGCAAGGCTCTGACCGCTTATGCCACCTACTGCTGCACCGGCAAGACTACCGACGGTGTCAACTCCGTGGAAAGCTGCATCGAGTACATGCAGGAGCTGTTCGACGAGGAATTCGCACAGGCTGGCCTGTAATGGCTGATATCACATTGTTCGTATAATTTAAGGGTCGGGTGGGCGCAGTCCGCTAGGACAGCGCCCACTCATCCCTCTTACCAGAAATAACGGCTAACCGGCCGCCACCATGAGAGGTGTGTGTATGCGCAAATTAAATATGCCGAGGCGGCTGTCTTCCAGTGCGGCCCGGACTCACGGCGGAAACATGCTGTTTATGCTGCCGACGATCATCCTGTTCTGCATTGTTGTCCTGATCCCATTCTTTCAGGGCATTCCCTATTCCTTCACCAACTGGAAGAGCATTGTCAGTGAAACGAAGGAATTCAACGGACTGAAAAACTACATCTACCTGATTAAAAACAAATATTTTCAGGATTCCCTGCTGGTCACCTTCAAGTTCACGATCCTGTATATGATTTCCGCGAACGTTATGGGATTGCTGCTGGCGCTGGCCATCCACAGGTCTTCCTGGTTCAATAATATTGCCAGAACCGTACTGTTCCTGCCCTTTACGGTGTCCGTGACGGCCGGTTCCATTGTCTGGTCCTACGTATTTACCGATGTTTACGGCACGATCACCGGTCTCGTCAGCCCGCTGGGTATGCCCGGCCAGATCATTTACGGTATGGTCGTCATCGGCGCATGGCGCGACATGGGTTACACCATGCTGATCTACATTGCGGCACTTCAGGCCGTTCCTCAGGATTATTATGAAGCGGCGACCGTGGACGGCGCCGGAAAGCTGCGTCAGTTCTTCTCCGTGACCGTTCCCAACATTGTGCCCGCGTTTACGACGAACGTGACGCTGCTGCTGGCATGGGGCCTGCGGACCTTCGATATGCCCATGGCCGTTGCCCGCAACGCAAGAGAAGGTCAGTTCACCGCGGTTTATGTCTATGACAGCATCTTCTCCAACAACAAGGCTGGCCTTGGTCAGGCAGCCGCTGTTATCCTGACCATCATTCTGGTGGTTCTGACCCAGATCGTTACACGCTCTCTGAGAAGACTGGAGGTTGAACAGTAATGGCAAGTTCGACGGTTATTGCTTCCCCTCACAAGCGTCTTCTGGACCGGCACACCCAAAAGAAGCTGGCCGGAAACGGCCGGGTAATCATGATTCTGCTGATTATGATTATTGTGGTGCTGCCGTTCTATGTGGCGGTTCTGTACTCCTTCCGCGCGCCGGACGCCATCACGGCCAACCGCCTTGCATGGCCGGAGCATCCGACATTCCAGAATTATCTGCGGGTCATTTTTGAAAATGAAAGCTTCCTGACCGGCTACAAGAACAGCATCATCAACACTCTGCCCACGGTTGTGCTGCTGATGGTCATTACCTCCATGGCAAGCTGGGTTCTGGCGCGCCATGAGACAAGGTTCTATAACTTCATGTACGCCATCCTGACGCTGGGTCTGCTGATTCCCTTCCAGTGCTTTGAGCTGCCGCTGTACATCAACTGGTACAACGCCGGTCTCGTCAGCACGAACATTGGATTCATTATCGCCCGCGCGGGCTTACAGATATCCATCAGTCTGACGGCGGTCACCGGCTTTATCAAGACGGTGCCCCGCGACTTGGAGCAGGCGGCGATGATGGACGGCTGCAACCGGTTCCAGTGCTTCTGGAAGGTGGTCTTCCCCCTGATGACCCCCATCAACGTGACCCAGCTGGTTCTGAACACCCTGTTTATCTGGAACGACTACAGCACGTCGATCATTCTGCTTCGCAAGAAGTACTCCTTCACCCTGACGTTGGCACAGATCATTTACTTCAACGAGAATACGACCATGCTGAACGAGGCGTTTGCCTTCTTCATCATGGCCATGATCCCGATTCTGATCCTCTATCTGTGCATGCAGAAATACATTGTCAGCGGCATCACCGCTGGTGCGGTCAAGGGTTGATCCCGACAGTTTGGCACCGGCCTCAGGAAAGCCTGAGGCCGGTGTTTTCCATAACAGGAAATGTAAGGAAAGTAAAAAATACGTTGCGGATGCCGACAAATTCTGTTATAATACTACAAAAAAGGAGGGCGTGCCGTTTTGACTGCCAAAAAAAGGAAATTCCGGAACATTCCGCCGGAAGAAGAACAGACGGGACTGCTCCTGTGGTTTCAGATTTTACAGAAGCATTATCTGAAGCTGTTCGGCGCGAACGCCATAGCGGTTCTCAGTCTGCTGCCCTGCGCCTACTTTGTTTATCTGCTGGTGCAGACCGGCGATGTTGTTTTCTGGGTGGTGGGGCTGGCACTTTTTGTGCTGGCGTCCCCCTGTCAGACCGGACTGCACAGTGTCTGCGTGCGGCTGGTTCACAGAATGCCGGTGTGGGTGAAGGACGAATTCATCAATGCGTGGAAGCAGGAGTGGAAGCCCTCCATGCTCCTCGGCCTGATTCTCGGCGTGCTGTGGTCGGTTCTGGCCTACGGGGCGTATATGGTGGTCGCGGTGGACGGCGGCATGTCTGTGGGATATCTTCTGATGATGCTGCTTGCGGCGTATTTCCTGACGGGGCTTACCCTGTTCGGCTATCAGCAGATCGCCATGCTGGAGCTGCCCTTTGGCACACAGCTGAAAAACGCGGCGCTTCTGATTTTCGCCGGGAAACTGCGCGCCTTCTTTGCCATCGCGGTGTGGGTCGGAATGCTCCTGGTTCCCGTGATCTACTACGGTCTGGCGGCGTACATATTGCTGGCGGGCTGGGTGGCCATCGGGGTCATGACGGCGAATGTCATTTTCGCGCCGGTGTTTTCCCGACTGTTTTTGACGGGAGAGCCGGAATGAAAAAGAAACTGGAACACATCTGGTACTATTACAAGTGGTATATTCTGGCCGCCGCGCTGGTGATTCTGGTTGCGGCGAATTTCATAGGAGAATTGGGGCAGCGGCGTCAGCCGGACGGCGTGGTCAGCATTGTGACCACCTCTCAGGTGCCGGAGGAAACGGTCGAGAAGATAAGGACGCTGTTTGAGACCCTTTGGGGAGACCGGAATCAGGACGGCGTCACAGAAGTGGAAGTGAATGTGTACGCCTACGACGGAATGGGCTATTCCGGCGGCAGCGCGGACGATTATGCCGCCGCGGCCGTGCATCTGGCCTCGGAGATTCAGGCAGGGACTACGGATCTGTTTCTTTCGGACGCGGAAGAACTGATGCGGCAGGCAGAGCGCCTGCAATACTATGGCGCGTTCCGGGAGTATGACGCGCTGCACCGACTGGACTGCGCCGAGCTGGAAGATTTCGGTGTCTATGCCTTCCCGGAAAAGGCGGCGCTGCTGGACATGCTTCGTTAAGAAAAACCAACGGATGAGGAAGATGAGATAATGAGCTATCGTGTTTTGTTGATCGACGACAATCAGCTGGCGCTGGAATCCATGGAAAAGACCATCCCCTGGGCGGAGCATGATCTGGAGCTTGTGGGGTGCGCGTCCAATGGCGTTCAGGGCTGTCAGATGATCCGCTCCCTCCATCCGGACATCCTCATCAGCGATATCCAGATGCCGGAGATGGACGGGCTGACCATGCTGGAGCAGATGAAAAATGAACTGGCCAATTCCAGAGTCATTTTCATTACCGCCTACGACAAAATCGAGTATGCGGCCAAAGCCATCCGGCTGTCTGCCTTTGATTTTCTGATGAAGCCCGTGAAAAACGAAGACCTGATCCAGTCTCTTGACCGGGCGGTGCAGAGTATGGACCGGGAGAACAGCAAGATCGAAAAGCAGGCGAAGGAGCAGACGATCCTCCGGCGCGCCCGGTTCCTGTCCGCCCTGACCGCCGGCTCCATGGAGGACATCGCCCACGCTTTTTCCGGTTTTGTGACCGGTATTCCCCAGAATTACTTTTTCATGATCGCGGAAACGGAGAGCCATGTCACGGAGCCGATCTCCCGGATGGAGTTTATGACGTTTCCGGAAAATGTGGAGATACTCAATGTGGTACTCAATCACCAGCTGGTCATGCTCTGCGCGATGACGGGGGAGAGCGGCCACTGGCAGAGCACGGCCAGAAGCATTGCCGCGACATTGCAGGAGAATTTCCTTGGACTGACCGTGGCCGTCAGCAACCTGTACAGCCGCCCGGAGGATTTTTACGTCGCCTATCAGGAGTGCCGCTGTGCGCTGCTGCGCCATGACATCAATGGAAGAACGGCGAGGGTGGAGTTTGCCTACGACTTGGAAGGCGACGCGCTGAAGCATACCCGGATCGAGGAGCTGGATCAGGTCTGCGAGAAGATCGCCCAGCACATTACCGACATCGACCCGGAACGGCTGTGGAGCATGATCCTGAAAAAGAGCGGCGGAAATATCCGCATTATCCGAACCACATTGTGGCTGCTGTGTACCAAGGTGATCCGCAGCAAGCTGGAACAGCATCAGTGGACGGAAGAAGCGGACATGATCGTCTACGACATCACCAAGATCACCCGGGAGCAGGAGGCCAGAGACTGGCTTCTCCGGTTTCTGGAGGAAGCCAACAGAAATACGTCGAGCCAGAACCACCGCTCCAATCTGGTTCGCAACGTGCTGGAATATATCCGCGGACACATCACCGACGGACTGGTGCTGGAAGAGGTGGCAAAGAAGTTTTATGTGTCGCCCAACTATCTTTCCAGCATCATTCACAAGGAGACCGGCAAGACCTACCGCCAGCACGTGATCGAGGCGAAAATGACCGTCGCCAAGCAGATGCTGAACGATACCCGTATGCGGGTGGAGGATGTGGCCTACGCCGTGGGATATGAAAATTACATCAGCTTCTACAACGTTTTCAAACGAATTGAGCATATGAGTCCGTCGGAGTATCGTTTTCAGAAATGGAACGGAGAACAGTTATGATTCAGGCGTGGAAGGATCTGCGTTTTTCTGCCAAGCTGACCCTGATTTTCTTTCTGGTGCTGTCGCTGACCATCGGCGTGATCACGATTCGGCAGAGCTATTCCTCCTTCCGCCTTCTGGAAGAAAAAAGTCTGGAGGATATGGAAAATCTGGCAGAGCAGGTAATTTTGAACTTTACCCAGACCCTTGAGGATATAGAGAACAGCTGCTATGTCGCCATGATCTCCCGTGAGGTGCCGAAAAATATGAGCGGCAGCGCGACCTATGCCGTTCAGAAATATACTCTCGCGACCATGATCAGCAGCGCGACCTCCTATGATTACATCATGGCGCGGAATTCTCAGAGGCAGCTGATCAGTACGGACTTTCGCAATGATACGCCCACTGAGCAGCGCAGTCAGATCGAGGCGGACTGCCGCACCATTCTGGAAGAACATCAGGAAAATACGTTGGGTTCCTGTCAATGGATCCGCATGGACAGCGGCCATGTGTATTTGCTGCGGGATGTTTACGACACCCAGCCCCTGCGGCATAAGGGTGTTATTGTGCTGCACATTCGCCAGCCATTTTTCGCGGCGAGCAGCGCTTCGGAGAATACCGGCTTCCTGTTTCTGGATAAGAACGGGGATTTCCTGACCTATACCGGCACGGAGCTGCCGGAGGGAATGACGGATGAAGTGATAGCGGACGCGCAGGCCGGAACCCTTTCCAGCAAGAATAACTGGTCGGGCGGCGAGTATTTTGCGGTGTCAGTGGCGGGCAGCCAGTGGTCGGTCATTGTGATCTGCTCTACCCAATCTTATCGAACCGGCTGCCGCCAGATTATGCAGAACGGCATCGCACTGGGCGCGCTGGGACTTCTGGCGGGCATGGCTCTGGTGTATATCCTGACAAGATCCGTGCTGAAGAAGCTGGGCAAGATCAAGGAATCCATGAAGGAGGTTGCCAACGGCAATTTTGATTCCCGCATTGAGGTGACGGATGCCGACGATATCAGTCAGCTGGCCCTTGCCTTCAACGACATGAGCCAGAGAATCTCAGAGCTGATGGCGGAGCTGGTGGAAAAGGAGCGGATGCGGAGCAACGCGGAATTGCAGGTTCTGGAATACAAATACCGCGCGCTGGAAACCCAGATCAGACCCCACTTTATTTACAACGCGCTGGAAGTGATTAGCTCCATGGCGAAAATCAAGGGAGAAACGGAAATGATCGACATTGTTCAGACGATCAGCCGGTATTTCCGCAACATCACCCAAAGCACCACCGACCAGTTTATTACAGTCCAGCAGGAATTCGACCGGTTGCAGGACTATACCCGCATTTATCAGTTCATGCACGGCGACCATCTGAAAACCGTTTTCTCCGCCCGGGAGACGGCGCGCAATGCCATGATCCCCACCATGATTTTACAGCCGGTGGTGGAGAATTCCCTGAAATACGGTCTGCGGTCTCAGGAGGAGGACTCTGAGATCCGGGTACACGCCTACACGCAGGACGGAAAGCTGCTCATTACCATCCGGGACAACGGAAAAGGGCTGACGCAGGAGCAGATGGAAAAGCTGGAGAAGGGCGAGACTGCGGAAAGCAGCAGCTCCGGCATCGGCATGGCGAACGTCCGCCAGCGCCTGAAGCTGATCTACGGGGACAAGAGCAGCATCTCCTTCCGGAACCGCACCGCCGGCGGCGTGAAGGTCACGATCGAAATTCCCTTCACCTACTCCGAGCCGGACAGTCTGTGGGAGCTGGAGCAGATGGACGACTGGAGCGACTTGGACGAGTTGTGGTGATAGAGCTACATATATACCAAATCAGATGCTTTCCGGAAAAAGCGTAAGTTTGGTGAATGGTGTAAAAAAGCTTTGGTAGTATAATATAATAACAGGCGTGAAAAAATAAACTTTTTCGTATATTATGGAGGGTTCGCCATGCTAAACTATCATGTCAAGATCGGCCTGGTTCCCATTCGCAGAGACGTTACA
>ERZ857882.3427-NODE-3427-length-14990-cov-4.112220_pt1 | contig 14990 bp, 9 predicted proteins | sample MGYA00519697_ERZ857882 | MGnify/ENA primary metagenome ERZ857882 (study PRJEB31778, sample SAMEA3449373) | human gut metagenome | biome: human gut; feature: human-associated habitat; material: faeces | place: United Kingdom | collected 2010/2012 ...
TACGCTTTCTCCAAATACTTTATTTAATAAATGGTTATGAGAACCTATTGTTATATTTTTGCTTTTACTAAATTCTTTATCTATTTCAATTATTTCATTTATTGGTTGTTTTAATTTTTGATATAATTTTTCTCCTGTTTCTGTTAATTTTAGTCCTTTATTATTTCTTTCAAATAGTTTTGTTTCTAGTATGTTTTCTAAATTTTTTATATTCATTTAAACTCCCTTTCCTGCGCTGCTTTCTAATGAAAACAAATTTTTCACTTGCTCTAGTGATATTTTGTTCTTTGGCTACTGTTACGTATATTTTATATAATTCTAAATTTACCATATTAATTACCTTTCATATATTTTTCTTTTAATTAAATTATAAAAAGGGGGCAATTTGCCCCTCTCTCAGTTTTGGAGGTCGCCTTTTGCAACCTTGAAGCCTAAATTTCTAAAGGCTGAGGCCAATTCCTCAAATGAATAATTTTTTTTGCCTTTTATGGCTATAAGATTCATTTTGGTATTGGACGTGTTTAGTAAAGCATGTTGTCCTCCTTTTGGACATATATATGCCTGTCCTCTAGAAGGCCATATCCATACCTCCCATTCTTCAATATGTTTATGGGTCCGTATTATTAAATTCGGTCCCACCTCCAGACATTGTACCTCTTCAATGTCTTCCAGGACTGTCTTTTTTACCTCACAGTCCCGTTTTCCATCGCTTAAGTCAATTATCATATTCTCTGGCAAATTTTCCGTCTTAATCATATTTGCGTCCTCCTAATTTTAATACATCTTGTTGACGATACAATTATATCATATTTACATAATTTAAGCAAATTTACCTTGCATAAAAATTTTTTATTTTAATATATTTTAATAACATCCTTTGATATGGAGGAACAAAATGATTGTAAAAACTTTAAAAATAAATAAATATTTCTACCTTATAACAACAACGTTATTAATAATTATAACTTTAACAAGTTACATTTTCATTTCAAAATCGGCAAATTTTGGACCTGAATTATTTTGGAATAACTACTCACGTTCTTCACTAACAGAATCTTCTGATGGAAATTTTATAAAATGGGTTGATTTTAATGTAACTTCTGAAGCGATGTCAAAAACTGCAAAATTAGATATAGACTCTCACAATTCTGATTCTGAAATTAAATATAATTGGATAGAATTGTTGGCATATCTTGCTTGTAAAAATGGTGGGAATTTTAAGAATTTTAAACAAAATGATTTGGATAAGTTGGTTGTACAATTAAAAAATGGAAAATCTATTCAAGATTTAACACAAAATATGAAGTATTATAATTACTATTTTAATGCATATTCTGCTGTTTTAGGTGGATTCATTGGTAATTATTCTGTTGAAGTAGCAGATGAAAATGGTACTACTCATTTTGAAGATAAATATGGCATTAAGGCTTTTTTGCCTATTGCAAAAAATTATAGTTTTAGTCATTATGATGATTTTGGTGCTTCTAGGTCTTATGGTTTTAAGCGTACCCATTTGGGGAATGATTTGATGGGAAGTATTGGAACTCCAATTATTGCCGTTGAGTCTGGGACTGTCGAACATCTGGGTTGGAATCAGTATGGTGGTTGGCGTGTTGGCATTAGGAGTTTAGATGGAAAAAAATATTATTATTACGCTCATTTGAGAAAAAATCATCCTTATGCTGCAGGTCTTACAGAGGGGGCAAAAGTTACTGCTGGCGATGTTATTGGTTATTTGGGAATGACTGGTTATAGTACTAAGGAGAATGTAAATAACATCAATGTTCCACATCTTCATTTTGGTTTGCAACTTATTTTTGATGAGTCTCAGGTTGATGGTAATAATGAGATTTGGATTGATGTTTATAATATTATTGAGTTTTTGATGCAAAATCGCTCTACTGTTTTTATGAATAATTCTGATACAAAGGATTTTGTAAGAAAGTTTAATTTTAAAGAATAGTAAAAACATTTTAACCTAATACATTCCATGTGTCAATGTTTATGGCGTGTATTAGGTTAAAGTACTATTATTTTTTTCCGTAATACTATTGATATTGTTTTGTTTATTTTACCTCTTGAAATTTGTAATGTGACAATATCATTTGGATTTTTACTATAAATATATTCTCGTAAATCATTCATTGTTTCAAGTTCTTTATCATCTATTGCTACAATTATATCTCCTTCTTTTAATTCTGTTTTTGATGCAGGTCCATTTTTTATAATTTGAGTTACATATATTCCACTGTCGAATTTCAATGTATTATTAATTGAATTTCCAGAACTATTATCTAAATGTGGTATGACATTTTTATCATATGCGTATACTCCCATTGTTGCTTGTTCAAATTTATTATTTTTTATAAAACTTTGAATTACTGGTTTTACTACATTTATTGGAATTGCAAATCCTATTCCTTCTGCGGAAGATATTTTTACTGTATTAATTCCGTATTACTTCTCCGTTTGGATATATTAAAGGTCCTCCGCTGTTTCCTGGGTTTATCGTTGCATCTGTTTGGATTAAGTCTGACATGTATGTGGTGTTTTCTTTTTCTTCTAATTTTATTGTTCTGTTTTTACTACTTATTATTCCTGATGTTACTGTTCTTCTAAATTCGAATCCTATTGGATTTCCTATTGCATATACTGTTTCCCCTATTCTTATTTTGCTTGAGTCACCTAATGTTATATACTTTAAATTATTTGCTTCTATTTTTGTTATTGATAAATCTAAATCTGAGTCGCTCCATACTACTGTACCATCGTATTTTTTACTGTTTTCTAATGTTATGTAGCATGTACTATATTTTGTTCCTGTTACGTGTTCGTTACTTAGTATATACCCGTTTTCTGATATGATTATTCCTGTTCCTAGTCCTAGTGTTGTTTCTGTGTTTGTGGAAAATATTGAACTTCCTGCGTCTTTTAGTTTTGATATTCCTACTACACTTTCCATGGTTTGTTCTAATGTATTTGCTATTGTTTGACTTTTTTGCTCTACGTTTTCCACAGTTTGTTCTTTTTCTGTGGATAGTGTTTTTTGTGTTTCGTAGTTTTGTGGATTTACGTCTATTTTTGTGTATGTATTGTATACATACATTCCTATTGTTGTTATTAGTGCCGTTAGTATTATTGTTAATACGGTTCCTTTTGTTTTGTTTTTCTTTTTTGCTTTTTTTGCCATTGCTTTTCCTCCTGTTTTTATTATGAACATTTTTGGAGGTGTTAAACGTTGTTATTTTTTTATTTGTATTTCATATTTTTTTGGAACTATGTCTTGTATTAGTCCTTTTACTAATGCTTCTGCTTGTTGGTCAGCTGCTTCTAATATTCCCATTTGCTCTACTTCTGTTTTGGCGTCTTTTTCTGCTAGTGAGTTTGCTTTGTTTGCATCTTCTTTTGGGTTTGTATTTAATAGTGTGAAATCTGTTTTTAGATATTTTATGCTGTTTGTATCTACTTTTATATCTAATACTTTTGCTTTTGGTATTGTAACCCAAACTATTGGCTTGAAGTTGTCTTGTTCAATTTTTACTTCTGATATGTCTATTCCTGCTCTTGCTGTTGCTTCATATAACATTATGAAGTTTGCTTTGTTTATAACTGCTACTCCACTGTCTTCGTAGTCGTATATTCCTTTGAATTTTAGTGTTGCTGTTGTTAGTTCACTTGATTTTTCTAGTTGTGCCGTTATGTATGTTATGTCTAGTTTTTTGTTTTTGTTATATATGTATATTGATAGTGCTATTATTGCTAATATTATTATTGTGCTTATTACTGTTATTTTTATTATTTTTAGTTTTGAAAATGTTTTCTTTGTTTTTTCTTCTATTTTTTCTTCTTTTTTCATTTTTTGTTCCTTCTTCCATTTTTTATTTTGTTACTAGTATTCCTCTAATAACTAGAAATGTTAAAATTGCTACTCCTATAATTATTAGTATTTTTAAAAATCCTTTCATTTTTCTCCCTCCTTTTTTCTATAATAGTCTGTGTTTTTGGCACTGTTTTGTTTTTAATTATTTTTTTAATATATAAGAAAAATTTTAATTAAGTTTTGTTTTTGACTTACTTAATTAAAATTTTTCTTTCTGAATTACAGTTGTAATTCATTTTTGATTTTTTCGGTTATGTCTGCTATTTCCATGTAATAACTTTCTTTAGACAATTGCTCTTCCATTTTCTCAAAATATTTTATACCCTCTACTGCCACTTCTATTTCTTCATCTGATGGCGATGTTGTTATAAATATTTGTAGAAATCTAAGCCATCCTTTGCGTTTGGCTAGATTTGAAAAATATATTGTCCCTATAAATATAACAAAATATACTATAGCACTTTTACTTGCTATAAATGCCATTTCTAGACTCGCTAATGAATATGTCCAAATTCTACAGATTATTTCTCTACTGCCACAATTTTTTGAAAACCGTGATGATTCTTTGGTTTCTTCAATTGTTGGTACTCTTTGCAATTTGTAGTATGCGTTAATTACCATATGTTCTGCTGCATGATATCTTGCATGTGCTCTTTCTTTTCCTTTTTTTGATTTCATTTCATACATCATTTTGCAAAACACACATACATCTGATGAAATTGTTATAGAAAAATATATTGTTGCAGCAATATACCATATATTTTTTGTACATATTGCAATTACTGTTAATATGATATCAATTAAAATGACATTTTTTGTTCTTATATATGCTTTTCCTTTATTTTCCTCCTGATAATTTTTTAAGTTTTTATATTTTTCAAATAATACAAATGTTTTATCACATTTTATCTTTCCGTTTTCATCTCTTTCTGCGACATAACCAATCATTGGATCTTTATTAGAATAGAATAATATTCCATTCCGTTTTGACATTGCTTCTACATCTTTTGTCTTTCTCATGTTGTTTTCTCCTTTTCTGAACGTTTTATGTTTATATTGTACTAAATTTTTGTGCAAAAGTCAATTTATGTTAATTATTTTTTATGTAAATTGTTGGTGTAGTAGTGGTATGATAATTGTTTTTTGAAATAATCTGTGTATTTTATAGTTCTTTTTGTCGAGTTAAAAAAATTTTAAAAAAGACTTGCTTTTTATTAATTTTACTAATATAATGACCATATAAAGAGCATAAACATGAAGTCAGAAAAAACTGACAGAATGGAGGATGATTATATGAGAAAAGGATTGCAAAAAGTTGTTAATGAAAATAACAATTATAGAATTATAGCAGTAGATGACGAAGAAGGAATTGTAGATTCACTTTCTATATTTTTAAAACGTTCAGGCTATGATTTTACTGGAGTTACAGATCCGATGGAAGCAATAGAAAAAGTCAAAACAGAACATTATGATCTAATGTTGCTAGACTTTATAATGACACCTATTCATGGTGACCAAGTTGTTGAGGAAATAAGAAAATTCAACAAGGAATTGTATATTTTATTATTGACAGGTCACAAGGATTTAGCACCGCCTTTAGAAACCATCCGAAGATTAGATATTCAAGGTTATTGCGAAAAAAGTGATAAATTTGATCAATTGCTTTTATTAATTGAATCTGGAATAAAATCAATTGCTCAAATGAATGAAATTAAAAAAATTAATGAAGAGTTAGCAAATAAAAATGAAAAACTTGAAGAGGCTTATTTGTCTACTATTCAAACTTTGAGATATACTGTTGAGGCAAAAGATACATATACAAGGGGTCATTCTGACCGTGTTTCTCAATATTCTGTTTTAATAGGAAAACATTTGGGACTTTCTGATAGTGATTTACATGACTTAGAAGTTGGTGGTTTATTCCACGATATTGGTAAAATTGGAATTCCAGATAGTATCTTAAGGAAAGAGTCTAAGCTTACTGATGATGAGTATTCGGAGATTAAAAATCATCCTGCTATTGGTGCACATATTTTGTCTTCTGCTAAGATTTTTGCTAATATTGTTCCTATTGTTAAACATCATCATGAGAGATATGATGGTAATGGCTACCCTGGTAGATTAAAGGGCGAGGATATTCCTTATTTTGCTAGAATTGCGGCTATTGCTGATACGTTTGATGCTATGACTTCTAAACGTAGTTACAGGGATTCTCTTCCTTTGGATGTAGTTATTTCCGAGTTTAAGAGATGTAGGGGTACTCAGTTTGATCCTGAGTTAGATGATGTTTTCTTAGATATTTTGGAAAATCATTATGATGAAATTGAAAGAATAAAAAATAATTATTAAAAAATGCGGGATTAGGGGATGGGTCTTCGATCCCGTTTTTTTTTGCTAGAATTGAAGACCCTTCTCCTAATCCCAGTTTTTCATCCCCTAATCCCTTTTTTTATAAAGGTAAAATAATATTGAAAGTAGTACCTTTTCCTTCTTCAGATTCAAATGTAATATTACCATTAAAATGCGCTTTAATAGTTGAATATGACATATATAAACCAAGGCCGGTACCATTCTTGCCTTTAGTTGTAATCATTTCTTTGAACAATTTTTCTTTTACTTTTTGAGGTAGACCACATCCATAGTCTTTGATTGATATGACTAAGTTGCTGTCTACTTTGTTTAAAATTAAATCTATGTTTTGTTCTGTTTTACCATTATATGCTTGAATGGCATTAGATATCATATTATTAATAACTTGGACTAAACTATTAATATCACCATGTATTTTAGTAGATTTAGGAGCGTTCATTTGAACATTCATATAAATCAATGCATTTTTTAGTTCGTGTTTCATTAAAATATCTACCCTTTTTACGAGTTCGTCAATGTCAAAAGATATATTATCGGTTTCAGATAGGGTGACTGCCTGTCCTTTAACGGCTGTGATAATGTCTGACATATATTCTGTGTATTCTTTGATTTTGACTATCCATTCATTCATGTCTTTTGCAATATCATGGTGGTCTTGGCTATTGACCTCAGGGTCGTCGATAGATGAGTCGTATTCTTTTACTAGGTCTGTTAGGCCTTCTGCTGCACCAGAGATTGACATTATAGGTGTTTTAAGGTTGTGGGCAATACCTCCTATTAGTTGTCCTAGTGATGCTAAACGCTCTCTTTCCATTAAAATATCTTGATTGTTTTTTATAGTTTCCATATCCTCAATGTGTTGGGTGATGTCTTTAAATAAAATTAATGTTCCTAATGATACACCATCAGAATAAATTGTGTTAACTTCAACAGAGAAGATTTTATGAATTCTATTAACATGATATTCAAATGAAATGGTCTTTTTTGAATCTTTTGTTTTTGCAATTGCATTTTTTATTTTTCCGTAATTTATTTTGTTATTTTTGCAAAATGTGTCAAAGTTTTGACCTCTTAATGCAATATCTTTTATTTTAAAAGTTACTAAAAATGTTTGGTTAAAATCTGTTATAGTACCATCATCATTTAAAACTAAATAACTATCTGACATCCTGTCTGCAATTTTTCTTAGTGCAATTGGTGCAATTCCTAAAAAGTCAAACTTAAAAATTGCCAATGCAAAGCAAATAATTGATACAGAAAATGAAATTGGTGTTACGAAAACTGTCATAGGAATCAATTTTAGAAAAGACCCTAAAACGTTTACAATAACTGGGCAAGCCAATCCTATACTAATTAATAATGATTGTTTAGAAAAGAACCCAGCATTTCTAATTGAAAATATTAATAATCGTCCAATACCAATAATCAATAAAAGATAAGTATAAACAGAGTGTACATAGAAATATGGTCCATAAATAGTATCTGTAAAAGATGATGAATATTGTATATAGAACAAATGATGTAAATCATTTGTCCACAATACAACAAGAGATAATATAGGTATTACAAGCAATAACAAATAAGACTTTTTAAATGTTATTTTTGTATTTGTAAATATTAAACTCGTAAAGAACACTGTTAAAGGTAAGAAACAGGTTCCAATATAAATAATGTTTTCAAACCAAATAGATGGTATTGAAAAAAAGTAATTACAAACGGCTTGGCAAAGCACCCCCACAGAAATGATAAGAGAGCAAAACAAGTTTAAACAAAAAACATTGTGTAACTGCTTTCTATCTTTTTGACAAGAAATATAAACAAACATTACAACAGTCAAAAGTGTAGAAAGTACCAAAAGCCAGAAACTCAAGCCGAAATTATGCATTTGTATCACCTCCAGGTATAAAACCTATTTTTTCAAAATACTTCATGTATCTAATAATATAGTCAGCATCAATATCTTTCCAACTAAAAGATACACGTTTTAAATATTCATCAGTAAAATTAGCATGTAATCTTACATTATATGTATAAGTAAGTTTTTTACTCTCATCCAAGTCATAAATAATACCAGACAAGCATTTCTTTTTCTCATTATCAGAAAGAATACCAGTAATAAGATAAGCAAACATCTCGTCAGACATAGGTATAATTTCATGACCCAAAGAATCGAGAGTTTCTAAAAGCAATTTTATAGTCATAAGTTTTGTATTATAAATATGGAATACATTACAATTACTATCATGATTCATTATTTTAACAATTGCTTCGGCAGCCAAATCAACAGGTGTTAGTTCAATAGCATGTTTAAGCATATATTTTGGAACTGCACCAATCTCAATAAATGACTTAATTCTCTTAGCAAAAGCATTATTATCAACATTTTGTTGGAAAACACCATCACTATATCTATTAGTAATATTACCAAGTCTTAAAATTTGTGCATTTAATCCATCGTAAATAGCCTCTAACACAATAAGTTCTGCCTTATATTTAGTTGTTGTATACACACCTTTTAATTTTTGACCAACAAATAAATTAGTCTCACTAAATTGCTTTTTAAAGTTGATATTTTCAGGAGTTTCCTCAATAGCCTCTTCCTTTTCACCACTACCAGAAACACTCATAGTTGAAATATGTAATAAACGTTTATTTTCTTTCTTACAAAAATCAACAACATTTTGAGTTCCCAAAACATTAATATCATCAAATTGACCTTTTAAACCATAATGTTTAACAATTGCACCAGAATTTATAACAACATCAATATTATTTCTAATTAAATCATAATCCGAAGTAGATAAGCCCAAACCTTCTTTAGAAATATCACCTTCAACAACACGAATTCTCTTAGAAAATTGATTTGAATATTTATCTCCAAAATAGAAATTCAAAGTTTGTTTCAATCTTGAAGTAGGATCAACATTGTTTTTAGGTCTAGTTAAGCAATAAATAATTCCAGAATTTTGTTTCATAAATTCATCAATTATGTGTGCCCCTAAGTATCCAGTAGTTCCAATTAATAAAATATTATCAATAGTTGCAGGAACAATACTAGATAAATTATCTAAAGTATTTCTAGCAAGAACGCTATTAATTTTATCATAATTATAATCCTCAATAAAATTAATTTCAGAACTTGGCAACTTATTAGACAATTCCTTAATAGTTGGATAATTGAATATATCTGCATATTCAAATTTTAAACCATATTTAATAGCCTCAATTTGCATTTGAATAGCACCAATAGAATCACCACCGATATCAAAGAAATTATCATTTACAGTAATATCATCAACCTTTAAAATATTCTTCCAAATTTGTAATAATTTTTCCTCATTAGTATTTAACTCATCAATATTTACAGTTTTTGTTGAAATACTCCTATGTAGGCTAGGTAATGGCAATGACTTTCTATCAATTTTACGATTGATAGTATAAGGCATTTTATCCAAACGGATAACATATGATGGAACCATATAAGGTGGCAATGCTTTTTTAAGAGTAAGTTTAACTGTATCTGGAAGAACAGAAGAATCTGCAACATAATAACCACACAAAACCTCTTTTCCATCCATCTCAATTTTATTAACAACTGATGCAGAAACACCAGGAACATTTGCCATAATATTTTCAATTTCACCAAGTTCAATTCTTAAACCTCTTAACTTAATTTGGTTATCAACTCTTCCTAAACATTGAACTTTACCATCAAAAGTCCATCTACCAATATCACCAGATTTATATATTTTTCCAGGTCCAAAAGGATTATCCATAAATCTTGATGCAGTCATTTCAGGCTTACCAATATATCCAAGACCAACTTGAATACCAGAAATATAAATCTCTCCAATTACACCAATTGGAACCTGATTCATATTCTTGTCCAAAATATGAATTTGAGTATTCATAATTGGAGGACCAACTGTTATTTCAGTTTCACCATCCAAGTTTTGAACATTAGAAAGTACAGTAATTTCGCTTGGACCATAAATATTATAAATAGTAATATCATCAGCCAAAGCCCTTAAATCTTTAACAAATTTTTCAGGTAAAGGCTCACCACCAAATACCATATTTTTAACTAAAGCCAAGGCAGTATCAGGCTCTCTATTATCATAATTTATTTTCATTAAACTAGGAGTAACAGTCATAACATCAACATTATATTTTTTAATCAAAGCATCTAATAACTTAGGATTTCTATGTTCGGCATTATTTGCCATAACAACTTTTAAACCATGTGTTAATGAAACAATAATTTCATAAACAAAAATATCAAAAGGTGTTGAAGTAACAGACACAATAGTATGTTTATTACCTTCTTTTAAATAATCCAAAACTTTTGTCATTGCCTTAGTCATGTTAGCAAAACCAACCTGATTTAGCATAACACCTTTAGGTGTTCCAGTAGAACCAGAAGTATAAATTACATAGGATAAATCTTCAGGCAATACAGTTACATTTGGATTATCATAAATTTTTCCATAAATCTCATCATTAGATAAATCAATCTCAATACAATTCTCTATGCTTTCAACACGTTCTCTTAAAGATTTTTGTGTTAAAACATATTTAGTTTGGCTATCTTCCAAATAATACTTTGTACGCTCAATTGGATATGTAGGGTCAACATTAAAGAATGCAGCACCTGCTTTAGAAATACCAAGCATACATACTATAGTTTCCAAAGAGCGATTTGTCATAATACATACTTTGTCGTTTCTGCCTATACCTTTGTTAATTAAATAATGTGCTAAACTGTTTGCTTTTTCATTTAATTCATTATATGTTAAAGAAACGTCATCACAAATTAGGGCAATGTTATTTGGATTTTTTTCAACTTGCTCTTCAAAAATTGATACAACAGTATCAGAATTTATAGGTCCAGCAGTATTGTTAAATTCATTTAGCATATTTTTTTCTTCGTCGGTGATAATATTTATATCACTAATAACTTGTTCTTGATTATTAATTAAACTGTTTAATACAAACAAGTAATGTTTTAAAATGCTCTCTGCAGTTTGATATTTAAATAAATCAGTATTATATTCAACCCTTATAACATTCATGTCGGGTACAACTTCTAACAACAAATTAAATTTAGAAGTAGAAGTATTTGGTCTTACAATATTAAAACTATAATCATCTATTTTGAATTTTTTATCATGTGGTGTTTGATATGTAAACACAACATCTAATAATGAGTTTGCAGGTGAATTCAATTTGCTTATCAATTCATTATATGGATATGGTTGGTTTGACAGTGCTTCTTTTATTAAATCCTGTGTTTCAAACAAGAAATTAGAAAATTCAGAACTAGAGTTTATCTTATTTCTTAATAATGTGTTATTAACAAACATTCCTATCATGTTATTTAACTCAGAGTACATCCTTGAATCTACAGGTGTACCAACAATTATATCACTTTGACCAGTGTATTTATAAAGTACAATATAAAATACACTGATAAAAAATGTAAATGGTGAAACTCTGTATTTTTTTGCAATGTTGTTAACTTTTTTAAATATTGAGGAGTCTACACAAAAGTCTACACTAGACCCATTAAATGATTTTACATTTGATACTGCATAATCATATGGTAAGTTTAAAATTGGTAATTCTTTGGTATTGATTTTTGAAAGCCAGTAGTTCTCAATATCTGAAATTTTATCACTATTTATAAAATCATCTTCAGATACTGCATAATCAATATATTCAATATTCAATGGTTTAATGTCTTTATCTTGATAAAGTTTGCAAAATTCATCCATCATAATATAAAGTGATGAACCGTCCATTACAATATGATGTGAATCAATTAAAATCATTGTTTTCTCATTATCTAGGTAATATACAGATACACGCAATAGTGGTGCATTTGATAAATCAAAGGGTTTTGCAAAATTATCTAATATATTTTGTTTGTTTGCTTCTGTATCATAATTAATTTCTATATCAAATGGGACGTCATCTAATACAACTTGGCACGCAATACCATCTATAATTGAAAAACTTGTCCTAAAACTAGATTGTAATTTTATAATTTTTTCAAAAGATGATTTTACTTTATTTGCGTCTAAAATTGTATCAGTTAAAAATCCACATGATACATTGTAAACAGTTGAGTCTTTATCCATTTGTGCTGCGTAAAACATTGATTTTTGAGAAGAAGATAATGGATAGTATGATTTTTTTACTGTTTTTTCAATGTGCCCCAAACCTGATTGATTAGAACTTGTAATCAAATTTGCTAAATCAATTAAAGAATGTGTGTTATATAGGTCTCTAATTGATGTGGTAATACCAAATATTTGCTCAATTTTAGCTGATAAATGAATAATTCCTATAGAATCTAAACCTATACTGAAAAGGTCATCATCCATGCTAATATTGCTGTTATTGGAAATTTTTGAAATTATATCAAAAACTTTTTTTTCAATTTCATTTTTTGGTAGTACAACATTTTTGTCTACTTCTAAAGTTACAGCATCTAATGCTTTCCTGTCAATTTTGCCATTTGGTGTATGTGGTAGTTTTTCCATATTTACAAAGTGGCTAGGAATCATATATGTTGGTAGGCTTTTTAGTAAATGTGCTTTTAAATCGTTTATATTTATTTCTTCTGAAGATGTGTAATATGCACATAGTATTTTTTTATTATTTAAAGTTGGACATCCAACTGCACAAGATGTGATATTGTCAAAAACAGAAATTGTGTTTTCAATTTCTCCTAGTTCAATTCTGTAACCATGCATTTTTACTTGAAAATCTGCTCTACCTAAATGAACAATTTCACCATTATAAGTATAATATGCCAAATCATTTGTATTATATATGACATTATTGTCTATATATTTTATGAACTTTTCAGAAGTTAAATCTGGTCTTCCAAAATATCCACTTGAAACACCATCTCCACCAATATATAAATTACCAACAACATATGGTGGTAGGATTTTTTGGTTTGGGTCTAAAATATAACATTGAGTGTTTGCAATTGGTTTACCAATTGTTATATTACTGTTTTTAGTTAAATTTTTCATTGTTGACCAAATTGTAGTTTCTGTTGGTCCATACATATTGTAAATATTTGCATTTGAAAGGTGTTTTAATTTAACTAATAAATTTTCTGGTAATGATTCTCCTCCAATTAAAATATCTGTCATATTTTTTAGGTACTCTAAACATGATGAATCTTCTAAAAATGCTAAAAATCTAGAAGGTGTTGTTTGTATCATAGATACATCATTATTTAAACATAATCTATTAAATGCTGATGCATCTTTTTGTTCAAATTCATTGGCAATAACAACTTTTAATCCATTTGTTAGAGAACACCAAAGTTCTAAACCAAAAATGTCAAAGCAAATTGTTGTTAAAGATACCATTGTTTTATTTGGGTTAAAGTCAATATTTTGCTTCATTCCAACTATAAAGTTATGTACATTTTTATGAGATATCATGACTCCTTTTGGGTTGCCTGTAGAACCTGATGTATAAATTAAATACATCAATTGTTCTGGTGAAATTTTAATATTTAAATTTTCTTTTTTTGAATCTGCTTTATATAAATCTTGTTCTAAAGAGATATTTATTTTTTTATAATTTTCCTCAATTAAATCAGATGTTTGATTATTAACAAGAATAATTTTTGATTTGCTATTGTCTAACATGTATGATATTCTTTGCAAAGGATAATCTGGGTCTATGGGTAAATATGCTGCTCCAGATTTTAAAATAGCAATTAGACCAATTATCATTTCAATAGAACGATTTGTCATAATACCAACAATATCTCCAGATTTTACATTAGAGGAATTTAAATAATTGGCTAATTGGTTTGCCTTTGCATTTAAATCTTTATAAGTGATTTTTTTTCCATTTGAGACAATTGCAATACTATCAGGTGTTTTTTTAACTTGTTCTTCAAACAAATCAACAATTGTTTTATTTTTAGAGTATTCAATTGCTGTATCATTAAAAACATTTATGACTTTGTTTTTTTCTTCAGGTGTAATAATTTCAATGTCACGGGAATTAATATTGCTATTGTCTAAAATTTGACCAATCATATAAATAATACGATTATTTATATTAACAACGTCATCTTTGGTATATTTATCAACTAAAAAGTCATAGTCAATAAGTAAATTACCCGTGTCATTAATGTCATAAATATGAATATTAAAATCATTAGCACAATAATTGTTAAAAATCCAATCTGTTTTGTAATTACCTAAAGAACTGTCAAATGCTTTTGTAATTTGATAAGAAATTGTAATATTATATAAGTTTGGTATATTACCATTTTCTTTACGTATGTCTTCCAAAATGGCGTTATATGAGTATTTTTGGTGTCTTAATATTCCCATTAGTTTTGTTGCAACTGAATTTGCAAGTTCTTTAAATGAACCTTTATTTATGTTGTTAAATCTAACTGGTACTGTACTAATAAACATACCTGTAGTATGTTTTTCTTTAAAATTAGAACGGTTTAAAATAGGCGTACCAATAACAAAATCATTTATATTAGATACACGTCCAATGTAAATAGAGAATACCGCCATAAAGAAATTAAATGTAGAGATACCATTTTCTCTGCAAAAGCTATTGATTTTAGATACAATTTCCTTATCAAGTTCAAAGCCTAATCTTTTAGCATTGTAAGACGCACTTTTTGCGCTATTAATTGAGCATGGGATAGTAGCCTGTTCAGGAATTGTACTAAAAGTTTGAT
>ERZ857882.3432-NODE-3432-length-14980-cov-3.117253_pt1 | contig 14980 bp, 9 predicted proteins | sample MGYA00519697_ERZ857882 | MGnify/ENA primary metagenome ERZ857882 (study PRJEB31778, sample SAMEA3449373) | human gut metagenome | biome: human gut; feature: human-associated habitat; material: faeces | place: United Kingdom | collected 2010/2012 ...
GAAAACAGTTGCGATAAAATACGATGCTCAAACGCCTGACCGCCGCCTGCCTGCTGCCGGACACCGGTGCGCGTAATATCGACAGCCTGCTGAACCAGCAAATCCTGCCGGTCTTAAGCCAGCAGTTGCTGGCGCAGCAGGCCGTGCATCATAAGCCTGCCCGACTGCGGCTTGACTGGGATGATGAAGACGGGATTGTGCTGGAATTTGATGAGAAATAATGGAGGCTCTTATGAACGTACAGTTCTTCGACCACGCACACCACAAGCTCAAAATTCGCGGCCTGCAAAGTCCGGTGGATGTGCTGACCTTTGAAGGCCGCGAGCAACTGAGTACCCCGTTCCGCTACGACATTCAGTTTACCAGCAGCGATAAAGCCATCGCGCCGGAGTCGGTGCTGATGCAGGATGGCGCATTCAGCCTGACGGCACCGCCGGTACAGGGAATGCCGGTACAGACTGCCCTGCGCACCCTGCACGGCGTCATTACCGGCTTTAAACATCTCTCATCGTCACAGGACGAAGCCCGTTACGAAGTGCGCCTTGAACCCCGTATGGCGCTGCTTACCCGCAGCCGCCAGAACGCCATCTACCAGAACCAGACGGTGCCGCAAATCGTCGAAAAAATCCTGCGCGAGCGGCACCAGATGCGCGGTCAGGACTTCGTGTTTAACCTCAAAAGCGAATACCCGGCCCGCGAACAGGTGATGCAGTACGGTGAGGACGACCTGACGTTTGTTTCACGCCTGCTGTCAGAGGTGGGTATCTGGTTCCGCTTTGCCACCGACGCCCGGTTGAAAATCGAAGTTATCGAATTTTACGACGACCAGAGCGGCTACGAGCGCGGGCTGACGCTGCCGCTTCGCCATCCTTCTGGGCTGTTTGATGGTGAAACGGAAGCCGTATGGGGGCTGAACACCGCGTACAGCGTGGTGGAAAAAAGTGTCTCCACGCGGGACTACAACTACCGTGAAGCCACGGCGGAAATGACCACAGGCCAGCATGACGCCACCGGGGGCGATAACACCACTTACGGCGAAGCCTACCACTATGCCGACAACTTCCTGCAACAAGGCGATAAAGAGGCAGCGGAAAGCGGCGCGTTTTATGCCCGTATCCGTCACGAACGCTACCTGAATGAACAGGCCATTCTCAAAGGCCAGAGCACCAGTTCACTGCTGATGCCGGGGCTGGAGATAAAAGTTCAGGGCGACGACGCGCCTGCGGTGTTCCGCAAGGGCGTGCTGATTACCGGCGTGACGACCAGCGCGGCGCGTGACCGCAGCTATGAGCTGACGTTCACGGCGATACCGTACTCAGAACGCTACGGCTACCGTCCGGCGCTAATCCCCCGCCCGGTCATGGCCGGAACGCTCCCGGCGCGGGTCACCAGCACGGTGAAGAACGATATCTATGCCCATATCGACAAGGACGGGCGCTACCGAGTCAACCTTGACTTTGACCGCGATACGTGGAAACCGGGTTATGAAAGCCTGTGGGTACGCCAGTCGCGCCCGTATGCGGGAGACACCTACGGCCTGCACCTGCCGCTGCTGGCGGGAACGGAGGTCAGCATCGCCTTTGAGGAAGGCAACCCGGACAGGCCGTATATCGCCGGGGTAAAACACGACTCGGCGCACACCGACCATGTGACCATTCAGAACTACAAGCGCAACGTGCTGCGTACCCCGGCCAACAACAAAATCCGGCTGGATGACGAGCGCGGGAAGGAGCATATCAAGGTCAGTACCGAATATGGCGGCAAGAGCCAGCTAAACCTCGGCCATCTTGTTGATGCCGGGAAAGAACAGCGTGGCGAAGGCTTTGACCTGCGTGCCGATCTGTGGGGCGCGGTGCGGGCGAAGAAAGGGATTTTTATCAGCGCTGATGCGCAGGATAAGGCGCAGGGTCAGGTGCTGGAGATGCAGCCAGCTCTGGCTCGCCTTTCTGCAGCGTTGGTGACAATGGAATCTCTGGCTGCCAGTGCGCAACAGGCTCAGGCACTGGCGGCAGATGTGAGTCGTCAGCAGACGCTGTTGCAGCAAAAAATTGAGCAGTTACAGCAGGAAGTGCTACTGGGTAGCGCACCTAAGGGCGTGGCGCTTGTCAGCGGTGAGGATATGCAGTTGTCTGCCAGCGATAATCTGACTCTGACAGCAGGTAAGCAACTGGATATTGGCGTACAGAAAGACTTTACGCTGGCAGCAGGAAAACAGCTCAGCTTGTATAGCCGTGCGGGAGCAAAGCTCTTTAGCTCACATAACGATATTGATATTCAGGCGCAGGGGGGAAATCTGACCACCTGGTCAACACAGGACACCTATATATCGAGTGGTAAAAAGCTGGTGGTGACAGCGCAGGATGAGTTAACACTGATTTGTGGCGGGGGCTATATCAAAATTAAAAGTGGCAATGTGGAGATTGGCGGTCCGGGAAAACTATTGGTTAAAAATGCCGGTATTAAGAAAGCAGGCTCCGGTAGTATGCAGGGCGTGATGAAGTCGTTTGAGCCTGAAAGTTTCGATGAAAATTTCATTATTTCGAATCCAGCATCAGGTAAGCCGATAGCAAATCAAAAATATGAAATACACATGCCAGATGGGAGTGTTATTGCCGGGATAACCGATGCAATGGGGTATTCCTCTCTTGTTGCGTCAAAAGCATCTGATGACCTAAAAATTATTCTGAAAAAATGATTTCAGGGGGAAATATGTTGAAAGAATGGATGATATTTACGTGCAGTTTATTGACTCTGGCTGGGGCGTCACTGCCCCTCAGTGGCTGTATTTCCAGAGGCCAGGAGTCTATATCCGAAGGGGCGGCATTTGGGGCAGGGATCCTGCGCGAACCGGGAGCAACAAAAAAAGCCGACACGAAAGACCTCAATGTGCCACCACCGGTTTATGGTCCGCCGCAGGTGATATTTCGCATTGATGACAACCGCTATTTCACGCTAGAAAATTATACCCACTGCGAGAACGGGCAGACGTTTTATAATAATAAAGCAAAAAACATTCATGTTAAAATATTAGACGCTTCAGGGTATTTATTTAAAGGCCGCTTATTCTGGTTATCAACGCGTGATGATTTTCTGGCCTTTCCTGCCACGTTAAATACCAGACACGCTTCCTGTATGGGGTCGAATAAAGGCTGTATGAATGCGGTCATTGTCACTACCGATGGTGGAAAAAGACGCAGTGGTGTGCCATACGGCAGTTATACCCAGAATCCGACCGGTGCCACGAGGGATTATGACATGCTGGTGATGAATGACGGCTTCTACCTGCTTAGATATCGGGGGGGACAGGGCAGATTTAGTCCGGTGATACTTAGATGGATTCTCAGTACTGAAGATAGCTCTGGTGTTGTGCGTTCAGAAGATGCTTATGAATTGTTCCGTCCCGGAGAAGAGGTACCCTCCACCGGTTTTTATAAAATCGACCTGTCACGTTTTTATCCCAAAAACAACGTTATGGAAATGCAGTGTGACAGGACGCTGGAGCCAGTTCAACCTTCAGAGAGTAAAATTCAATGAGTACCAATAAATCAGAGCCAACCCGAAAGGTCGATGTTCATCTTACGGATAATGGTACTCCTTTTGCCTATTCAATGACCTCTCATAAAAATGTCAAAGTCCGTGCGGAAGTTCAACCACCGCTCCAGTTACCCGGCTTAATTATTTTTGTTCACGGCGTTAATTCTGAAGGCGAATGGTACGATTATGCTGAGAGGTCGTTATGCGCCGGACTCAATCAGCGCCTGGGGCTTGAAGGTGAGCATGGTCTTAAGGAAAACAACTATGAAGGAGGTTTCTTTGTCAACAGCGATAAAAGTGAGGGTGGTTGGGAACATACCTACGAAATAGAGGGTTCCCAAAAGAAATGGGTTTCAGGCCCCAGAAAAATAACAAAAGGTGGTGACGGTCGTTCCCCGGTTATTCGTTTTTACTGGGGCTATCGTGCGGCGGATAATGAAACCGATACATACGCCATTCCGCTAAAAAATAAAAAGGGGGACAACTATTATGACCTTCCCCCGGAATCGCGTAAAGCCAAAGGCCCTTGGTTTTGGGGCGGCGGTCCGTTCCAGAATGGCTGCAACCAACTGGTCAGCCTGTGGAGTAAAACCGGGTTTAATAACAATCCATCCCTGCTGGGGGTTCCGCTTCCGTTCAGTACTCAGGTACTGAACGGCGAACGTGACAGGCTACTAAGCGACGCCCCACCAAGACACTATTACGCTCATGCGGCTGGTCGTCTGGCCAAATTAATTAAAACCATTCGCAACCAGCATCCGGAAGACACCGTTACGGTGCTGTCACACAGTCAAGGAACAATGATTGCGCTGGCGGCGGCAGCCATCGAAGCGCCGGATGCGCTGTTTGTGATGAACTCCCCCTATGCGCTGGAGAATGAACCTACCACCTATATTTCCTACCCGATAAAGGAAATTATCAGCCGTAAGGCCAGATCGGCGACGTTTGCCGATATTGTCAAAAAGGTAGCGGAAAACAAAACGCGGCTGAAGCAACAGGGCTGCGACAATCTGCTGGCAGGCATGAGCAGCGACGGTAATTCATGGATCCCGGAAGGTAAAACACATAACGGACTACCGGAGCGGGACAACCATGGAACGACGTGGATTTATTGTAATCCCCATGACCGAGTTATGGGGTCTTCCCCCCTGCGCAGTATTGGCTGGCAGGGGCTGCCGGATACTAAAGATGGCACACCACATACCTTATTTAAACAGGCTGGAGATACGCTTTATGTTCGTATACTTGGGCGCAATACACCCTGCGGCGGTACGCCGACCGCACAGACCCATTTCAGTAATTTGGGTGATGGCAAACCCTTCTGGGACAGCACAACAACGCTGTTACAGAGGGCAACGTGGCCGGATCCGGACAGCGGGCAGACATTAACTATTAACGCGCCGCAGGTGCCGGAACCGCTGACAGCTGAAGAACTAAAGAATTTTGATCAAGACTATGCCCGTGACGAAAAGCAAAGCGGCGGAGCAGGATATGCTTACGGGCAGATTAACCCAGAGACGAAAAAACCTGTCGATACCGACTATCGTTATTACATTTCACTGTATGGCTATTTTGACCGGAAGATGGTGCCGAAAAAAGACTCGGGATACTACCAGTCAGGGCCGGGGTCGAAAGAGGACAGGGTAAAGTATGAAAAGCAGTCACAAGAAGAGATGCTGGAGGAGGTAAGAACCTATGTTCAGCGTCCAACAGATCACAGTACCCTGCCATCGGATGAGCGATTTATGAGCCGGGTGGTGGCCTATGATTTACCCATCGGTTACTGCTGGCATTCGTGGGACAAAGCGGGTCTGGAAGAGCTTCGTCGTCAGGCTGACTGGCTGGAAAGCGATGACTATTACTTTAGTGGCAAGCTGACTGTTCCGCCAATACCGCCTGCGATAAAACAGGATGTCGCCGAAGATGCTGAACAGAGAAAGGCAGAAGAAAAGGCCCGGTTACGTAATGTGTGAAACAAATACATGGAAAGTGATATGGGAAAAAATGTGGTAGTACTCAATGACGCAACTTCTCACGGTGGCAAAGTCTCTTCGGCCTCTTCAACCTTTGATATTCAGGGAAAAAAGGCTGCACTGCTGAATGATACCGTCACTTGCCCGAAGCATGGTACTAACCCAATTGTGGAGTGTGATACCAGTTATGAGGAGGGTGGACGTGGGATTGTTGTGCATGGCTGTAAAAGCGCCTGCGGCTCGGTGGTGTATGCCAGTCTGCCGGATGTGGAGATAGGCTGATGGGGTGGTCAAAACCGAAAATTCCCACCAGCAAAGACGTGCAGCGCTGGTCTCCTTGGGTATGCCTTTTTATTCTGTTTGCCGGGGCATTTGTCGCGCTCACATATGGGATACTGCATTCCCCTGCGGACGGACTCCCCGCCCTCGCCAGCGGTTACTGGTTGCCCTTGACAGGCAGGATGATGGCTGGAGTGATGACAGCCCTAACCGGCTATTTGTTGTGGTGGGAGTTTCAGGCATATTACGTCTGGTGCTGGAATAGTCGGCGGCACAGCGCACTCCTTGTCTGGCAGCAGCGAGCACATCAGCACCGCTACTTAGCCTGCCATGTTCTGCTGACCTCAGACACGCAACTGCTTCCTCGCCTCGCAGGTACTTCTTATGAAGATAATAATAATGATCCTCCTTTAACATTATTGGCAGAGGAGCCGCTGATACCCGGTATTGCGCGTTTTGAGCAACTTTGCCAGTTACTGATAAACCAGATTAAAGCTTCTCTTATTCAGCATTATCCTTCCGGTCAGATGACTGTACTGATTGAAACCTCTGCATCGGATAAAGAGCGTGAGCGAACAACCCTTATTCGTTTATGGAAAGAGGATGAATTACCCTGGATACTGGACATCCATATGTCACCCACTCCCCTTCCTCTCAGTGATGAGAATAACCACTTATTTGATATTGATAACCCTGTTCTTGTTTTGGCGTTGCACTACCGCCAGCCGGAGGAAAACCTGCCGGAATTCGCCAGCGCATTGTTACTGTTGCCGCCCGAGTTACTGAAAGTTTCTATACGGCGGGATACGGTGCGGGTGTTTCGCCCGATGCCACTAAACATTGATGCGATCTCCCGTGAGTTGACTGAACTGCGGGATATGGCGCAACAGCCAGTGAATGCCAGATATCTGGTCTGGCACAGTGGTCTGACACAGGCATCACAACAGGCTCTGGGCCGTGTGGTGAACGACCTTCCGTTATCCCTGCATAACGATATCGCCACTGGCGGAATTATTGATGTGGATAAAGTTATCGCCGCTTACGGGCCTCCTGCCGGTTGGCTGATGGTGGCAACCGCCGCAGAGATGGTCAGATACGGGCCGGGAAGTCACTGGTTGTTACAGGTCAGAAATAAACAGGCCAGTGCTGTGGTGACGGGCAACGGCTATCCGGCGATTAATCAGGAATACCTTGATACAACCTCATCTCCTTATCCCGCAGGTTCCCTAATGCTGGCGGTTATGCTCAATATACTGGTGCTCTGGTTTATCGGGCGGTACAGCCAGGAATGGCTGTTTTCCTGGGCAGGCGTAGCCATGACACTGTTGCTGATGATAGTGACATTGCCAGGCATCGTCTTTGGTTTACGAAGCGCTGTTGCTCATCTGCAATACCCTCGCTTTATACAGGCTATCGTTCGCGCCCAGAAGGAATAATTTGTTATGAAAAGAGTTGTGCGTCTTTTGGGTGTGGGGTTACTGCTCCTTGTTGTGTTGTTGCTCATTTTGTTTGTTCTGGCTCAGACCACACCGCTGATATCAGCACAGGATGAGCATGCTGTCTGGCTTCGTCTGTTGATAACAGCGATTGTGATCTGTTTGCTAAGTATGTGCATATTTTTCCTCTTTTCTTTCCGGCAGAACGAAGCCTCGACGATATCACTATACGCTCAACCGACTGATATAAAGGAAATAAATACGGAGCAGCCGAACTATGCATCACTGCTGACGATATATTTACGCGACCGCTACGGTCCGTTCTGGCGGCGTAAAGTCCGCCTGCTGCTGGTGACCGGCGAGCCTGAACAGGCAGAAGCCATCGCGCCGGGGCTGACCGGGCAACACTGGCTGGAAGGCGACCACACGGTGCTGATATATGGCGGCAGGCCAACAGCGGAGCCTGATGTCACACTGCTGACCGCCTTAAAAAAACTGCGCCGCAGCCGTCCGCTGGACGGCATCATCTGGGCGCTGACAGAAGAACAGAGCCGCCAGACAGCGCAACTCGACAAAGGCTGGCGCGGACTGATAAACGGCGGTAAGCGACTCGGTTTTCAGGCTCCACTCTATTTGTGGCAGGTCTGTGACGACGGTGATTATCAGACCGGACGCCCCCTGCAAAGCGTCGGCTGCCTGCTGCCGGAACGCTGTACCCCGGAACAACTGGCTGTAATGCTGGAAGCACAAACCCTGCCGCTGACGGAACAGGGCATGTCGCAGCTACTGACCGATAACCGCCATGATTTTCTGCTGCGTCTGGCTCATACCCTTGCAGAGCGGGGTATTGCTCACTGGCAGACCGTCCTGAAACCGCTGCTGGCAGGCGGCGCATTTTCTTCCCTGCGCCTGCGCGGCCTGATGTTCAGCCCGCCGCTTGCCGCCGTGCCGGAGGCCGCACCTCATGCGTGGCTGCCGTCACCGGTCTGGGCGGGCGTGACGGGTGATAACGCGCGCGGGCGCACGGTGGGTTTTCCGTGGCTGCGTACCGCACTGATGTCCGCTGTCTGCGTGCTGGTGATATGGGGGGCCGGAATGACGACCTCGTTCTTCGCCAACCGCGCTCTTGTTCAGGAAACCGGTATCCAGACGGCACGTGCGCTTGATACCCGCCTGCCGCTGGCAGAACAACTGGTGGCGCTGCATACCCTGCAGGGCGAACTGGAACGCCTGCAATATCGTATCCGCGAAGGTGCGCCGTGGTATCAGCGTTTTGGCCTTGAACGTAACCAACAACTGCTCGCCGCCGCTTTTCCCGGCTATGCGCAGGCGGCAAACCGGCTGGTGCGCGACGTGGCCGTTGACCATCTGCAACAGCAACTGAACGCCTTTGTCGCCCTGCCGCCCAACAGTCCTCAGCGTACCGCCACCGGTGAACAACGCTATAAGCAGCTTAAGGCATTGCTGATGACTTCCCGCCCGGAAAAGGCCGACGCTGCCTTTTTCAGTACCACGCTGATGGCGGACGGTCTGCGCTACGAGAATATCCCGGAAGGTGTGCGGCAGAGCGTGTTGCCGTCACTGCTGACCTTCTGGACGGCGAACCTGCCGGAACACCCGCAGTGGAAAACATCGCCGCCACCGGAACTGACCGGCGCAGTGCGTAAAATCCTGCTGCGCCAGATTGGTGTGCGTAATGCCGAAAACACCCTCTACCAGAACGTGCTGCAACAGGTGTCCCGCAACTACGCCGATATGACGCTGGCGGACATGACCGGGGATACCCTCACCGAATCTCTTTTCAGTACGGAACAGACGGTGCCGGGGATGTTCACCCGTCAGGCGTGGGAAGGACAGGTCAGGGAAGCCATCGAGCAGGTGGTGACGGCGCGGCGCGAGGAAATCGACTGGGTACTCAGCGACCGCCAGCAGGATACCTCTGCGGATATCTCGCCGGATACGCTGCGTAACCGTCTCACCTCACGCTACTTTACCGACTTTGCCGGAAGCTGGCTGGCGTTTCTCAACAGCATTCACTGGAAAAAGGAAGACTCGCTCTCCGGCATTCTCGACCAGCTGACACTGATGGCCGATGCCCGTCAGTCGCCACTGATTGCGCTGACGGACACCCTCGCGTGGCAGGCGGCGACAGGCAGGGAAAACCGTGGTCTGTCAGACTCGCTGGCGAAATCGGCACAGGAACTGTTTAACGGCAAGGAGAAAACGCCGCAGCAATCCCGTGAAGGTGACGACGTGCCTGTCGGGCCGCTGGATAAAACCTTCACGCCGCTGCTGCGTTTGCTGGGCGATAAGGCCGGAGGCGGCGACAGCCAGCTGAGTCTACAGACCTACCTCACCCGCGTCACCCGCGTGCGCCTCAAACTGCAACAGGTGACCAACGCCCCCGACCCGCAGGAGATGACCCAACAACTGGCGCAGACGGTCTTACAGGGTAAAACCGTTGACCTCACCGACACCCGCGACTACGGACGGTTAATCGCCGCCAGTCTGGGCGAAGAATGGAGTGGCTTCGGTCAGGCGCTGTTCGTTCGCCCGGTAGAGCAGTCGTGGCGGCAGGTGCTGACGCCTGCGGCGGACAGCCTGAACCGCCAGTGGCAGCGGGCGATTGTCAGCCACTGGAATCAGGACTTCGCTGGCCGCTATCCGTTCAAAGCCTCACAGAACGATGCCTCCCTCCCCCTGCTGGCGCAGTACCTGCGCGATGACGGGCGCATCAACCTGTTTATCGCCGCCAACCTTTCCGGCGTGCTGAAACGAGAGGGCCGCTACTGGGTGGCTGACGCCATGAACACGCAGGGGCTGACGGTCAATCCGGACTTTATCCGCGCCCTGAACCGCCTGCGCGACGTGGCCGATACCGCCTTTGCCAGCGGCGATGCCGGGATACATTTTGAACTGCGGGCAAAACCGGCGCGTGACGTGATGAAGACGCATCTGGTGATTGACGGGCAGGAGCTGGAATATTTCAACCAGAAAGAACGCTGGCAGCGTTTTAACTGGCCGGATGAACAGTGGCAACCCGGCGCATCGCTAAGCTGGACCAGCACACAGGCGATGGAGCGCATACTGGCGGATTACCGGGGAAGCTGGAGTCTTATTCGCCTGCTGGAACAGGCGCAGGTGACGCCGGTGGACAGCAGCACCTTTAAGGTGGTGTGGAAAGCGCAGGACGGCCTGCCGCTGAATTACCTGCTACGGGTTGAACAGGGTAAAGGGCCGCTGGCGCTGCTGGAGCTGAAAAACTTCCGCCTGCCGGGACAGGTGTTTCTGACCGGAAAAAGTATGAAGGATGTGGAAGAGTATGGGGAAGACGCCGATGAGTGAACTGTTGCAAAAGCTGACCCGTAGCTGTTTTGCCGACCGGGATGCACTGGATGTGGCGCGAACACAGGCGGCGCTGTGGCAGACATGGCTGCTGCCGGTGACGGCAGATACGCCGGTCGGGGAAGACCCCGGCTACCACGACGATTTTCTGCGTATCCGCGACGAGATGAACAAACTTTCCGGCGCGGATACGGACCTCATCTGCCAGCTTGCCGAATCCCTGCTGCTGACGCAGGCAAAAGACGTGCGCATCGCCACTTACTACATCTGGGCGCGACTGCACCGCGACGGTGAGCGCGGACTGGCGGAAGGACTGGCGCTGCTGACCGGACTGGTGGAACGCTTCGGTACGCAACTGCTGCCCTCGCGCCCGGCCAGCCGGAAAATGGCGCTGGAGTGGCTGGCGGGGGAAAAGATGCTCGACAGCCTTGCCCGCTACCCGGAAGTGGCAAAAGAGGATTTTGCGAACATTGTTGCCGCCCTGAATCTGCTGACGGTTTCCTTCGCCGCGTGGCCCGAAGACCAGCATTCCCCCTCCCTGATGCCGCTGATTAACGCGCTGGAATCGCGTCTGGCACAGTCGGGCGGAATGAACGCGGTGGTGCCGCAGAACAGCAGCGGCGTTCCGGCACCGTCATCCCCGGTGGATGCGCCGCAGGTACAGACCATCACCTCCGGACGTGACCTGCTCGACCAGGCGAAAGTGCTGGCCCGTTATCTGAACGAACAGCCGCAGGGCTGGCTTTCGGCGCACCGGCTGATGAAAACCCTGCGCTGGGATACGGTGCATGAACTGCCGCCGGACGTGGACGGCAAAACCCGGCTGGCCCCGCCGCGCACCGAGTCACGCAACCAGCTTAAGCGGCTGTATGCCCAGCAGAACTGGACGGAACTGCTGGAGCAGGCCGACCTGATGTTCAGCACCGGCGTCAGTCATTTCTGGCTGGACATTCAGTGGTATCTGCATCAGGCGCTGACTAAGGCGGGCGTACCGTGGGACAGGTGGACAGCCGTTATCCGTCAGGACCTGGCGTTACTGCTGGAACGCCTGCCAGGGCTGGAAAATCTGGCATGGAACGACGGCACACCGTTCGCCGACGAGGTGACGCGCAACTGGATAGCGCAGCAGGTCATGATGCGGGAAGACGGCGCATGGCTTGCGGGGAAAGCCGCTGTACCGACAGACGACGCCACAAATGACGTACTGGCGCTGGAGCCGGAAGCACTGGCGATGGCAGACAGTCAGGGCGTGGAAGCGGCGCTGGGCTGGATACAGACCCGTCCGGGCATCACCACGGCACGACAGCGCCTGTTATTGCGGCTGCTGATGGCACGGGTGGCGGAACAGTACGGTAAAAACGAGATGGCGCTCCTGCTGCTGGAAGAACTGGATACCGCCGCACAGGGAATAACGCTGACGCAGTGGGAGCCAGAACTGCTGTTTGAAGTAAAAGCCCGGCAACTGAAACTGCTGCGCCTGCGGGCACATCGCCACGCGGACAAGGCGGCGCTTGCCCGGAAAATGGACGCTCTGCTGGGTTCGCTGGTGGCAATCGATCCGGCGCGGACAGCGGTACTGTGTGATACGCAGCATAAGGACTGATTTCTTATTTGTATTTCAGATTAAAGGACTTTGATGGACGACCTGACCCAACGCTACTATGAAGCCGAAATGCGCTACCTGCGTGAAGCGGGTAAAGAATTTGCGCAGGCTTACCCCGACCGTGCTGCGATGCTTAATCTTGATAAACCCGGCGCACGCGATCCCTATGTGGAGCGCCTGTTCGAGGGCTTCGCTTTTTTAATGGGCCGCCTGCGCGAAAAGCTGGACGACGATCTGCCGGAACTGACTGAAGGGCTGGTCAGCCTGCTGTGGCCCCACTACCTGCGAACCATCCCGTCACTTTCCGTGGTTGAACTGTCGACAGATCACCGGCAGATGAAGCAGAGCGAAACGCTGAAAGAGTTTCAGGTGCTATCCCGTCCCATCGGCGAACGCAGAACCCGCTGCGTCTACAGTGCCACGCGTGATATCACGCTGCATCCGCTGGCGTTGCCGGACGTGTCATTGCAATATGAACCGGACGGACGCTCGGTTATCCGTCTGCGCTTTGCGTGCGGCCCGCTGGTTGGTGACTGGTCGCAGATCGATTTATCCCGCCTGCCGCTCTATCTCAATGCCGACAGCCCGGTAGCCTGTGCGTTGCACCGGGCTTTAACGCTTGGCACGCAGCAGTTCTGGCTGCGTCTGCCGGGGCAGGAACGCCGTGTGCTGGACGCGCACTTTTCCCCGATGGGTTTTGATGACGATGACCGACTGTGGCCGAAAGGTGAGTCAGCGTTCAGCGGCTACCAGTTGTTGCTGGAATATTTCACCTTCCGTGAGAAGTTTATGTTTGTGGCGCTGAACGGGCTGGAGAACGTCATCTGGCCGGAAAGGATAACCGGCTTTGAGATTGACGTGGTGCTGGCGGAAAACTGGCCTCATGATTTGCCGTTTAATACCGACAATCTCCGCCTGCACTGCGTGCCGGTCATCAACCTGTTCCCGCTCGAAGCCGATCCGTTACACCTTTCGCCGCTGGAAAACGAATTTCTGCTGCGCCCGATGCGCATTCAGGACGGGCATACCGAGATTTATTCCGTCGACAACATTATTTCTTCGCGCCATACCGGCAGTCAGGCGTATGTCCCCTTCTCCAGCTTTCGTCACCGGGGCGGGATGCTGCGCCACGATGCGCCGGAACGCTATTACCACACGCGGGTAAAGCGCGGCCCTTCCGGCCTGCATGACACCTGGCTGATTCTGGGCGGCGATGCATTTGATACTGACCGGATGCTGGAGGATGAAACGCTCTCTTTAAGCCTGACCGGTACTAACGGGCAGCTTCCCCGTAAGGCTTTACAGAGCACGCTGCTCGATACGCCAGTTCATGCCTCACAGAACGTCCTGCGGGTGCGCAACCTGTGCGCTCCGACGCAGCCCTGCTATCCCCCTGCGCGTGACCGCTTCCACTGGCGGGTGCTCAGTCACCTTGGTTCTAACTTTTTATCGATGATGGATAACGCCGAAATTCTGCGCGGCACGCTGGCACTGTACGACTGGACCGAAAGCGAGATGAACCGCCGTCGTCTGGAGGCGATTGTCGACGTTCAGCACAGCCTGATACAGCGTTTTGAAAGAGGCTTTCTGCTGCGTGGCGTGGATATTCAGGTGACGCTGGACAGTAACGGCTTTGCCGGAGAAGGTGATATCACGCTGTTTGGTGAACTGCTGCACCGCTTTTTCGCACTGTATGCCGATATCCACTTATTCACTCAACTGACCTTAATTCTGCAACCCACAGGAAAGTGCCTGCAATGGACAGAGCATCACAGCCAGCGCGTACCGGGCTGACCGACCGGCTGGCCCCGGATATTGCGCGGATCAATTTTTACCGTTTTTGCCAGTTGCTGGAACAGAGCCAGCAGAACGCGCCGCTGGGCAGTACCGACAGCCCCGCCACCGATGCGGTGCGCTTTCGTCCTCATCCCGGTATGGGCTTTCCGGTCAGCGAGTTAAAAAACGTTGAACGTGACGCGGGCAATCCCGACGCGCCCCCCACGGTGCGCACCACCTTTCTCGGCCTGTACGGCGTGGATTCGCCGCTGCCCACCGCCTATCTGGACTACATTACCCAGCGTCATGACGGACATGACGCAGTGATGGCGTTTCTCGATATTTTTAACCATCGCTTTATTACTCAGTACTACCGCATCTGGCGCAAATATAACTACCCGGCGTCGTTTGAAGCAGGTGCCGTGGATGACATTTCCCGTTGTCTGCTGGGACTCATCGGGCTGGGTATTCCCGGCAGCGAGAACCATATCGCCACGCCGGTATCCCGTTTTCTGGCCCTGCTCAGCGTGATGCGCCTGCCGACGCGCACGGCGGAAGGCGTCACGGCACTGGTAGGGCTGCTTGCCCCGCTGACCAAAGCGACGGTGGTGCCTCACGATCCGCAGCCTGTAATTCTCCCGGCCCCTGCGGGTCTGTCAAAAAATTCACGCATCAGCCTGAAAACGCGAACGCTGCTGGGGCGTACCGGTACCGACGTCAACAGCCAGTTGCTGCTGAAACTGTATACCGAAGATGCCGCAGAAGCACGTGGCTGGCTGCCCGACGGGCAACTGCACAGCGATTTGCTGGTGCTGCTGCGCGTTTATCTGGGCTGGCGCTGTCAGGCCCGTCTGCAACTGACGCTGCCCGTCAGCCTGTTGCCTGCTGCCCGGCTGGGAAAACAGCGTGTACAGATTAGCCGTACCGGCATCCTTCGCGCCTCCTTTGCCGCGCCCGCGACCGGAACAGTGACGGTCAGTCTGGGGCGTTATCAGGGATTAATACCCGCTTTTTCCATTCGTAACAGGGAGAGT
>ERZ857882.3440-NODE-3440-length-14951-cov-3.228316_pt1 | contig 14951 bp, 15 predicted proteins | sample MGYA00519697_ERZ857882 | MGnify/ENA primary metagenome ERZ857882 (study PRJEB31778, sample SAMEA3449373) | human gut metagenome | biome: human gut; feature: human-associated habitat; material: faeces | place: United Kingdom | collected 2010/2012 ...
TCACCGTTTGCTGGATGAACGTACGGACCGTACTTGGCCTACTACTTGGTTTGTGCCCCGTCTTTGCGATAAACCGGCATTTGAAGATGTGTACTCGGTAATGAATAACTGGGGAGCCAATCATGGTGCTATCAGTTACGGACATATCGGTCAGGATTTGATTACGCTGGCTTCCATGCTTCGTATTCCTGTTTGTATGCACAATGTGGATGAGAAGAAGATATTCCGTCCCGCTGCCTGGAATGCATTCGGCATGGATAAAGAAGGAGCTGATTACAGAGCCTGCACAACGTACGGACCTATCTATAAATAACAAATAGAAATAGACATGATAACAAACGAACACATAGAACAATTCATAGCCCAGGCACATCGGGTAGGAGATGCCGGATTGACAATATGCAGTAGTGGTAATATCTCCTGGCGCATTGGTGACGAAGTCCTGCTTTCCGGAACAGGTTCATGGGTACCTTCTCTACCTAAAGAAAAAGTAGCTGTCTGCCGCCTTTCCACAGGAGAAGTATTGAATGGAGTGAAACCCTCTATGGAAAGCGGTTTCCATCTGGGAGTACTTCGTGAGCGTCCGGATGTGAATGTAGTCCTGCATTTCCAGTCACACTATGCCACGGCTGTGGCGTGTATGAAGAATCGTCCTACGAACTTCAACGTAACAGCAGAGATCCCCTGTCATGTGGGAAGTGAGATTCCGGTAGTTCCTTATTATCGTCCGGGATCGAAAGAATTGGCCCAGGGAGTGATTGATGCTTTGAAAGACCATAATTCCGTCCTCTTGCTGAAACATGGGCAGGTGGTGTGTGGTAAGGACTTCGACCAGGCTTTTGAACGCGCTATGTTCTTTGAAATGGCATGTCGCATCATGATCCAGTCCGGAGGAGACTACACAGTACTTACTCCTGAAGAGATCGATGATCTTGAGACATACATTTTAGGAAAGAAGACTAAATGATGAATACCTATCTGGCAGTAGATTTTGGAGGTGGAAGCGGTCGCGTTATGGCCGGTTCCATCTGCCAGGGTACGCTGAAACTGGAAGAGGTGTACCGCTTTCCAAACCGTCAGGTGCGGATGGGAAACCATGTGTACTGGGATTTCCTTGCCCTGTTTGATGAGATGAAGAATGGACTCCGGCAAGCGATACGCAAGGGATATCCTGTCAGGAGCATTGGCATTGATACCTGGGGTGTGGACTTTGGATTGATAGACCGTAACGGTAACTTGCTGGGAAATCCAGTGTGTTATCGCGATCCCCGAACGGATGGTTTGCCGGAGGAATTTTTCGGTGACAACCTTGTTCGGCATTATTCGGAAGCCGGCATACAAGTGATGTCTATCAATACACTTTTCCAGCTTTATAGCATGAAGAAAAGCGGTGATACGCAATTGGAAGTTGCAGACCGTCTTCTGTTTATGCCCGATCTTTTCAGTTACTTCCTCACAGGGGTGGCAAATAATGAATACTGCATTGCATCCACCTCCGAACTGCTTGATGCACGTAGCCGGACTTGGAATCAGCCGCTCATCCATCGTTTGGGAGTACCTGCACATCTTTTCGGAGACATTGTGATGCCCGGTACGGTACGTGGCAAACTGAAACGGGAGATTGCCGAAGAAATTGGTCTGACGGATGAAGTGGATGTCATAGCTGTCGGTTCGCACGATACGGCAAGCGCTGTTTATGCGATTCCTTCGACACAGGTGGATAAATCCCGTTGTGCTTTTCTCAGTTCCGGTACGTGGTCTCTGCTGGGTGTTGAACTGGATGAGCCTATCCTCACGGAAGAAGCTTGCCGGGCAGGCTTCACCAATGAGGGCGGGGTAGGCGGTAAGATTCGTTTTCTTCAGAATATCACCGGGCTTTGGATCTTGCAACGCCTTATAGCGCAATGGAAAGAAAGAGGAGAACGATGTGGATACGATTTCTTGCTTTCTGCCGCCGAATCTGCGGATATTCCATCCGTCATTGACGTAGATGATAAAATATTCCAGAACCCTGTGGATATGGAAGATGCCATTGCGGAGTATTGTGAAGCGCACGGACAGCCTATACCGGAAACTTACGGTGAGGTAGTACGTTGTGTGCTCCAATCACTCGCCCTGCGCTATAAGCAAGGAATAGACCAACTGAACCGCTTGCTTCCCGCTCCGGTAGAACAGCTCAATATCATCGGTGGCGGATGCCGTAATTCACTGCTGAACCGCCTGACAGCCGAGGCTTTGGGTATTCCCGTCTATGCCGGACCTGTAGAGGCAACCGCTATCGGTAATATCCTGGTGCAAGCCATTGCCAAAGGAGAGATCGGCAGCCGTGAAGAAATCAAAGAATTTATTTAATAACTTAGCCGGAACGCAGATAAACACTGCTTTGCGTAGATAATTACCGTATCACTTTTTAATCTGCTAAAATCTGTGTTTATTTGCGTTTCAATATTGATTTACTATGGACACATCAATCAAACGTTATCCTGCCAAAGAGCATCACCAGCCGGTGGAGCGTATCTGCCGGACACTGGAACTCCGTGACGATCCGCAGTTGATAGCCGAATACCGCCGCCGGCACAGCCAAGGGGCTATCTGGCCCGAAATACCTGCCGGTATCCGTGAAGCCGGTATTCTGGAAATGGAAATATATCTTTTGGACACGATGTTAAAATAGGAAGTTATAACGTGATGCAGCCCGAGACTCGTATATCAGGCGGAACAACAGTAGGTAACAATAATTTTTTCGGTGCTAGATCTCTGGTGTTGCAGAGGATTAAAATAGGTAACTACACGCGCATTGGAGCTGCGAGTGTAGTAATGAGAAATACAAAAGATAATAACCTCTATTTTGGCAATCCCGCCAAAATATTAAAAAATATATAAAATAATGGAGAAGTTTTTGAGTCTTTTTGCTGACGCTATTGAACGTGAAGAAGGTGTAAATATTACTGATGAATTTCGTGGATACCCTGAGTGGGGCTCACTCGCTTATCTTTCGGTTATTGCAATGATAGATGAGGAGTATGATATGCAGATTGAGCAGGATGATTTTCGGAAGTTGGAAACTGTCCAGGATGTATTTAATGCCATAAATGATAAATAGTCAATGGCTTTATTACAATTTGAAGGCGTGGGGATTGCTGCTATTGCGGCTTGCATACCACAAAAGGTTATAAATAACTATGAATATGCTGATCATTTTCCGAAAGAGATGGTCAGAGAGGTGGTTGATAAGGTAGGTATATTTGAACGTAGATTTGTGGATGAGAAGACATGCTCTTCTGACTTGTGTTTTGCTGCTGCAGAAAAACTCATAGCCGATAATAATGTTGACAAGAGTGAAATTGACTTGTTGATTTTTATTTCGCAGACACCAGACTTTCGTATGCCTGCAACAGCAATTATCTTACAGGAGAGACTCCAATTGTCTAATAGTTGTGTAGCATTTGATATTTCATTGGGGTGTTCGGCCTTTATTTATGGTTTGAGTGTGGCTTTTTCGATGATGCAGAATGCTAACATTCGTAAGGCATTGATCCTTGACGGGGAGACTCGTTCAAAAGTTTATAACCCCAAAGATAGAACAACTGCTTTCTTGTTTGGAGATGGAGGTGCTGCGGCACTTATTGAACGCAATGCGAAGTATGGAAAGAGTTATTTTTCGCTCAACTCTGACGGTTCGCGTGAAGGGCTTATTAAGATTGATGGTGGTGGTTATCGTAATATGTCATCGGTAGAGACACTCAAAGAACGTGTTGTAGATGAACATGGTAATGTCCGCTCAATGGAGAATGGTTATATGCAGGGAGGCGATGTCTTTAATTTCGTTATCCGGGAAATTCCCCGGGATGTGAAGCGGTTGTTGGAATATTCAGGGGAAGATATAGCAGCAATGGATTATTATCTTTTTCATCAGGCTAATAACTTTATGAATGATTATCTGATAAAGAAGCTTAAAATTGAGAAATCGAAAGTTCCATCGACTATTTCAAAATATGGAAACACATCTTCGGTGTCGCTACCATTAACACTGACCTCGGAACTTTGTGGAAAACTTAGCGGACATCATAAGTTGTTTCTGAGTGCTTTTGGAGTTGGATTATCGTGGGCAACAGCTATTATAGAGGTTGATAATTGCAAGGTGTCAGAGATTGTAGAGATATGATAAATCCCTTTTCTTTACAAGGAAAAAAGATATTGGTGACAGGCGCCTCATCTGGTATTGGGCGAGGAATTTCCATAGCCTCTGCACGAATGGGTGGAGATTTGTTTGTTACAGCGCGTAGTGAGGAGCGTTTGGTACATACTGTTGATCAAATGGGCACAGGGAAGGCTATTTATTGCAATCTTCTTTCCAATGAAGATCTTGATTCCCTGGTAGATGTATTACCTGAGTTAGATGGCATCGTACTGTGCGCTGGAATGAACAAAAAAGAACCTGTAAATTTTATTGCCGACGAGAGCCTGAATGTTATTTTGGATACCAATTTCACCTCAAACGTGAAACTAATTAAGCGTTTGCTTCGTAAAAAAAAGATAAGTAAAGGGGCTTCAGTAGTTATTATTTCATCGATCTCGGTTGATTCGCCTGCTGTGGGGAATTCTATATATGCCGCTTCAAAAGGTGCAGTAAGTTCATATTCAAAAGTATTGGCCTTAGAACTCTCGAAAAAAGGCATTCGTGTTAATACTATTGAGCCGGGCATGGTACATACAGAGTGGTTGGATAAAAGTACTATGACTGCTGAATTGTTCACAAAAGATGAAACACGCTATCCATTGGGGCGATATGGATTACCAGAAGATATAGCAAATGCAGCGATCTATCTACTCTCAGACGCATCTTCTTGGATGACTGGTTCTAAAATCAGGATAGACGGAGGGATATCATTACTTTAAATGAGTCTCCATTAAATTATGTAAGATAAAAATTATGAGAAAAAAAATTTGGCTTTCCCTAGCCCATATGTCAGGTAGGGAGCAAGATTTTATTAAAGAAGCCTTCGACACCAACTGGGTGGTTCCATTGGGCCCTAATGTTGATAATTTTGAAAAAGATCTATCCGAATACGTAAGAGAAAATTCTCATATAGTGGCTCTTTCTGCTGGTACGGCGGCCCTTCATTTGGGTTTAATCCAACTTGGGGTAGGGACTGGTGATGAAGTAATCTGCCAATCCTTCACCTTTGCCGCTTCTGCCAATCCGATCGCTTATCTGGGGGCGACGCCGGTATTTGTGGATAGTGAAGCTGATACCTGGAATATGAGTCCGGAATGGTTGGAGAAGGCGCTTGTTTACCGGTTGAAAGAGACCGGGAAGCTGCCGAAGGCAATTATTCCGGTACATCTGTACGGGATGCCAGCAAAGATGGATGAGATTATGAAGATTGCCGCCCTGTTTGATGTGCCGGTACTAGAGGATGCGGCGGAGGCGTTGGGATCGGAATACCGGAGACGGAAATGCGGAACGTTCGGGAGGTTTGCTGCCTTGTCATTTAATGGGAATAAAATGATTACTACTTCCGGTGGCGGCGCTTTGGTCTGCAGTAACAAAGAAGATGCGGAACGGACGATGTTTTATGCTACCCAGGCTCGTGAAAAGGCACCACATTACCAGCATGAACATATCGGCTATAATTACCGGATGAGTAATATCTGTGCGGGTATCGGCCGGGGACAGATGACGGTATTGGATGAACATATTGCTCGTCGGCGTGCTATCCATTCGCTTTATACCGAATTGCTCCGGGATATTCCGGGGATAACGGTTCAACAGAATCCGGCTCCGGAGTTTGATTCGAATTTCTGGTTGACTTGTATCCTGGTCGATCCGGAAGTGGCAGGATTTACCCGCGAAGATATCCGCCTGCATCTGGCAAATGAAAATATTGAAACCCGTCCGCTCTGGAAACCGATGCACCTGCAACCGGTATTCAGCCAGGCTCCTTTCTATGGGGATGGCACATCAGAAAAATTATTCGAAACAGGCCTCTGCCTTCCTTCAGGCCCTTCACTGACAGATGAGGATATCCACAGGGTAGTGGAGGCGATTGGGACGATTAAAAAGAAGGTTAAGGAATAGGATATGTATTGTTTTGTGATATTGACAATGTTTGCCTTTGATGGTTCTGAGGCAAGACTGAAGGAAGTAAAAGAGGTCTTGACTAAATATTTTTCTGAAAAATTGGATCAACGCTTGAATGATTTATGGGATTCAGGAGTCCTTAATCAGAAGAAATTGGATGAACTTAGAAAAAAGCATTTAAGGACAGATTTGAAAGATGAGTAAGATCGTTTTAGATACAAACTCTCTAATTCAAAGTATTCCTCCAAAAAGTAAGTACCGTAAGATTTGGATAGCTTTTTGGATGGTACTAACGAATTATGTGTATCTACGGAAATATTGAATGAATATGAAGAGATTCCGAAAGTTGAAATTATCAGTCTTGATCAATTTTTTAACTTTATGATTTAATCTTATATAAAGATTCGACTCTGAATCATTTTTATCCCCCGTGCCATATGGTTAATCGGGACGGATAATTACATTCCTGAAAAATGAAATATCTTTTATTGGTTGTTTTTGCTGCCGGCATTCTGCTGGGTGGCCCAGCTCTGCATGCCCAGCATTCGATGGGGGTAACAGGGTTGTTGAATATTCCGACGGCGGATATGCAGGTGGATGGTACCTTTATGGTAGGAGCTAATTTCCTGCCGGACCGGATGCTGCCTGATCCGTGGAATTATAATACCGGAAATTATTTTCTGAATATGACATTTCTGCCTTGTCTGGAGGTGGGCTATCGCTGTACGTTGATGAGATTGAAAACCGGTAAGTGGAACCAGGACCGTTCGGTCTCATTGAGGCTGCGACCGTTGAAAGAGGGGAGATACTGGCCTTCGGTGGTGCTGGGTAGTAATGATGCCCTGACGACGGGAGAGTTGAATCCGCTGAAGAAGGTGGAGAGTAACCGTTTCTTTTCTTCCGTATATGGAGTGGTGACGAAGCATTGGATGCCGGGCGGGCATGATCTGGCTGTTTCACTGGGTTGGAATATTCCGTTCCGGAAAAATAATGACCGGGACGGCGTCTTTGGCGGAATGAGTTATTCGCCGGTGTTCTGCCGTGCCCTTTCACTGATGGCGGAGTATGATGATAAAGCTGTAAATATAGGAATCAGCCTTCGTCTGTTCAATCATTTTACGGTACATGCATTCTGCTATGACCTCGAAGCGGTCTCATGCGGATTGCGTTATGAACTTTGCTTGCTTAAGAAGAAAGGGGGACGTCGATGAAGCTTCGCTGTTTGATGTTGGGTATATGGCTGTCTCTGGCTATGGTTCCCGTTTTGAAGGCCCAACAGCCGGAAGCACTACAACCGGTGGCTGAGGCCGCCCGGCAGGTGTTGTTGTCACTCGGGATGGAAGCGGTCAGGGTAGTACAAACAGACTCGGTTTGTACAGTCGCATATGAAGATAATGTTTTCAGGGGTACTTACCGGGGTTTGGCTGTTGTGATCCGTGCGCTTCGTGATTTGCCTGAAACGGAGCAGGCGGCAACATACGAACTGGTGACTCTAAAAGAGGGTATTCCCCGTTTATTACTTACACTGCCCCGGCAGGAGTCTGCCCTGGAGGTTAGCTATGATACGGATGCCGCCATGCGGCGGTTGCGCGGTTCAAAACAAGAGAACCGGATGGCGGGGCGGATCGATGTGGTGTTGTATCCGGAACTGTTCCTTCAGAATTCATGGCTAGACAAGCTGTATGGGGTAGCTGTCTATTTTTCTCCGGCTATCGAAATGAATCTTTGGAAAGGTGCTGTGCTGACGGGACAGGTGATCCTGCCGCTTTATACGAATATGACGGATGACAAGAAATATATACGCCCCGGAGTGATTACGCTCAGGCAGGAATTTCGTTTGCCGGGTGGTTTTCTGGGACAATTTACTGCCGGAAATTTTACGGGCAACCGGATGGGAGTGGATGCTGTCCTTCGCTATCAGTCGGCAAATGGCCGTTGGGGGGTGGGAGCAAATGCCGGACTTACCGGGTCGAGTACCTGTTACGGTGGTGAATGGGTTGTTTCGAAATGGAAGCGGGTGACAGGGAGTGTTTGGGGACGTTATAATGAACCGCGTTACGGCCTGGAGATAGACCTGGCGGCAATCCGTCTGGTGTATGGGGATATGGGCGGACGGTTGGATATTCGTCGGCATTTTGGGGAGGTTACGGTTGGCGTGTATGGAATGGTTACGGATGGGGAGATGAACGGAGGTTTCCGTTTCGCATTGCCTGTTCCCGGAACGAAGCGGCCGAAGCGCCGGGCTGTCCGTTTTTGTTTGCCGGAGTATTTCGGCTATGAATACCGGGCCCGCCATGGGTATGCGTATGGAGAAAAGTTGCTGGGATATAGCTATGAAGTACGCCCCGACCGGAACGACAGCCGGGGCTATGATGCCCCCGGTTTTGTAAAGAGAGAGGTATTACAATTTCTTTTATATAAATCATTTATTAACTAATTAATCACATTAGTATGAAAACTAAAAATTATGGAACGTTGTGCCTTTTGGCGGTGACGTTGGTTGTTGGAGGCATGACCTTCAATTCCTGTAAAGATGACGAAGAATCTCCTGTTCCGGAGATCGTTGAAAACCCGTTGGAGAAAGAGGCCTACTTCATTACCGGTAAGGTGACCGACGGCACGAACCCGCTGAAAGAGGCGACTGTCACAACTGGCAGTCTGTCGGTTAAAACGGATGCCGAAGGCGCTTACCAGCTGGAAGTGGACAAGAAAGGCTCTTTTGATCTGAATTTTGAAAAGGATGGCTATATCGCTATTAAAGGCCAGGTGACTATCGACAGTAAAGCTGCCAAAGGAGCTATTGTCTCTTACTCACAGGCTTTGACTAAAAAGGCTGAGCCGGTAAAGGTCGACCCGGAGAAGGAAAGCCAGATCGCTCCCACAGAGGAACTGGCTGTAACGATTCCGGCCGGTGCGGTAAAGGAAGAAACCGAGATAACGATGACTCCGTTTGTGCCCGCCGCCGACAAGGAAACACAGAAAGCTGCCGAACAGGCAGTAAGTTCGGGGGCAACGACTCCGGTAACCGTTACTACTACGATGCCGCTGGCCAGTATCAATTGTGAGCCGGACGGTCTGAAGTTCGAAAAGCCGGTAGAGGTAAAACTGAAAGCGGCAGAAACATCCGGCGGTGTTTATTTCACCAAGGCCAGACATTATGTGAACGGTGTTGATAACGGAACGGTCAACTATGAAGCATCCAGTAATTCGTATGTCATTACGCTCAATGGTTTCTCTGTGCATGAAGTAAAAGTCTCTACCGACCTGTCGGTATCCGCTTCCAACGAATCCCTTTATTCTGAAGTGATCGACAATATCGGTAAAACGGCACCGGTATCGAAGAAAATTACCTTCAAAGTAAAACAGGGTTGGAAGATTAAATCGAAAAGTGCTGGTGTGACGGGTGATGTGGAAGCCAAACTAATGGCTGCCGTAACCAATACGCTGTCAAGCAAGGAAGGCGTTTCGGAAACGGAAATGGAGAAAGAGGTTGCTGTAAGTGGTGATGTGAAAATGACTGTTGCCTATAGCCAGTCGCTGGTATCGTACACTTTCGCTGTAGAAACAAGTGCCGGAACAGAGAGTATCGTTGCTGAAAAGTATGATGCTGTAAGCCAGAGCATTGAAAAGGTGAACGGGACTATGAAACCTGACCATAATTAAAACAAATAGTGAAACAGGCTAATTTATGAACTATTTGAAATATATGATGATGTGTGTGGCGGTCGTTTGTACCGCCTGCACTTCTACCAAGAATATCGTTTATCTGCAGGATGTCGTACCGCTGAAGCAGCAGAAGATCGAACAGATATACGAACCGATTATCCACGAAGACGACCTGCTGGCTATTATGGTGAATAACCGGGAACCGGAACTGGCATTGCCTTTTAATATGCCAATGGTGACTTTCCAGCTGGGAACAACCGGAGGAGTAGGAGGCTCCGGACGTGTTTTGGGGTATCTGGTAGATAAGAACGGAGATATAGATTTTCCAATTCTAGGTAAAATACATGCTACAGGGTTAACCCGTATGCAACTGACTGAACTGATCAAGGAGAAGCTGAGCGAGGGAGACCTCTTGAAAGATCCGATCGTGACGGTGCAGTTCCTGAACTTCAAAGTTTCCGTGATAGGCGAAGTGTCTCGTCCGGGTAGTTTTACGATTTCGGGCGACCGTATTACGTTGCTGGAGGCTTTGAGTATGGCAGGCGACCTGACCATCTATGGGAAGCGTGACCGGGTGGCCGTGATCCGTGAAAACAATGGTAAACGAACTATTCTTTTCCATGATCTACGTTCGGCTGACTTGTTTAATTCGCCCTGCTATTACCTTCAGCAGAACGACATCGTGTATGTGGAACCCAATAAGGCCCGATCAGGCCAGAGTGATATCAACCAGAATAACAGTATCGGCGTGTGGGTATCTGTGATATCCCTGCTGACAACTATCGCTGTATTAATCTTTAAATAAACGCATAAGATATTATGAATTCCGAATTGGAAACAAACAGTCTGAGTGAAGCTGAAAATGAATTGAACCTGAATGATATGCTGCATATCGCATGGGGACGCTGGTATTGGTTTCTTGCATCTGTCGTTGTCTGTTGCGGTCTGGCCGTACTGTATCTGATGTGGGCTCCTAAGGTGTATACCCGTACGGCCTCGGTATTGATCAAGGATAATAACAAAGGAGGCGGAAGCAGTGAGGCGGCAGCTTTTGAAGATCTGAACATGTTCAATTTTAAGAGTAATGTGGATAATGAACTGCTGGTGTTCAAGTCGCGGCAATTGATGGATGCAGTGGTGAAACGGCTGAGTCTGGATATAAGTTATACGGTGAAGGATGGCCTGCGGACGGTAGAATTGTATACGCAGGCTCCGGTAACAGTCCGTTTTCCGGATGCGGAGGATTCGCAATCTTTTTCGTTGGTGGTGACACCTTTGTCGGAGAAGGAAGTGATGTTGTCCGGATTTTCCAATGAAGAAGAAGCTGTTGTAAAGACGGCACTTAATGACACGATCTCTACTCCGGTAGGCAAGATAGTGGTCACTCCGACTCTTTATTATATGGAGAAGTTCTATGGTGTTCCGGTGACGGTCTCTAAGGAGGATCTGGCGGAGGTGTCGCTTCATTATAACGAGGCTCTCCAGGTAATACTGGCCAGCAAGACTTCGACGATCATCAATCTGACACTTCAGGATGTTTCTATCCCCCGTGCCGAAGATGTGATTAATTCGCTGATTGCCGTATATAATGAAGAAGCGATCAATGATAAAAACCAAATTACGGTCAATACCTCTGATTTTATCAATGAACGCCTGATCATTATCGAAAAGGATCTGGGCAGTGTGGATACGGATATCGAGACTTATAAACGCGAGAACAAACTGACGGATATCCATTCGGAAACCGGTATGTATCTGCAGGAAACCAGCCAGTATTCACAGGAAGGACTGGGGTTGGAGAATCAGGTAGCCTTAGCTAAATATATACGCGAGTATCTGGTGGATCCCCGTAAGAGTTCGGATCTGATCCCGGCCAATACCGGCATAGCGGATATCAATGTGGAAGGACAGATCAGTGAATATAACCAGTTGCTTCTGAAACGTGACAAGCTGATCGGGAGCAGTAGCAGTAAGAATCCGGTAGTGATCGATCTGAACAATTCACTGGGTGCAATGAAGCAGACGATTATCCGTGCGGTAGATAACCTGATCGTGGGGTTGAATATCAAAATAAAGAATATACGTGAACGGGAACAGCAGACTTCCCGGCGTATCTCAGCTGTGCCTACGCAGCAGAAATATGTATTGTCGGTTGAACGCCAACAGAAGATAAAAGAAGAACTCTACCTTTATTTATTGAACAAACGCGAAGAAAATGCTTTATCGCAGGCTATCACGGAAAGTAATGCCCGGATTATAGATCCGGCCAGGGGAAGTAAATATCCGGTAGCACCTAAGTCTCCTATCATTCTTTTGGCAGCACTGGTGCTTGGGGCGATGATTCCTGCCGGAGTGATCTGGTTGAAATTTACCCTGAATACGAAGATATATACCCGCAAGGAGGTGGAAGACCGGTTGTCGGTTCCTTTTCTGGGCGAAGTCCCTGCCCGCGAAAAAAAGGATAAGCAGGAAGTTGTCGTCAGGGAAGGAGGACGCGACCGGGTGTCGGAAGCCTTCCGTATCATCCGTACGAACATGGAGTTTATGCGGGTAAAGGCAAAGGATATGAAGGTGATTACGCTGATATCGAGTAATCCGGGAGCAGGAAAGACGTTTATCTCGATAAATCTGGCAATGAGCCTTGCCCTGACAAATAAGAAGGTTGTATTGGTCGACCTCGATATTCGTAAGGGTACCCTTAGCTCGCATGCCAGCACGGCTGCCGGCATGGGGGTTACTCACTATTTGTCCGGCAAGACCGACCGGGTGGAGGATGTGATCACGAAAGGTGAGCTGTCCGCTAACCTGGATATTATCCATATGGGACCGTTGCCACCGAATCCGGCGGAATTGTTGTTGAGCGAACGTCTGGATACCCTGATTGCCGGCTTGAAAGAGCACTATGATTACATCATCCTGGATAATGTGCCTGCCGGCATGGTGGCCGATGCTTCGATAGTTGACCGTGTTGTCGACCTGACGATTTATGTGATCCGTGCCGGGAAAATGGACCGCCGCCAATTGCCTGAAATTGAAAAGATGTACCGGCAGAGTAAATTTAATAATATGTCTATTGTATTGAACGGAGTGGACTATAAATCCGGAGGTTATGGATACGGCTACGGATATGGTTATGGATACGGTTACGGATATGGAAATGAAAAAAAGAAATAGAATCTGTTCGTTTATGATAAAACTGAAGATTATAGGGATATGTCTTTTGTGGATAGCTTGCATATCTCCTGTGTTTGGACAGTATGCGCCATTGACATCGTCGAAGAAAGACACGGTAAATGATTTAACCCGTGAGCAGCAGATGCAGGATCGGTTGGAAAGCTATGTGCAGACACTGTCCGGCCGGAAGGCATATGGCGGGCGGGTTCGTGTGCTGTTAATGCCGGTAGTGGGCTTCAACCCGTCGCAAATGTCGTATGGCCTGATGGCTGGTGTGATGAAACGTACGGGAGGGTATGTAAAGGTAAAATATAGTTTCAGCAAGGTTCCCGGAGATAGTTTTGAATGTGATGACGAAGGGGTATCGGAGACAGACGGTCAGGAGCGTTGGTACACCGGACGGACTGAAAAAAGCCGTATGGCTGTTACCGGAGGTATTGTGCAATCTCTGTGGAAGCCTGTTTACCTGTATGCCGGAGCCGGATACGGAACCCGTGTGCAGGTATGGGAAACGGTGAGCGGCACGTGGGGAAAGAATAAAGGCCATTCCTATGAAGGGGTGGAAGCGGAGATAGGTGGGATTGTGGCTTTTAAGCACTTTGTCTTTTCGCTGGGTGTACAGACAAACAGCTTTGAGTATCTGGAAGGAAACTTGGGTATCGGTGTTATTTTTTAATCAATGAACGGAAAAACAGAACTGTCCATGAATCAGTTAAAGTATATATTAATCATTCTTCCTGTCTTGTTTATATGGGGAGGTTGTGAAAAAGACGTTAAACCGGAAGTTGTATCTATCCATATGAAATTGGAGGATCCGGTCCGTAAGGGGCGTACGTTTATTCAGTTGAGAGGGAGCCTGACGGAGCATATGTCAGTGAAAGAGGCGGGGTTTAGTTGGTGGACACCGGGCGATCGGGTACATGCTTCGGAGGTTGCCTGCCCGGATTCCCTGTCTTCGGGCAGGCTGAGTATGCTACTGGAAGGGTTGGAGCCGGATAAATCGTATGAGTATTGTATGTATGCCGGTAATGGTGTCGACCGGCTGACGAGCCAGACCGGAAGTTTTAAGACAGTCTTGTATGGTGAACCGCTGCTGTCGGAACTGATGGCGGATAAGGAAGCTCTGAATCGTTTTTCCTGTCGTGTCAAGGATGACGGGATAGACGATACGGGGATGAATCTGACTTCAAAAGGTGTTTGCTGGAATACGGAAGGTAATCCGACAGTGGAGGATAGTCTGTTGGAAGCAGAAGGGGAGGAGGCTTCGTTTATGGTCTCCATTCCGGGATTACAGGATAGTACGACTTATTATGTCCGCGCTTTTGCGATGAACGACAGTTCTTATCTTTCCTATAGTTCCGAAGTGAAAATTCAGACAGGTAGAACCTTGCCCGGAGTGGGCCGGATAATACTGGCGGATTCATTGAAGAAAGAATTCAGGGCATCGCTGGATGAGGACGGTGGAAGCGGTATCATATCGAAAGGCTTTTGTTGGAATACGGCCGGAATGCCGACGGTTGCTGATAATAAGAAGATGGCGGAGAATGAATTTGTGGCCAACCTGTCTGAACTGAGTATTGGAACGCTGTATTATGTGCGTGCATTTGCTGAAAATACCTATGGGATAGCTTATAGTGAAGAGCTGGCTGTGAAATTCATCTCCCTTCCTACGGTGGGTGCGGTAGAGCGGATAGACCCGGAGACGAATACGTTCCGTTCTTCCATTCCGGAAAACGGAGGAAGTGAAATCCGGGAGAAAGGTTTTTGCTGGAACCGGACGGGAAGTCCGTCGGTGGCGGATCGTGTCGTACGGGCCGATAAGGATTTTGTAGCAACGATAACGGATATGGAATCGGGTACTTATTATATCCGTGCCTTTGCTGTTAATGAAGCCGGTGTGGGGTATGGCGAAGAGTTAAGTATATCGATACATGTGATCACTATTCCCGTACTAGACGAGGTCCGTGTGTTGGATGAAGAAGTGTATTTATTGAAATGTGCGGTATTGAGTTCGGGAGGTAGTAAA
>ERZ857882.3441-NODE-3441-length-14942-cov-16.785450_pt1 | contig 14942 bp, 10 predicted proteins | sample MGYA00519697_ERZ857882 | MGnify/ENA primary metagenome ERZ857882 (study PRJEB31778, sample SAMEA3449373) | human gut metagenome | biome: human gut; feature: human-associated habitat; material: faeces | place: United Kingdom | collected 2010/2012 ...
GCCGACCATGAAACCGGTGGCTTGGGATTGGGTACAGGCAAGTATGAATTACATTTGAAGGCTCTGAAGAACCAGAAACAGTCTCAGGATTTACTTTCTACTGCTATCACGGATTTGCGCAAAGCCAAAGGTCATAATGTAACCTGGGAAGATGCCAAGGCTCTGTTGGTAGAAAAGATGGGTTTCTGGAAAGAATTGCCTTTGACTTGGGAACAGGAGAAGATGTTGCGTGATGAATTTGAGCAATCCTTCGTAAAGAATAAGGTTGTGTTCGAAGAAACTCTTTATTCGAAAACTGAACCGCTGGCTGCTACCGCAAGAAAAGTGATGAGCCAGATTGCCATGATAGGCTGGACAAGTGGCAGCCACACAGCAGAGTATGTGCCGGTATATGCAGTAGGTGCAGGTTCTAAGGAATTTGCCGGTAAGTATGATAATACGGAAATCCCGAAACGTATAGCAAAAGTTGCGGGATACAAATAAACTACTAGCTACCAGTTACGAGCGACGAGCTACAAGTGCCATGCGGCATAATTGTTCGTAAACATAGCGCAGCAACTTGTAGCTTGTATCTTGTAGTTCGTAACTACAAAAGGGAATAGCCCCCCGCTCACGCGGCCGGTTATTCCCTTTTTCACGTCTTGAAACAATCAATTAATACCAGTCAAACTTATTGTGTTGCAATGCAAATTATGTTAGAATGCAATACCCAGGCGTAGACCGAAGTTGCTCAAACCATCTACACTGTATGTGAACAAGTCACCCTTGTTCGTGCCGTAGCTATAGTAAGCGGCAACGTGCAGACCCGGACCATAGGCCCATGGGTAGATGTTGATACCAATTTCCGGTGATACGTAGAAGCCCCAGGTGCTCTTGTTAGCTTCGTACACATTGAAAGTAGATTTGATTTCGGCATATTGAGGACCTACTTTCAATCCAACGTAAGGTTGGAAAGCGCTACCGCGGTCGAAAGTATAACGACCTGCCAGACCGAAAGGTAACTGGAACAATGTATGCTGTTGGTCGGTATTGATGCTGCCGCCTTCACCTACCGGAAGTGTTTGGCGTCCGAAGTATTCGTGATTGCTATGATAAGCCAGGAAAGCACCGAGAGCAAAGTTTGGAGTGACGTAGTAACCACCTTCGAAGCTCATACCCCATCCGCTGGCTTTATCAGCGAAATGGTTGCTCAGGGGGAAGTTGAATTGCCAATCGATGTTGGCATAACCGTTATCGGTTAATTGTGCCTTTGCCGGCATGGCGAAGACGAGAGCCAGGGCAGTGATTGCCAGTACTCTTATAGAAAGATATTTTATTGTTTTCATACTTGTTATTGTTTTAAACGACTTAACTACTTACTACTAATTATTTATTAGTCAGATATGAAGATTGAGCATAAGCTTGGTTTACGCCTTCAACAGCCAGTTTGGTATTTACAGATGTGGAACCGCTAAGTAATCCGCTCATATAGCTTGTCCAGAGTACGGGCAGCTTTTCTTTTTCGCCTTGTGTGGCTTCCAGATTTAGGAGCTCGGTAATGAATGACCCCGTGCTATAAGTATAAGTCACAGCATACGGATAGTACCATCCGCCCCAGTTACCCCAGTAGCTGGGTCCCCAGTAGCCGGGATATCCCCACCACCATTCAGGTTGTGTGTAGCCGGTGAAATAATAAGTACTTGCGATGTAGCTTACTTGAATACCAAGATCGGCACTTTCTTTATCGGCAGCCGGTTGATAACCTTTTGCTTCCATATTTTCTGTATAAGCAGCCAGAATTTGCTCAGCGCCTTCTCCTTCGAGATATTCCGGTTCTTTGCTGTCAGAGATAACCAAGATTTTGTCAGCCAGATAGAATGTGCTGAAGTCTTTGAAGTTGGCTTGCTTGTCGTAGTTAGTGTATACCAGATAGTTGTCATCCAGCTTACCCATGTCCGGGTCTTTTTCGCAGGAAGCGAGTGCAAAGACCGCCAATAAAATAGGAATTAATTTCTTCATATCTTTTATAATGTTTAGGTTATATAAAAATCACGCCCTGGTACCTTGGGGCTTTTGTTACAAACAACAAGAAATGTGTAAAAAGGTTCGTGCAAATGATTATCTTTGCGAGAAAATTAACACTCAAATGCTTATGAAACACATTCGGATACCTCTTTTCGTATGGTTCTCAATCGTGCTGCTGATCGCAGTTGCGCCCGTCTCATTGTCGGCGCAGGAATCGTTTATTCAGAAGATCGAAAAAAATAAGTCCGTCAGCGGAATAAAGTTGCTCGACACCAGCCGCTTCCCGGAAAAGTATGTAATGTACCTGACTCAGCCGCTGGATCATCGACATCCCGAAAAGGGAAGTTTCCGCCAGCGGGTGATTGTGGGACACGTCGGTTATGACCGTCCCACAGTGATTGTCACTGAAGGATATGGGGCAGGGTATGCTTTGCGCCCCACTTATCGGGAAGAACTTTCTGAATTGTTCGATGCCAATATGATCTTTGTGGAGCATCGCTACTTTCTCGAATCCACTCCCGAACCGTGCGACTGGCAATACCTGACCGCAGAGAATTCTGCCGAGGATTTGCATGCCGTGACAACCGCTTTCAAGACTTTATATCCTGGCAAATGGATCAGTACGGGGATCAGCAAGGGTGGGCAGACCTCCTTATTATACCGTGTTTTCTTCCCCGACGATGTGGATGTTTCCGTGCCTTATGTTGCTCCTCTTTGTTATGCGCGTGAAGACGGTCGGCACGAACCTTTCCTCCGCCGGGTAGGTACGGAAGCCGATAGGAAAAAAATAGAAGATTTCCAGTTGGAAGTATTGAAGCGAAAGGCTCGTTTGTTGCCCCGTTTTGAAAAAATGTGTACTGAAAAGAACTATACATTCCGCGCTCCTCTGGAAGAAATATACGATTTCTGTGTGCTGGAATACTCTTTCTCTATCTGGCAATGGGGAACGGATATCCGTAGTATACCGGAAACCTCGGCTTCTGACGATACACTGCTGGATCATTTGCTGGCAATCAGCGGACCTTCTTATTTTATAGTAGACAGCCCGACTCTTTCTTTCTTCGTGCAGGCTGCCCGCGAATTGGGGTATTATGGATACGATATCGCTCCTTTTAAACCTTACCTTTCTATAAAGACCAGCAAGGATTATCTGAGAAGACTGATGTTGCCGGAAGATATGCGGAAGATGAAATTCGATAAGACATTGAGCAATAAGATTGTGCGGTTCTTGAAGAAGAACGATCCGAAGATGATTTTTATCTATGGTCAGAATGATCCCTGGACAGCTGCCGGAGTAACATGGCTGAAGAATAAAAAGAATATTCATGTTTTTGTAGAGCCGGGAGGCAGTCATCTTGCACGCATCGGTACAATGTCCGAAGATCAGAAGCAGAAAGTGATGTCTCTTCTTAGAGGGTGGCTTGAAGAATGACGAAACGAGAAACGGTGAACAACCTGTAATATATGAACAGGCGGTTCACCGTTTTATTCTTCTGCAAGCCGATATTACATGTATCGGGCTGCTTGATTTAGGAATCTACCGATTCGAATAGCGGTTTCAGTAATTCCGGTATTTCCACTTTTTCAAGTGCTAATTGTCGGACTAGTTTTTTACCGCTCTGACTGAGATGGAACTGCATCAGTCTCCGGTCCTCTTCTCCGAGTGTTCTGACAATCAGTTCTTTTTCTTCCAGAATCCGGAGCATCTTTGAAGCGTGCGAGGGTGTCAGCTCCGTTCGTTTGGACAGGCTCGTGGCCGTCATATTATTGGGCGAGGCTTCTTGCAGGGCACATAATATCATCGCTTCATTTAATGATACCTGATACACTTTTTCAAATGCATCTTCAAATCTTGCCATTGCTTTGAATACATCGCGCATTACACATATTGTCTTCATATGCTACTTGTTTTTTTGTTTGTTCTTTTTCTATATAAACAGGTTGATATTTGCATTATCCGCCCGTTCCATGTATGTTGCTACTCCGCCTATTGTCACTTCGTCCAGAAGTTCTTCCTGTTTCACTCCCATGACGTCCATGGACATTTGGCAGGCGATAAATTCCACACCGTTCTCCAGAGCTTGTTGGCGTAAGGACTCCAGAGAGTCGATTCCTTTCCGGTTCATGATGTATCGCATCATTTTTCCTCCTATTCCTCCCATGCTCATTTTAGAGAGTTTCAGCTTTCGGGAACTGGAAGGGAGCATCATGCCGAACATTTTTCCAAAGATATCTTTTTCGACGTTCGGCTTATGCAGCTTCTTGATAACGTTCAGTCCCCAGAAGGTGAAAAAGATCGTTACCTTTTGTCCGGTGGCAGCTGCGCCATTAGCGAGCACAAAGGTAGCTAAAGCTTTGTCTAAATCATCACTGAACATGATGAAAGTTTTTCCTTTGCCTTCACAGGAGGTAACAATATTGCAGGATTTAGGTTCGCCCTTTTCGATCACTACTACAGATTTTCCTCCTGCTGTTTCTTTGGAAATCAACTGATTTCCTGTCGAGTTGCACCATGCGGCAGCATCACGCGGGAATCCCGGATCGGTTGAGGTAATTTCTACCCGGTCGCCGGAAACCAGCGAATCCATTGTCTTTTTCATTTTCAGAATCGGCCCCGGACATTGCAGTCCGCAAGCGTCTACACGGATTGTCTTCACTGCTTCAACTGGTGAAACTGTCTTTTGAGGTTGCGCATCTGCCGGCTGTTGTATGTTTGCGTTCGGTTGTGCAGGTACTTCGTTCTCACTTTCTTCTCTCAGGATGATGGGTGCTGCGGCAGCGTGGTATGTTTTCAATCCTCCGGAAAGGTTGCGTACCTTTTCAAATCCATGCTGTACCAGAATGCGATAAGCAAGGTATCCTCTGAGGCCGACGGCACAGAATGTATAGATCATCTTGTCTTTCGGCAGTTCATCCAGCCGGTCACGCAGTTCGTCCAGCGGAATGTTCACTGCACCCGGCAGTGTATTGAGCGAGAATTCGTCAGGAGTACGTACATCCAGCAGGAAATTGTTTTCCATCTCGATATCCCTCAACTGTCTCCAATAGACGGGTTGTACTTTCCCAGTTATGATGTTTTCGGCTACGTATCCTGCAACGGCTACCGGATCTTTGGCAGAAGAGAACGGAGGGGCGTAAGCCTGCTCCACTTTCATCAGATCATAGATCGTACCTTCATGCTTGATGACAAGCGCGATTTCGTCAATGCGTTTGTCTACACCGTCATAGCCGACGATCTGTCCGCCGTACAGTTTACCTGTCTTCGGGTCGAAAGTGATTTTAATACTCATCGGCATGGCATCCGGGTAATATCCTGCGTGAGAGGACGGATGGATGGTCGAAGACATATAATTGATTTCTGCCTGCCGCAATCGTTTGCCGGGTAATCCGGTAGAAGCAACAGTCATGTCGAATACTTTTGCAATGGAAGTTCCGATGGCTCCTTCATAAGGGATGTGTGCTCCCTGAATGTTGTCTGCGACAATTCGTCCCTGACGATTGGCGGGACCAGCAAGGTAATTGAGCCACGGTTTTCCGGTGATCGGGTGGCGGAATTCGATAGCGTCACCGATGGCGTAAATCGATTCGTCCGACGTTTGCAGGTAGTCGTTGACGGCGATTCCTCCGGCTTCGCCGATCTTCAGCTCTGCGGCACGTGCCAGTGTCGTTTCCGGACGTACGCCGATGGAAAGTATAACGATGTCGGCAGAGATGGACTGTCCGTTCTTGAAGATGACTTTCAATCCTTTTCCGTCTCTTTCGAAAGAGGCTACTGCCTGCTCCAGATACAGGTTCACTCCTTTGTCCATCAAATGCTGGTGTACAAGGGATGCCATGGAGAAGTCGATGGGAGCCATCACTTGATTTCCCATTTCCACAATAGAAACTTTAGCTCCTTGTGCGTGCAGGTTCTCTGCCATTTCCAGCCCGATAAATCCGGCTCCGATGACAACAGCCTTTCGGGGAGCATGACTGTTGATATATTCTTTGATTCGGTCTGTGTCGGCTACATTCCTGAGTGTGAAGATTCCGTTCAGGTCGATTCCCGGCAGGGGAGGACGTACAGGGGAGGCTCCGGTCGATATCAGTAATTTGTCGTAGCTTTCCTCGTAAGTGTCTCCGCTACTTTGTCTTACCGTTACTGTTTTTCTCTTCCGGTCGATGAAGATTACTTCATTTTCAGTTCGTACGTCTACACGAAAGCGCGTAGAAAATGCTTCGGGCGTCTGTACAAACAGTTTTTCCCGTTCTTTGATCACGCCTCCGATGTAATACGGCAGTCCGCAATTGGCATAAGAGATATACTTTCCTTTTTCTAAAAGGATGATTTCAGCTGCTTCGTTTGTGCGTCTGATCCGGGCAGCAGTGGTAGCTCCTCCGGCAACGCCTCCAATAATAATGATCTTCATAAGTTTGTTGCGTAAATAGTTTCCTATGGAAATAACAATAAAGTAGGGAGAATTGTTCTCGGATCATAGAAAAAAGACTTATATTTGCGCACCCTGTTTGTCTTTCTTCATTTTTTATAAATTAATTATGAGTAAAATTCTTATCATTGACGATGAGGTTCAGATTCGTAGCCTGTTGGCTCGTATGCTCGGACTGGAGGGTTATGAGGTGTGTCAGGCAGGTGATTGCAAGGCAGCTATCAGGCAGTTGGAAATTCAACAGCCGGATGTGGCTTTGTGTGATGTCTTTCTTCCCGATGGAAACGGGGTCGATCTGGTGTTGAACATTAAAAAGACAGCTCCGAATGTGGAAGTCATTCTTCTTACCGCTCACGGTAATATACCCGACGGAGTGCAGGCAATCAAGAACGGTGCATTTGATTATATAACCAAAGGGGACGATAATAATAAGATTATCCCTCTGATCAGTCGTGCCGTTGAGAAGGCTAAGATGAATGTCCGGTTAGAGAAACTGGAAAAGAAAGTCAGTCAGCTATATTCTTTTGATTCCATTCTGGGAGAATCGAAAGTGCTGAAAGAAGCTGTTATGCTGGCACAGAAGGTTTCGGTGACTGATGTTCCGGTGTTGTTGACCGGAGAAACGGGGACCGGAAAAGAAGTATTTGCACAAGCCATACATTATAATAGTAAGCGGAGCAAACAGAGCTTTGTTGCCGTGAACTGTTCGTCTTTCAGTAAGGAACTGCTGGAGAGTGAAATGTTCGGGCATAAAGCCGGGTCCTTCACCGGAGCTTTGAAGGACAAGAAAGGACTCTTCGAAGAAGCCAACAACGGTACGATCTTTTTGGATGAAATCGGAGAAATGGCTTTTGAACTACAGGCCAAATTGCTGCGTATTCTCGAAACAGGCGAATATATAAAGATAGGAGATACGAAACCGACGCACGTGAATGTTCGTATTATTGCTGCTACCAACCGCAATCTGACAGAGGAAATCAAAGCGGGATGTTTCCGTGAAGACCTGTTTTATCGTCTTTCGGTATTTCAGGTACATCTGCCGGCACTTCGCGAACGTACCGGTGATATCAGAATTCTTGCCACTGCCTTTGCAAAGAGCTTTTCCGAGAAACTTTCGTATACGGTCAATGAGATGACTCCTGCTTTTCTTCATGCGTTGGAACAGCAACCCTGGAAAGGAAATATCCGTGAATTGCGGAATGTGATAGAACGGAGTCTGATTGTCTGCGAAGGCGGGCATCTGGATGTGTGCGATCTTCCGTTGGAGATTCAGAATACTCATTATGAATGTTCGGATGATAATATCGGTAGTTTTGAACTGGCTGCTATGGAACGAAGGCATATTGCCCGCGTCCTGGAATATACGAAAGGCAACAAGACGGAAACTGCCCGCTTGCTGAAGATCGGTCTTACCACTTTGTACAGGAAGATAGAGGAATACAAAATATAATAATATGACTATCTGATTTCTTTTTTAGGGGTATATGAGCGATTAATCGTTCATATACTGATCTGTAATGTGAAAAAGAAATAGAAGATATGAATATTTGGAAGACTACACTGTTACTTGTTTTATTATTTACTGGTATCACCGTTCATGCACAAAAAGTAAAAATTTCATTGAATAGTGATGGAAATCTGACGATATGGAAAGTGAAAGCTCAGGCAGAAATTGAGCATCCTTTTGATATGATGACTACCCGATATGACACGAGGGATTGGGTCAAAGCAACTGTGCCGGGAACGGTGTTTGGTTCGTATGTATTAGAAGGACTGGAGCCTGATCCGAATTTTGCTGATAATGCGTATAAAGTCGATAAAGCAAAATATGACCGTAACTTCTGGTATCGTACAGAGTTTAATTCGCCGGAGGTGGAAAACGGAGAAAGGGTATGGCTAAATTTTGAAGGGGTTAACCGTAAAGGAGAAATATTTTTTAATGGGACGCGTCTCGGATTGCTTGATGGATTTATGCATCGGGGGAATTTCGATATAACCGATTTGCTGTCAAAAAACGGTAAGAATGTGCTTGCCGTCCTTGTGCATTGGGTAGGCACTCCGGTTCCCAATTATGCAAGTCCTACTTATATGTCATGTGCCGGCTGGGATTGGATGCCTTATGTTCCCGGTCTTTTGACTGGTATTACTGACGACGTCTATTTGACAAAAACCGGCGAAGTGTCTATCGTCGATCCTTGGATACGTTCGAAAGTTCCTTCTAAAAACAAAGCGGTTTTAAGCTTGCAGTTGGAACTACGGAATCATACAGATATAGAGCAGAAAGGAGTGTTGAAAGGTATCATTCAGCCGGGCAACATTGAATTTACCGAAGATTTGGTAATTGAGGCAGGCAAACAGCGGACTTTTCTTCTGGATGATAGCAAGTTCAGTCAATTTATAATTCAGAATCCTGCTTTGTGGTGGCCTAATGGTTACGGACAGCCGAATCTTTATACCTGCGAACTGACTTATATGGTGAATGGTAAGGCTTCTGATAAACAGAATATTACATTTGGTATTCGTGAATACGGTTCCGAGCTGGTTGACGGTGTGCTTCATCTTAAAATAAATGGTGAACCTGTTTATGTAAAAGGAGGAAACTGGGGAATGAGCGAATATATGTTGCGTTGTCGGGGTGAAGAATATGATCTTAAATTGAAACTTCACAATGAGATGCATTTTAATATGATACGCAATTGGATCGGTTCGGTTACGGATGATGAGTTTTATGAAGCTTGCGATAAATACGGCATTATGGTGTGGGACGACTTCTGGTTAAATTCAAATTCGAATCTTCCGGATGATGTTTTTGCTTTCAATATGAATGCAGTGGAAAAGATCAAGCGTTTGCGTAATCATGCTTGTATTGCAGTGTGGTGTGGTGATAATGAGGGGTATCCGTTACCGCCTCTTAATAAGTGGCTGGAGGAAGACGTTAGAACATACGATGGGGGTGATCGGGCCTATCATGCCAATTCCCATAGTGACGGCCTTTCCGGGAGTGGACCTTGGACTAACTCTCATCCTAACTGGTATTTTACCAAAGCCCCTTATGGATATGGTGCCAATATAACCAAAGGATGGGGATTCCGTACAGAAATAGGTACAGCTGTCTTTACTACTTTCGATAGCTTTAAGAAATTTGTGCCCGAAAAAGATTGGTGGCCACGTAATGAAATGTGGGACAAGCATTTCTTTGGCAATTCGGCGGGGAACGCCAGTCCCGACAAATATTTCTCTACCGTAGAGTTCAATTATGGTAAAGCGAAAGGTATTGAAGATTTTTGCCGGAAAGCTCAATTAGTGAATGTTGAGGTGAATAAAGCGATGTACGAAGGCTTTCAACATCATATTTGGGAAGATGCTTCCGGCATATTGACTTGGATGGGGCAGTCGGCTTATCCTTCATTGGTATGGCAAACCTATGATTATTATTATGACTTGACGGGGGCTTACTGGGGAATCAGAAAGGCGTGTGAACCGGTTCATATTCAGTGGAGTTATGCTGATAATAGTGTAAAAGTGATCAATACCACTTTGAAAGAGCAGAAAGGACTTACGGCTACAGGTAAAGTCTATAATCTGGATGGGAAAGAAATGGGGCGTTATAGCCAGTCTGTAGTTTTGGATGCCGCCGCTAATAAGGATTCCTATTGTTTCCATCTGAATTTTACAACAGACAACCTTGCTTTCGGTAAGAAAGCGGTTGCTTCCTCCATTTCGGCAGATGCCGGAGAGCCAAGTGCCGCGATTGATGCCAGTGATGGCAGTCGTTGGGCGAGTGAACCCCGTGATGAAGAATGGATTTATGTTGATCTGGGTGAACCTACTGAAATAGCCTCTGTCATATTGAACTGGGAAGCTGCTCATGCAAAAGCTTATAAACTGTTGATTTCGGATGATGCAATAAACTGGAAAGAAATTTATATCAATGAGGACTCTAAAGGCGGTGTCGAAGAGATTAAGATAAAACCTGTTCGTACTCGTTATGTGAAAATGCAAGGGTTGAAACAGGCTACTATGTGGGGATATTCACTTTATGAATTTGAATTATATGGTAGAAAAAAGAAGCCAACGGATTTGACTCCTGTGCATTTCATCAAGTTGGAACTGAACGATGAAAACGGGCAACTGCTTTCTGATAACTTTTATTGGCGTTCCAATAAACCGGGAGACTATAAAGCATTGAATAATTTGCCGAAAGCCAAATTGCGTACAACATCAAGCTTAGTGGATAGTAATGGTAAGAAAGTGATTAAAGCAAAGATCGAAAATGTGGGATCATCAGTCGCTTTTGCTGTTCACGTACAGGCTATTCGCTCTTCTGATGGTGAGCGTATATTACCTGCTCTGATGAATGATAATTATTTCACATTGTTGAAAGGAGAGTCTAAAGATATTGAAATAGAATTTGATTCGGATTTGTTGCCTGATGGTAATTATAGTTTAAGTGTGATTCCTTATAATAAATAATATCGGGCGGACATTTCTTGAAACGAGACATGGTTATAGAGATACGGTTATATGACTTGGTGTTACCAATCTCTGTGCTCGTTCATAATCTCCCAAATGCGGTCGTGATTCATCGTGAACCCCAAAAAGTTTACTGATGAGTCCACTGCATCAAGTATGACCTGGAAGGCAGCGCATAAATCTTCGCGTTCTTCTGTCTCAATGAATCCCGATTTGCCGTCGAGCTTATTGAAAGCGATGACAAATTCCTTACCTGTTTGTTCAAGTCGATTTTGCAGAAGGGCAGCATCTCTGTCTATCAGATATTGGTTGGCGGCGACCAATGCATCGCGTCTCGCATTGCGATAGATTACCACTGCCTTTTTAAACTTGGCCGGTGGAACAAATTCGCTGCCGTCCCAGTGGCGTAACGGGTTATCCAGGTTTTCGGCGAGCCATTCCGGCTTGCGTAACTTGCGGATGTCCAGTTCAGTTATCTTTCCTTTATATTTTTTCTTTATTTGTTTTCCGGCCTCTTCGGGGATACTTTCCATCCAAAGGGTGTTTAGAAGGGGACAGGTCCCCGGTGTGGGAAACTCTTCCGCTGTGAATCCGAAGATTTCTTCGAGCGAAAGCACTTCCAGCGTTTTCAGATTGCGTAGCGAAGATATGTTGGAGAGGTATCCCGGTTTGCCGCAAATTCTTAGATAGTAGAGATTAGGGTATAGATTGGTCACGGGTAATAAATCCAGCTTTACTGCCCGGTCCAGTACGAGAATTTCCAATTGCGGTAATCCGACATCGGGTACATGATCTGCCTCAAGTTCTATTTTCAGAGTCAGATTACTACCGCCGTCAGGTGAATAAACCTTGAGCTCCGGCGATAAGGTGCTTGAAAATGAGATTGTTCTGCAACTCTCCGGTAGACTTACGCTTTTCAGTCCTTCTCCATCTAGTGTAATTTCCCGTAAGTGTGTACGGCTGAGGTCGAGATTGTTTTGACCGTGATTTTTCCAATCGAGTTTTGTGGCTGTCCAACGGGTTTCGAGGAATGGAATAAGTGATGGATAGAATTTAGTTGCACTGAAAGAATAGGCTACGGGGAGTTTCTCCAGCTCCGAATAGTTGTCCATTGCCGACAGTAACTTATCGTCAATGTATTGGAAACTGCGGCGGCATTCAATTCCGGATACTACAATTTCAGCCGTATCATTAAGGGCAGCTTTGAATTTCTGACGAGCATCTGTTGGGATCTTTGCCCATTCTTCTTCGCCGACATTGTCATATCCGTTTGGCCAGCAACCATAAACTTTGCACTCACCCGAAATAAGCGGAGTTCTGTGACCTGCATATGCAGCTCCCTCGGGCAATTTATTTCGTTCCGAATGGCTATAATTAGTAGTACCTTCTTTGAAGAACCAACGATGTCGCCTGAATGGCTTCATTTCCTTGACTGCCTTTTCATCAGGAAATTTCTCATCGAAATAGTCCAAAAGAAGATAAGTCATAATCTCTTTCTTAACGTCGATAATCTGATAGGCAAAGTATTTGCCGGTCTTTCTTTCCTGTCCGCAGTATATGTCTCCGGATTTTATGGTGTCGTTGTTCTGCATACTCATTCTTGTATTGATGCAAAAATACGAAAAGAGCGGCTTAAATAATCATTTATCTGCGCTTTTTCTTTTTATGAAGTTCGGGTGTGGTTACATCACTGTCGGCTTCATGCCCTGTATGTTTGTACAGAAGCCGGCAGTGACGGGAGTATATTATGATAATGCCGCAATGCCTGTCCCTATCAGGTTTGCGTTATTCATACTTTTTATATCCACTTCAATATCTTCCAGGCCGAATAATTGAAGGAGTTCTCTTAGTTTTTCCATAACGAGAATGTTATAGTTTTTATCCTTCCTGTTTTCACTCCAGAAAAGACTGCCTTCGGCTACCAGGCAAACTTTTCGTATATCTTTATTATAGGATTTCAGTAACATGATAAGCCCCGTAAGTGAGGCGGCAACCAATTGTGCGGATCTGCCATAAATCCATTGTGCTACCTGTACATATACATCCTTGTAGATGTCCGGGTAATTCATAATGGAAGTCAGTTTCTGTGCGTCGAATTTCTCTTCGAACTCTTCCAGCGGAAAGGCTGTTTTCAGTATGTCTCCCAGATACATACCGGATACCGCTTTCTCAAAACGTTGCTTTCCCGGATTACCGGAAATAGCGTCAACGGTATCATCTACCGCAGTCAGAAAGGGCGGATGGAAATTGCCTGATTCCAAATTGACAGGAATCAATCCATGTGCATTGCATGACTGATCCAGTTTTTCAATTTTATCGGCAGGGATAAAAGTTGCCATATTGGTTCCTGTCCCTACGATGAGGCCGATATATGCATCATAACTATTATCTGTGAGACCGGCGAATAAACTGGCTATAGTATCGTTTACTACCTTGATGCCTGTAAACTTAATTTTGTTTCTTTCATTCAGATAGTCGAGTAAAGGTTTTCCGATAAATTCTCCAACCATTTCTTTAATATCTACTCCTTTTGTCCAGCGTAACAGTTTGGCGTCTCCACCCGGTACGGACTCGGCCGGATAAGAAAAACAATAACCGATAGGCATTTCTTCCTCACGTTTGATTCCTATAATCATATCGGCCAATTCTTTGAATAACTCTTCGCGGGTATATCCGACGGACTTCATAATTGACATGTCTTTTTTCCAGCCATTGTTCGGGTGAACGGTTGGTGTTGCTTTGTCGAAATCTACGATTGCCACCCGATAATTGGTTCCTCCCAGGTCAAGTACCAGTGACTTTCCTTTAATATGGGTTGTTTTTGGAGCAATGAAGGTAGGAATGCATTGTATCTCTGCATTTTCCGTTTTTAACCCTTCTTCTGTTTTATCCCGAAATGAGCATACAATTGCTTTGAGCTGTTCATTATCTAACTTAAAAATGTTTTTTTCCATGACATTGACTTTTTATAGTATAAAATATCCTTGTCTTTGAATAACAACTGAAGGTGGATTTTGCTCGGGAATGCCCAATCTTTATTTGCCTGTATCTGATAATTATGTATTTGTTTTTTCAATTAATAAAAACTATATTTGTTTGAAAAATAATTTGATACATGAAAGAGCGGTCTCCAGTTAAAAAGAATATACTAAAATTGATTCCTTATATAGAAATTATTGCAGGAGTCATTTTTCTCTGTTTGGAGATTCATGACTATCGTACTTTGTATTCTATGGCCGAAGCTGATGCAATGTATGGGGGACTTGCTGATTTTTGTAAGTACAAAGAGAATGTATTTTGTCCGGCATTTTTCTGGATAATTGTTATACTGACAGGACTCAGTTATTGGAAAAATAAAAAGATATATTGGATTTTAACGCAGGCATTGGTGTTTATGGTCTTTTTTAGAGCTATGTTTCCGTTTTATGCCATTTTTATAGAGTTAAATCCAGTAGTCTTTTATATTCTTCCACTTTTGTACTCTACAATATTCTTTGTGGTAGAAAGAAAGTTGTTTAAAATCAAGCAAATAGATTCTGTTGATATTACAGTTAAAACAAAAATCACGGGGATCGGAATAGGTATCTTATGTACTATCATTTATTTCCTGCTCTTTTTGACCGTTTTTTGCTTAATATGATAGCCGTCTATATTTATTTTTCCACAGTGATTTGATAGCCGTTTTGCTCTCATGCTCTAACAGTTCGTCTGTATGCCTTTATTCATCGATGTTTTAGCAGTTAGAGATCCAATGGTAGCAGAGTGAGAGCAAGTGTTTGCTCTCACTCTGCTGAATCGTATTACGTATCTTTTATTAAATGTTATATCTTGATATACAGTATATTATCTTCCGATGTGTCAGCGCTTAATAATTGCTAAATCAGTCATTAATAACTGATCCCCCGTGTGTATTATTGGCTGATAAATTCTTTCTTTCTCTCTTTCTTTCTGAAATAACAGGTCAATTGCCCCCGCTTCTACTGTCTGTCTTACCCTGGATTTGGTTGACTACTATAAGTATCAACTAAAATGAATAAA
>ERZ857882.3444-NODE-3444-length-14936-cov-5.726833_pt1 | contig 14936 bp, 13 predicted proteins | sample MGYA00519697_ERZ857882 | MGnify/ENA primary metagenome ERZ857882 (study PRJEB31778, sample SAMEA3449373) | human gut metagenome | biome: human gut; feature: human-associated habitat; material: faeces | place: United Kingdom | collected 2010/2012 ...
AGGGCTTCACCGCCTCCGGCGCGCTGCGCATGGGCGTCAGCGAGATGACCCGCTTCGGCTTCGGCGAGAAGGAGTTTGCCCAGCTGGCATCCCTGATGGCCGACTGCATCCTGCGGGGCAAGGAGATCGGCCCCGATGTGGCCAAGCTCCGCGCACAGCATCTGGAGATGGGCTACTGCTTCAACGACGCCCAGTTCGAGGACGCGCTGGAGAAGCTGGCGGAGAAAGCAGGGCTTTAAGAAATAAAATCTATGGGCAGCGCCGCATACGGCGGCGCTGCCCCACAAAACCAAACCCAATCAGGAACAAATAAAATTTGGAGGTAAAGTATCATGTTGTTTCCCGCTGAAATGAAGTATTCCAAGGATCACGAGTGGATGAAGGAAGAGGACGGCGTTGTGGTGATCGGCATTTCCGACTTCGCGCAGGACGCACTGGGCGACGTGGTGTTCGTGAACCTGCCCGGCGAGGGTGACGAGGTTACCGCCGGTGAGGCCTTCGGCGATGTGGAGTCCGTCAAGGCCGTGTCCGACCTGGTGTCCCCCGTGACCGGCACTGTGTGCGCCGTCAACGAGGATCTGCTGGATGAGCCGGAGCAGCTGAACAAGGCGCCCTATGACGCATGGCTCATCAAGGTGGAGAACGTGACCGGCACCGAGGAGCTGCTGGACGCCGCCGCTTACGAGGCCTTCTGCGCACAGGAGGGCTGATATGGGAAGCTACATCCCCTCTACGCCCCAGCAGCGGCAGGAGATGCTGAAGGCCATCGGCCTTTCCTCCTTCCGTGAGCTGTACGGCGATGTCCCGGCGGAGATGTATCTGGATCGTCCGCTGAACATTCCCTCCGGCATGAGCGAGCTGGAGGTGGGCCGGGCCGTCCGCGCCATGGCGGACAAGAACCGGGTCTACGACGTAATTCTCCGGGGTGCCGGCGCTTATGACCACTATATCCCCAGCATCGTCAAGTATATCCCCGCCAAGGAGGAATTCCTGACGGCCTACACCCCCTATCAGGCGGAGATGAGCCAGGGGCTTTTGCAGTCCATCTTCGAGTATCAGACCATGATCTGCATGCTGACGGGCATGGACGTGTCCAACGCCTCCGTCTATGACGGCGCCACCGCCGCCGCCGAGGCCGCCGCCATGTGCCGCGACCGCAAGCGCCGGGTGACGCTGGTGTCCGCCGCGGCCCACCCCGACACCATCAACACCATCCGCACCTATTGCTACGGCACCGGCGACGAGCTGCGCGTCGTCCCGGAAAAGGACGGCAAGACCGACCTCGACGCCCTGCGGGAGATGCTGACCCCCGACGTGGCCAGCTTCTATGTGCAGCAGCCCAACTTCCACGGCCTCTTCGAGGAGGCGGAGACGCTGGGCACGGCCGTCCACGAGGCGGGTGCGCTGTACGTCATGGGCTGCAACCCCATCGCGCTGGCCATTATGAAAACGCCCCGTGACTGCGGCGCGGATATCGCCGTGGGCGAGGGTCAGCCCCTGGGCCTGCCGCTGGCGGCGGGCGGCCCGTATCTGGGCTATATGGCCACCACCGAAAAGCATATGCGCAAGCTGCCCGGCCGCATCGTGGGCGAGACCACGGACGCCGAGGGCCGCCGGGCCTATGTGCTGAGCCTGCAGGCCCGTGAGCAGCACATCCGCCGGGAGAAGGCCAGCAGCAACATCTGCTCCAACGAGGCCCTGTGCGCCCTGACGGCGGGCCTCTACATGTCCACCATGGGCCCCGACGGCATGGCCCAGGCGGCGGAGCAGTCCATGGCCAAGGCCCACTATCTGGCGGAGGCTCTGTGCGCCATCGACGGCGTGAAGCTGCGCTATTCCGGCGACTTCTTCCATGAGTTCGTCACCGATATGCCCCGGACGGAGGAGGTCCTGTCCGCCCTGTCCGAGGCCGGTATTCTGGGCGGACTGCCCGTGGACGGCGGCATCCTGTGGTGCGCCACCGAAAAGGTGACGAAGGATGCCATGGACAAGACCGCCACCATCGTGAAGGAGGTTCTGGCAAAATGAAGCTGATCTTTGAAAAAAGCGTTCCTGGCCGCCATTGCAGCCTTCTGCCCGCCTGCGACGTGCCTGAGGTGAAGCTGCCCGCTTCCCTGCGGCGTGAGACCAAGCCCGCTCTGCCGGAAATGAGCGAGACGGATATCTCCCGCCACTATACCGAGCTTTGCCAGCAGGTTCACGGCGTCAACTGCGGGTTCTATCCCCTTGGCTCGTGCACCATGAAGTATAACCCCCGCATCGACGAGGAGATGGCAGCGCTGGAGGGCTTTACCGCCGTCCATCCGCTTGCCCCCGCCGCCGACCAGCAGGGCGTGCAGGAGGTGCTGGATACCGCCAAATCCTACCTGTGCGAGATCACCGGCATGGACGACATGACCTTCCAGCCTGCCGCCGGCGCCCACGGTGAGTTTACCGGCGTGCTGCTCATCAAGCAGTATCACGATGCCCGCGGCGACCATAAGCGCACCAAGATCATTGTCCCCGACAGCGCCCACGGCACCAACCCCGCCACCGCCGCCATGTGCGGCTATCAGGTGGTGAACATCGCCTCCGGCCCCGACGGCTGCGTGGATCTGGACGCGCTCCGGGCTGTGCTGGGCGAGGATACCGCCGGTCTGATGCTGACCAACCCCAACACCGTGGGCATTTTCGACCACAACATTCTGGAGATCACCCGCCTTGTCCACGAGGCAGGCGGCCTGTGCTACTACGACGGCGCCAACCTGAACGCCGTCATGGGCGTTGTCCGCCCCGGCGACATGGGCTTTGACTGCATCCACATGAACCTGCACAAGACCTTCGCCACGCCTCATGGCGGCGGCGGCCCCGGCGCGGGCGCGGTGGGCTGCAAGAGCTTCCTGTCCCCCTTCCTGCCCCACAGCGCGCTGGCGGAGGAGCCGGGCCACATCCAGGTGCGGGGCTTCCGGGGCAACTTCCTTGTGGTCGTCCGGGCGCTGGCCTATCTGCTGACGCTGGGCCGCGAGGGCATTCCCGAGGCCGCCCAGAACGCGGTGCTGAACGCCAACTATCTCATGCACCTGCTGAAGGGCACCTACACCCCCGCCTATGACCGCATCTGCATGCACGAGTTCGTGCTGGATCTCAGCGACCTGAAGAAGGCCACCGGCGTCACGGCGCTGGATGTGTCCAAATCCCTCATCGACGAGGGCATCCATCCGCCTACGATGTACTTCCCGCTGATCGTCCACGAGGCGCTGATGCTGGAGCCCACCGAGACGGAGGGCCCCGAAACGCTGGAGCACGCCGCCGATGTGCTGCGGGCGCTGTATCAGAAGGCCCACACCGACGCGGAGACCATGCATACCGCGCCCCACCATATGCCCATCGGCCGTCCCGACGAGGTGAAGGCCGCCCGGCATCCCGTGGTACGCTGGCAGCCGGAGGAATAAGTATGGACTATCAACTGATCGTCATCGGCGCAGGCCCCGGCGGCTATACCGCCGCCCTGCGTGCCGCGGCGCTGGGCCTGCACACCGCCGTGGTGGAGTGCAGTGAAGTGGGCGGCACCTGCCTGAACCGGGGCTGCATTCCCACCAAAACGCTGCTCCACGCCTCCCAGGTCTACCGCGACGCGGTGGACGGCGCAGCCATGGGCGTTCACGCGGCGGGTGCCACCTTCGACATGGGCGAGATCTTCGCCTATAAGCGCGGTGTGTCCGAAAAGCTGCGCAGCGGCATCCACGGACTTCTCAAGTCCGCCAAGGTCGACCTGATTGGGGGCGTGGGCCGCATCGCCGCGCCCGGCGAAGTGGATGTCACCGCCGCCGACGGCACGGTGAACCGCTATACCACGGAGCGTATCCTCATCGCCACAGGCTCCGTCAATGTCCGGCCGCCCATCCCCGGCCTTGATCTTCCCGGCGTGATGACCTCCGATGAGCTGCTGGAGGGCTGCGACCGGCTCTATGACTCCCTGATCATCATCGGCGGCGGCGTCATCGGCGTGGAGTTCGCCACCTTCTACCGCAACCTGGGCTGCGCCGTCACGCTGGTGGAGGGCATGGATCGTCTGCTGCCCAACATGGACCGCGAGCTGGGCCAGAATCTCCAGCAGATCATGAAGAAGCAGGGTGTCGAAGTCCTGACCAACGCCATGGTGCAGTCGCTGGAGGAGACGGAGAACGGCCTGGCCGTCCATGTGGTGCAGAAGGGCGCGGAAAAGACCGTCGCCGGCGAAAAGGTGCTGTGCGCCATTGGCCGCCGGGCCTATTGGGACGGCGTGTTCGCTGACGGCCTGACCCCCGAGGTCCGGGGCAAGAGCTTGCAGGTGGACGAGAATTTCCAGACCAGCATCCCCGGCGTGTACGCCATCGGCGACGCCTCCTCCGCGGTGCAGTTGGCCCATGTGGCCGCCGCCCAGGGTACCGCCTGCGTGGAGCGCATGTGCGGCGTTCAGGATCACATCGACCTGAACGTGATCCCAAGCTGCATTTACAGCGCGCCGGAGATCGCCGTGGTGGGCATCACCGAGGCCGAGGCCAAGGAACGGGGCATTCCCGCCGCCGTGGGCAAGTGCACCATGTTCGGCAACGCCCGCACCGTCATCGAGGATCCGGGCCGCTGCTTCATGAAGATCGTGGCCCACGACGAGACCCACGAGATCCTGGGTGCCTCCCTCATGTGCCAGCACGCCAGCGACATGATCAGCCAGATCAGCGCCGCCATGGTGAACCGCCAGACGGCGGAGGAGCTGCGCCGCGTCATGCGGCCCCACCCCTCCTTCGAGGAAGCTATGGCCGAGGCGCTGGACGCCCTGGCCGCCAAGCTGGGCTGACCGAAAACCGCATAGCAGGAGCGCCGCGGCGATGCCGCGGCGCTCCTTTGGCGTCCGGCGGCGCAGATGGAAGGAATCAGAAAATTTAAGGTGAAATTATGACGCAGCTGACCCAACAAGGGCTTTCTTTTGCCGGAAAAATGTGGTACGCTGTAACGCAAGAAAAATGCGAAAAACCAAGGAGGGATCTCATGGAATATCGGGTGGAGCACGATTCCATGGGCCAGGTACAGGTTCCGGCGGATCGGTATTGGGGGGCGCAGACCCAGCGCTCACGGATGAATTTCCCCATCGGCGTAGGGATCGAGACCATGCCGGTGGAGATCATACACGCCTTCGGCGTGCTGAAAAAGGCGGCGGCCATGGCCAACCACGCCTTGAAGCCGGAGAAGATGACGGCGGAAAAGTGTGACGCCATCTGCCGCGCCTGCGACGAGATCATGGCGGGCACGCTGGACAGCCACTTCCCCCTGGTGGTGTGGCAGACCGGCTCCGGCACCCAGTCCAACATGAACGCCAACGAGGTGGCGGCCAACCGGGGCAATGAGCTGGCGGGGAAGCCCCTGCTGCACCCCAACGACGACGTGAACATGTCCCAGTCCTCCAACGACACCTTCCCCACCGCCATGCACATTGCCGCCGTGCTGGCCATCGAGGATCATGTGATCCCGGCGGTGGACGCCCTGTGCGCCACGCTGGCGCGGCTGGAGGAGGAGAACCGGGGCGTGGTGAAGACGGGCCGCACCCATCTGCAGGACGCCGTTCCCATTGCCTTTTCCCAGGAGATCTCCGGCTGGCGCGCCAGTCTGGTCCGGGATAAAGAGCTGCTGACGCTGACGCTGACGCCGCTGAAGGAGCTGGCTCTGGGCGGTACGGCGGTGGGCACCGGGCTGAACGCCCCGGCGGGCTTCGATACGGCGGTGGCCGACGCGGTGTCCCGGATCACCGGCAAAGCCTTCGTCACCGCCGCCAACAAGTTCCACGCCCTTACCAGCCGGGATGAGCTGGTGTTTGCCCACGGGGCGCTGAAGGCTCTGGCCTGCGACATGATGAAGATCGCCAACGACGTGCGGTGGCTGGCCTCCGGCCCGCGCTGCGGTCTGGGGGAGATCCGTATTCCCGAAAATGAGCCCGGCTCCTCCATCATGCCCGGCAAGGTGAACCCCACCCAGTGCGAGGCCGTCACCATGGTGGCGGTGCAGGTGATGGGCAACGATACGGCGGTGGGCATCGCCGCGTCCCAGGGAAACTTTGAGCTGAACGTGTTTTTGCCGGTGTGCGCCTATAATTTCCTGCAGTCGGCCCGGCTGCTGGCGGAGGCCATCGCCTCCTTCAACGACCGCTGCGCCGTGGGCATTACCGCCGACCGGGCGCGGATGGCGGAGAATCTGAACCGTTCGCTGATGCTGGTGACCGCGTTAAACCCCTTTATTGGGTACGAAAACGCCGCAAAAGTGGCCAAAAAGGCGTATCAGGAGGGCTGCTCCCTGCGGGATGCCTGCGTGGCGCTGGGCTTTCTGACCGCCGAAAAATTCGATGAAGTATTCCATCCCGAGCAGATGGTGTAAGGAGGAACGAACCATGGATTACGCAAAGGAATCCCTGCGGCTGCATGAGCAGTGGCAGGGCAAGATCGAAGTGACCGCCGCCGTGCCGGTGAAGAACCGGGAGGATCTGTCCCTGGCCTATACCCCCGGCGTGGCCCAGCCCTGTCTGGAGATCCAGAAGGACATCAGCAAAAGCTATACCCTGACCCGGCGACACAACCTGTGCGCCGTGATCACCGACGGCTCGGCGGTGCTGGGCCTGGGCGACATCGGCCCGGAGGCCGGCATGCCGGTGATGGAGGGCAAGTGCGTGCTGTTCAAGGCCTTCGGCGGGGTGGACGCCTTCCCCCTGTGCATCAAGACCCACGATGTGGACGAATTCGTCAACGCGGTGTATCTGATCTCCGGCTCCTTCGGCGGCATCAATTTGGAGGACATCGCCGCGCCCCGCTGCTTCGAGATCGAGCGGAAGCTGAAGGAGAAGTGCGACATTCCCGTGTTCCACGACGACCAGCACGGCACCGCCGTCATCACCCTGGCGGGCCTGACCAACGCGCTGAAGGTGGTGGGCAAGCGGAAGGAGGACGTGAGGATCGTCACCTCCGGGGCGGGCGCCGCCGCCGTGTCCATTGTGAAACTGCTGCTGGCGGCGGGCTTCCGGGATATCACCATGTGCGACCGCAGAGGCGCCATCTATCCGGGCCGCGAGGGCCTGAACTGGATCAAGGAGGAGATGGCACAGGTGACGAATCTGGCGCGCCGCTCCGGCACGCTGGCGGAGATGCTGGTGGGCGCCGATGTGTTCATCGGTGTCAGCGCGCCCGGCATGGTCACCGCGGAGATGGTGGGCACCATGGCGAAGGACGCCATCCTCTTCGCCTGCGCCAACCCCACGCCGGAGATCTTCCCCGACGACGCCAAGGCGGGCGGCGCCAAGGTGGTGGCCACCGGCCGCAGCGACTATCCCAACCAGATCAACAACGTACTGGCCTTCCCCGGTATCTTCCGGGGTGCCTTTGACGTGCGGGCCAGCGACATCAACGAGGAGATGAAGATGGCCGCCGCCCAGGCGCTGGCCGACCTCATTGCTCCGGAGGAGCTGACGGCGGACAACATCATCCCCGCCGCCTTCGATCCCCGCGTGGGCCCGGCGGTGGCTGCCGCCGTGGCAGAGGCCGCCCGGAAGAGCGGCGTGGCCCGGATGTAGGATAAAAAGAACGCTCGTCCCCGGGGACGAGCGTTCTTTTTATGAAATTTTGCGCTTACAGCCCCGTGGGGTCATAGGTGCCGAAGCCCTCGCCCAGGATCTCATGGGTATCACAGACAATGATAAAGGCGTTGGGGTCGATGCGCTGCACCAGCTTCTTCACCGGGATGATGTAGCCCCGGCTGAAGGCGCACAGAATGACCTGCGCAGGCTTGTGGGCATAGGCTCCGGTGCCGTCCAGCAGCGTAACGCCCAGATCCAGCTCCAGAAGCTGCCGGGTGATCTCCTCATGTTTCTGGCTGATAATGTAGGCCATTTTGGCGGCGTTGCCGCCATAGACCACCTTGTCCATCACGGTGGTGCAGATGTACAGCATGGCGATGCTGTACAGCGACTGGGTCAGCTGGCGGAAGGTCAGGGAATAGGTGACGATGACCACCAGGTCAATGGCCAGGCACAGCTTGCCGATGGGAAGCTGCTGCACCTTCAGCTTGACCAGCCGGGCCGCCAGCTCCGTGCCGCCGGTGGTGGCGCCCTGCCGCAGCATGAGGCCGAAGGCCGCGCCGCAGATAATACCGCCGTATACGCAGGCCAGCACCGGCTCCAGCGGCTGAAAGCTGTGGATGGCGTTGATGCCGTCGATCATCAGCGAACTGACCGCCATGGCGTACAGCGAGCTGACCAGCACGTTCCTTCCCAGCAGCTTCAGGCCCAGAATGAACAGCGGCACGTTCATCACCAGCGTCATCACGCCCACGGGGAGCCGCGGGAAAAAGACGTTCAGCACCTGGGCCACACCGGTCAGTCCGCCGATGGACATATGACCGGGCACGCAGCACCAGCAGAAGCCCAGCGCGTACAGCGCGCAGCCAAAGGTGATGATCCCGTATTGCTTCAGTTTTTCCGCGATCCGCATATCACACCGCCTTGTTGAATATTTTGTCACCTATATCGTACCAGAAATTCCGCAAAAAGCAACCGAAACAGATAGATTTTTTGGAAAAACACGCCGCTTTTACGGCAGCAGCCGCTCCCAGCGCAGGTCTCCCCAGGCGGAGGTGTCAAAGCTGTTGCGGATGGCCTGACACATGATCTCCAGCTTCTGGGTGATGTATGGCGACTGCATCAGGGCGCCGGCCAGATCCTCGTTGGCCATGACGTACTCCATGATCCGGGCCCGGTCCTCCTTGGCATTGGTACGGGCGTAGGCATCCACAAAGTACACGTTCTGGGCATCCATCTCGTAGTTGAAGGTCCAGCGGGACGGGTTGGGATCGGCATCCTCCACATCCTCGTTATAGAAGAAGCCCTCGGGGTTGCAGACGGACCAGTTTCCCGGGTCGAAGGACACCCAGTCCCGATAGGAGATCACGCCCTCGGTGGCGTGCCAGATCTCGTGGCAGATGACCGATTCAAAGGTGTCCAGCGTCACGTCGATATAGATGTTCTGCCAGCCGTAGGTCTCGTAGGTCAGACCCACGGCGTTGACGTCGTTTTCGATGTGGCCCACCGGGATGAAGCGGACGCCGCCCTCGCCCATGGTGTTGCGCATCTGGCGGAAGAAACCCTCCGGGTACAGGGCCAGCGCGCGATCCAGCGCCTCCAGCGTCCGGGCGATGGCGTAGGGCTCATCCTCCAGCGGCCACTGGTCGGTGGTGGTAACGACGGCGTCCCACACGGCCTCACAGGCCTCCTGGCCCTGGGCCGACAGCAAAATGGTCACGCCGTAGCGCTCCTCCAGTTGGTCGGCATAGTCACGGGCCTCCTGCAGCGTGGCGGGCAGGGGCTGGCCGTTCAGGCTGTTCCAATAGACCTCCGTCAGCGCGGTGTCCACCGCCATGGGGTCATCCACCGCGATGCCATCGGATACCTGGGTGAAGGTCAGCTGCGCCGGGTCTATGGCGGTCAGGTGGAAGGTACCGCCGCCATAGACGCAGCCCACCAGCACCTGCTCCGGCAGCCATACGGCATTGCGCAGCGCGCCGCCCAACTGCTCCGCCTGCAGCAGGCAGGCGGAGATGCCGCTCTCCAGCCGGTAGAGGGTGGTGTCCTGTGCCGCGCCCAGCAGATAGGCCGAGCCAGACACCGGCAGGATATCCGCCTCGTCAGCGTGCAGCAGCGCCGCGTCGGCCCGGTAGTACCTGCCCTCCGACGCATACAGCACGTCATAGCCCATGGTCTCGTTGTTGAACCACAAAAGCTCCGGACTGTCGGCGCCGTAATAGGTGGCGTACCAGTCCTTCTGCAGCATGGTGTATGCTCCCGTCTCCGGATCCAGCACCGCCGTGCCGCTCTCCGTGCTGTAGGGGGACAGCAGACAGTGGAGGAACAGCGTATCGGAGTCGGGATAGCGGCCCGCCACGTCCATAAAGCGCATGTCAGTCTCCAGCGCTACCCGCTCCGTCTGGCCGCCAGCTACATCGGCGCGGCACAGCACGTCGTCCTGCACAAAGTAGTAGCGGCTGCCGTCCAGAGAGAAGAAGCCGCCGGTCTGGTCGGAGGAGAAGGTGCCGATGTCCGCCAGGTCAGCCCCAACGAACTGCCAGGTGCTGGCCTCCCAGTTGAAAAGCACGGCGCGGCCATCGCTGAACTGCTGCTCCTGCAGCTCCCAGCAGCCCTCCAGCTCGCGAGAGGTCACCGTCCGGTCTGTGGCAATGTCCACCACGGCCAGGGACGTGATCGCCCGGTCATAATCCACCCATCCGGCCAGCACCCGGCCGTCCCCCAGGGGAAGCAGCGTGGGCATAGCGGCGGACTGCACGCAGGAAAGTGTTTTGACAGGCTGGTCAAGCAGGGGCTTCTCCCCGCCGCAGCCCGCCAGCGTCAGCACCAGGCACAGCGCTGCCAGCAGCGCCGCGCCGGTGGATACAAGTCGTTTTTGCATAAAATGATCTCCCAAATAAGAAAAGCTACGCCGCACTGCGGTGCGGCGTAGCTGCCATTATAGGAGTTTTTCCAGGGCTTGTCAAGTCACCGCCGCCGGACGGGCGCGAAGGGCCTGTGCCTCCGCGGGATCGTGGGTGGCCATCACCAGCGTCCGGGCGCCTGCCGCGCGGTCAATGACGGCCAGGCAGCGGGCTCTGGTCTCGTCGTCCAACCCCGTCAGGGCCTCGTCCAGCACCAGCACGTCGAAGGGGTGGGCCAGCGCACGGCCCAGGGCCGCGCGGCGTTTCATGCCGCCGCTGAGGGTCTCCGGCAGCGCGTCGAGGCTGTCGCCCAGCCCCAGCTCCGTCAGGATGCGGCGGGCGGTGGCCTCGTCGCTGAACAGAGCCGCGTTTTCCAATGTGGTCTTCCAGGGCAGCAGACGATCCTCCTGAAATACGGCGGAAAACCGGGTGCCCGCGGGGACGAAGACCGTCCCCTGCCGGGGCGCTTCCAGCCCCAGCAGCAGCCGCAGCACGGTGGTCTTTCCCTGGCCCGAGGGGCCGGTCAGACAGACGCGGCCGCCCTGCGGGATCTCCAGCGAGAAGTCCCGCACCACCGGCACCTCCGCGCCGTAGCCGAAGGTCACATGGTCAAGCCGCAGCATGGCCGTCCTCCTTTCCCGTCAGATGCGCCGCAGCTCCCTGCAGCAGTGAGCTGCACAGCACGATCACCACCGTCAGGGCGAACACCTCGTCATAGCTGACGCTGGCCTTGCCGCTCCACAGCAGGTCGCCCAGCGAGCCCTGGGTGCGGCAGATGACCTCGGCGGCGATGCCGGACTTCCAGGCAAAGCCCAGGCCCGTGGCAATGGCTGCGGCGGCATAGGGACGAAGCTGGGGCAGGATGATGTGCCGCAGGGTGTCCCGGCGGCACATGCCGAACACCTGCGCCATCTCAGAGAGCTGGCGGTCGATGTGGCGCAGCCCCGTTTCCATGTTGCTCCACACGATGGGCAGCACCGTCAGAAACACGATGGTGCTGGGAATATAGGCCCGGCTGACCCACAGGAACACCACGATGGTGAACACCGCCACCGGGATGGCCCGGATCAGCCGCAGCAGCGGCCCGGACAGCCACCGGAAGGCCCGCCATCGGGCGGACGCGGCGGCGCACAGCGTGCCTGCCGCCACCGCCAGCGCAAATCCGGTGCAGATCCGCAGCAGCGACAGCCCTGTGGCCCGCCAGAAGCCCGACTGTCCCATCAGCGCCAGCAGCGCCCGGAGGGTATCCACCGGCGTGGGCAGCGGCAGCAGCAGCGCCCGGTTGGCGGCCGTGGCCGCCAGCTGCCAGACCAGCAGCCAGAACAGTACCGCTATGCTGTTTTTCAGCGCTTTACGCACCGTAATAGAAGTCGTCGCCGGGCATGGCGCCGCCCACGCTCTTGGGATCGGCGTCAAACATCACCTGCAGATAGCCGCTGAGCGCGGACTTCATCTCCGCACCGGTGACGAAGGTCAGGCCGCAGGAGGGGATGGCGGCCTTCGCCAGCGCCGCCTTGGGGATCAGGCCGTACTGCTCACAAAGGGCGGCGGTGCCCTCCACGTCGGACTGGGCCTTCTCAATGGAGGCGGCGTACTCCTGCAAAAACAGCGCCACCGCGCCGGGGTTCTCCTGCAGGAATTCGTTGCGGACAATGACGCAGCCCATCATCAATGTGCTGTCACCGCCGGACACCTTGTCCCACTCGTCGGTCATGTTGAAGATCGTCACGGCGTTCTCGTTCTGCATCAGGATGCTGGTGGCCACCGGCTGCGGGGCCATGATGATGGCCTCGGGATCAGTCTGCCACACGGTCAGCAGCTCGCTGCCCTCGCCCACGAACTGGATGGTCACATCCTTGTCGGGATCAAGACCGTTGCCGGTCAGCACATAGCGGAGGATATACTCCGGGTTCGCGCCCTGACCGGGGGCATAGATGGTCTTGCCCGCCAGATCGGCGATGGTCGCCACCTCCTGCCCGTTGCCCAGCAAGGACAGCACGCCCAGGGTGTTCACCGCCAGCACCGTCACGCCGCCGCTGGTCTTGTTGTAGAGGATCGCCGCCAGATTGGTGGCCACAGCGGCAATATCGGCGTCGCCGTTGGAGATGGCAGCCACCACCTCGTCATTGGCGCCGGGCATGGTGATGTGATAGGTGTTCTGCGTCTCGCCCGCGTCGGCGGCGGCCCACAGGTTCATGGCGCCGATGCCGGTGGGGCCGGACAGGACGTACAGGTTCACCTCCGCCGGGGTAGGGGTATCGTCAGGCTGCTCCGGCTCGGTGTTGGCCTGCGTACCGCAGGCGGTCAGGCTCAAGGCCAGGGTCAGCGCCAGCAGCAGGCTGACAAGGGATTTGATGTGCTTCATTGGATTACCTCGATTCTTTTTCCGTCACGAACGATCAGCTTTGCCTCCTCCAGCTCCTCCATGGCCCGGTACAGGCTGGTGCGGCCCATGGACAGGGTGGCCGCCAGCTTCGTCATGCTGAGCTTCTCCGGCAGGCATCCCGTCTCGTCGCAGTTAGCCCGCAGCCAGCGGTACAGCCGGTGCTGGGCGCTGTCCTGGGTGAAGATGGCGATCTTGCCGTTGAGGAACCGCACCCGGCCGGAGAGAAAGGCAATGTAGTTCACCGCCATCCGGGGACAGCGGGCGAACCACTGCCGCAGCAGTGCCTCCGGCAGCAGCAGTACCGTACAGCCCGTCACCGCCCGGATGCGGGAGACATAGCCCTCGCCGCCGAACAGCGCCGCCGCGCCGAAGGTGTCGCCGGGGCCGAAGGCCGCCAGCACCGCCCGCTCCCGGGTGGGCGCCACCGCCTCAGCCCGGCCCTCCAGCACGATGCCAAGGGCCCGCTCCGCCGTGGCGGGATCGCAGATGGTCTCACCCCGCGAGAAGCGCTCCGCCCCCAGGGCCAGCGCGTCGGAAAGAAGCTCCTCCGCACCCTGAAACAGGAAATGCTGCCGCAGAAGCGCCGCGTGATCGTTCATAGCGTACTCCTTAAAAATGTGTTCCAAATGGAACGGTTTTGAATCAGTATACCCGGCGCGCTTCCGGTTGTCAAGGGGGAGAAAATGTGGTATGATGGCAAAAAAGAGAGAAGGAGCTTCCCCTTATGCGATTGATCTCATGGAACGTCAACGGTCTGCGCTCGTGCCTGGGCAAGGGCTTTCTGGATTTCTGCGCCTTTGCCGACGCGGACGTGATCTGCCTGCAGGAGACGAAGATGCGCCCGGAGCAGGCGGAATTCGACCTGCCGGGCTATCACCGGTTCTGGAACAGCGCCGACAAGGCGGGCTATTCCGGCACTGCCGTCTTTACCCGGCGAGAGCCGCTGTCCGTCACCTACGACTTCGGCCCGGATATCCACCGGCACGAGGGCCGGGTCATCACGGCAGAGTACGAGGATTTCTATCTGGTGTGCTGCTATACCCCCAACTCCAAGGATCAGCTGTCCCGGCTGGACTACCGCATGGAGTGGGAGGACGACATCCGGGAATACCTGATGGCGCTGGACGAAAAGAAGCCGGTGGTCTACTGCGGCGACCTGAACGTGGCCCATCAGGAGATCGACCTGAAGAATCCCCAGTCCAACCGAATGAATCCCGGCTTCTCCGATGAGGAACGGGGCAAGATGACTCAACTGCTGCAAAGCGGCTTTGTGGACACGTTCCGCGCCCTGTACCCCGACCGCACCGGCGCCTACTCGTGGTGGAGCTACCGCTTCCACGCCCGGGAGAACAACGCCGGATGGCGCATCGACTACTTCATTGTCTCCCAACGGCTGATGCCCCGCGTCAAAAGCGCGGACATCTGGCCGGAGATCACCGGCAGCGACCATTGTCCCGTGGTGCTGGAGCTTGCTGAGGAATAAAGAGGAGCCGTCCCGCGGGACGGCTCCTCTTTATTCGTTACTTTTCTTCGCGGGGCAGCACCAGATTCAGGAACACCGCCAGCAGCGTGGCGATGACCACCGGCGACTTGCCGAAGATGGTGGTGACGGCCTCCGGGAACTGGGCCAGCGCGTCCGCCGCCTGAGAGATGCCCACGCCCAGCGCCGCCGACAGGCCCACAATGGTGGTGCTGCGGGCGGTGATGCCCTCCCCGGCGATGAGCTTCATGCCGGTCATAGCGATGGTGGAGAATACCGCCACCGTAGCGCCGCCCAGCACGCACTGGGGAATGGTGGTCAGAACGGCGGAGAACTTAGGCACCACGCCTGCCAGCAGCAGGAAGCCGCCGGTCATGGCGAACACCCAGCGATTCACCACCTTGTTGGTGGCCACGATGCCCACGTTCTGGGAGTACGTCGCCGTGGGCAGACCGCCCAGCAGCGCCGTCAGGATGTTGCTGACGCCGTAGGCCACGATGCCGCCCTGCAGCTCCCGGTCGGTGGGTTCCCGGTCCATGCCGCCCACGGTGGTGGCGGTCAGGTCGCCGATGGCCTGAATGGAGTTGATGGCGA
>ERZ857882.3450-NODE-3450-length-14912-cov-5.851047_pt1 | contig 14912 bp, 16 predicted proteins | sample MGYA00519697_ERZ857882 | MGnify/ENA primary metagenome ERZ857882 (study PRJEB31778, sample SAMEA3449373) | human gut metagenome | biome: human gut; feature: human-associated habitat; material: faeces | place: United Kingdom | collected 2010/2012 ...
GACAGCGGCAAACCCTTAGCCCGACCGGTCTGCCGACCGGACGTTTATGCGCGGACGATTTGTTGGAAGGCAGTCGTTCGCGATCTGGCGGTCTGGCGCTGGGCGGGGATGGGATTGCGGGCGCAGATACTTGGGCGGCGATAGAGCGGATGATATGGTGAGAGGCGGGGGCGCGGCGCGGGAGCCATGCGCTGCGGCCTCAAAAAGAAGAAGCGCGAAGAGCATACGCTCTCCGCGCCGGTCAGGCAAGGCCGTTTGGTGCGAACCAATCGCCGGTTCGCGATTAGATGGCCGTTTAGTGCGAACCAATCGCCGGTTCGCGCTTAGGAAGCCGCCGCGCCGCTTGCCGCCGCGACGCGCACAATGTTGTTCACAAAATCGAGCGATTGCAGCGCGCCCTCGACCGTGGCGGTGCGGCCCATGATATCGGTGAGCACGATGGCGCCGTCTCTGAGCTCGATGGCGCAGACATTTTTCATGACCGTCTCCTGCTCGCCGCCGGAAACGCGGATGACCGTTGAAAGACACATAATCGCTTGGTTGCTTCTACTAGAGAAGCCTCCTTTCTAAAGGGTTCGGGTTCAAAGCGTACGGGGGATGCCGCTTCCCGCTTTCGGCCTGTCAAAAAGGCGGCGGCGGGCGCACGGGGACGCCGGTTCGCGCGCGAGCATGGAGCAGGAAAAACCAAAGAATCCGTCAAAAGCAGCGGCCGGTGCGGCGCTTTTGACGCAGAGCCCGCTGCGTTTTCTGCGGACTGTGCTGCGTGACGTCAACCATTCCTGCCGCGGCAGAAACTGCATCGCGAAAGCAAAGTGGTTTGACGCCGTTACCTGTGGCCGGAAATGCTCCGAGTTATCGGCAGAAACTGCATCGCGAAAGCAAAGTGGTTTGACGGGCGGGGAACGGTTACTCCGCTTTGCCGTTCAGCAGGCCGAGCGCGGCTTCAAGCCGGTCGTTGCTCGCGTGGAGCAGGGAGAGCGCCTCGTGCAGCGCTTCGCGCGCAGCCGCGTCGGTCTCGGGCAGCGCGTGCGCTGCGTCGTGCAGTTCATCGGCGTGGTGACGGTTGTGGGACAGCATGTAGGTCAGCAGTGCGACCGCCTCGTCGCGGCCGGCGGCGGTTTGACCGTGCCCGCCGTGGGAATGTCCGTCATGCATGGGTTTCGTTCCTCCCTCCCGGATGTTCCCCAAAATCGTATCAGGTTTCGGTGGGTTTGTCAACGACGCCGTGGTGTGTACGGTCCGGCCGTCCAGCCAAAATGCGTGCGCGATGGCGCGCGATATGGTATAATACGGCTATTCAAAGGATTGAGGAGAGAAAAGAATGCGATTTGTAGATATGATCGAGAAGAAAGCGTGCGGAGCGGCGCTGAGCGGCAGGGAGATCGATGAGATGGTGACGGGGTATGTCGCGGGGGAGATACCGGACTACCAGATGTCGGCGATGCTGATGGCGATTCTGCAGCGGTCCATGACGGCGGAGGAAACGGCGGAGCTGACGATGGCGATGATGCACTCGGGCGACGTGGTGGATCTTTCGGATCTGCCGGGCGTGAAGCTGGACAAGCACAGCACGGGCGGCGTGGGCGACACGACGACGCTGGTGGTGGCGCCGCTGGTGGCGGCGTGCGGCGGGACGGTGGCGAAGATGTCGGGCCGCGGGCTGGGGCATACGGGCGGTACGCTGGACAAGCTGGAGTCGATACCGGGCTGCTGCGTGGAGCAGAGCATGGAGTCGTTCCGCCGCATGGTGCGGGAGAACGGCGTGGCGGTCATCGGGCAGACGGGGAACCTCGTGCCGGCCGACAAGAAGATTTATGCGCTGAGGGACGTGACGGCGACGGTGCGGAGCATCCCGCTGATCGCGTCGAGCGTGATGAGCAAGAAGCTGGCGTCGGGGTCGGACGCGATCGTGCTGGACGTCAAGACGGGCACCGGCGCGTTCATGGAGACGCCGGAGGAGGCGAAGGCGCTGGCGGAGCGGATGGTGGAGATCGGCGCGCTGGTGGGAAAGCGGGTGGCCGCGGTGATAACGGATATGAACCAGCCGCTTGGCATGGCGGTGGGGAACGCGCTGGAGGTGCGCGAGGCGGTGCAGGTACTCAGCGGCGCGGTGCCGGACACGGACCCGCTGTACGAGGTGTGCATGCTGCTGGGGTCACAGATGCTGCTCATGGGCGGACTGGCGGCGGACGAGGCGGACGCGCGAAAGCAGCTCCGCGCGGCGATCGACAGCGGCGCGGGGTTGAAAAAGCTGCAAAGGATGGTCGGCATGATGGGCGGCGAGAGCGCCTATCTGACGATGGAGCGGATCGACGAGCTGTGCGCGGTGCGGGAAAAGATCGATGTGCCGGCCGCGGCGGACGGCTGTATCGCGTCCATGCAGGCGGAGCAGATCGGGACGGCGGCGCAGATGCTGGGCGCGGGCCGGGCCACGAAGGAGGATGCGATCGATCCGGCGGTGGGGCTGGTGATGCGCGTGCGCTGCGGCGATACCGTGCGAAGGGGCGACCCGCTCTGCACGCTGTATGTGAACGACGCGGCGCATGTCGGGGAGGCGAAGGCGCTGCTTGCGAGCGCCATCCACATCGAGCCGCGCCTGAGCCAGCGGCCGCCCATGGTCCACGGCATCGTCCGGAGCAAATAGAACGGAGCGCGGCGGACATACCGCCCGCTGAAAAACGGAAAAGAGAAGCGAACGGGAAAGAAAGCAGAGGGCGAACCGCTCTGTCGGTTCACGCACGAGCATTGCGCAGGAAGAACCATAGGATCTGTCAAAAACGGCGGCATGTACGCCGTTTTTGACGCAGAGCCTGCCGCAATGAGCGGCGGATATGCCCGCACTGACGCAGAGCCTGCTGCTGATTGCGGCAGGCTCTGCCGCGCAGCAGATATTCCATCAAAAAACAGAGTTTTTTGACGGTCTGGGCGGCGGCAAACGGTGCGTTTGCCGCCGTGTTTTGTTTCCCCCGCCTATCACAATAACAAAGAGCTCCGGCGTCCGGCGTGCGGCCGGAGCAGAAGCTCTTGATTCTGATGGCCGTCCTATTGGGGACGGTTGTTTTTTCGTTACTCCGCGACGGGCGCTCCCACCGGGCAGGTATTGGCGCAGCTGCCGCAATCGATGCAGACGTCGGGATCGATGCTGTACTTGTCGTCGCCCTCTTTAATCGCTTCGACGGGGCAATCGGCCGCGCAAGCGCCACAGCAAATGCAATCATCAGTGATCTTGTATGCCATTTTGAAATTCCTCCACATATATATGTTTGACCCTATTATACGCAAACCCTGTCGGAAAAGCAAGAGGGAATCTCTGCCGGCAACCCGCCGCCGATACGGCATGACAAGCGCAGGTATATGGGGCGCGGGCATTGGTCATACTCACCGCGAGGTGATGGATATGTTACAAACCTTTGTGCAATGGAAATCGATGGTATGGAAGGCCGCGCTGTGCGTGCTGCTGGCGATCGGCGCATGTCTGGCCCTGTGGAACCTCCCGGTGCGGCAGGCGGCGGCCATGGAGCCCCCGCTGGAAATCGCGACGGCGGAGGGCGTGCTGCGGCTGCATGTGATCGCAAACAGCGATTCTCCGGCCGATCAGGCGGTGAAGCTGCGCGTGCGCGACGCAATCCTTCGCTGCATGGAACCGGGCGAGAGCATCCGGGATGCGGAGACGTTTGTGATGGAACACGGCGACACGCTGCTTCTGGCGGCGGAGCGCACGCTCCGGGAGAACGGGTTCTCCTATTCGGCGCAGCTCATGCTCGGCACGTTTGATTTTCCCGACCGCACCTATGGCGGCACGCTGTATCCGGCGGGGGAATATGAGGCGCTGCGCGTGGTGCTCGGCCGGGGCGCCGGCCAAAACTGGTGGTGCGTGCTGTTTCCGCCGCTGTGCATCGTGACCGAGGAGACGGAGTCGCTGCCGTCGCTGGACGAGCTGTCGTTCAAGAGCAGCATCGTCGAGTGGCTGCGTTCGCTGGGGGTGGTAGTGTGAAAAATACTTTTTCACACACCGTTTTTGTGCCTTTGCCGCGAAGCGTAAGCGGCAATCGGCTTCGCCGACCGGCACAAATTCCGAAAGAAAGGATAAGCCTTTGCGTTGCAAAGGCATGGTGATTATTATGAGAAAATCGCTTCGGCATTTCCTTGCGCTGCTGCTCGCCATGACGATCATCCTCTGCGCGATCACGCCGCTCACCCTCGCTGCCTCGCTCCGCAACGGCAGCCGCGGCGACGACGTCATCGCCCTGCAAAAGAAGCTCAAAAACTGGGGCTATTACAGCGGCAGTGTGGACGGCATTTTCGGCAGCGGCACCGAGCAGGCGGTCAAGTATTTTCAGCGCAAGAACGGACTGACGGCCGACGGCGTCGTCGGCCCGGCGACGGCCAAGGCGCTCGGCCTGCGGCTGTCCGGCAGCTCCTCGGGCGGGTCGTCGTCCTCCTCCGGCACGAGCAGCTCCAGCGGGGACGTCTACCTGCTTGCGCGCTGCGTCTACGGCGAGGCGCGCGGCGAGCCGTACAAGGGACAGGTCGCCGTTGCGGCGGTGATCCTGAACCGCGTCAAGAGCAGCAGCTTCCCGAATTCCATTTCGGGCGTCATCTATCAGTCGGGCGCGTTCTCGGTCGTTGCCGACGGGCAGATCAATCTCTCGCCCGACAGCACGGCGCTCAAGGCCGCGCGCGACGCCATGAACGGCTGGGACCCGACCGGCGGCTGCCTGTACTACTATAACCCGGCCAAAACGAGCAACAAATGGATGCTCTCCCGGCCGGTCGCGCTCCGTATCGGCGAGCATTCGTTCTGCAAATAGCGTTTGGAAGGATTGGCACAAGCAGGAACAAATGCCCGTTTGACGGGCAGGAAGGGCGCTTCGCACGGCGAAGCAGGGTGAAAGAATATGGATAATGGAAGAACGGCCCGACGGATCGTATCGATCGCGGTGCCGGCGGTGCTCGCACTCGCGCTCGTTGGCGCCTGCATCTACGGCGCGGAGCAGAGCGCAAGGGCCGAAACGCTCGAGAGGAGCGTGCAGTCAAGCTATCGGCAGGCATTTTTGGAACTGAACGACAACATCAACGACATGCAGGTGTCGCTCAAAAAGCTCATGGTCGTATCGAGCCCCAAGCAGCATGTGCTGCTGCTCGACGACGTATGGCGGCTTTCCGGCGCGGCAGAGGCCAACCTTGCGGGCCTGCCCGTATCCCACCCGGATGCGGAGGCGTTCAACCGGTTTGTCGTGCAGACGGGCGACTACGCCCGCTCGCTCACGACAAGGATTCTCTCCGGCGCGGTGCTCCGGCAGGAGGATCGCGAGCAGCTTGCCGCGCTGTATGAGGCGAGCGTGCAGACGGCCAGGGAATTGGAGCGCCGCTTGCAGGAGGAGGATTTTCCGCTCGAAGCGCTGACCGGGGACGGGTTCTACCTCGCCTCCGAAGCGGACGCACAGCAGGACGGAACGAACGCCGGCCCCGGCGGCGGGTCGAATGCCGGGCCGGGCGAAGGCGGCGGGTCGCAGCAGGAGGACGAGGGCAGCATCACGAACTATCCGACGCTCATCTATGACGGCCCGTTCTCCGAGAGCACGGAAAAGGCGGAGCCGCGCGGCCTGCCCGAGGGCGAAATCGATGAGAGCGCGGCCTTGCAGGCGGCGGCCCGGTATGTCGGCGGTTCGCTGCAGATCGAGGACACGGCCGACGGCAGCATCCCGACCTATGAGATCGCCGGTACCGACGCCGACGGGCGCAGCGTGGAGCTGGCCGTCACGCGGCAGGGCGGACAGGTGCTCTGGATGATGGCCGAGGTGCAGGGCGGCGCGGAGGGCGTGCCGGAGGAATCGGAGAGCGCGGCCATGCGCGACGCGGCCAAGGCCTATCTCGACGCGCGCGGCTATGAGGGCATGGAGGCGACCTATGCGCAGTTCTACAGCGGCGTGGGAGTGTTCAACTTTGCGTCGGTACAGGGCGGGGTCATCCTGTATGCGGATCTGGTGAAGGTCTACGTGGAGCGGCAGAGCGGAAAGATCGTCGGCGTCGATGCGTACAACTACCTGTTCAACCACACCGACCGGCAGCTTCCCATGAGCGCCGTCACAGAGGACGAGGCGCGCGAGCGCGTGAGCGAGTCGCTGGAGATCCTGTCGGTGCGTCTCGCGCTCATCCCCAAAACGGCGACGACCGAGACGCTCTGCTATGAGTTTAAGGGCAGGCTCAACGATGCGGATTTCATCGTCTACATCAACGCCGTGACCGGCGACGAGGAGGAGATCTTCGAGATCATCAACAGCGACGAGGGACAATTGGTCGTGTAACGGGTCGCAAAAAAACGCCGTCAAAAACAAGGTTTTTTGACGGCCTGATCGCCGCCCGCTTAGACATCGATTATTTCGTTGTTTTCAGCAATTCGAGAATCGCGTAGTCGGCGGCCAGCAGTCCGGCCGTGGCCGTGACGGGGGCGAGACTGCCGATGATTGTTTGACCGGGCGCGGTGTGCGCCGGCTCGTCGGAGAACACGACGGGCAGGGCGGCGACGCCGCGCTTTCTCAGCTCGCTGCGCATGCGCCGCGCGAGCGGACAGCCCTCGGTCCGGTAGATATCGCGCACGGCGAAGCGCCCGGCGTCGAGCCGGTTGCCCGCGCCCATGCAGGAGAGCATGGGAATGCCGTGCGCGCGGCAGAACTCGACGAGCGCGAGCTTGCCGGCAAGCGTGTCGATCGCGTCGATCAGAAAATCGAAGCTGCCGGGCAGCGCGGCCTCCACCGTGTCCGGCAGCACGAACGTATCCGCCGTGGTGACCTGTGCGTGCGAAACGGCGGCGAGCCGCTGCGCCATGGCGTCGGTTTTTTTCATGCCGATGGTATCGAACGTGGCGACGAGCTGCCGGTTGAGATTGCTTTCCACAACCACATCCGCATCCACCAGATGCAGCCGCCCGACGCCCGCGCGCGCAAGCGCTTCCGCGCAGTGCCCGCCCACGCCGCCAAGGCCGACCACCGCCACGCGGCACCCGGCCAGACGCGCTACGCCGGATTCTCCGATCAACAGCGCCGTGCGCTCCTGCATTGCATGACTCTCCTTTTGCTTTGGTTTTTTGTTGTTCTTTTCTTTTTGAAAAAACGAAAAGAACCAAAAGAAAAACAAACTCTCAAGGAATGCTGTCCGAGATGCGTTTCCTTGCTGTAAGAAGCGGCAAAGGAAGCCCGAATCGATTCGTTTTCCACCATTCGACCGCAAGTTGATTTTCTTTTGGTTCCTTTTCTTCTAAAAAGAAAAGGAACGCAGGCTCTCGAACGTGCGGCCGCCGATCGTGAGCCGCTTGGCCAGCAGCTGCTGGCGCTTCACGCGGCAGCGCCGGTTCATCTCGCGGTCGCCGTACTTGTCGTCCCCGAGCACAGGGCAGCCGATGGCGGCCATCTGTACGCGGATTTGGTGCGTGCGGCCGGTATACAGCTCGATTTCGACGAGCGACAGACCGCCGCGCGTTTCCAGCACGCGGTAGGCGAGCTTCGCCGGCTGGCCGCCCGGCGCACCGGGCGCGACCACGCGCACAAACGCGCCCGCCGCATCCTTTTGCAGCGTGTGCTCGAGCGTACCCGCGCGCTGCGCGGGCGTACCGACCACGATGGCGTGGTAAATCTTCTCGATGTTTTCATGCGTGCGGAACGCGCGAAGCAGCTGTTCGCGCATCGCCTCCGTGCGCGCAAGCGCGACAAGCCCCTCGGTGTTCGCGTCGAGCCGGTGTACCGGGTACACCGGGCCGATCACGCTCTCGAGCGCGGGAACGAGGTCCTCCTCGACCTCCACGCCGGCGTTTTTATCGACCACGAGCAGCGCATCGTCCATGGCCACGCCGCGGCACACGGCAAACGCGGGCAGCAGCGCCGTCTGCACGGGAAACGCGGCAAAGCCGCTCCGGCCAGCCGGCAAACCGCCGGTACAATCGCTCCGCTGCTGCGCTGCCGAACCGCCGGGGCAATCCGCTTGCCGCTCTTCCGCCACTGCGCCGCGGTTCGGCGAACCGCCAAGGCAAACCGCTTGCCGCTCTTCCGCCGCTGCGCCGCGGTTCGGCGAACCGCCAAGGCAAACCGTTTGCCGCTCTCCCACCGCTGCGCCGCGGTTCGGCGAACCGCCGGGCAGGGAAAAGAACGTCATCTCCTCGCCGAGCGTCGGGTGCTGGATGGTCAGCGCATACGCCCACAGGCAGATCTGCATGCCCGGCCGGGCGGCGGGGTTGTACCGCTGATCGCCAAGGATCGGAAACCCGTCATGGGCGAGCTGCACGCGAATCTGGTGCGGCCGCCCCGTAAACAGTTCGATATCGAGCAGCGCGCGATCGCCGCACGCGGCCAGCTTACGGTAGCACAGCTGTGCGCGCTTTGCGCCGTCCGTTCCCTCCGGCACGACGGCGGAGGAGTGCGTGCGCTCATCCTTCAGAAGAAAATCCACAAGCCGCTTTTCGGCGGGCGGACAGCCCTCGACGACCGCAGCGTACCGCTTTTTGGCCGTGCGGCCCTTGAACTGGGCGGTGAGCCGCGCGGCGGCCTTGCTCGTTCTTGCAAACACCATCACGCCGCCGACCGGCCGGTCGAGCCGGTGTACGAGCGCGAGAAACGCTTCGCCGGGCTTGTTGTACGCCGCCTTGATATAGCGGCGGCACATGGAGAGCAGGTCGTCGTCGCCGGTGACGTCCGCCTGAACGGGCACATTGACCGGCTTTTCGACGACCAGCAGATGGTTGTCCTCATAGAGAATCGGAAACGGCGGCGTCATGGAATCCACCTGCCCGAAGCGCCGCACGGCAGCACCAGATCGCCGCGCCGGATCGGCAGGCCGACCTCATCGGCCTCCGCCTGCCCGGCGGGCAGCGCCACGCGCAGCACATCCTTCAAAACCGAGGGCGCAAGCCCCGTGGTATACGAATTGATCAGAAAGAACGCCGGCCGGTCGGACAGCAGCGCCGCGCAGCTCTCCACAAGCGGATAGAGCTGCTCCTCGATCTTCCACAGCTCGCCGGACGGGCCGCGGCCATAGCTCGGCGGGTCCATGAGGATACCGTCGTACCGGTTGCCGCGCCGCAGCTCGCGCTGGACGAACTTCACGCAGTCATCGACCAGATAGCGCACCGGCGCTTCGGACAGGCCGCATGCGGCCACGTTGTCCTTTGCCCAGACGATCATGCCCTTGGCGGCGTCGACGTGCGCCACGGAAGCGCCCGCCTTCAGGCACGCGCAGGTTGCGCCGCCGGTATAGGCGAACAGGTTGAGCACGCGGCAGGCGCCGTCGGATGCGATTTTGTTCTCGATGCGGCCGCGCATCCAGTCCCAGTTGACCGCCTGCTCGGGGAACAGGCCGGTGTGCTTGAACCCGGTCGGCCGCACGACGAACGTGAGGTCGCGGTAGCGGACGCTCCAGCTCTCCGGCAGCGGCTGCGCAAACTCCCAGTGCCCGCCGCCGCGCTCGCTGCGGTGGTACACCGCGTCGGCCTGCGGCTGCCGCATGGGCCATACGGCCTGCGGATCGGGCCGGCACAGCGTCACCGCCCCCCAGCGCTCGAGCTTCATGCCGCTTCCGGCGTCGAGCAGGGCATAGTCCTTCCAACCATCGGCCAAGTACATCGCTTACCCCTCTTCTCCCTGTTCATCCGTTCGCTGCGGACAGCGCCTGTCCGCGCGGAACCCATCGATCACCACGGCCAAAAGCCCCAGCAGGATGGTCAGATAATACGTCAAAAACCGCCAGATCAGCATGGCGATCAGGCGGGAATCGCCAAAGTAGGTCGTGAACAGCGCATAGAAGCCGCCCTCGGTCGCGACCGACGCGCCGGGCAGCGGCACGAACGCGACGCCGATGGAGAGCATGGCCTGCAGCAGCGTCATCTCCGCGTACGGCACGGCGGAAAAGCCCAGCCCGCGGTACACGCAGTAGGTCACCGACAGATAGCCGATCACCTCAATGAACGCAACGACCACGATCTCGATCATGCCGCTGCGGTGCTGCAGCGCGAACGCGACCGCCTGCTCATACTCGCCGATGAACCCATCCCACACCGCGTGCATGCGCGCGGTGCGCTCCTCCTTCCTGCGCGTGAGAAAGCGGGACGCAAACCCGATGAGCGCGCGGCCCATGCGGCTCACCACGTTCGGGCGCACCATGAGCATGAGACCCGTGCCGGCGCAGAAGGCATGCAGGCAGAACCCGATGCAGAACAGCACAAACATCATCGTGCTGTGCTCAAGCAGCGTGCCGCCGCAGAACACCGCGCCGATCAGGCCGATGCTCGAGAGCGCGATGTGCCACGCCATGAACTTGACCATCAGCACGGAGGTCGCCGTGCCGACATGGATGCCGCGCGAGCGCATTTGCAGCACCTGAAACGGCTGTCCGCCCGAGGAGAGCGGCGTGAGCGCGCTGTAGAAGAAGCCGATCATCGTGGTGATGAGCCCCTCATGAAACGATTGCGGAATCTGCATGTCGCGGCAGGCGATCTGGTACATGCGCGCGTCGCCGAGAAAGTAGATCAGCGTGCAGGCAAGCGCGCCGATCAGCCACCATGGGGAGATGGCCTGCAGCACCTCGTCGATATTCTGTACATCCTTATCGAACAGGATGAACCCCGCCAGCACGGCGAGGGTCAAGAGCACGACAAATATGCGTTTCCAATTCTGTTTCCTCATAATGTATCAGTATACAGTATACCATAAAGCGGCGCAATGCGGGAGTCGTGAACTTTAATGGAAACTTAAAAGTCCCGCAGCGAGAGGGGGACGCGGCGCAGCTTCGTGCGCGCGTGTTCACGCCCGGCGCGCGCCAAGCGCTGCGCATCGACCCGGTGGACGCTCCGGTCGACGCCCGTGTTCACGCCCGGCGTGCGCCATGCGCTCGTTATCACCCGTGGCGCGGACGGCGCAGCCCATCTTTGTGCGCGCGGCCGCGACCTCCGCAAAGGGACCGAGCCGCTGTACCCGGCCGCTCTCGATCCGGACGGCGCGCCGCGCCGCCAAGCGCCGGAGCGGTTTTTCACGGGCGCTTTTTTGCGACGCCCACGAACGCGGATTTCGGCGTGCAGACCGTGAGCCGCTTTTGACAGCGCGCGATGCGCCGCGCCGCTGCGACCTCCGCGAAGGAACCGAGCCGCTGTACCCGGCCGCTTTCGATCCAGACGGCGCGCCGCGCCGCTGCGACCTCTGCGAAGGGACCGAGCCGCTGTACCCGGCCGTTCTCGATCCAGACGGCGCGGCTGCACACAAGCGACGCGATCTCCTGCGGCGCATGCAGCAGCAGGCACATGCCGGAGAGCAGCTCTGCGCGCAGCCGGGAGAGCAGGGCGGAGAGCCGCGCTGGGGAGAGGGCGGACAGGCCGCCGTCGATGAGCAGCGTATCCGGGTGGAGGGCGAGCGCGATGGAGAGCGAAAGCAGCGCGCGCTCCTCGGCACAATAGCGCTTTACGGGGACGGTGAAGCGGTCGCCGAACGCTGCGGACGCTTCGACGGCGGCCAACAGCTCCGAAACCTCCTGCCGGTTACAGCCATACAGCCGCGCAAAGAGCCGGGCGTTGCCGCGTCCGGACAGAAACGGCAGCAGCGCTTCGCCGCCGCCCTGCGCCAGCGCCTGCCGCACCTCCGTGGAGGACAGCTCCACCGCCTGCGGGTTGGGGATGACGGTGACATCCGCGCCGTATTCCCGCTCCAGAAACGCCTTCTGCCGGGCAAAGGCGTCCGCCTCGCCGCTTTCCATGCGGCTGAACGCGCCGATGCGGGCCAGCGCCATTACCTGCCGCGGCTCCCGCCAATCCTGCAGGGTCAGGAACATATCCGACCCCATCAGCAGCCACAGCTCGTCCTCCGGATACCGGCTCCGCAGCAGGCGCAGCGTCTCCCATGTATAGCTGGGGCCGCCGCGTTCCAGCTCCATATCCAGCACCTCGGCCTTTTTGCCCAACGCCGCCGTGGCCAGCACGGCCATGTCGTACCGCTGCCGCGGTGATGCCGCCCCCGCCGGCAGCGCCTTGTGGGGCGGGATAAACGTGGGGATCAGCAGCAGCTTATCCAGCGAGAGACGCTCCATGGCGGCCTTCGCCGCCGCGATGTGTCCGTTGTGGGGCGGGTCGAACGTCCCGCCGTAAATGCCGATCCGCATCTCAGTCAGCGGCCCGTCTGGCCTTCACCAGCTCGATCTTCCGCTTACCTTTGTCGTGCTGCATCCGATAGAGCACGAACTTGCTGCCGATGACCTGCACCACCTCGCAGCGGGCGGCAACAGACAGCTGCTCCGCCGCCTCCCGTGCGGTGAGCATGGAGTTCTCCAGCACGCGGCCCTTGATGAGCTCCCGCGCCTCCAGCGCGTCGTTGACCTGCTTGATCAGATTGTCGCCGATGCCGTCCTTGCCCACGTGGACGATGGTGTCCAGATTGGTGGCCAGGGACCGCAGCTGTGCGCGTTGTTTGCTTGTCAGTTCCATATCATTGCTTCTCCAAATACGTTTTCAGTTCCGCGGCAAAGGCCCGCAGGGCACTGCCCCGGTGGGAAATGGCGTTCTTCTCCTCCGCCGTCAGCTGGGCGAAGGTCTTTCGCAGGGACGGCACGAAGAACACAGGGTCGTACCCAAACCCGCCGTCGCCCATAGGCGCAAAGGCAATGGTCCCGGCGCAGTCCCCCTCCGCCGTCAGCGTGTCCCCGTTGGGGAAGGCGCAGACGATGGCCGTGTGGAAATGCGCCGCCCGATTCGTGGCGCCGCGCATATTGCTCAGCAGCAGCCGGCAGCGCTCCGGGTCGCTGTCCAGCCCGCCGTACCGGGCGGAATACACCCCCGGCGCGCCCTGAAGCCAGTCCACGCACAGTCCCGAGTCATCCGCGATAGCCGGCAGGCCGCTGGCCGCCATGATGGCGTTGGCCTTCAGCGCTGCGTTCTCCGCGAATGTGGTCCCCGTCTCCTCCACGTCGACGTCCACGCCCACGTCGGAGGGCATGACCACCTCCACGCCCAGCTCGCCCAGAATGGCCTGCATCTCGGCCAGCTTTCCCTTGTTGTGGGATGCCAGTACAAATCTCATAGTATCTCTCCCAGTATCTCCTTCTGCTTCGTCAGCAGCTCGCCGCACCCCTTGGCGCACAGCGCCACCAGTGCCTGCTGCTCGGCCACGGTAAAGGGCCGCCCCTCGCCGGTGCCCTGAATTTCGATCAGCTGTCCCTGCTCCGTCATCATGCAGTTCAGGTCCACCTGCGCCCGGCTGTCCTCGCTGTACTGCAGATCCAGCAGGGGCACATCCTCCACGATGCCCGCCGACACACCGGTAACATAGTGCAGCAGCGGCAGCCTCTCGATCACGCCGTCGGTCACCAGCTTTTTGCAGGCCAGCGCCAGCGCCGCGAACCCGCCGGTGACGGATGCCGTCCGCGTTCCGCCGTCGCCCTGCAATACGTCACAGTCCACGGTGATGGTCCGGGGCCCCAGGGCTGCCATATCCACCGCCGCACGCAGGCTGCGGCCGATGAGCCGCTGTATCTCTGCGCTGCGGCCGGACAGCTTCAGCTTGTCCACGTCCCGGCGGCTGCGCTCCCGGTTGGCGCGGGGCAGCATGGAATACTCCGCCGTGACCCAGCCGTGGCCGGGCTGCACATGGGGCGGTACGCGGTCCTCCACCGAGGCGTTGCACAGCACCACTGTGTCGCCGCAGCGGATGAGCACGCTGCCCTCCGCAAATTTCGTAAAGTCCGCCGTCATCTCCACGGGCCGCAGCTCGTTGGTCTTCCGGCCGTCTGCTCGTTCCATATCGCGCCTCCTCAGAACAGTTCTTTCGTAAATTCCCCGGCATCGAAGGGCCGCAGGTCGTCGATCCCCTCGCCTACGCCCACGAACTTCACCGGCACCTGCAGCTCCTGTGCGATGGCGACGACGATGCCGCCCTTGGCGGTGCCGTCCAGCTTCGTCAGGATGATGCCGGTGAGCCCCGCCGTCTCCTTGAACTGGCGGGCCTGAATGAGGCCGTTCTGTCCGGTGGTGGCGTCCAGCACCAGCAGCGTCTCCTTGGCGGCGTCCGGCGTCTCCCGGTCGATGATCTTGCGGAGCTTTGCCAGCTCATTCATCAGGTTCTGCTTGTTGTGGAGCCGTCCCGCCGTGTCGCACAGCACCACGTCCGCATGGCGGGCCTTGGCAGCCTGCAGCGCGTCGAACAGCACGGCGCCGGGATCGGCGCCCTCATGCTGGCGGACGATGTCCACACCGGCGCGGTTCGCCCAGATCTCCAGCTGGTCGGCGGCGGCGGCACGGAACGTATCGCCGGCGCACAGCAGCACCTTCTTTCCCTCGCTCTTGAGTCGGGCGGCCAGCTTGCCGATGGAGGTGGTCTTGCCCACGCCGTTGACGCCGATGATCAGCACCACGCTGGGCTGGGTGTCCACGCGCAGCGCCGTGTCGCCCACATCCAGCTTCTCCGCCAGAATATCCCGGAGGGCGTCCTTCACCTCGTCGGCACGGGTCAGCAGCTTCTGGCTCACCCGCTTGCGAAGCTGCACCACCGTATCGGCGGCGGTGGACGCGCCGATATCCGCAAGGATCAGCGCCTCCTCCAGCTCCTCATAGAATTCGTCGTCCAGCTTGTCGAAGGTCATGGACGCCAGCCATGCCTCCTTGAATTTCTTGAAAAAGCCCATGCAGTCCTCCTTACTTGATCTTCAGTTCCTTGGCCATATCGTTGAGATTGATGGTGAGGATGCGGCTGACGCCCTTCTCCTGCATGGTCACGCCGTACAGCACGTCCGCCTCCTCCATGGTACCACGCCGATGGGTGATGACGATGAACTGGGTCTTCCCGGCGATACGCCGCATATACCGGGCGTAGCGCACCACGTTGGCCTCGTCCAACGCCGCCTCGATCTCGTCCATGACGCAAAACGGCGTGGGATGTACCTTCAAAATG
>ERZ857882.3453-NODE-3453-length-14909-cov-4.120708_pt1 | contig 14909 bp, 10 predicted proteins | sample MGYA00519697_ERZ857882 | MGnify/ENA primary metagenome ERZ857882 (study PRJEB31778, sample SAMEA3449373) | human gut metagenome | biome: human gut; feature: human-associated habitat; material: faeces | place: United Kingdom | collected 2010/2012 ...
GCTCTCCCTTTGCCGACCAGTCCGGCGACGCCGGCTTCACCCGCACGCCGAGCGACGATGCGTGCGCCTACACCTGGGATCTCGCGCTCACCAAGCGCGGCAGCGACGGCGACAAGCCGCTTGCCGGGGCGGTCCTGAGCATCGCCGACGATCGCGGCCGCACGCTAGCGGCCGACGGCACGTGGGATGCGGAGGGCAAGGCCACCGTCACCACGGGCGAGGACGGCCGCGTGACCGTCTCGGGCGTGGACTCGGGCAAGCTGGAGGTCCGCGAGATCAAGGCGCCCAAGGGCTACACCGCCTTTGAGGGCACGCGCTCTGTGACGGTCAAGGCCGAGGGCCTGGACGTCGACCAGGTGGCCGCCGCCAAGCCCAAACTCACCATCACGGCCGAGTCGCCCCTGCGCGCCGACAGCGCGGACGGGTCGACGGGCAGCCTGGAGGCGTCGCTCATCAATACGCCCACCGGCACACCCCCTAGCATTACCACCGGAGGCTTTATGCCCTCGACTGGCGATATGGCAATGTACGCCGTGGCCGCCGCAGCGGTCGCCGGAGCCGCGCTCATCGTGGTCGCGCTCCTGGTCAAGCGGGGAGGTGGCAGCCATAAAGAGTAGCTGGCAGCCCCACAGAGAGCGGGGCGAGACGTAGCGAAGTAGATGCTAAGATACAGACAGACAGATTTAGATCAAATGGAATTCGAGCAGAAAGCAGAGGAAAAGAAGATGAGCATGAGCAAGAACATCGCACGCCTGGCAGTAACCGCCGGCCTCACAGCAGCGCTGAGCTTCGGTGGCGTAATGGCCCCGGTGACCATGGCGTTTGCTGATGGTGCGACGGACAGCATCACCATTAGTCGGGCCGAGAAAAACGATGGCACCACGTTCAAGGCGTACCAGATCTTCAAGGCTACGGTGACCGACGTTGAAAACGGCGGCAAGACCGCTCAGAACATTACGTGGGCAAGCGAAACGGTTGGCCCGAAGGTGATTAATGCCATTAATAGCTGGGAGAATGATCGCAGCTTGAAGGCTAAGGATAAGCTGCCTAACAAGCCTACGCCTCAGGAAGTCGCGGATTTCATCACTGCGCATGCGGGAGACTGCACCGCGGGGTCGGAATCGACCAAAGGAACACGAATCGCGACCGATAATATTCTCTACGCAGTTGCGAATGCCGTAAAGAATGAGACGCCGGTTGACTCCGATATCGTTGCCAGCATTCCCTGGAGTCCTGACGACGATCATGGCAACGGCTACTACCTGTTTGTGACCAACGAAAGTAGCCTGGGCACTGACAAGAAGAACACCGGTACGTCTCCGATTTTCGCCCTCGTGGGCGGCGAAGCCGTGACTGTAGCTGAGAAGACTAGCATCCCCACTGTCAACAAGCAGATTCTTGCTGCGACTCCTGTTGATCCCACGCAGCAGACAAATGGTTGGGCTGGCGTTGCCAACTCTCAAATCGGACAGGAAGTGACCTACAAGCTTACCGGTAAGGTTGCGGATAACTACGCCACCTATGACTCCTATGCATACAAGTTCACGGATACTCTTTCGAATGGCCTCGACTACGTAAAGGATTCGCTCAACGTTTACGCATTGGACAGTAGCGGCAATTACACCCTGATTGACGACACCGCCTATAAACTGACTACTCCAAGTAACGACAGCCGTGTTTTGACGGTCGACTTTGTCGTTGACAAGGACAACAACAAAAAGGGCCTCAAGGATGTTCAGGGCGTAGACGCCGACACACAGATTGTTGTCTTTTACAGGGCAAAGCTCAATAAGAATGCCGTTACCGGCAATGGTGACAGTGATGGAAAGAAAGGCAATTACAACACTGTAAAGCTCGAATACTCCAACAACCCTTCTACCGAGGAGACAGGCACGTCTGTCGAGAGCGGCGCTGGAGATTTTACCTTCAAGCTTAACCTCAATAAGGTTGACCAAGGCACCGAAAAGGGCCTTAAGGGCGCTGAGTTTAGCATCCAGTCTGCTGATGCGGACACTTTGAATCAATATGTTGCTTCAAAAAATAGTCCAGACGGAAAGGTCGTTGCTGGCCAACTTGTGAACTTTAGCGACAAGGATATTCCGGATTATCTCAAGTTCTCTTCTGACGATAAAGGAAAGATTGAAGTAAAGGGCCTTGATGCTGGTTCCTACAAGGTAACTGAGATTAAGGCGCCAAACGACAAATATACCGTTGCTAATCCCTTCACCTTTACCATTAAGGCAGATTATAAGGATGATGCGGCAGAACTTGAGAAGATTACGGTCAGTCCTTCTCAGAATGACGAGCGTCGTTCCGATGTCGCCCTCGGCACCCTTGACAACACTCCGGGTGATAATACGCTGACCGTTACGAAAAATACCGCTGCCAATGTCCAAACTGGTGAAGTCAACATCACCATCGGCAACACCAAGCAGGTTGGCCTCCCGCTCACCGGTCTTAACGGCGTGACCTTCACTTGGATCGCTGGTGGCGCGGTGCTGTGCATTGGCGTGGCGCACCTCATCCGCAGCCGTAAGCAGGTTGAGGAGTCCGAGCAGGAGTAACGCTCACTCATCCACCCCTTTGGCAGGTGGGATGTGATGGCCATGAGACTTGCGGACACTTTTCTCGTCCATCCACGTTCTTGCTTTGCCATTCTCTTTTCGGGGCAGACTCCGCACTGGAGTCTGCCCCGTTTTTTCGGGATAACGCAGCCAGGCTCCATTACCCGATGGATCAAGCGTATGAATATCGAACAGATGTTTGCAATTATTGCGTTTACCAGGCGTGGGTGCATACACTCGCAGTAAAATACCCTTGCGACGCATCCCGTGCGCGGGCGGCCGACGACTCGATCGGAGGTCCCCAAATGCTGAAATTCCTTAACGCGCTCGCCGCCCTCGCGGCGGTGGGCACGTTCGTCATCGCGTTTCTTGACTCGTATGAGGTTCGGTTTAAGGTCCGTAGGCGCACGCGCGGTGCGGACGGTAGAAGGCATTTGCGCCGCAACGAGCGCAAATAAGAATGCCCGGGGTTCGGAGCCCGGGCATTTAACTAAAGCTGAAAACTAGGCCGCCCGCGCTTTCGAACACTTACGCGGGATGCGTCGTTTCCTGTAGCTATTGTATCCCGAATCGCCCCGCCGATTCGGGACATTTTGAAAACGCAAATGCTGGCCCATGCTCGCGCCGCACAATGCTGTCCAGCTGCGTTGTCCGGCGCGGAAGCTCGCTAATCGGCTATTATTTGTTTAGACAACCTGAGCTATAGAGGAGTGACCGGCGATGGTGCAGGGCGCCAAACACATGAAGAGCAATAACGCCGCGGCCAACGGCGGCTCAAGCCCTCAGCCCAAACCTCAACCAAAGCCCAAGCGCCGTCGCAAGCGACTGCCGCGCTGGGCCGACCGGCTCATCACCATCGTCATCATCCTTATTGGCGTGGGCCTTATGACTTGGCCGTGGATCTTGGACCGGCTCGAGGCCTCGGGTGTGTTCAACCAGATCAGTACCGTGTCCAGCACCGTGGACGCGCTGTCGGAAGAGGAGCGCGAGCGCATTCTGCTTCAGGCGCGCTCCTATAACGAGCAACTTGCCGGCGAGGCCACCGAGCTTCCCGCCGACCAGATCGAGCCCTACGACCAGCAGCTCATCTTTGACCGCGACCCCATGATGAGCTGGGTCGAGATCCCCTCCATCGACGTGAGCATGCCCATCTACCACGGCACGAGCGAAGAAGTCCTCATGGCGGGCGTCGGCCACCTGGAGGGCACGAGCCTGCCGGTGGGCGGCACCTCGACGCATTGCGTGCTCACCGCGCACTCGGGCATGCGCAACCTGAGTATGTTTGACGACATCCATTCGCTGGAGCCCGGCGACCTGGTGCTGCTGCACACCATGAGCAAGACGCTCGCCTACAAGATGGTGGACTCCGAGGTGGTACTGCCCGAGGAGATGGAGTCGCTGACCATAGAGCCCGGCGCCGACAAGGTGACGCTCGTCACCTGCACGCCCTACGGCGTGAACGACCATCGTCTGCTGGTGCATTGCGTGCGCACCAAGTACAACAAGAAGGACGTCGACAAGCAAAAGTCGCTGGCCGGCCGCCACTGGGGCAAGCGCGAGTTTGCCGTGCTCATCGTGGTCATAGCCATTGTGCTGTTGCTGCTGGACATCGTGATCCACGCGGTCCGCAAGCGCCGCAAGGCCAAGGCCTCGGCATAAGACATCGTTCAGAACAACCACAAAGGGGACAGGCACCTTTGTGGTGGTCGGGAGCTTCCAAACCATCACAACATTCGATGAAAATCGCGATTTTGGCGAAAAGTGTCGAATGTTGTGATGCTTTTCGTTGCGGGCGGCGCGGTTTTCGTTATGGACGGTGCGGTTTCGCTGCAGAACCGCCAGTCCGCCACCCTCGTTACGTTTTCGCTGCATTTGGGTAAAGCACCTGCTCCAAGCGGCGTTGCCTTGTATACTAGAGCGGTTTATCTGTTATGCGGAAGGGAGCGCCTATGGCACTCAGCGAGAAAGACGTGCGCGGCATCGCCGAGTACGCAAAGATCGCACTGACCGATGACGAGCTCACCCAGATGACGTCCTATATGAACGACGCCGTCCAGATGCTCGAGCCCGTCTTGCAATATGACTTGCCCGACGTGGAGCCCACGTTCCATCCCATCGGAAGCCTGTCCAACGTGATGGGCGATGACCTGCGCGGGCCCGAGCGCGACCTGCCGCTCGACGCTGCGCTCGAGAACGCCGGCAGCGCGCGCGACCGCTACTTCCGTGTGCCGTCCATTTTGGGAGAGGGGGAGAGCGAGTAATGGCGCAGAGCTTCGATTCCTTTACTGCCGCCCAGATCGCCGCGGGCGTTGCCGCCGGCGACTTTACCGCCACCGAGGTGGCCCAGGCTTCCCTTGCCGCCATCGAGGCGCGCGAGGGAAGCGTTCAGGCGTTCCTGCAAGTTTCGCCCGAGCTCGCGCTTGAGGCCGCTGCGCGCGTGGATGCCGACCGTGCCGCCGGAAAGCCGCTGCCCCCACTCGCGGGTGTGCCGCTGGCCATCAAGGACAACATGAATCTCGTGGGCACGCGCACTACCTGTGCTTCTCACATGCTCCAGGACTACCAGAGCGTCTACACTGCCACCTGCGTCCAGCGCATGCTCGATGCCGGCTGCCTGCCCATGGGCAAGGCCAACATGGACGAGTTCGCCTTTGGCAGCTCCACCGAGAGCTCGGCGTTCCACCGCACCAACAACCCCTGGGATACCGAGCGCGTGCCCGGCGGCTCCTCGGGCGGCTCCGCTGCAGCCGTCGCCGCGGGCGAGGTCGCGCTATCGCTGGGCTCGGATACCGGCGGCTCCATTCGCCAGCCGGCGTCGCTGTGCGGCGTGGTGGGCTTTAAGCCCACGTATGGCGCCGTGAGCCGCTACGGCGTGGTGGCCTTTGGCTCGTCGCTCGACCAGGTGGGCCCCTTTGGCCGTACGGTCGAGGATGTCGCGCTGGCCATGAACGCGCTTACCGGTGCGGGCCACGATCCGTACGACTGCACCAGCCAGGACTGCGCCGTCGACTTTACCGAGCATCTCAACGACAGCATCGAAGGCAAGCGCGTGGGCATCATCCCTGCGTTTATGGAGGCCGAGGGCCTGACGCCCGAGGTCAAGGCCGCTGTTCAGCGCGCCGCCCAGGAGCTGCAGAACCAGGGTGCCGAGCTGGTCGAGGTGGACCTGCCGCACCTGGATGCCGCCATCGCCGCCTACTACGTCATCGGCCCGGCCGAGGCGTTCTCCAACCTGGCTCGCTTCGACGGCATCCGTTACGGCTATCAGGAGGAGGGCTGCGCCAACCTGTCCGACCAGAGCTCGCTGTCGCGCGCCCACGGCTTTGGCGCCGAGGCCAAGCGCCGTCAGATGCTCGGCGCCTACCTGCTGAGCTCGGGCGTGTACGACAAGTACTACTATGCCGCGCAAAAGGCCCGCACGCTCATCACGCAGGACTACGACGCCGCGTATGCCAAGGTGGACACCATCCTCATGCCCACCTCGCCTCGCACGGCCTTTAAGTTTGGCGAGATGAGCGACCCCACGCAGATGTACCTGTCGGACCTGTACACCATCTCGCTCAACATTTGCGGCAACGGTGGTATCTCGGTGCCGCTGGGCCTGGGCGAGGACAGCAAGCTGCCCGTTTCTGCCCAGCTGGTGGATCCGGCGTTTAAGGACCGTCAGCTGCTCACGTTTGCCCGCGCCCTGGAGCGCGGCTTTGCCGATACCGCCACGGGTGCGCCCGCGCTTTCCGTCGCGCCCGATTTTGCCGGGAAGGGAGGCGAGCTGTAATGAAGGAGCTTTCCGAGGTCCTGCAGGATTGGGAGGCCGTGATTGGCCTGGAGATCCATACCGAGCTCACCGCACTCGACACCAAGATGTTCTGCAACTGCAAGCTCAGCCACGATGACGAGCCCAACGCCAACGTGTGCCCGGTGTGCCTGGGCCTGCCCGGCGCCCTGCCGGTGCCCAACAAGCGCGCCATCGAGAGCATCGTCAAGGCCGGTCTGGCCACCAACTGCGAGATCCAGCGCCACTCGATGTTCTACCGCAAGCACTATTTCTATCCCGATATGGCCAAGAACTTCCAGACCACGCAGGGTCCGGTTGCCTTTGCCATGTACGGTCACCTGGATCTGGATGTGACCGGTCGCGGTGCCGCCGAGCGCCCCGACTGCGCGTTTGGCGAGGACGAGGCCCAGAGCCTGGCGAGCGCTTCGGCCAACGCCGAGGGCCTGTCCACGTCCATGACGTCGACCATGCGCGAGGGCAACCAGCGCGCCGGTCACCTGGCCAGCTACGATGCGTCCAACCTGCAGATGCCTGAGCGCCGCGAGGACGGTTCCTACACGGTGCCCATTCGCATCCTGCGCATCCACATGGAGGAGGACGCCGCCAAGATGGTGCACGTGGGCGGTGCCGAGGGCCGCATTACCGCCGCGGCCGAGTCGCTCGTCGACTACAACCGCTGCGGCACGCCTTTGATTGAGCTCGTCACCGAGCCCGATCTGCGCACGCCCGAGGAAGCGCGTCTGTTTATGGAAAAACTCCGTCGTATCTTTGTGACGCTGGGCATTTCGGACTGCTCCATGGAGAAGGGTTCCATGCGCTGCGACGGCAACGTGTCGCTGCGCCGCCGTGGCGAGACCAAGCTGGGCACCAAGACCGAGCTCAAGAACCTCAACTCGTTTAAGAGCCTGCATGACGGCCTTGCCTACGAGATTTGCCGCCAGGCCGAGGTGCTCGAGGAGGGCGGCATTATCTACCAGGAGACCCGCCACTGGGAGCCTAGCCGCAAGCGCACCGTGGTCATGCGTGTGAAGGAAACGGCCGACGACTATCGTCTGTTCCCCGATCCCGATCTGGCGCCGTTCGATCTGGACGACGAGTTTATCGACCGCTGCCGCGGCGAGATCCCCGAGCTGCCCGATGCCAAGCGCGTCCGTTTTGAGGCTGACTTTGGCATTAAGACGGCCGACGCCGAGCAGATTGCCGGCGACCCCGAGTTTGCCGACTTCTTTGAGGCCGCCGCTGCCGGTATGGCCGGCAAGGAGGCCCAGACGGTCGCAAACCTGCTGGTCAACGAGATGATCGCCTACCTTAAGGGTGCGGGCGTGTCGCTGGCCGAGTCCGGCATTGCGCCGGCTCAGGTAGCAGCGCTGGCTAAGCTGCTGGCGACCGATGCCATCAGCTCCAACCAAGCGCACGAGGTCTTTGAGGCCATGGCCCAGACCGGTGACGATCCCAACAAGATCGTCGACGAGCGTGGTATGCGTCAGGTGAGCGATGCCGGCGCGCTGCAGCCGATTGTGGATGAGGTGCTGGCAAACTGTGCCGATCAGGCGCAGCAGTATCGTGACGGCAACCAGAAGGTCATCGGCTTTTTGGTGGGCCAGTGCATGAAGGCGAGCCGCGGCAAGGGCAACCCGAAGCTCTTCAACGAGTTGCTGAGAACGTCGCTCTCGTAAGCGGGAACCCGGGAGCCCCGGCAGGACGGGTGCTTCCTCAAAATTTCAAACAGTCCTGCGCAAGACGAAGGCCACATTAAGTGGCCTTCTTTGCGTGCGGAACTTATTTTGAGCAAGCACCCGCCCTGCCGGGGCTCCCGGGTTCTGCAACGACTCGGCCGTTCGGGTCAGGCGGGCTGAATGGAATAGAGTGAATGAGGGCGCCGATGACGCCCTCATTCTTTATATATGCTGGGAACGCCAAGCGGTGGGGGTGGTGCCGGTGTATTGTTTGAAGGCTTGGGCGAAGGCGGCCTGCTGAGGGTAGTCGAGCCGCTCTGCCACTTGCGCTATCGTAAGCGAACTATCGGCCAAAAGCTCCTGCGCCCGCTCCATGCGGCGCCTTCGTATGTAGGCACCTAGGGACTCGCCGGTTTGGGCCTTAAAGGTGGCGCACAGTTTGGATCGGCACGTGAAGAGTCTCTCGGCCACCTCCTGGATGCTCACATGTCTGCCCTTGTCGAGCGAGCGCTCTACAAGGGCAGACGCTTCCTTGGCTATCGTTACGCTGGCGTGCGTGCCTGTCGCCCGTTGCGCCTGTCTATGGGCCGCATGCGAACAGGCGAGCTCCGCGACCATGGTCTCCACGATGCCCTGCATATAGACGTGTCCGCCTACGGTGCGAGCGCGGTCCTCGTTAATCCGGCGCAGCGTGTGGCAGATGGCAGACGTCGCTTCCTCGTGCCATGGCTCGGCAAACGCCTCAAAGATTCCCGCGAACTCGGTGGGATAGCGGTGCTCCAGTTCGTCAAAATATTCAGGCAAAAAGAGCACCGAGCGCGAGTGATAGAGCTCCCCCGCAAACAGCGGGCTTAATTCCTCGCCACAGTTATCTTGGATAAAGCTGCAAACGGCATTGTTTGGCCACGGTCCATGCAATGGTTTGAGGTTCGCGGGCGTTATGCCAGCCTCGGGCATGCATGTAAGTGTGGGCGCGCTGACCTCGCTCACGCAGGCATATGGCTCGGGTGTGTATTCGGTCAGGTACATATCGTGCGTCGGGGTGATGAAATGCTCCATGACGATGCAGGCAGGGGAGAGGGGCATGATCCATGCGCGTCCGTGCGCCCGATCGTTTGCCACCTCGCCGGTAAAGACAGCGCCCTTGCCGGAAAGCTCCAGGCCAAACTGCTCAAACTGTGGTGCGTAGAGCTCGGTTATGTCGGTCGCTGCCCGCCGTATTTGCAAAAGCGTCCCTTTCCTTTGCAGAAACGTCCACGCCTGGCTTGATTGTGAGCCATGGCTAACACATCAATGATAAGTTCATTACGGTTAACTCTCAAGCCGTTAGAAAGGAATCTCATGGCAAAGGGATCAAAAAGGGAAGGTGGAGGCATCGGCGAGTTGCTCGCGTATGCCGGTGACCGTAAATTCCTAACGTATTTGGGCATGGCGCTCTCGGCGCTCTCGCAGCTGCTGAGCTTTGGCCCGTACGTGTGCATTTGGCTTGTCGCTCGCGACCTGATCGCCGTGGCACCTAACTGGAGCGAAGCCTGCGACATCGCGATGTATGGCTGGTGGGCCGTGGGGTTTGCGCTGGCAAGCATCGTAACTTATTTCGTGGGGCTCATGTGCACGCATCTGTCCGCGTTTCGCTGCGCGTCCAATATCCGTAAGGCTACGAGCGAGCACCTGCTTAAGTTGCCGCTCGGCTACTTCGACACGCATGCCACCGGCGAGCTGCGCCGCATTGTAGACGGGTGTGCCGCCTCCACCGAGACTTTGCTCGCACACATGCTGCCCGATATCGCAGGCGCCGTCGCCATGGTCGTGGGCTTGCTCGTGCTGCTTTTCGCCCTCGATTGGCGCTTGGGCGCGGCATGCCTCATCTCGGTGGCCATTTCGTTTGGCGCCATGGCTACCATGATGAGCGGCAAAGGCGCCGAGTTCATGAAGGCCTACATGGGAGCGCTGGTCAAGATGAACAAGACCGGCACCGAATACGTACGAGGCATCCCCGTGGTCAAGGTGTTTCAGCAGACGGTCTACTCCTTTAAGGCCTTCCACGATGCGATCGCCGAATACGCCGACATGGCGCAAAACTATGCGGGCACGTTCTGCCGAGGTCCGCAGGTGCTCAACCTTACCGCGCTCAATGGCCTTGTGGCATTCCTGTTGCCCGTGGCGTTGCTGTTGGCGCCAGGCGAGACGGACTTCGCGCATTTTATGACCAACTTCACGTTTTACGCGATATTTTCGGCCGTGGTACCGACGGCCATGACCAAGCTCATGTTTGTGGGCGAGGCCTCTCAGATGAGTGCCGATTCGTTGGCTCGTATTCGAAGCGTCATGGATTCCAAGCAGCTCTCCGTGCCCGCCCAACCCAAGCACCCTGCCGGCAGCGACGTGCGATTTGAGGACGTGAGCTTTACGTACGAGGGCGCCGAGGCACCTGCCGTTAGCCATGTAAGTTTCAGCGTTCCCGCTGGTAGCACTCTCGCCCTGGTGGGTCCCTCGGGTGGCGGTAAGTCAACCTGCGCAAGCCTGATCCCGCGTTTTTGGGATGTTTCCTCGGGTCGAGTGCTCGTAGGCGGTGTGGACGTTCGCGATATGGATCCGCACGAGCTTATGGACCAGGTCGCCTTCGTGTTCCAGACCAACCAGCTGTTCCGGCAAACACTTGCCGATAACGTGCGCGCCTCCAAGCCTACGGCCACTGACGACGAAGTGCGTGCGGCCCTCTCCGCAGCTCAGTGCGACGACATTGTGGCCAAGCTCCCACAGGGTATCAATACCATGCTCGGCGCCGGCGGAGCATATCTTTCGGGCGGCGAGGTCCAGCGCGTGGCGCTCGCCCGCGCGATCCTTAAAGACGCGCCTATCGTGGTGCTCGACGAGGCCACGGCGTTTGCCGATCCCGAGAACGAGGCGCTCATCCAGCGCGCCTTTAGCAAGCTGGCGGCGGGCCGCACGGTCATTATGATCGCGCACCGACTCTCGACTGTAGTGGGCGCAGACCAAATCGTGGTGCTCAACCAGGGCAGCGTGCAGGAGTCGGGTACCCATGCCGAGTTGCTGTCCCAAAACGGCCTGTATGCCAAGATGCGGGCCGAGTACGAGCAGGCCGCGAGCTGGAAGATTACTGCTGCGACCGCGGATGCCGCCGTCACGAAGGGAGGCGAGGCCTAAATGTTCGCCTCATTCCAAAAGAAGTATTTCCTATCCGATAAAGGCGTCGCCGGCGTAAAACGCGGCATTTTCTGGACCACGCTCACCAATCTTATTTCCATGGCCGGCATGGGTTTTCTATTCCTGGTTATGGCCGGCTTTGTCGAGCATCTCGCCAGCGGGGCTGACCTGCCGGATACCCTGTCGATCGTGGGCGGCCTCCTGGTCTTTTTTGTGTTGCTCTTTGTCTCTAACTGGCAGCAGTATTACTACACCTACTGCATCTTTTACGAGGAGTGCGGCAAGCAGCGCATGGAGATCGCCGAGCGCTTGCGCAAACTGCCGCTGTCGTTTTTTGGTCGTCGTGATCTGGCCGATTTAACCGAGACTATCATGGGTGACGTCCAGGCCATGGAGCACGCCTACAGCCACGTGCTGGGAGAGCTTTGGGGTGCCATCATCGCAAGCGCCATTGTGTTCGTGGCGTCGTTGTTCTTTTGCTGGCAGCTGGCGATCGCGGCGTTTTGGAGCGTTCCCGTGGCCTTTGCCGTGCTGTATCTAACACGCGGCCCCATGACTCCGGTGTTCGATCGCGTGCGCGCCGAGAAGGTCAAGGTTACCGAGGCGATTCAAGAGACGCTCGACTGCGTTCGCGAGATCCGTGCCACCAACCAGGAGGCCCATTATCTTGAGGGACTCAACGCCGTGATCGATGCCGAGGAGCGCGAGACCACCAAGGGCGAGCTCGCTAACGGGCTTTTGGTCAACTCCGCCTTTGCCATCCTGCGTCTGGGCATTGCCACCACGCTGGTCACGGGTGCCGCGATGGTCGCCTCCGGGCAGGTCGACTTTTTGGTGATGTTTGCCTTCCTGCTTATGGTGAGCCGTATCTATGCGCCCTTTGACCAGGCGTTAATGTTAATGTCCGAGCTGTTTGCCGCCGAGTCGTCTGCCAAGCGCATGCGTTCCATCATGGAAGAGCCTGTGGCGCGGGGCAGCGAGAAATTTGAGCCCGCGGGTCACGATGTGGTGTTCGATCACGTGGCATTTGGCTATGGTGCGGGCGAGGACGGCCGCGCCGGCGAGAAAGTTCTTACCGATGTGAGCTTTACCGCCAAGGAAGGCGAAGTTACGGCGCTGGTCGGTCCTTCGGGTTCCGGTAAGTCTACGGTGAGCCGCCTGGCCGCGCGCTTTTGGGATGCCACTGCGGGCAAGGTTACCGTGGGCGGTGTGGATGTTGCGGGCGTCGATCCCGAGGTACTCCTGCGCGACTACGCTATCGTGTTCCAAGACGTGCTGCTCTTTGACGACACGGTGATGGGAAACATCCGCCTCGGGCGTCGTGATGCCACCGATGAGGAAGTGCTTGCGGCCGCGCGTGCCGCCAACTGCGACGAGTTTGTGAGCCGCATGCCGCAGGGCTACGACACCATGATCGGTGAGAACGGCTCCAAACTCTCCGGCGGCGAGCGCCAGCGCATCTCTATCGCCCGTGCGCTGCTCAAAGATGCGCCTATCGTGCTGTTGGACGAGGCGACGGCGAGCTTGGATGTGGAGAACGAGACCGTGGTGCAACAGGCGCTCTCCCGTCTGCTTGCAGGCAAGACGGTTATCGTTATTGCCCACCGTATGCGTACGGTGGAAAATGCCGACAAAATCGTTGTGCTCAAGGATGGTGTGGTTGCCGAGCAGGGCACTCCGGCACAGCTCAAGGCGGCAGGTGGAGAATTCGCCCGCATGGTTGCGCTGCAAAAGGAAGCGGCTGCCTGGCGGCTATAGGAATGTGACAAAGGGACAATCCCTTTGTCACATTGAGTTCATCCCCATAGTTTCCAAAAAGTTAGCCATTGTTGACCAAATAGTTATACTAAACTATTTTCAAAAGCGTGCTCGAGCAAACTAATGAACTCGGGTGCTAAGGCACCATGCCGCGCTTGTGCGGCAAAAGGGAGAAGCAACATGAAGAAGTCGACGTTTAACACCCTGCTTGTCGGTGGCGGTTTTCTGCTTGGTACGGCCGGCATCAAGCTGCTCACCAGCGCTCCGGTAAAGAACGCCTGCGTGCAGGGCATCGCGTGCGGTATGCGCGTCAAGAACTGCTACCAGGACATGGTCGAGCAGGCCAAGGCCAATGTCGATGACATGGTTGCCGAGGCTGCCTACATCACTCAGAGCGAGGCCGCTGCTGACGAGGCAGCCGAGTAGCGCTCCCAGGCACAAACTATGAGATTCTCGATTATTAGCGAGATCCCCGGCAGGACCCGTCTTCAATTGGCGGGTCCTGTGCCAGAGAGCGATCTCGATGCACTTCTTAAGCTCAGCGGCGATATCGACGGCGTGCACAAGGTGCGCGTCTACGGCCGTATTGGCCAGATGGCGCTCGAATATGACGAGCGATGTCGTGCGAGCGTGCTCGACGCCCTGGGCGCACTCGATGCTCAAGCTATCGCCGATGCCAAGTCGGGCTACGTGATGCAACTCGAGCCGCGCAAGCATAAACTCGTTATGGACCTGGCGACACTCGTCGGTGCCCATTACGCACGTCGTTGGTTCTTGCCGACGCCTCTGCGCGCGGTGTTTGTCGTGGCCGGTTACATGGCATTTTTGCGCGCTGCCCTTCATGAGCTGGCGCAGCCGCGCCTGACCGTTCCCGTGCTCGACGCTTCGGCCATCGGCATTTCGTTCGTCAAGCGTGATGTCGACACCGCGGGCCAGACGATGTTCCTGCTCAACGTGGGCGAGCTGCTCGAGGACTACACCCGCGCCATGAGCGAAAACGAGCTCATCAACTCGCTGCTCGATGTGCCCGACAAGGCGCAAAAGGTCGTCGGCGACACTGAGGTAAGCGTTGCCGCCACCGAGCTTGAACCCGGCGATTTGGTCGCCGTGCGCACCGGCATGTCTATCTGTATCGACGGCGTGGTCGAGCAGGGGAGCGCTATGGTCAACCAGGCGACCCTGACCGGCGAACCGCTGGCCGTCGAGCGCAGCGTGGGCGACGACGTGTTCGCCGGCACCGTTGTGGAAGATGGCAGCATCTTGGTGCGTGTGCGCGCCAACACGGCTCAGACCAAGCTCCGCTCGATCGTCTCGCTCGTGCAGACGGCCGACTCGCTCAAGTCCGAGGGTCAGTCGCACATGGAGGACCTTGCCAACAAGATCGTCCCGTGGAACTTCCTGCTCGCGGGCCTGGTTGCGCTTACCACCCGCAGCCTCATCAAGACCTCGGCGGCGCTGATGGTCGACTACTCGTGCGCACTCAAACTCACGGGTTCCGTCGCCGTCATGACTGCCATGAGCGACGCTGCCAAGATGGGCGTCATGGTCAAGGGCGCCAAGTACTTTGAGTCGTTTGCCAAGGCCGACACCATTGTGTTTGATAAGACCGGTACGCTCACCGAGGCGCAGCCGCGTCTTGCCTGCGTACTCACCACCGATGGCTGGAGCGAGGACGAGGTCCTGCGCCTTTCCGCTTGCCTGGAGGAGCATTTTCCGCATCCGGTGGCGCGCGCCGTCGTGCGCGCCATCTGCCAGCTGCGCCCCGCCTACGTCAGCGTCACCTACGGCGCGGGCGGCGGCACCAGTAAATATACACTTGATATTGCAAAGAACATCAAGGACCAATATAATGTGCAGACCCTTGCGCATCTGACCTGCGTGTCCTCTACCAGAGAGACGGTACATCAGAAGATCAAAGAGATCAAAGCCGCCGGCATCGAGAACATCATGGCGCTGCGCGGTGACATC
>ERZ857882.3462-NODE-3462-length-14875-cov-3.899798_pt1 | contig 14875 bp, 13 predicted proteins | sample MGYA00519697_ERZ857882 | MGnify/ENA primary metagenome ERZ857882 (study PRJEB31778, sample SAMEA3449373) | human gut metagenome | biome: human gut; feature: human-associated habitat; material: faeces | place: United Kingdom | collected 2010/2012 ...
CTGCGCGATGACTTCCTGGAAGCCATCAACCCGCAGCTGATTTTCATCAACGGCGCGGCGAACGTCATCAAAGGCAGCGTCAACTACTGCGACAAGAAGCACATTTCGTACCTTTTGGGTTATAAAGGGCTGACCCGGATGCGCACGGACGGCAAGATTTGGGTCATTGACTACCTGAAGGAAAAGAATGCCGACCGCGACTTGCCCTATACGCCGGAGCGCAGCGAGTAACGCACGAAAATACCTAAAAGTTTAGGAAGAGACAGCTATGAAGTATCGCTATCTGCTCATCGACAACGATAACACCCTCATGGACTTCCACGCCGCCGAACACGCCGCCCTCCGCGAGGCGCTCACCGAGGCCGGGATTGAACCGACCGATGCCGTCTGCGCACGGTACAGCGCCATCAATGACGCACTCTGGAAGGCGCTCGAACGCGGCGAAACCACCCACGCGGCGCTCAAAATCGCCCGTTTTGCCCAGCTCCTGGCAGAATACCCCGCCGAAAACGTCTGCGCGCCCCGCCTCGCTCTGCGCTACAGCCACTATCTCGGCACGCACGCTGACCTCATGCCCGGCGCGGAGGCGTTTTTGCGCCGCCTGCATGGGCAGATGAAAATCGTGCTGGTCAGCAATGGTGACAGCGTCATCCAGCGCAACCGACTTTTCCGGTGCGTGTTCACGCCACTGCTGGATAACATTGTCATCAGCAGCGAAAAAGGCGTCAGCAAGCCCGATCCGCGCCTGATTGAAATTGCCCTTGCCGAATGCGGCTGCACGGACAAGACCGAAGCTGTCATGGTCGGCGATAGCGCGACGGCGGATATCCCCGCGGCGGTCAACGCTGGAATCGACAGTATCTTTGTTGATTGGAAGAACACGGGTTGCCAACAAGCAACTTATACAGCAAAAAATCTGGCGGAAGTGGAGCAAATTCTGCTGAAAAGTTAAATTTCGGTGGACGGCATCATCCATAGATCAAAAATTGTAAGAAAAGGGTTCATTCGCGGGAATGCGCCCTTTTTCGCGTCCGAAAAATGAAAAAAACGTTAAAAATGAATCGAAGCAATTGACAGCCGGGCGTTTCTGCACTATTATAATAGGTAGAGAGCGAGGGGATTTTTGATGGACGAGAACAAGTGGCTGCGCCGAAAGCCGCAGAGCAACCTCGATTACCTTGGAATTACGCTGATTGCGGTTGCGTTTTACATGGCGCTGCTCAACGCGCAGTCCTTCCTGAACGGTGTGAACCGCATTCTGGGCATCCTTGCGCCGTTCGCGGGCGGTGTGGTGATTGCCTACTGCCTTAACCCAATTGTTAAAGCGGCGATGAAGTACCTCTTCCGCGGACGCGAAAAGTGCCGCGGACTCGCCATCTTGCTGGCGTACATTGTCGGCTTGGCAATCGTTGTGCTGCTGATGGTGCTGATTATTCCGCAAATGGTTGGCAGCGTTGTCATGTTCTACCAGAATTTCGACGGCTATGCGCAAAATCTGCTGAATATGCTCAAGGAACTTGACGCGGAAACGCCGGGCGTGGATTTGAGCCTTGCGGTTACGGCGGTGGAGAACCTGAACGCCAGCATGAGCGACCTGCTTGGCACGATTGTCAAGGCGATTACGAACCGCGTGCCGCAAATTATCAGCTATGTCGGGGGCGTCGCGTCGGGTGTCGTGACCGTTTTTACAGCGATTGCCAGCAGCGTCTACCTCCTCCTGCAGAAGGATAAGCTGCTCCGCCACGCGCGGGTGCTGACGCGCGCGTTCCTGCCGAAGAGCGCCGCGGAGACGACCCTGCGGATTTGCCACGACGCAAACCGTAATTTCGGCGGCTTTTTCGCCGGGAAAATCCTCGATTCCGCGATTATTGGTGTACTGACGTTTGTCAGCATGAACATCCTCGGCTTGTCGTACGCGACGCTCATCAGCATCATTGTCGGCATCACGAACATCATCCCCGTGTTCGGCCCGTTCATCGGCGCGATACCCGGCGCGGTGATTCTGCTCTTCCTCGATCCGTGGCAGGCGTTGATTTTCCTGATTTTGATCCTGATTATCCAGCAGCTGGATGGCAATTTCATCGGCCCGATGATTCTCGGCGATTCGATTGGCATCTCGGCGCTCTGGGTTCTCTTCGCGATTGTCGTCGGTGGGGATCTCTTCGGCTTGGTCGGTATGGTCGTCGGCGTTCCCATTTTCGCCACAATATACGGCATTCTGCGGTCGGCGGCGCGGCACGGCCTGCGGCAGAAGGGGTATACGGACGTAGAAGAATCTGTATCCGCATCCGCTGCAGGCGACGAGATTCCCGATGATCCGCGTGAGAGCGGACACCGGATGTCGCTGCTGCGCCAGTGGAAAGAGAAAATCATGTCCATCGGCAAGAAAAAAGGCAAATAAGCACGGAGGGGGAGCGCAATGGCTTCCCCTTTCCTGCGTAATTTCTACCTATTAAAAGGAGACGCGCGCCATGACACCCGAAGTCCAGCATTATTTACTCGCAGGTTTTCTTCTGCTGGCAGCCGTTTTCGCCGTTCCGCTCTTGAAGCGCGTCCTGACGCCTGTAAAAAAGCGGATTAGCGACCGCATTCCAGCGCTTGTGGGGCATCTTCTCCGCTGCTTCCTGCGCCCGGCTGCATGGCTCGTCCGCGTCACACTCGCGGGTTGGGCGGTACTAACCATCCCGTGGAGCGCCGAAATCCGTGTTCTGCTCACCCGCGCAATGCCGTACTACCAGGCGTTTGTGCTGGCGATGGCGGCGTGGGGCGTTTGGGAAGCCATCCCGGTTATTTGGCAAATGCTGCATCGCCATCCGCACCCTGATCAGCCGGAAAACTACGAAACGTTGTCACGCTTTTTCGAGAATGGATGCCGAACAGTCGTCGTCGTGATGGCGGTTCTGGTCGGTTTGGACGGCCTTGGCGTACCGGTCACGAGCCTGATTGCCGGTGCGGGCGTCGTTGGGCTTGCCATCACCCTCGCGGCGCAGTCCACGCTCTCCGGCCTGATTGCCGGGATCACGCTCGTTGCGGAGCACCCGTTTTCGCTCGGCGATTACATCGTGCTGGGCGATGTTGAGGGCACCGTCGAGGACATTTCGCTGCGTTCAACCCGCATTCGCACGCCCGACCAAGTGCTCATTACCGTCGAAAACAGCAAGGTTTGCGCCGAATACATCCAAAATGCGAACGCGCGCACCCAGCGCCTGTGGGCGTTCACGATTGGCTTGGAGTACCGCACGAGTGCGCCGCAGGTGGAGCAGTTCATCCGCGACCTGACGAAACTTCTGGTTTCAGATCCGGACGTCGATGGGCAGAGCGTGCAGGCGGTGTTGGAGGAGTTCGCGGATTCGTCCATCAACGTCAACGTCCGCATGATGGTCAACACCCCCGGTTACGGCGATTACCGTGCACTCAAAGGCAGAATTAACCTTGCGGTTATGCATCTGATGGCGGAAGAAGGGCTGTCTTTCGCCTTCCCGTCGAGGAGTGTTTATGTGGAAAAGAACGCACAGTGACCGAACGCGCGGACTTCTACTGACCGGATTGAAGGCGGCCGGAAGTGCGGCGGTCGCGATAGCCGTCGCCAGCGCAATAGACCTGCAGTTTAGCGCGACGGCGGGGATTATCGCGATTTTGAGCCTGATGGGTACGAAGCGCGAGACAATGAAAGTGGCGCTGGGGCGGCTGATGGCGTACGGCGCGGCGCTGCTGATCGCCTTCGTATGCTTCTCGCTCTTCGGCGATGGGCTGCTTGCTTTCGGAATTTACCTTTTTGTTTTCGCGTCGCTGTGCTATGCCTGCTCGTGGGGTTACGCGACGGCGATGATTTCCGTGCTGATTTCCCACTTTATGGGCACGGGCGGCATGACGTGGACGCAGGTTGGCAACGAAAGTTTGTTGTTCCTCATCGGCACAACCTGCGGCATCCTGACGAACCTGCACCTGCACCCGGACGAAAGGCGCCTGGACGCATTGCTTCGTCAGGCGGATGAGCAGATGCGGGCGGCGCTGCGTGCGCTTGCGGAAGGGGCGGATGCGCGCAACCCCTTGATTTTGCTGGGTGAAACGCTCCGGCAGGCAGACGAATGTGCCGCGAAAAACGCCGAAAATAGTCTAACAGATGCGCCGACGCGCGAGATTCACTATATCAACATGCGCCGCCAGCAGCGGAGAATCCTGCTGCAAGTCACGCAAGACGCACAAAAAGTACAGGGACATCCGCCGCAGGAAGCCGAGGTTCGGGCGCTGATTGGCCGCATTTTTGCCGAGTATGACCGTGAAAACGACTGCACATCGTTGTTATCCGCCCTGCATGGCCTGCTGGCAGAGATGCAGCGTCAGCCGCTTCCCGCAACGCGTGGCGAATTCGAGGATAGGGCGCTGCTGTATGTGCTATTGCGGCGCATGGAGGATTTTCTGCTGCTCAAACGCGAGTTCTACGAAACATATGGTTACGAAATAAATCACCAATTAGAACGTAAATCATAACTATTTCCGTGATGAATTCAGCAAGAACGCGTCCACTTGCGCAAGCAGCAGAAAAATGCTATAATATAGGTTGAAATGAACGCGGAGGTGGCGCATGAAGCAGGAAACGGGGCGACGGATTGCCCGCTGGGGTTATATGGCAGTCGCGGCTGGCTACCTCTGGTGGAACCTCGCGCGAATGACCGAATTTTCATGGACGTTCACCGTTATGCCGTATCTGGGCGACCTTGGTATCATTGCCGCCATTTTTTCGCTGATTTTGGGCTGGAAAAAACGCTCCCCGCTTGTCTGGACGATGACAGCGGGGCTTGGATGGATGCTGCTGATGAGCGCCATCCGCGGCGAAAATGTTCTTGCGGCTGAGTGGCAGTACCTCAAGGAGGGCATCATTGCGTTCCTTGTGCTTGCGCCGCTGCCGGGCTGCCTTACCGAAAATCGTTTTCGGCAGTTTTTGAAGGGAACGATAGCCGTCTGGACGACCGCAATTACTTGTCAAGCAGCCATCGGCTTGTGGGCGGCAATCAGCGGTCACGCCGTTTTCAGCATGAAGGGGACGTGGTACATCGGCATGAACCTCGGTGACCACCGCCTGTATTTGAACGCTTACGTTACGACCGCCGCCGCAAAAATGGGCATGACCGTGCTTTTGACCGCGATTTTGTTCGCGCTGAGCCGCACGAAACGGGCGAAAATTGCCTGTGTGATGGCAATTCTGGTACAATGCGGCGCGCTCGCGCTGACGGATTGCCGGACGGCGTTCGTGGCGCTCGGCGTCGCGGCGGGCTTCTGCGTGTGGACGCTCCTCGGTGCGAAGGTGCATATGCCGTCGAAATTAAACCATAGGCTTATACTTCCTGCGCTGATGGCAGCGGGGATTATCCTCTGCTATGGGCTGTTGACGGGGGTGTTGACGCTGCTTGCCTCGTCCGTCGCGCCCGGCCCGCTGGACAACGTGAACCTGCTGGAGTTCCCAGCACACCTGATGACGGAAGCAGCCGCTGAACAGGAAGTTATATTGGACAGCACACCCGTCCACCGCAGCATTGACACTACGGACGCATTCAACGGACGCTGGGGGATTTGGAAGGGGGCAATTCGGCTGCTCAAAGCACAGCCGGAGCTGCTGCTGACGGGAACAAGCGCGCCGCTGGCGGCAGGAATGATGAATTTGTACACTGACCCGGGCACGAAATACTTCCAACATGCGCACAATCTGTACTTACAGACGCTTGTCAGCTGGGGGATTCCTGGCCTGATGATTCTGCTGACCGTGATTGCCATGTTCCTCATGCAGACAGTGCGGATTTCCAAGCGCAATCAGCCGCTTTGGGTGCTGATGCTGCCCCTCCCGGTAATTTACCTGTTGGTTTGCGAGTTGGTGGACTGTTTCACGATGCTTTCGACGGGTTCGCCAATGCTGTATTGGCTCTGCCTGCTGATGGGCGCGGTGGATGCACAGGCGCGGCGGCTGAAACCACAAGTGCTGCCGAAATAACGAATGGTTACAAATTTGCGCTTTGGGAGGTGAAGCCATCCGATGGTCGATATCATCATCCCTGTGTACAATGCACTTGATACGCTTGAACTTGCGGTTACGTCTGCACTCATGCAGGGGGACGTGCGAATCCTCCTTGTGGACGACGGCTCCACCGACGGCACAGCGCGCTTGTGCGACGAGCTGGCACACCATCCGCGCATTGCGGTGATTCATCAGCAAAACCGCGGGGTGTCTGCCGCACGAAACGCAGGGTTACAAGCGGCAGCGTCGGAATGGCTCACTTTTCTTGATGCGGATGACGTGCTGCTGCCCGACGCAATCGGCCATCTGCTTGCCCTTGCGGGGGATTCGCAAGCGATTCAGGGCCTTGTGACCCGTTCGGAAGCCCCTGATGTGCCGGAATGCACCGTTCAAACCCTCTCTTCGCGTGATATGCTGGACTTGGCGCTGCGAAATCCAACCGTGCATTTGCACACGCATGGCTGGCTGCTGCGGCGGGAAATATGTAACGAGAGGTTCAACGAATCGCTGCGGCTGGGGGAGGATGGCGAGTGGATGATGCGGGTGCTGCGCGGCACGAAAACCGTTGCGCTGGCGCAGGTGAACACCTATTGCTACCATTTGCGAGCGGATTCGGCGGTGCACAGCGCGGCAGACGTGGTGCGCGAATATCTGCGAACGCTCACGGCGGCACAGCCAACATTAAACTATTTGGACATGCCGGATGCGGCAGCACAGTACCGCTTGATGCACCTGCTGCTGATGCTGACGCACGGGGTGGTGCAGGAGGGCGGCTTTCGCGACGGGCTGCGCCAGTGCGGGGCGATTCGCCGCTTGTGCCGGGAAGCGTTCCGCGCGGATTTGCGCCGTGTGCGGTGGCTGCCGCGGTCAAAGGCGCAGGCGGTGCTGCTGATGCTGCGGTGCGGGCTGTATCCGCTGGCACGGCGGGCGATTCTGATTCGGCGCAGGCAGAATCAGCAGGCGTGTGCATCGGCAGAAAGCGCATTAAAATAGGAAGTGATTTTTCACAGCAGGACGTGCTGCGGACGGCGAGGGGCAAATCAGCAGTAACTTGCGGGTTATCGCGGGCGGAACGACCTTATCCGTCGCTGCGGCGACGCTTTCATCAGTTGGAAAGTCATGGCACATCCGCGCTTGCACGCCGATGATGGCGAAAATGGTAGACAGCGTATTCGTCAATCGACATCAGCAGATTGTAAATCGTCGCAAAATCAGCACGCGGAAGCTGTATGCAAACGTAGCCAACGAAATCGCGCGAATGGGTCAAGGGTCGAAGCCATTGCAGGGGATCGAAGGGGACAGCGTCCCCTCGCGTCTCCTTCGCTTATGAAAGGAAGTATGACGATGAAACCACTGCGGGTGCTTGTCGTGGGCTGGACGGCGACGACGGGCGGAATTGAGCATTTTTTGATGGCGTATTGTGGAAAAATGAACCGCGAACGCGTTCAATTCGACTTTTTGTGCCGTTTTAGCCCGATTGCGTGCCAAAAAGAAGCGGAAAAAATCGGGAAAATATACACAATTACCCGACGGAGCAGCGATATAATGCGCTATTATCGGGAAATCAACGACTTTTTCCGCGAACATGGGCACGAATACGATATTATCTGGGACAATGAGTGCATGTTCAACGACATGACGCCGCTGAAAAAGGCCGCGGAGGTGGGCATTCCGGTGCGAATCGCGCACTGCCATAATCCGCAGAATATGGATAAATCAGTCGTCGGACATGTGCAGGGCTTCCTGCATCGGGTCAACCACCATTCCCTCAGCCGCTACGCCAACGTCCTTTGGGCGTGCTCGATGGAGAGCGCAAAGTGGGCGTGCCCCGCCATGGATTTGCCCTGTGAGGTCATCCCGAATGCCATCGACGCGCAGATGTTCCGCTTCTCGGAGCAGGTTCGGCGCGAGGTTCGCGAGCAGTATGGGCTGGAAGATTGCCTCGTAGTTGGTCATGTTGGGCGCTTGCAGTACCAGAAAAACCAAACATTCTTGCTGGACGCCTTCCGCCACCTGCATGAGCGCGAGGAGAAAGCGCGGCTCGTGCTCGTCGGCGATGGCCCGGATTTGACGGAGCTGGAGGCGAAGGCCGTCACCCTCGGCATCGAGCGGGAAGTCCTCTTCCTTGGCAATCGAGATGACGTCAACCGCTTGTTGCAGGCGTTCGACCTGTTCGTCATGCCGTCGCACTTTGAGGGATTCGGGATGGCGGCTTTGGAAGCGCAGGCGGCAGGGCTGCCGTGTCTGTTATCCGCCAGCGTGCCGAAGGAAACGAAACTGACGCGAAACGTGGAGTTTATTCCGGCGGAAGATCCGGCGATTTGGGCGGAACATATGCTGAACATGCTGGAACGCCACGAAATCCGCCGCGACGAGGCGCAGACCATCGCCGACGCGGGCTACGACATAGGCACCGCGGCGCAGCGGCTGGAGGACAAGCTCATCGCCCTGACGGAGAGAAAACGGTTTCAGCGCCGCTTCCTGATGACCCCGAAAACGAGCGCATCGGGCGTGCCGGCGCTGAACAAGGCGCGCGCGGACATCGAGCGGATTGCCGCTGAAATGGGGTACGCGCCGTTCGTGCTCCACGCGCCGGACAGCGCAAATGGCAGCGTCTGGCAGGCTATCCAAGTCGGCGCAAAGACGCTTAGCGACTGGGTTCGCGCGTTCTGCCGGATGCGGCAGGGCGACCTACTGCTCGTGCAGTACCCGTATTTCCCGGTCAAGGGCTACGGCGTGGCGCGGCTGGCGCTGCACCTGCTGCGCTGGAAGGGCGTGAAAACCGCCGCGCTCGTGCACGACCTCGACTCGCTCCGGCGGATTGGGGGAAGCGCCGCGCGCGGAAGCGACCAGCTGCTGCTGCCGGGGTTCGAGGCGCTCATCGTGCACAGTCAGCGGATGGAAAGCTACCTGCGCACGCAGGGTGTGACGTGCCCGATGATTCTGATGGAAGCGTTTGACTGCCTGTCAGAAGGGAAAATCCCCGTGCGGGAGAAGAGCCGCATGGTTGCGATTGCGGGCAACCTCGCCGCGGACAAGAGCGGATACCTGAAAGATATTGGCAAAGTTCCGCTGGAATGGCAATTATATGGAACAAACTGGGCAGGAAGCGACTCAACGCGCATCGAATACCACGGCGAAATTGCGCCGGAGAAGCTGCCGGAGACGATTTCGGGCGCGTTCGGCATCGTGTGGGACGGCGACAGCCTTGATGGGCTGACCGGCTTGTACGGCGTGTATGCCCTGCTGAACAGCCCGCACAAGCTGTCAACATACCTCGCGGGCGGACTGCCGGTGATTGTTGCGAAGAACGCCGCGGCGGCGGATTTTGTGGCGCGGGAGCAGGTCGGCGTGGCGCTGAACAGCCTGCGCGAGCTGCCGGAGCTGATTCGCACGATGCCGGAGGAGGACTACCAGCGCTACGCGGCGAACGCGCGGCGGGTCGGGGCGCAGCTTCGGGCGGGGGAAAACACGAAGCGGGCACTGCGGAAGCTGGAAGAAGTGGAATGAGCAGCTGGCGGACGGGCGCATCCGCATTGGCAATCAGGGCGCGTGCAGCCTGACGGCGCGCTTTCGACCGCAATGCCCGCGCACCATCCGGCAAAATCCCAAAACCGAAAATCCTCCCTGCGACCATCCAGCAAATTCGACTGGATGGTCGTTTTTTGACCGAAATTTCCTGCTGAAACGATTTCGAGAATCAGTCGAAACGATTTCGTAAAAAATCCCGCAAACCCTTGAAAACACAGGAATGAAAACGTTTACAACGCGAGGAATGGAGAATCCGGAAAAATTTTTTATAAAAAAACACAGGAAAACACTTGATTTTTTCGCGCGGGTGGTGTATACTCTAACCATCACGAAACCGGTTTAGCAAAAAGCCGAACGGGTTCGTGAGCATCACATGTCCCGGAAGCAGAACGCTAACCCGCCTCGGCGCTTCCAGCAAAGACGAAAGGAGGGGCGCCCATGGCCGTGACCATCAAGGATGTTTCCGCAAAGTGCGGCCTGTCCATCTCCACTGTCAGCAAGGCGTTCAACAACTACGCGGACATCAGCCTCGAAACCCGCGAACTCGTGCAGCGTACGGCGCGTGAAATCGGCTATTACCCCAACGCCATCGCCCGCACGCTCAAAACCAACCGCTCCTACAACTTGGGCGTTCTGTTCCAAGAAAAGCGCGGCACGGGTCTGACGCACAGCTTCTTCGCCTCCGTGCTGGATGCGTTCAAGTCGGCGGGGGAGAAGCGCGGGTACGACATCACCTTCATCAACCACCACATCGGGTGGACGGGCATGACCTATCTGGAGCACTGCCGATACCGCAATGTGGACGGCGTGTGCGTCGTCTGCGCCGATTTCTACGCGCCGGAGGTCATTGAGCTGGTGGACAGCAATTTGCCCGTCGTCACCATCGACCACAGCTTCAACAACCGCTCATGCGTGCTGTCGGACAACATCGGCGGACTCAAGCTGCTGGTGGATGCCGCTTGTCAGAAGGGACACCGCAAAATCGCGTACGTCCACGGCGAAAAATCCTCCGTCACGGAGAACCGCATCATCGGCTTCTACCGCGCGATGCAGGAGCATGGGCTGAACGTGAACCCGGACTTCGTCGTCGAGGCGCTCTACGACAACCCCGCCACGAGTATGCAGGCGGTGCTGAACCTGATCCGCCGACGTGTATCCTGCTGCCGGACGACCACTCGACCCTGGGCGCGATGCAGGCAGCAAAACAGCTGAATTTGCGCGTGCCGGAGGATTTGTCCCTGGCTGGATACGACGGCATCCGCCTGACGCAGATGCTTCAGCCGCGGCTGACCACCATCGAGCAGGATACCAAGCGCATCGGCGCACAGGCGGCGGAATTCCTGATTGACCGCATCGAGAACCCGCGCACCGCTGGCAGCGAAACCGCAACAATTCCGGTTAAGCTGCTGGAGGGCGAATCCATGGGCATCTGCCCGGTGAAGGCAGACGCCGCCAACAGCTGATTTTTTCTGCAAGAGGAGGCGGAAAAAATCACCCCACATCGTATTCCCGCGGCAGGGAAGCCGCTGGAAATATAGCGGGCACAACCCGCCCATTAAAGAGGAGGAAAATCCCATGAAAAAGCTCGTCGCTCTGCTTCTGTGCCTGATGATGGTCGTTCCGGCCACGCTGGCATCGGCGGAAACCGCCGAGGGCAAGGTGCTGAACATCTGGTGCTGGAACGATGAATTCCAGAGCCGCTTCAACGCCTACTATCCCGAAGTGAAGGAAATTGCTGAGGATAAGTCCACCACCACCCTGAACGATGGCACCATCGTCAAGTGGACGATCAACCCCAACGAGGGCAACAACTACCAGAACAAGCTGGACGAAGCCCTGCGCGCGCAGGAATCCGCCGCGGCTGACGACAAGATCGACATCTTCCTGATCGAAGCCGACTACGCTTTGAAGTACGTCGATTCCCCCTACACGCTGGACGTGAAGGCGGACATCGGCCTGACGGACGAAGATCTGGCCGGCCAGTACAAGTACACGCAGGAAATCGCCACCTCCGCTGATGGCAAGCTGAAGGCTGTCACCTGGCAGGCGACCCCCGGCCTGTTCGCGTATCGCCGCTCCATCGCCAAGGACGTGCTGGGCACCGACGATCCCGATGAGGTTCAGGCGCAGCTGAGCGATTGGGATAAGTTCGACGCCGTGGCGGCCAAGGCCAGCGAAAAGGGATACAAGATGCTCTCCGGCTACGACGACAGCTACCGCACCTTCTCCAACAACGTGTCCGCTCCGTGGGTTGCTGACGACGGCGAAACCGTGGTCGTTGACGCGAACCTGATGAAGTGGGTTGACCAGACCAAGACGTACACCGAAAAGGGCTACAACCACAAGTCCTCCCTGTGGGACGCGACTTGGGCGGCTGATCAGGGCCCGACCGGCAAGGTCTTCGGCTTCTTCTACTCCACTTGGGGCATCAACTTCACCCTGCTGGGCAACTCTCTGGAAACTTCCGTCGCCAACGGCGGCAAGGAAGAAGTCGGCAACGGCGCTTATGGCGACTACGCGGTCTGCCAGGGCCCGCAGGCTTACTACTGGGGTGGCACCTGGATTTGCGCGGCTGCCGGCACTGACAACGTGGCGACCATCAAGGACGTTATGCAGAAGCTGACCTGCGACGCGGCGATCGCCAAGAAGATTACCGAGGACACGCAGGACTACACCAACAACGTGGCGGCTATGAACGAGCTGGCGCAGAACTACTCCTCTGCCTTCCTCGGCGGCCAGAACCACATCGCGCTGTTCGCGGAAGCGGCTCCGAAGATCGACATGAGCAACATCTCTGCTTATGACCAGGGTCTGAACGAATCCTTCCAGGGCGCGTTCAAGAACTACTTCGACGGCAACGCCACCATCGACGAAGCCAAGGCGCAGTTCGAGAGCATCATCTCCGAAAAGTATCCGGAACTGGTGAACTTCCAGTGGCCGGACGCGGAGTAATTCGCACCACAAACCAAGCGGCAGGGGCGGGCATTGCGCCCGTCCCTGCTTGCATTACGAAGAAAATTGTATTCTGTTCCAATGGTGACCTCTGGCAGCGAAATCCCCACGCCCGCCGGATGCCAGAGGTCATCATTGGGGCAAACGAACGTAGGAAGGATTGGTGATTCCGGATGCAGGGAGCAAAAAAGAAAGTCCGCTCCGTCAGCTATGCCAAATGGGGCTATGTGTTCATCGCGCCGTTCTTCATCGTGTTTGCGCTGTTCCAGCTCTATCCGCTCGTCTCGACGATTTATTACAGCTTCTTTGAGTATTTCTTCAAGCAGGGCGGTCTGATTCAGGTCGGCCCGAAATTCGTCGGCTGGACGAACTACTTGTACGTTTTCTCCAAGGATTTGCCCAGATACTTCGGCAACACCATCATCATGTGGCTGATGGGCTTCATCCCGCAGATTGTCTTCTCGCTTCTGCTGGCGGCGTGGTTCACCGATAACCGCCTGAAGCTGAAGTGCCAAGGCTTCTTCAAGACCGTCATCTACATGCCCAACCTGATTATGGCGTCCGCGTTCGCCATGCTGTTCTTCGCCCTCTTCGCTGATCAGGGCCCGGTCAACAACATGATTCAGGCACTCGGCGGCGAACCCATCCGCTTCCTCTCGAATATCTGGGGCACGCGTTCGCTCGTCGCGCTGATGAACTTCCTGATGTGGTTCGGCAACACCACCATCATCCTGATGGCGGCGATGATGGGCATCAGCCCCTCCATGTTCGAGGCGGCGCAGATTGACGGCGCGACCCCGAATCAGACGTTCTGGAAGATTACCCTGCCGCTGATTCGCCCCATCCTCGTCTACACGCTCGTCACGTCCCTCATTGGCGGCCTGCAGATGTTCGACGTTCCGCAGATTTTGACCAACGGCAAGGGCGACCCGGTTCGCTCCTCCATGACCGTCGTCATGTATCTGAACAACTTCATCGGCACGTCGAAGAACTACGGCCGTGCGGGCGCGGTGTCCGCCATCATGTTTGTTATCTGCGCGGTGCTGTGCGTGGTCATCATGCGCACGACGCGCGGCGATGATGAACGCAAGCCCAAGCCTGTGAAAGCGGCGAAGGCTGTGAAGGGAGGCAAAGCGGCATGAGTCAGGCAACGATGAAAGTGCAGCCCAAGACAAAAGACCAGCAGACCGGCGCCCATGCGGCGCTGACCGCGCGGCGCATCGTGGCGTATGCGGTGCTGATTCTGCTCTGCGCGCTGTGCCTGTTCTTCTTCTACGTCCTCATCATCAACGCAACCCGTCCGCACGCGGATATCCAGAAGGGTTTCTCGTTCCTGCCGGGTTCGTGGACGTCGCTGTGCAACAACTTCATGCAGGTGATAAACAACGCGAACATCCCGATTATCTCCGGTATGCGCAATTCGCTCATCGTTTCCGCCATGACGGCGATTTTTGCGTGCTACTTCTCCGCGCTGACGGCGTTCGGCATTCACGCGTACCGCTTCAAGGGGCGCGCGCTCGCCCTTACCTTCATCCTGCTGATCATGACGATGCCGACGCAGGTTTCCGCGCTGGGCTTTGTGCAGCTGATGGGCAAGATGAACTTGAAGGATTCGCTCCTGCCGCTGTTCCTGCCGTCTATCGCCAGCCCCGCGGTGTTCTACTTCATGTACCAGTACATGCAGGCGAGCCTGCCACTGGAGGTCATCGAAGCCGCCCGCATCGACGGCAGCAGCGAGTTCGGCACGTTCAACCGCATCGTTCTGCCGATGATTAAGCCCGCTTTGGCGGTTCAGGCGATTTTCACCTTCGTCGGCGCATGGAACAACTACTTCACCCCCGCCCTGATTCTGAACTCCGCGAACAAAAAGACGCTGCCGATTTTGATTGCTCAGCTCCGCAGCGCCGACTTCCTGAAGTTCGACATGGGGCAGGTCTATATGATGATTGCCCTCTCGATTCTCCCCGTCATCATCGTCTACCTCTTCCTCAGCAAGTTCATCATTGCTGGCGTTGCGGTCGGCGGCGGGAAGGAGTAAGGGGATTCCCGGAAATGAATGCGCCCTCCCTCTTCGCAGTGCGTGAAGGGGGAGGGCGTGCTGTGTGCAAGGTATGACCTCATCCGCCGTAAATTTCCAGAAGGGGGATAAATCACGATGCCAAATACCGATAAACAGCCGATTGACCACAAGCCGCCCCGTCCGCAGACGCTCGACGACCTCTTCGCCGCCTATCAGGGCGATTATCACCCAACGGAAATCGACACCGGCGCGGATGTTGGACTGGAACGAATCAGCTGATTACACAAAAATTAGTTCTTCACAAAAACTTGGGGGAAGAGCAGCTTGGGGGCGCGTCTGCGGACGCGCAAAGTTACTGGCAG
>ERZ857882.3467-NODE-3467-length-14855-cov-3.182770_pt1 | contig 14855 bp, 14 predicted proteins | sample MGYA00519697_ERZ857882 | MGnify/ENA primary metagenome ERZ857882 (study PRJEB31778, sample SAMEA3449373) | human gut metagenome | biome: human gut; feature: human-associated habitat; material: faeces | place: United Kingdom | collected 2010/2012 ...
ATATTTTATTCATTCCTTAAAACCAAATTATTATGTTAGGATCAATCAAAAGCAACTGCGGCGCGATGGGAACCCCCTACACGGGTATCGGCAGCTGCCCCAAGAAAGAGGGCAAAGTATCGGCGCTGCTCATTACGGGCAAAAACGCCCTCTATCCGATGGAGTCGGAGGATTTCGTGTCGGGCCTGTCGGGGTATGTCACCACGGCCGATGCGCTGAAGATGTATCCCATCAAAGGCGTGGTCGGCATGACCATCAACGGCGGAGAGGTCAATGCGCCGGACCTGGGTACTTACGGCGGGCCGGTTCCGACCAACCTCACGGCAAAGAACATCGCCTACCAGGTCGATGCGGGCGACTGCCTCTACAAAGAGATTTCGAAGTTCAACAAACGCAAAATGCGCGTGCTGCGGGTCGACGACGAAGGGTTCGTGTACGGTACCGTAGTGGTGCGCGACGGCAAGAACTACTTTGCCGGTTTCGAGGCTACGCTCTACGCGGTGCGGACCCCGACCGACGGCTCGACGGCCTACAACCTTTCGCTGTACGCCTATTACACGCCTTCCAACGAGTCGGAGGAGAAGAACATGCACGCCTTCGAGGTGGGCCTGCCCAACGTGCCGGACGGCCTGATCGGCGTAGCGCTGAAGGCCGGTGCGACCGGGACCGCTTCGGTAGTGACCGCCTGCGGCGGCGAGGATATTACCGCAGAGTACGGCGACAAGTGGAAAGCCAATATGTTTATCAACGATTCGGGCACGGCGGCGACCACCGCGACGTTCGACTCGGCTACCGGACTGCTGTCGATCGCCCCTGCGGGCAAATACCGTGTGGCATCCGCCAGCGTCCTTGAGGCGGGTGACATCCTCGGTCTTGACGGCGTCGGGGAGTACGCCGACGTCAGCGCGTCCGCATAATGAAGGTCAGAATCGGGACGTTCTCGATCGATTTCAACGAGGAGGCCATTCGCACGGCGAAAAAGGAGGCTTACATCAGGGACACGGCCCGCAGCCTCGCCTGGACCGGACTCGACGAGAAAACCCTAACGCAGCGGATCACCGAAGTTTACGAGACGGTGAAACCTCCCAGGAAGAAAATCCAACCTTCTTCATAAATGACAGCCGGAGGGTGCGGCGGCTTTCGGGCCTCGCACCCTTTGCCACATTGGCTCCCCGATGTCGCCGCTGGAAGAAAGGCCTGTGAGACGGTTGGGCGAACAGCATGTTGCGACTGCGTGCTGAAACAGGTTTCCGGTCGGGAACGCGGTTGCTTCCGGGGGCGTTTCGGAAGATGATTGATAAGGATTGAGGATTTGGATGTATTGTAAATTCGGATTATGGCCTGCGGATGCTTCAAACACAAGGATAGCGAATATTCAAAAACAAAGAGGCTGGCGGAACGTCTTGCCGGTCTCGAAAAAACGGACTATGTCATTTACGAACAGGATGGAAAAATCTACTGCGAGTCCTCCATCTCGACCACTACGCCGGGTGAAAATTTCGAAAATTATTTGGACAACCTGCACCGGGAGGTGATGAGTGCCTTGAAGAATTGTCCGGAAAAACTCGAATTCATCGGCGTGGGTGTCGGCGCTCCGAACGGAAACTATTTTAACGGCTGCATCGAATTTGCCGTCAACCTGCCTTGGAAGGGGATTACCCGTATCGTTTCCCTGATGGAAGAAAAATTCGGCGTCCCGGCCGTATTGACCAACGACGCCAACGCCGCCGCAATGGGCGAAATGCTCTTCGGCACGGCCAAAGGCATGAAGGACTTTATCGTCATCACCCTCGGCACGGGCGTGGGCAGCGGTATCGTCATCGGCGGCAACATGGTGTACGGACACGACGGTTTCGCCGGTGAGTTGGGACACGTGGTGATCAAGGAAGGCGGGCGCGAATGCGGTTGCGGACGCCACGGCTGCCTGGAGACCTATTGCTCGGCCAACGGCATCCGCCGCACGGTATTTGAAATGCTGGCCAACCGTACCAATCCCAGCGTATTGCGGAGCATTTCGTACGACGATCTCACTTCCGCACGTATCTACGAAGCGGCCATGGAGGGCGACCACATCGCGCGCGAGGCTTTCCGCTACACGGGACGCATCCTGGGACGGGCCTTGGCCGATTTCGTTACCTTCTCTTCGCCCGAGGCCATCATCCTCTTCGGTGGTCTGGCCAAAGCCGGCGAACTGATCCGTCAGCCGACCGAGGAAGCGATGGAGGAATCGATGCTTCACTGTTTCAAGAACAAGGTCAAAGTGCTGCTCTCCTGTCTGGACGAAGGCAACGTGGCTATTCTTGGGGCAGGGGCTCTCTCGTGGAACGAACTCGAAAACGTTCGGAAAAAAGCCTGACGTTTTCTCGAAAACGTATTATCTTTGCCGCCTCGTTGTTTCATCGGGGCGGTTTTTGCGGACGTGGTGGAATGGTAGACACGCCAGACTTAGGATCTGGTGCCGTGAGGTTTGTGGGTTCGAGTCCCTCCGTCCGCACCAAGAGGGCAAAAAGCCCCCGCCAAAGGCCGGGGCTTTTTGCCCTCTTGGTGCGCCTGCCCGCGTACCTTTTTTAAGACGGTATCGCGCACAAATCTTCCTCTCTCCCTCGCCTTTGATGCCGCAAACGGAAGGAACCCTGCCGGAAGTACGCCGACGGGGAGAAAAAATCGTCGAAAGAGGTCTCGTCAGGGCTTGACCGGCAACCCGTTTTTGTCGGTAAACGAGCCGATGATGATCATGATCAGATCGACCAGCACCCAGATGCCCACGGCAGCCACCAGGAAGTATCCCACCAGAATGATGGACAATACCACCCCGATGATGGTCAAAAGCAGCTGCGCGATGGCAGTACCGGTCTTTCCCACATAGAAACGGTGGGCTCCGAAACCGCCCAGGAAAAAGCACAGCAGCAGTGCCGCCACGAAGGAACAGGGGCTTTTGGTCGCTTGTTCGACCGGGATGACCGGTACTCCGCACTTGACGCAGATCACCGCATTGTCGGGGATCTCCGCACCACAATTCTTGCAATACATAGCAGTAGAGGTTTTTAGTGTTGAAAACAGGAATGAGTATTCGAAGTAAAAGTATTAAAAATTCCGGATCTTTTTGATGCGTTTGTCCGTTTTTTTGGCGCGTCCCACCAATCCCGGTTTGCCGATCACCGCTCTGTGCTTGTTGGGAGGTCCTGGCCGGTAAAAAAAGCAAGGGGCTTGTACCTTTTGGTACAAGCCCCTTGCTTGTGAATACAGCATGTTCTCTCGCCCGTAGCGATTACATCATGCCGCCCATGCCACCCATCGGAGCAGCGGGAGCCGGATTTTCCTCCTTGATGTCGACTACGGCAGCCTCCGTGGTCAGGATCATGCCCGCTACCGAAGCGGCATTCTCCAAAGCGACACGGGTTACCTTCGTCGGGTCGATGATACCGGCCTGGAACATGTTGACATATTCGTCGGTCTTGGCGTTGAAGCCGAAGTCGTCCTTGCCAGCTTCTACTTTGGCTACCACGACGGAACCTTCTCCACCGGCATTGTTTACAATGGTGCGCAGCGGCTCTTCGATGGCGCGCAGGACGATCTCCACACCGGTCTGCTCGTCTTTGTTTTCGGCTTTTACCGCTTTGATGGCTTCCTTGGCGCGAACCAGAGCCACACCACCGCCCGGAACGATACCTTCCTCTACGGCAGCGCGGGTAGCGTGCAGGGCATCATCTACGCGGTCTTTCTTCTCTTTCATTTCCACTTCGGAAGCAGCACCCACGTACAGTACAGCTACGCCACCGGCCAGTTTGGCCAAACGTTCCTGCAGTTTTTCGCGGTCGTAATCCGACGTGGTGGTTTCGATCTGAGCCCGGATCTGTTTTACGCGCTCTTCGATAGCCTCCGAAGAACCTTTTCCGCCGACGATGGTCGTGTTGTCCTTGTCCACCGTAACGGTGCGAGCCGTACCCAGCATGTCGAGGGTCGAGTTCTCCAGCGTGTAGCCGCGCTCTTCACTGATTACCGTACCGCCGGTGAGGATAGCGATGTCCTCCAGCATGGCTTTACGACGGTCGCCGAAGCCCGGAGCTTTCACGGCGCAAACCTTGATCGTGCCACGCAGACGGTTTACCACCAAGGTAGCCAAAGCCTCGCCGTCTACATCTTCGGCAATGATCATCAGCGCACGACCCGCCTGTACCACCGGTTCGAGGATAGGCAGGAGTTCCTTCATCGAAGAAATCTTCTTGTCATACAGCAACACGTAGGGGTCTTCCAATACGGCATTCATCTTTTCGGTGTTGGTCACAAAGTACGGAGAGATATAGCCGCGGTCAAACTGCATCCCTTCTACCACGTCCACCGTCGTATCCATCCCTTTGGCCTCTTCGACCGTGATGACGCCTTCCTTGCCCACTTTCGAGAAAGCCTCGGCGATCAGTTCACCGATCGTCTCGTCGTTGTTGGCCGAAATAGCAGCTACCTGTTTGATCTTTTCGGGGTCGTTGCCCACTTTCTGAGCCTGTTTCTTGAGGTTTTCCACCGTAGCAGCCACGGCTTTGTCGATACCGCGTTTCAGGTCCAGCGGGTTGGCACCGGCAGCCACGTTCTTCAAACCTTCCTTGACGATGGCCTGGGCCAGCACCGTAGCTGTGGTGGTACCATCACCGGCCAGGTCGTTGGTCTTCGAAGCCACCTGTTTGAGCATCTGAGCGCCCATGTTTTCCAGACGGTCGGACAATTCGATCTCCTTGGCGACCGTTACGCCGTCCTTGGTGATCTGAGGACCACCGAATGCTTTATCGATCACTACATTGCGGCCTTTCGGTCCCAGGGTTACCTTTACCGTGTTGGCCAACTGGTCTACGCCGCGGCGCAGACCGTCGCGTGCATCGAGATTGTATTTAATATCTTTAGCCATTTTGTTTTCTTCGTTTTTTTAAGGGTTGATGTTTTTCTATTTATCAGCGTGAAATCAGATGATGGCGAAAATGTCGGATTCGTGCATGATGAGGTATTTCTTGCCGTCCACCGAGATCTCGTTGCCGGAATATTTGCCGTAGAGCACCTTGTCGCCCACTTTGACCGTCATCGGTTCGTCCTTTTTGCCGGCGCCCACCGCTATGACGACGCCCTGTTGGGGTTTTTCTTTTGCCGAGTCGGGGATGATGATACCCGAAGCCGTTTTCGTCTCTGCCTCCAGGGGTTCTACCAGCACTCTGTCGGCCAGTGGTTTGATGTTCAATGTTGCCATTTTACTTTTGATATTTTAGTTGATTTTCCAATTTTTTTCGTTTACCCACCTATCAGCACATAGCGTGCCAAACTGTTTTTGGCAGGAAATGGCAGACCGGAAATGACAAAATGACACGCCCGGCGGCCAAAGAAAAGCCATCGGAAGTTTCGGGGACAAGGGAGTATCGAAGGAGGCGGGTGGGGAAGACGGGAGCCGATTATTCGCCCAAGATGCGTTTGCGTGCCGAGGCCAGGTAGTTCCGTCCGATGGGCAGGTCGCGTCCGGCCAGACGAAGGGTCGCCCCCGCGAGCGATTCGATCCAGGCGATGGATACCGTGTACGAACGGTGGATGCGCAGGAACCGGTCTTGCGGCAGTGCGGCGGTAAATCCGGACAAGGTCTGGTGGATGATGTACTGTCCGGAGACGGTGTGGATGCAGATGTAGTCCTTGATGCTCTCCACGAAGAGGATGTCGTTGTAGTAGAGTTTTACCTGTTTTTTGTCCGCGCGGATGAACAGATGGTCGCCGCCCCCTTCGGACCGGGGGGTCGTTTCGGAGAGCACGAGCGGGTGTTTTTTCCGCTCGGGCAGGATGCGTTCTATCTTGGACAGGGTCTTGAGCAGGCGTGCCGGTTCGACCGGTTTGATCAGGTAGTCGGTAATGTCCAGCTCGAAGCATTCGACGGCGTATTCCCGGTACGGAGTCGTGATCACGGTCAGCGGCGGGTTTTCCATCGTACGGATATAGTCCAGCCCGTTGCCTCCCGGGAGTACCACTTCGATGAACAACACATCGGTGGTCAGGCGGCTTACGGCAAAGGGTACGTCCTGCGGCGAATCGTACATCCCGGCGATGCTGAACTGTTCGTGGCGGGACAGTTCGCGCGAGAGGGCTTTGCGCGCCGAGGGGTCGGGATCGATGATCAGGCAGCGTATCATTTCGTTTGGCGCTGTTTCAGGTGGGACATGCTGCGGACGATGGCGGCATTGAGTTCAAAGCCTACCAACAGGAGAAAGGCGATGATGAACAGCCAGAACATGAAGATGAGCACCGCCCCGATCGAACCGTACAGTTTGTTGTACTGCGAGAAATGGTTGATGTAAAAGGCAAAAACCGACGAAGAGGCCAGCACGAGCAAGGTCGAGAGGATCGCCCCCGGGGAAAAGAACGGCAGACCGCGCTGCCGCGGACCGAAATGGAAGATTAGCGACACGCAGACCAGCAGCGAAAAGCCGATGAGTCCGTATTTGACGATCGCGCCCGGGTCGATCGTGTCGAAAGCAAGACCTCCGTTGGCTTCCAGGTATTCCATCAGCAGGCGCGAGGCGACGATCAGCGCCAGGGTCGTGATCAGGATCAGCAGCAACAGCAGTACCAGGCTGAGCGAGATCAGGTACTGGTTCAGGTAAGAACGCATCGAGATCTTGTTGTACGAAGTCCGGAAGTTGGCGATCAGCCCGTTGATGCCGTTGGTGGTAAAGATCAGGATACCGAGCAGCGAAAAGGACAACAGTCCGCCCCGTTTGATGTGGATGATGTCGTTGACCGTCGGCCCGACCGTCTCCCAAGTGTGGGGCGGCATCGCTTCCTCGATGGTCTGCATCAAGGTCTGTTGCAGTCCGTCGATGGGGATGTACGGAATCACCGAAAAGACGAACGCCACCGCCGGGAATACCGCCATGAAAAAACTATACGCCACGCTTTCGGCCCGGGCCGCCAATGCACCGTTGGCCAGTCCCGCGGAGTAGAGTTTGAGGATGTGGTAGAGGGACAGTTCGCCCGCCGGTCGGATCTTTACCCGGTAGGTCAGATGCCGCACCGCACGGCGCAGACGGGTAAAGCCTGCGGTGATCTTGCGCAGCAACTGCTCGAAAAATCCCTTCATCGCATTCTTTAATGGAGATCAGAACAGGAAGTCGTATCCTTTGAGCGACATTTTTTCGTATTTATCCTCGTCGAAACAGTACAGTTTGGACACTTTTCCGTAGGAGGTTTCGATGGTTTTGCCCAGATCGACCAGCAGCGCCGAATTGAACACCTTTTTGCGGAAGTTTCGTTTGTCGAACTTCTTGTTGAGGGCATTTTCGTAGAGGATCTGCAGTTGGGTGAGGGTGAACTCCTTGGGCAGCAGCGAAAAGCCTACCGGACGGCGTTTGAAGCGGCGTTTGAGCCGCTCCTTGGCATAGTCGATGATCTCGTTGTGGTCGAAGGCCAGATCCGGCACGTCGGAATACGTCGCCCACCGCATCCCCTTTTCCTCGGCCATGCGGCGTTCTTCCTCGGTCAGTTTGACGATGCAGTAAAACCCGATGTTGATCACCCGTCCTATCGGATTGCGGTACACCTTGGTAAAGGCGTTGAGCTGTTCGCTGTACGAGTCGATGGTGTTGGTCATCGGGATGGTCTCCTCCAGGAGTTTCTTGGCGTTGAGTTCGACGCTTTCCGAGGGCAGCACATACCGGGTGGGCAGTTGCCAAGCCCCCTTGAAGGGCTCCTGGTCGCGTTTCTGTATCAGGATGCGCAGGCGTTCCCCGTCGAAGGCAAAGATCACCATCGAGGTCGAGATGCCCACGTTGAAATATTCTTTCATCTCGTCTTTGGTCATGGACAGGCGGGTATTGTGTGTTTAAGACAACAAATATACGATAAGACCGCCGTAGCGGCAAATGAAAACGCCATTTTCGTTTTGTCCAAGTCTGTACGGGATTCCTCCGGAAAGACGCGCTGTTTTTTTCATCTTTCTGGAGAACTTTTTGTCGGTTTTATGTGCTTTTTACACCGTGATTTTTTCCTACATTTGGAGAAATTTCGGAAAAACCAATACAAATCGAACATATGAAACGCTTTTTTCTTACCCTGGCGGCCTTGTTTTGTGCCGCATGGAGTTGGGCGGCTTCAGCGTCCGATACGCTGACCTTCGCCTACATCTCGGATACGCATGTCGGCTCGGGCAGCGGCGCGACCGACCTGGAAGCCTGCGTAGCCGACATGAACACCCTGCCCGAGATCCGTTTCGTCATCCATGCCGGCGACGTGACGGAATTCGGAGCGGACAGCGAACTGGAGCTGACCAAATCCATTATGGATCATTTGAAAATGCCGTACTACATCGTGCCCGGCAACCACGACGTCAAGTGGAGCGAGAGCGGCGGCAACACTTTCAACCGGCTTTGGGGACGTTCGGTCTTCACCTTCGATGCCGACGGCATCCGCTTTATCGGAACCGATTCCGGCCCGAACATGCGCATGGGCATGGCGCAGGTGCCCCGCGAAAGCCTCGTGTGGATGGACTCGCTGGTGCGCGCCACTCCGAAGGATATGCCTATCGTGTACATCGCCCACAATCCGGTGGAGAAGAGCCTCTCCAACTGGGACCACGTGTACGACATCCTCAAGCAAGGCAACCTCGTGCTGACCATGGGCGGGCATTGGCATACGAACAATTTCAAGACCTACGACGGCATACCGGCGGTCATCGGCCGCTCGTCGCTTGCCAGCACGCCGAAGTTCGGCGGAGCCGGTTACAACCTCGTGCGGATCGACACCCGCACGGGCGATGTAGCCATCTACAACCGTCAGGCAGGCGGTCCCACGGCAGAAAAACCCTGGTGCACCTTCAACCTCTTCACTGCGGCCGACCGCAGCGTGCCCCAGTCCCGTCCGGATTATTCCATCAACCAGCAGTACCCCAATGTCGAGGTAGTGTGGCAATTCCAGGATAAGGCCGACATCGGCGCCGGTTTTGCCACCGACGGACGCCGGATCTTTTACGCAACGGCTCCCGGTGTGATCAAGGCGGTGGAGGCGAAAAACGGAAAACCCGTGTGGGAATTCCCTACCGGCGGGCGCATCTATTCTTTCCCGTACTATGCCGACGGACGGGTAGTGTGCGCTTCGACCGATGGCAATGTCTATTGCCTGGATGCCAAGAAAGGAAAGGAACTCTGGCGTTACCGTACCGAAAAGGGCATCGTAGCTTGCCCCCTGGTGCATCAGGATGTGGTGTACATCGGCAGCTCCTGCGGGAAGTTCTACGCCATCGACTTGCGGACCGGTCGCGAAAAGTGGACCTACGAAGGCATCAAAGGCTTTATCGAAGCCCGTCCCTGTGCCGACGACCGCAAGGTGTACATCGGCTCGTGGGGCAACGAGTTCTATGCCTTCGACCTGAAGACCGGCGCACTGGTCTGGAAGTGGCAAAACGGCGGCTCGCGGATGTATTCCGCGGCGGCCAACTTCCCGGTAGAGGCCTACGGCAAGATCTTTATCACGACCCCTGAACGGGCTACGCGTGCCTTGGATCGGGAAACGGGACATGAAATCTGGTTTAGCAAAGCCCCCAACGGCCGGGAGAGCCAGGGACTTTCACTGGATGGCAAGACCCTCTACGTCAAGACGATGCTGACCAACGAACTGGTCGGGGTCGATACCCAGGCCGATACGTGCCTTATCCGCTGGCGCTGCCCCCTGCCCAACGACGCGGACATGGACCTCGCTCCGGCGGAAATACTGAGCAACGGCAATGCCATTTTCGTGCCTTCGAGTGTCGGTAAAGTCTATGCGGTAGCCGCCGACGGCAGCCGTGTCCTTTGGGCCCGCAAACTCTCCAATACGGTCATCAACCACATCCTGCCCCTGTCCGAGGATACCGTGGTAGTTTCCACGATGGACGGCATCGTGGCCTGCCTGAAATACACCGACCGTTAAAGCTAAAACGGTAAAAACGATCGCGCGATGAAAAAATACCTCTTCGTCCTTTTCGCCGTTCTGACGGCCCTGTCGCTTTCGGCCCAGCAGAAAAAGATCTGTTTCGCCGTCCTGTCCGACACCCACCTGGGCTCGTATGCCTATGCACTCGACGACCTGAACAAGGCCATCGACGACATCAATGCCCGTCCCGACATCCAGTTCGTCATCATTTCGGGCGACATCACCGAATTCGGCACCGACCAGGAGATCGAAGGCACGCGGCAGGTACTTTCCCGGCTCACCAAGAAGTACCTCTTCGTCCCCGGCAACCACGACACCAACTGGAGCGAGAGCGGTTGCACGACTTTCAACAAAGTGATGGGCGGTAGCCAGTTCCGCTACCTGTACGACGGCGTCCTGTTCCTGGGCATCGGCTCGGGCCCCTACATGCGGATGGGCCCCTGCCAGGCGCCTCGCGAGGACATCGAATGGCTTCGGGAAAACCTTCAGGCGACCGATCCCGACACGCCGGTGGTCTTCGTGATCCACAGCCCGCTCACCGAAGGCTCGATCGCCAATTTCGACCAGATCATCGACCTGCTCAAGACGCGCAACATCCAATACGTGATCAGCGGACATTACCATGTGAATCAGCAGGTCGATTATGAGGGTATCCCGGGACTGATCGTCCGCTCCAACCTCCGCCGTTCGGACCCTTGCGGCGGCTATACCGTCATTACGATGGAGCAAGGAAACGTCCGCGTGGCCGAGCGCCGTCCCTGCGAGGATACCCTCCGGGCACCTTGGGCTACCTTTGCCTTGAAAAAGTACGATCCCACTCAGGATACCATACGCCCTGCCCGGCAGGATTATACGGAAGAAAACGCCCTTCACTCCCGGGCGGAGGTCGTCTGGGAATATCAGGACCAGGCCGACATCGCCTCCGGAACGGCCTATCGCAAAGGGACGATCTATTTCACCAACACCCTGGGGCAGGTCAAGGCCATGCGTGCCAAGGATGGGAAGATGCTCTGGACGTTCCGCACCGGAGAAAAGATCTTTTCCGAACCGGTATTGTATGGTGACCGTCTGTACGTAAGCTCGGCCGACGGCAGCGTGTACTGCCTGAATGCCAGAAACGGGCGGAAGATCTGGCAGTATGCCACCGATTATCCCATCCTGTCCACCCCGCTCGTTACCGACGACGGCTATCTGTACGTAGGAGGTGCGAAAGGAAAATTCTATGCGCTGGATGCCCGTACGGGTGCCGAACGCTGGGTGTACGACGGGATCGTCGGTTATACCGAGGCGCGCCCGGTCGTTTGGGGCGACAAGGTGTTCATCGGTTCGTGGGGAGCGGAATTTTATGCATTTGACCGTTTCCGGGGAACCCTCGCCTGGAAATTTGCTCCGGGCAAGATCCGCTATTTCTCCCCGGGAGCCTGCTGGCCGGTGGTGTACGACGGGAAAGTGTTTTTCCATTCCTCGGACAATTTCCTCTACTGCTTCGATGCGGATACCGGAAAGATGCTTTGGAGCACGAAGGAGGCGGGCGGACGCGAGTCGATCGGCATCAGCGGCGACGGACGTACCCTTTACGTCAAATCGACCAAGGACAAGGTCGTGGCGGTAGATACCCAGGCGGATGTCTATGTGCCGGTGTGGGTCTCGGATTGCGGCTTCGGGGCGGAATACGGTCCTACGCGCATTACTTCGACGGACCGATGCCTCTTTGTGTCCACCGCTACCGGCAAGGTCTATTGCTTGGACAAGGCGACAGGGGAGGTGCTGTGGTACCACCGTTTCTCTTCGTCGCTCATCACTTCCGCACTGCCGGTGGGTGACCACGATCTGGTCGTTACCACGATGGGAGGCAAGGTCTTTTACCTGAAGTACTGATTTGTCCTCCCTTCCCCAAGCGGACAAGCAAAAGGCCGGTGGCATAGCCACCGGCCTTTTGCTTGTCCGCCGTGTAAGATGAGATTATTTAAAGATATGGTGCATCAGACGCTTACGGTCGGAAATGCACTCCTCGAGCGAAATCATCGTTTCGGTACGGGTTACCCCCTCGATGTCGTCCATCATGAAGATGATCTCTTTGGCGTGGTGCGTATCGCGCGCCTTGATCTCGCAGAAGATATTGTACTGCCCGGTCGTTTGGTGCGCCACCACCACGTAGGGGATCTTGCGCAGCTCGTCGATCACATGCTGGGTCAGTTTGGTCTTGGACAGGTAGATACCCACGTAGGCCGTAAAGGAAAATCCCATCTTGGAGTAGTCGATGTTCAAGGTCGAACCCGTGATGATCCCCGCCTCTTCCATCTTGCGTACGCGCACATGTACCGTACCGGCGGAAATAATGAGCTTCTTGGCGATCTCGGTATAGGGCATCCGGGTATTTTCTATCAGCAGTTCCAGGATCTGGTTGTCTATCTCGTCCAGTTGGTATCCGGAAACGGTTTTGAGGTGGGTTTTATTTTCCATAGCCGTCGATGTTTTTGTTTTTAGCATATTTTTACCAAAAATAGGAACTGTTTCGAATAATGCAAAATATTTCGACAAAAAAATTCAAATATGCAATGTCCGCCCGTTCCTGCGTCAGAAACCGGCTTTTGTTGTTTGTTGATATAGGAAGAACATATTGATTGTTTATAGTGCCTCTGAAAGATTTGGGATATTTGCTGTTGCCGGAAAAGTATCACTACTCCCCATGCGCAGGTGTTGAAAATATGACTACATTTGTCAGCATAGGAAAAAACCACTGAACCGAATCATGAAATACACTCTTACCCTCCTGTTGCTCTCGGCCGGATTGTGCCTTTCGGCCTCGAACGGAAAAATCCCCCGCAAGATTGTCCGTGACAGCCTCCCGGTACTCACCGAACGCTGTGAAAAAGTTCTCAAAGCCGCTTACATGGCTCAGACCTACTTGGGCGAGGATCGGAATCTCCCCGGATGGGAAGGTTACCCGGTCAAACTCTACGAATACAAGACCGGCTACGACAGTACCGCCTGCGCCCGCAAGACCGGCAAGGTGTATCTGCTGAACCCCACGCCCGAGCAACTGGCCCGGTGGATCATGACCGCCGTATGGGAAGTCAAGGGCAACCTCGATTTTGCCTCTACCGAAAAGCTCCGCAAACAAGTCCTCTACCAGTCCGGGGCGCAATTCCCGGTATCCGGCGTGGTTTACGAAGCCATGTACAAACCGGGCGACTACTATCCCTACCTGTTCAAGGACGGAGTAACCGTCTGGCTGGCCGACAGCACGTATTTCTCCAAAGACCACAACCCGAATGCCGAGCAGCTGGATTTTTACCTGCACATGAAGACCACCGACCTCAAGCCCCGGGTAGGCAGCTACGCCCGCATCTGCAGCACCACCCCCGAACAGTACACCGCAGCCGGGGGAAAAGAACCGGTAGGCACCAACAAACAAGCCGCCCAGCATTGGCTCTATGTCGTGCGGAAACTCTACCAGCAGGCATGGAACAGCGACCGGAACGAATTGATGGTTATCTGGGCCAAAGCCAATCTGTAAAGCCCTGTTCAACTTCCTGTCGGCCGAGGACTGTTCCCGACGGGCAGGTGAGAGGCGCGAAAAGTTGAAAACAACCGCCTGCCGCGCGCAGGCCTGAAAAAAACGCGAAAAGATATGTCAGAGGGAAGATTTGCCGTCATCGGAATGGGACGCTTCGGTTCGGCCATCGCGCAGCGTTTGGCCGAGAAAGGAGCGGAAGTCATCGCCATCGACTCCGACCAGGAACAGGTGGAGCAGATCCGCGACCGGGTAACCTACGCCGTAGCCTTGGATTCTACCGACAAGGACGCCCTGCTCTCCCAAGGCATCCGCGACATGGACGCCGTGGTGGTTACCATCGGGGAAAACTTCCAGGCTGTGCTTCTGACCACCTTTGTCCTGCAGGAGATCGGCGTGCGGCGCATCATCGTGCGCGCCAACGGGGAGACCCAGATCAAGATTCTGGAGAAAATGGGGGTCAAGGAGATCCTCTCGCCCGAGCAGGAAGTGAGCAACGCCGTAGCCGAAAACCTGGTCAATCCGCACGTGCTCATGTCCGTGCGCCTGCCGGACGATTACGGCATCATCGAAGTGAAAGCCCCCATCGGGATCGCCGGGCGCACCCTGGCCGAGATCGGTCTGCGGGAAAAATACAAACTCAACCTGGTAACCCTTCTCCGCTGGGATGGTACGGAGGATGCCGCCGCCGAAATGCTCTCGGACAACTCCTCGCATTCCAACCACCACATCCTCGGCGTGCCTACCGGCGAAACCCGCATCGAAGCCTCGGACATCCTGCTGCTCTTCGGCACCTCGAAAAGCATCCAGCGCTTTATCGAGATCAACTCTTGATGCACCAGTGGGCAGGCTGGAAACGACGACCGCCCACACAAAGAACACGAAACAAGAGGGGGAAGGACAGCGATATTCTTCCCCTTTCTTTTGTCTTTATTCCGGAAAAATCCCCGTAAAAAATGATCCGCCCAATCCGTATCGAGGACGCCGCTGCCGTGGCCGCCATCTACAACCATTACATCGAACACTCTACGGCCACCTTCGATACCGAGCCGCTGTCCGACCGCCAGATGCTTTCGCGTCTGGAAGCGATCGTCGGGCGCCGTCCCGGGTACGTGTCCCTCTCGGAGGCAGGCGAGTTTCAAGGCTACGCCTATGCCCATCCCTGGAAAGAGAAAGCCGCCTATCGCTATACCCTCGAAACGACGATCTACCTCGCACCCCGGTTCGTAGGGCAAGGCATCGGCCGAGCCTTGTTGTCGCACCTGGTCGAGGGGTGCCGCCGGGAAGGCTACCGCTCGCTCATCGCTTGTATTACCCAAGGCAATGTGGCCAGCGAAGTGCTTCACCGCAAGATGGGTTTCCGCCCAGTCTCCCGGTTTGTCCAGGTGGGGACCAAGTTCGGTCGTTGGATCGA
>ERZ857882.3476-NODE-3476-length-14821-cov-7.068265_pt1 | contig 14821 bp, 9 predicted proteins | sample MGYA00519697_ERZ857882 | MGnify/ENA primary metagenome ERZ857882 (study PRJEB31778, sample SAMEA3449373) | human gut metagenome | biome: human gut; feature: human-associated habitat; material: faeces | place: United Kingdom | collected 2010/2012 ...
ACGAATACATTGCCTTTGACGGCTATCAGGCGCTGGGCAAGGGGCTCACTGAAATGACGCCGGACGACGTCATCCAGACGATCCTGGACTCCGGCCTGCGGGGCCGGGGCGGCGGTGGGTTCGGCCCCCGCCGCAAAGGCCGGGGGCAGGCTGCCCAGTGCCAGGGCCAGGGCCAGGGCCAGCCCGGTGATGCGTTTCAACATACGTTTGACCTCCTGTGTATTAATCGTGGGAAGATCCGTCCAAAAACGCCCGGGCCGCGCCTTTTCAGGGCCGCCGGCCCGGGCGTGCACAAAAACCGTTGTTTATTTTGGCAAAAGCTGCGCCGGCAGGCGCTCACCCCTTCACGCTGCCCACGGCCAGGCCCTTGATGATGTGCTTTTGCATCAGCAGGAAGAAGATCACCAGCGGCATCACGCCCAGCACCATCATGGGGAACATGTCCGTCCAGTTGGTGGAAAAACGCCCCACATTGCTGTTCACCGCCAGCAAAATGGTGTGGCTGTTCTTGGATTGCAGGAACATTAGGGGGGTCAAAAAGTCGTTCCAGATCGCAATCGAGTTCATCACCGCCAGCGTGGCGATCACCGGCCGCAGCAGCGGCACGGTCACCCGGAAAAACGCGCCCCACACGCTGCACCCGTCAATGTAGGCTGCCTCCTCGATCTCCACCGGCACGCTGGCCGAGATAAAGTTTTTCATGAACAGGATCGCCATGGGCAGGTTCACCGCAATGTCGATCAGCACCACGCTCAGGATGTTGTTCATCAGCCCCAGCGCGCGCACCAGCTTGTACTGGGTCATAATGCTCATCTGAAAGGGCACCATCATGCCCGACAGCAGCACAAAAAACATCACGGTGTTGAACCGGCTTTTGCGCCGGGCCAGCACGTAAGACGCCATGGCCGCCAGGATCAGCATACCGCCCAGCGCCAGCACGGTGATCACCAGCGTGTTTTTGAACACGTGGGGGTAGTCCATGCTCTGCCAGGCCTTCAGATAGCCCTCAAAATGCCACTCGGCAGGCAGGGCCAGGGGGTGGTTGGTCGCGTCGTAGGGGGTTTTGAAGGTGGTGATAACCAGGTAGTAGATGGGCAGCATCATCACAAAGGTGAGCGCAATAAACAAAACTTCGCGCACGCCCAGCCAAAAGCCCCTTTTCGCCTTGATGCTCATTGCAGGCTGTCCCCCCATTTCCCAAGATATTTCTGCTGGAACACGGTGATCGCCATCACGATCACCAGGAACACCGCGCCCATGGCGCAGGCGTAGCCGTGAAAGCCCTCGGTAAAGCCCTTTTTCATCATCAGCGACACGATGGATTCCGTCTTGCCGTTGGGCCCGCCGTTGGTGAGCGCGTAAATGATGTCGAACACCTTCAGGCCGTTGATCATGCCGGTCACCACGTTAAAGCTGATGGCCGGGAACAGCATGGGCAGCGTGACCCGCATGAACTTCTGCACGGCCGACGCGCCGTCAATGTCCGCCGCCTCGTACAGGTCGGTGGGGATGGACTGCAGGTTTGCCAGGTAGATGGTCATGGTCCAGCCGGCCCACTGCCACACGCTCACAAAAATAATGCATTTCAGCGCGATGGATGCGTCGCCCAGAAAGTTCACCTTGCCCATGCCGAAAAAGCGCAGGATCTGGTTGATCAGCCCAAAGTCCGAGGTGGAGAGCATGTAGTTCCACAAATAGCCGATGATCAGGGTCGAGAGCACCGCCGGGAAGTACCACACCGCCCGCAAAAAGTTTTTGGTCTTGAACTTCGAGTCCAGCACCAAAGCCAGCGCAAGGCCGGCCACGCTTTGCAGGATGGTGGCGCAGATGGCGTAGACAAACGAGTTCCGGATGCCGATCAGCACGCTCTTGTCCTTGAACAGGCGGATGTAGTTGTCAAACCAGATAAAGGTCTCGCGGCCCGAGTTCAAATCGTTCCAGTTGGTAAAGCTCTTGAAAATGGTGCTGACGGCGGGGTATAAAATGAACACCCCAAAAATCAGCAGTGCCGGAAGCAAAAACGCCTCAAATTGGATCGTGGTCTTGTGTTTGCGCCAGTAAGCGCGCGCCTTTTCGGGCACAGGCGGTCACCCTTTCTCTGAAAAATAGCCGCGGCAGCGCGGGGGTTGTTTTGCCCTTTTCGGCCCCAAACCCCGGGCCCCGGGCAAAAATTTGCAAAAAGCGGCCGGCGGGCGACGATGCCCTGCCGGCCGCAATACGGGTTTAACCCAGTTTCGACATAACCTCTTCGTTCTTGGCGTCGGTGGCCTGCATCACCTCTTCAAGGGTGGTGTCGCCCGCCACAAAGCCCTGCAGCTGCTTGCCGAACTCGTCGTACACGCCGGCGTTCCACTGGCTCCAGGGAGCGTAGATGTGGCCGGCCGCGAACACTTCCTTGCAGCCGTCGTACTCAGCGGGCATCTCAAACTCCACGCCCTTCACGTAAGACGAGCCGCCCTGGTTGTTCTCCCAGTAGGCCTTCTGGCCCTCGGGGCTGCTGATGAGCTCCAGCACGCTCAGCGCGGCGGCCAGCTTTTCCTCGTTGCCGCTTTCGCCCAGCTTGGAGTTCACGCCAAAGCGGATGCCGGGGCCGCCGAACAGCCAGCCGGTGTCGCCCTTGTTGCCCACGTAGGGCATCATGTCGATCTTGATGTCGGGGTTCTTGCCGTAGATGGCGTCCACGTCCCACGGGCCGGAATCGAACATCGCGGCCTTGCCGGTAGCAAATTCATCCAGCGCCTGGTCGTAATCCATGCCCAGGTCCTCGGCGGTCACATAGCCCTTTTCCACCACCTCGGCCCATTTGTCCAGGTAGGGGCCCCAGCTCTCGGCCATCTTCACCTTGCCGGCGGCGTAGTCCTTATCCCAGCTCATGCCCTCGGGCTGGCGCAAAAATTCGCCGGTCACATAGCTCATGGCGTAGTGCATTAAGTAGTTGGGGTTCTTGATGGGGTTTGCCAGGGGCTTCACGCCCTCGGCCGCGATCTTGTCGCACAGCTCCAGCCACTCGTCGTAGGTCTTGGGGATGGTCCAGCCGTGCTCCTCGAACATGCCCTTGTTGTAGAAGTAGCCGCCGAACCAGGACGGGCCGGGGATCACGTAGGAGCGGCCGTCCACGGCCAGCTCGTTCAAAACGGATTCCTGGTAGTTCTGCATAAAGGGCTGGTCGGTGATGTCCAGCACCCAGCCGGCCTGCACCTCGGTGGGCACGTATTCCACGGCCAGGATGTCCGGGCCCTCGCCCGCGTTCATCTGGGTCTTGTACACCGTGGCAAACGAGGTGGTGTCCACAAATTCAAACTGGAAGTCCACGTTGGGCAGCTTTTCATTGATCAGGTCGATCAGGGCCTGCATGCTCTCCTCTTTGTTCCAGTACATGAACCGGATGGGGATCTTTTCGCCGCTGGCCTGGCCGCCGGTGGACCCCGCCGGGGTGCTGGGCGTTCCGGGCGCAGAGCCCGCCCCGCCGCCGCAGCCTGCCAGCAGGCTCAGGCACAGCGCCGCAGCAGACAACATCGCTACGAACTTCTTCATAAAATTTCCTCCTTAAAAACGCGTCTTTGCGCACCGCCTTTGCTGGGGGCGGCGCCCTCTTGCTGCTCTCATTATAGCAGTCGTAACGGCGCGCTTTCCATTTCAAAAATTTATGAAACCTTTCAAAAATCCCGCTTCCGTATGCGCAGGAACGCGGTGGTGCCCCCGCCCGGGCGGCTCTCCACATACACCCCGCACGCCTCGCCGAACACCAGCTTGATGCGCTCGTTCACGTTTTTCAGCCCGTAGCCCGCCGTTTCCCGCGCGGTCAGCGAGGCCGCGAACTCCGGGTCCATGCCCACCCCGTTGTCGCTCACCGCAAACAAAATGTCCCCGCCCTGCACCTCGGCCCGGATCACCAGCTTGCCCCGCACGCCCTCGTGCTCGTCGATGCCGTGCAGGATCGCGTTCTCCACCAGGGGCTGCAGGGTAAAGTTCACGGTGGCGCAGTCGTACACCGCCTCGTCCACCTGGTATTCCACGTCAAAATCGTACTCGTGCATCACCAGCTGCAGTTCCACATAGGCCCGCACGTTGTCCAATTCGCCCTTCACGGCAATGCGGTTTTCGCCCCGGTTCAGGCTGGTGCGGTAAAATTGCGACAGCAGCCCCGCAATGCGGCTGATCTCGGGGCTGTCCGCCTCAATGGCCTTCCAGTTGATCAGCGACAGGGTGTTGTACAAAAAGTGCGGGTTGATCTGGCTTTGCAGGCTTTTCAGCTCCGCGTCCTTCTGGGTGATCTGGCTGGTGTACACCTGGTCGATCAGCTCGTTTACCCGCCGCAGCATGCGCCCAAAGCCGTTGGTCAGCTGGCCGATCTCGTCCTTCGAGTCCGAGTGGATGCTCACCCCCAGATCGCCCTGCTCCACCAGCGCCATCTTCTGGCCCAGCTTGTCGATCCGGCGCACCAGCGTGCGCGAGAAAAGCCACACGAACAGCAGCATCACCGCCAGGCAGGCCGCCACCGTTACAATGGTGTACCACAAAATCACCCCCGCCCGCTGGGTGTAGGCGCTGGGGGTGTAGTAGTAAAGGTTCCAGCCCCCGCTCTCCACAAAATCGCTGGCGCAGAAATAGTCGCCCCCGGCGGTGCGCAGGCGGCCCTCGCCGCCCTGCTCCACCAGCTCGCGCAGCAGCTCCTCCGGCTCGCCCGCCGCCCCGGGGATGTTGGTGTAGTGGTACACAAGGCTGCCCTCGCCGTCGGTCAGAAAAAAGCCGCAGGGCGCCTCCTGCCGGCGCAGCACGCTGCCCATCAGGTATTCGGTGTTCATGCGCATGTGCACCACGCCGATCAGCACCTGTGCGCCGGAATCGTAAATGCGGCGGCTGGCGTACAATTCGCCCCCGTCAAAAAACCAGCGGGTGTCGCTCTGGGCGCAGGCGGTGCGGTACCACTCCTCGCCCTGCACCGCGCCGCTGGGCTCCAAAAACGAGCCGATGGGCCGGGTCAGGTAGTCGGCGTAAATGGTCAGCTTGCGGAAGTCCCGGTTAATGCTCATGTTGTACCACGACAGCGGCTCAAAATAATTGTTTAGCCGCTGCGAAAGCTCGTACCACTGGATGTCCGAATCCGATAATTCCTCCATCACATAGGGGCAGAACGCGGTAAAGCGGATGAACTCGTTGTTTTTATCCAGCCGGCTGGAAAGAGAATAGGCCACCTGCCGCAGATTGTTGTCTGTGGCGGCGGCCATTTGCTGCTCCAGCGCGTCGATGCTCTGCCGGTACGACACCACGCCCAGCGCGGTGACCGGCAGAATGATCACGAACACATACGAAAGAATGAGCTTGTTGCGGAATTTCAGGTGCTTGAACCGCTCCAGCACCTGCCGTTTGAACCACTGTTTCATAAGCGCTCCTCCTTTCGCTTCCAAGGGTCAGGCGTGCTGCTCCCGGTACTGCGAGGGCGACATGCCGTACGCCCCCCGGAACACGGTCACAAAATAGCTGGCCGAAGAAAACCCCACCCGCGCGCCGATGTCGGCAATGCGGGTGTTCGTTCCCTCCAACAGCTCCCGGGCCCGTTCCAGCCGGTAGCGGGCCAAAAAGTGCGTGGCGCTCTCGCCGGTCTCGGCCTTGAACACCGCCGAAAAATAGCTGGGAGAAAGATACGTCTTTTTCGCAATGTACTCCATGCTCAGGGCCGGGTCGGCGTACTGCTCGCGGATCATGGCAATGGCCTCGTTCACCGCCCGGTGCGCCGCGGTCTGCCGCTCCTCGTCGCCGGTCCGCTCGCCCATGGCCCGCAGCTGCTCCGCCGCGTGCTCCTTCAGCTCGTACAGGCTGGGGGCGGCCATCACCGCGCGCAGCACCTCGTCCCGCTCGTCGGCGGTCAGGGGCGGCCGGGCCTTGCCCGCCGCCTTGCGCAGCGCCTCGGCCATCAGGTTTTTCACATATAACACCGAGAGGCTGTGGTTCTGCTCCAGGGTCTTGAACAGCAGCTCCAGCCGCCCGGCGGCCTTTTCAAAGGCCGCGTAGTGGATGTCCTCCATCAGCGAGCGGGTCAGCCCGTCCACCACGGTGTTCAGGTCCGCAGCAGCAAGGTAGCCCTCCTTGCTGAACACCACCATGCCTGCGTCGGCAAAAAATTTGTACTCGCTGCGCTCCTCGGCCTCCTGCACGCTGGCGGCCAGCTGGCGGGGGCCCTGGGCGGGCGGCCCCACCGTAAAAAACACCTCCCGCCGGGTCAGCCGGCGCAGCTTTTCCAGCAGCTTCAGGGCCGCCGCTTCCAGCGCCTCGTCCGGCACGGGCCGCGCGCCGTGCACCAGCGCCACGGCCTGGTTCTCCTCAGTCACCAGCACCTCGCAGGGCCAGGGCCACAGCTCGGCCAGCTGCTTTGTGAACTCCTCCTCGTGGGTGCCGAAAAACGGGTCGTGGGTCTCGGCCAGCACCGGCGTGACCCAGTGCTGGCCAAAGCCCGCCTCGTAATAGGCCCCCGCCTCGGCGGTGAGCTCCTTTTCCGGCGGCAGGAACAAAAGGTCCCACAGGGCCTGCTCCCGCTTCATGCGGTGGTATTCCTCCAGCTCCCGGGCGCGGTCCGCCTCCTGCCGGTCGGCCTCGCACAGGGCCTGCACGTGCTCCATCATGGTCTGGAACTGGGCAAGGTCCACCGGTTTCAGCAGGTAATCCCGCACCTGCATGCTGATGGCCTTTTGGGCATAGGCAAAATCGCCGTAGGCGCTGGCAATCACCACATGCACCGCCGGGCGGTTTTTGCGCACCCAGTCGGTCAGCTCCAGCCCGTCCATCAGCGGCATGCGGATGTCGGTGATCAGCACGTCCACCTCGGTGTGCCCCAGCAGCTGCACGGCCTGCTTGCCGTTGGCCGCCTGAAAGATCTCAAACGGGTAGCCAAAGCGCCGCACCAGGCCGCAAAGGCCGGTGCGCTCGATCTTTTCGTCGTCCACGATCAGCATGCGGTACATCCCGGCGCCCTCCCGTCTTTTTTCCAGGCCCTCACAGGCTGCGCTCAAAGGCGGCCAGCTCCACCGCCGCGCCGCCCACCCGGGCCTGCTCGGCCGCAAAGGCCATCAAATGGCTTTCCAGGCTCTGCTTTGCGCTGGTGCGGCCCTCGCCGCCGCCCCGCACCTGCAGCACAAAATCGTGCATCAGCCCCACGTCGCCGCCGCCGTGGCCGTAGGCGTTGGCCCCCAGCACCTCGGCGGAAAAGGTCTGCGCCTCGCCCCCAAAGGGCTGCAAGGTCACCGTGCACTGTTCCAGGTCGCCCTCGATCATGCCCTTTGTGCCCATCACCCGCACGGTGCGGGTCAGGCGGGGGGTAAAGGCTGTCATGGTCAGGGTGGCGGCAATCCCGTTTTCAAATTCCATGGCCACCACCTGGTGGTCCACCACATCGTTGTCGCACCGGTACACGCAGCGGCCGTAGGGGCCGGTGCGCAGCGCCTCGGTGCGTGCCTCCAGGCTCATGTCCACGCTGATGGTGTCGGTGGGCCAGTCGGTGTTTTCGGTCAGGTAGAGCTTCGGGGCGTAATAGGGGCAGCTCTCACTGGCGGGGCAGCCGTCCAGGCAGCGCGCCGGCGCGCCGGCGGGGGCGTGTTCCGCCGTGAAGTGGGCAAGGCCGCCGTACGAGGAAAGGCTTCTGCACGCCGCGCCCGCCATCCAGCTCAAAAGGTCCAGGTCGTGGCAGCACTTTGCCAGGATCATGGGGGCGCTCTCGTCCTTCCGGCGCCAGTTGCCCCGCACAAAGCTGTGGGCCTGGTGCCAGTAGCACACGTGCTCGGTCTGCTCGATCACCTGCACCTCGCCCACCGCCCCGCCGTCGATGAGCTGCTTTATTTTGGAAAAGAAGGGCGTGTAGCGCAGCACATGGCACACCGCCAGCACCACGCCCTTTTCCTCGGCCGCGCGCTGCATGGCGGCGCACTCCGCCGCACTGGGCGACATGGGCTTTTCCAGCAGGATCTGGTAGCCCTGGCGGATCGCCTCCATGCAGGGGGCGTAGTGCAAATGATCCATCGTGCAGATCAGGGCCGCGTCCGCCAGCCTGGGCTGCGCCAGCAGCTCGGCCCAATCGGTGTAGCAGGCAGCCTCGGGCACGCCGTAGTCCCGGGCAAACCGGGCCAGGCGGTCGGCCTTCGGCTCGGCCACCGCCACGATCCGGATCTCCTCCGGGTGGGCCTTGGCATAGTCCGCGTAAACGCGGCCGCGGGCGCCCGCGCCCAGCACCACGGCGGTAACAGGTTCCATTCTCATGGTTGTATCGACTCCTTTTTCGGCCGCCTTCAGCAGCGCTTGTTAGTTTCATTATAAAAGGCCCGCGGCCCAAAAGCACCGCCGCGCGGCCCGGAACATAAAAAAACGCAAGGAATCGTAAAAAATCAAAAGCCCGCCCCCCTGCCCACAGGCGCGCCGGGCACGGTATAATAAGCCGTAAGGCTTTGCCCGCAAAGCGGTCAAAAACACACCAAAGGCGTCCGCCCGCGCCGCGGGCGGCAAAGGAGGCACCCTATGCAGCTCCCCTGTGATTGGCAGGACCCCGGCCTGTTCCGCAAAAACACCCTGCCGGACCGCTCTTATTATATCCCCTGCGCCACCCCCGCGCAAGCGCTGGCCGGCCCGCGGGAGCACTCGGCCCGCATGCTGCCCCTCAGCGGCCAGTGGGGTTTTTCCTTCTGGCCGACCCCCGGCTGCATCCCCGAAAATGCGGCGGCGGGCGGGCCCCTGCCCGGCGAGGCTCCCATCCCCGTGCCCTCCTGCTGGCAGCTGCACGGCTATGGCCGCCCCCAGTACACCAACGTCCGCTACCCCTTCCCCTACGACCCGCCCTTTGTGCCCGCCCAAAACCCCTGCGGGGTGTACCGGCGCGGCTTTTCGCTGCAAAAAAAGCCCGGCGAGCGGTACCATCTGGTGCTGGAAGGGGCCGATTCCTGCTGCTATGTATACGTGAACGGGGCCTTCGCCGGCTACAGCCAGGTCTCCCACAGCCCCGCGGAATACGATCTGACCGGCCTTGTGCACAGCGGCGAAAACCGGCTGGTGCTGGTGGTGCTCAAGTGGTGCGCCGGCAGCTATCTCGAGGACCAGGACAAGCTGCGCCTCTCGGGCCTGTTCCGGGATGTGTACCTGCTCTGCCGCCCCGCCGCCCACCTGCGGGACTTTTTTGTGCACACCCGCCTCACCCCCGGGGGCAAGGCCCTGGTCGAGGTGGAGCTCGAGCGCGCGGGCGGCGCGTTTCCTGTGGAGCTCACCCTGCTTTCCCCCGCGGGCGAAACGCTGCAGCGCCTCGAAACAACGGCTGCTTCGGCCCTGTTCCGGCTGGAAGCGCCGGTGCTCTGGAACGCCGAGCAGCCCGCACTCTACACCCTTTTGCTGGCTGCAAACGGCGAGTTCATCCGCCAGCGGGTGGGCCTGCGGCAGGTGGGCATCCAGGGCGGCCGCCTGCTTTTGAACGGCCAGCCGCTGCGCCTTTCCGGGGTCAACCGGCACGACAGCGATCCCCTCACCGGCTTTGCCGTCACCCCCGCCCAGGCGCTTTTAGACCTCACGCTCATGAAGCGGCACAACATCAACGCCATCCGCACCAGCCATTACCCCAATGCCCCCTGGTTCGGCGAGCTGTGCGCCGAGCACGGCTTTTACCTGCTGGCCGAGGCGGATATGGAGAGCCACGGCTGCACCGCCCAGTATGGGGCCGACTGGCTGCACGACGCGGGCCACATCGCCCTGGACCCCCAGTTCTCGGCCGCCATTCAGGACCGCGTGCGCCGCTGCGTCCAGCGCGACAAAAACTGCCCCGCGGTGCTGATCTGGTCCCTGGGCAACGAGTCCGGCTACGGCCCCCCCTTCGAGGCCGCGGCCCGCTGGCTCAAGGGCTTCGACCCCTCCCGCCCCATCCACTACGAGGCCTCCATCTACGTAACCGGCGATCACTGCAACGACACCGCGAACATCGACCTCTACAGCCGCATGTATCCCTCCCCCCGGGAGGTGGAAGAGCACCTGGCCGCCGGCCTGAACGAGGGCAAGCCCTATCTGCTGTGCGAATACAGCCACGCCATGGGCAACGGCCCGGGCGACCTGGAGGCCTACGCCGCCCTCATGGACGCCCACCCGCAGCTGTGCGGCGGTTTTGTGTGGGAGTGGTGCGACCACGCCCTGTACGCCGGGCAGGCCCCAAACGGCCGGCCCATGTACCTCTACGGCGGCGACTGGGGCGACCAGCCCAACGACGGCAACTTCTGCGTGGACGCGCTGAACTCCCCCGACCGCACGCCCCACACCGGCCTGTGGGCGCTGAAACAGGCGTTGGAGCCGGTGCGGGCGGAAGTGGAGAACGGCAAGCTCTATTTGCAAAACCTGTACGCCTTCCAGACGCTGGATCATCTGGACGCGCGGTGGAATCTACTCTGCGACGGTGAAAGCGTACAGGGCGGACGGTTGGACGTGACCGGCGTGGAGCCCTACGGCGAGAAGTGGCTGGAACTGCCCTGCACGCTGCCCGAAGAAGGCCAGTGCTTCCTGAACCTGCGCTTTACGGATGCCGCCGACCAGCTATGGGCCAAGGCCGGGCACGAGGTAGCTTCTATCCAGCTGCCGCTGGGCGGCAAGCTGCGGAAACGGACGGTCAAAATTCCCGCCGGAGAATTGCAGGTGCGGGAGCTGGAGCAGGGGATCGCCGTGGCGGGAACGAACTTCGCGGCTCGATTTTCCAGCCGCACCGGCGAAATGGCTTCTTTGGAGATCAACGGCCGGGAAACGCTGCTCAGCGGCCCTCGAGTGAATCTGTGGCGCGCGCCCACGGACAACGATGTGCATTTGAGCGCTCAGTGGCGCAAGTTCGGGCTGGATTGCCTGCAGCGCCGTCTGACCGAATGGCGTTGGCGGCAGGAAAACGGCGCGGTCTGCGTTCACGCGGTCTGGGTCTGCGCGCCGGTGTCCTTCGGGCCGGTGCTGCAGGCGGAAACGGACTACACCCTGTCCGCCGACGGCACGCTGCGGCTGGCAAATCGGTTCATCCCCCTGCGGGACAATCTGCCCCCGCTGCCCCGGCTGGGGCTGCAGCTGGAGCTGCCGGAGGAATTTGACCGTGTGGCGTGGTATGGCCGCGGCCCCCGGGAAAACTATCCCGACCTGCTGGCGGGCGCGGAAGTAGGTCTGTACGAAGCGAAGGTCGCAGAGCTGCACGAACCCTATATCCGTCCGCAGGAAAACGGCGCCCGGGGCGGCGTGAAGGCCCTGACCGTGACCAACGCGCTGGGAGACGGGCTGCTCATCGCCTGTGAAAAGGGCTGGGAGAACCGGCTCAGCTTCAATGCGCACGATTATTCCGACGAGCTCCTGACCCGGGCCAAGCATACCTATGACCTGAAATCCGAGGGTAAGACCGTGCTGTCGCTGGATTACCGGCAGGGCGGCATCGGTTCCAACAGCTGCGGCCCCAAGGCGATGGAGAAGGATCTGCTGTACTTCCGGGAGCCGGTGGAGTTTGTGCTGGTGTGGAAGCCTTACCGGGCCATGGACGCGTCTCTCATGACGGCGCTGGAAAGTCTTGGGCTGGAATGAAAAGGCGGAACCGCTGGCCGATCTTGCGTGGGTATGCTATAATGCTCAGGTGAAAAGCATAGCCTGAGAAGCGCCCTGCCGGTGATCGTTCCCGGAAGGGGAAGCGAAAACCGGCTTGCAAGGAGGTCTTTCCAGATGGCTCTAAGCTTTACGGAGATTTTGAAGGTCATTTTTCTGGGCATCGTGGAGGGCGTGACGGAATGGCTGCCCATCAGCAGCACGGGCCACATGCTGTTGGTGGACGAATTTCTGACCCTGAACGTGAGCGACGCATTCAAGGATATGTTCTTCGTGGTGATCCAGCTGGGCGCGATCCTGGGGGTGGTGATCCTGTTCTGGCAGAAGATGTTCCCCTTCCAGTTCAAGGATAAAACAAAGCCTGCGGTCAAAATGGACACCCTCTCCATCTGGCTCAAGGTAGTAGTGGCCTGCATTCCGGGGGCCGTCGTGACCCTGCTGTTCGACGACTATATCGAGGCCCACCTGCATACGCCGCTGGTGATCGCCCTGATGCTGATCCTCTATGGTATCGCCTTTATCCTGATCGAAAAGTGGAACCGGAACCGCCAGCCGAAGGTAGCCGGTCTGGAGGACATGACCTACCGCACGGCGCTGATGGTCGGCCTGTTTCAGGTGCTTTCCATCATTCCCGGCACCTCCCGTTCCGGCGCGACCATTATCGGCGCGCTGCTGATCGGCGTTTCCCGGGTGGCGGCGGCGGAGTTCACCTTCTTTCTGGCTGTGCCCGTCATGATCGGCCTGAGCTTTATCAAAATTCTGAAATTCGGCTTTGCCTTCACCAGCAGTGAACTGATCGTGCTGCTGCTGGGCTCGGCGGTGGCGTTCGTGGTCTCCCTGCTGGTGGTGCGCTTCCTGATGAACTACATCCGCAAGCACGACTTCACGGCCTTTGGCTGGTATCGGATCGCACTGGGCATTGTGGTGATTCTTGCGCTGGTGGTGCTGAAATAAGGACGCTGGAATACGCCCGCCTTCCTCTTGGGGAAGGCGGGCTTTGTGCTGTCCTGCTCGAAACCGCTTTCATTCGCCGGGCTTGACAGGGTGAAGGTTTCTGAGTAAGATAATTTTCATCATACAAACGTTTGCGCGAAGAGGCGCAGCCGAGATGCGGAAAGGATGCGGTGCGCGGTGAAATGTACCATTAAAGACGTAGCCAAGGCTGCGGGGGTGTCTCCCTCCACAGTCAGCCGGGCTTTGCATAATAATCCGCGTATCAGCGAACAGGCCCGGGAACGGATCCGCGCGCTGGCCAAGGAGATGGGCTTTCATCCCAACCAGATGGCCCGCAGTCTGGTCAACCGCAGGACGCGGGTGATCGGGATCGTTTTCCCGGCCAATCTGGCCGAAAGTCTGGGGCACCCGTTTTACCCGCAGGTGCTGCAGGGGCTGGGACAGACCGCGGCGGAACGCCGCCACTATGTGCTGCTGGGCACGGGGCAGGGCGGCGAGACCACGCCGGAAGCCATTCGTCAGCTGGTGGACAGCGGCTATGTCAGCGGACTGGTGCTGCTGGCTGCCGAGGAGGGGATTCAGCCCCCGGAGGACGTGCCCACGGTGGTCATCGGCCATCCCTGCGGCGGAGGCCTCCATTACGTGGATTCCAACAATCTCCGGGCCGGGCAGACCGCCGCAGAGTATCTCATCCGCCGGGGACACCGGCGCATTGCCCTGCTGGGCTATGACAAGCAGTATATGGTGACCACAGACCGCCGGGCGGGGTACGAGCAGGCGCTGCGCTTCAATGGTCTGCCCCTGCGGGAGGATTATATCGTCCCAAGCCGCTACATGGATAACGCCACCGATCAGGCGGCATTGCTGCGGCTGTTCCGCCAGCCCGATCATCCCACCGCCGTGGTCTGCATGGACGACGCGCAGGCCATCAGCCTGACCCACACCTTAAGCGCCATCGGCCTGAAGGTGCCGGAGGACGTGAGCCTGATCAGCTTCAACAACACCGAGGCCGGGCGCTTCCATCATCCGCCCCTGACCTCCTTTGACATGAACCCCTATCAGCTGGGGGTGGAGGCCATGAACATGATCCTCGACCTGGTGAAGGAAAAGCCCGTCTCCGCCAGCCGGGAGGTGCCCTTTACCCTGATCGAGCGGGAAAGCGTCCGAGTGCTGAAGGACTGACAAAAAGCAAACAGAGAGGAAAAGATCGGAAATGCGCAACATTCATTTTGGCTCCGTTTATCATATGCCGTGGCTGGAATACCGCTACGCCCTGCCGGACGGCAGCGTATGTCTGCGGCTTCAGACCGGCCGGGATGAGTTTACCAAGGTGGAGGCTCGCGTTACCAGCAATTACGACATGCCCGAGTTTTTCCTCAAGGCTCACGTGTACCCGATGCAGCCGGTGGCGCAGGACGAATGGCACACGTGGTATCAGGTCACGTTCATGCCCCATGACCGGCGGCTGAAATACCTTTTTGTGCTGCAGAGCGACGAGCAGGTGTTCAAGCTGGACGCCTCCGGCCTGCACTGCGGCGCGGATTATCCCGAGGACGTGAGCGAGGCGTTCGCCTTTGCTTACGCTTATCCCACCGAGCCTACGCCCCAGTGGGCCCGCGGCTGCGTGGGCTACGAAATTTTCCCGGACCGCTTCCGCCGGGGCGAAGGCTCTCAGACGGACGAAACGCTGGAGCCGTGGACCAGCGACCGGGTGCAGAACGAATACCGCTTCGGCGGCAACCTGCGGGGCATTATCGAGGCCGTGCCCTATCTGCACGACCTGGGCGTGGAAATGGTCTACACAACGCCCCTGTTTTTGAGCGACACCTCCCACCGCTACAACACCTTCGACTATTATCAGGTAGACCCGCTGCTGGGCACGGAGGAAGACCTGCGGGAGCTGGCCGACGTGCTGCACATGAACGGAATGCGCCTGATGCTGGACGGTGTGTTCAATCACTGCGGGCTGCAGTTCGCCCCCTTCCGGGACGCGGTGGAAAACGGCGAAAATTCCCGCTACCGGGACTGGTTCTTCTTTGACAGTACCGAAGAATGCGGCTATCAGACCTTCGGCCACTGGCCCTATATGCCCAAGCTGAATCTGGCCAACCCGGACTGCGCCGCCTATTTTCTGGACGTGGGCCGCTACTGGCTGCGCTCCTGCCACATCGACGGCTGGCGGATGGATGTTAGTCCCGAGATCTGGCCGGACTTCTGGCGCAGGTTCCGCAACATGCTCCGGGAGGAAAATCCCGACGGGTTGATGGTGGCAGAATGCTGGGACGACAGCCGC
>ERZ857882.3481-NODE-3481-length-14807-cov-5.710209_pt1 | contig 14807 bp, 13 predicted proteins | sample MGYA00519697_ERZ857882 | MGnify/ENA primary metagenome ERZ857882 (study PRJEB31778, sample SAMEA3449373) | human gut metagenome | biome: human gut; feature: human-associated habitat; material: faeces | place: United Kingdom | collected 2010/2012 ...
CGCCTGAATGGCCGACAGCGGCTGGCTCACGTCCACGCCCATGGCCGCCTGAATCATGAGCGCCTGCTCGGTCCGGAGCGCCTGCGAAAGCATGCCCTGCAAGGTGGAGACAATGCCCGCGCCCTCGCGCTGCACCCCTTCGCCCAGCGCGTCCACCCGCTTGTCCGTGGCGGCCGCGGCGTCGTCCATGTCCTCCAGGCTCCCCGAGCCTTTATCGACGTTCACGCCCAGCTTCCTGGCCGCGTCGCTCAGGCCGTCAAAGGCCTTCTCGACGTTCTGCCCGCTCTTTCGCGCGTCGTCATAGGCGCGTTTGGCGTCCTTGTAGGCGTCGATGTGCCGCTGGATGCCGCTCAGGCTTCGCGCCTGCGATTCCAGCCCCCGCAGCGACTGCGCCATGTCGGAGGCCGCGTCCGCGTACTCCGCCGCGCCCGCCGTCGCCGCCGGAGGGGCCGCCGCGCGCCACATATTTCTCCCGGTGGAAGGCCGAACAGCCGTCGCCGCCGTTGCCGGCCTTGATGACGATTCGCGTTTGATCGATAAACTGCATGGGATTTCCTTTCTGTTCGGCTGCGCGTGGGCTCGGCTTTGGAGCAAACACACGCCGCAGGGACGGCCTGTTCGATCGTTCCGGACCCCGCAGGTGCAAAGCCGAAGCGATTTTAGCGTTTCCCCGTCAGCCGCGGTGAAACGCGTCGCACACGCAGGCAACGCAGCAGTCCGCGCAGCGGGGCTTTTTCGCGTCGCACACCTGCCGGCCGTGATAGATCAGCCAGTGATGCGCGGCCGACCAATCCTCCCGCGGGATGTGCTCCATGAGCTGCTCCTCGGTCTTTTCTACGGTCTTGGCGTCCGCAAGGCCAATGCGGTTGGTCACGCGGAATACATGCGTATCCACGGCGATGGCCGGAATGCCGAACGCGTTCGACACCACGACGTTGGCCGTCTTTCTGCCGACGCCGGGGAGCGTTGTGAGCACATCGCGATCCGCCGGCACCTGCCCGCCGTACTGCGCGGTCAGGATTTTCGACATGGCGATGATGTTCTTTCCCTTCGTGTTGAAAAACCCGCAGCTATGGATATACGGTTTGAGCTCGTCCTCCGTCAGCGCGGCGAACTGCTCCGGCGTGTTGTACTTTTCGTACAGCACGCGCGTGCACTTGTTCACCTGCCGGTCGGTACACTGCGCCGCGAGCATGGTCGAAACGAGCAGCTCAAACGGCGAGCGGTATTCGAGCGCCGGCTTCGCGTCCGGATACGCGCCGGCCAGCAGCCTGAGGGCCAGATCGTACGATTCCTGTTCGAGCAGCATCGGATTATACCTTGATCTTTCCGCCGTGGTTGTTGACGAGGATGTGCGCAAGCGACAGCGCAAGGTCGAGGATCTCCTTCTCGTCCTGCCCCTCAAGCATAATGCGGATGAGCGGTTCGGTGCCCGATGCGCGCACGAGCACGCGGCCGTTATCACCGAGCGCCGCTTCCACCTCCGCCCTGCGCGCCGCGAGATCCGCGTCGGCCATGGCGTCCGCCTTTTTGTCATTGTCCACGATCACGTTGACGAGCACCTGCGGAAATTCGGGAATCTCGTCGGCCAGCTTCGAGAGCTTCTTGCCGCTCTCCGCGACGACGTTGAGCAGCGCAATGGCGCTCATCATGCCGTCGCCGGTCGTGTTGTGGTCGAGCAGGATGATGTGGCCGGACTGCTCGCCGCCGATGGAATACCCGTTTTCGAGCATGCTCTCAAGCACATACCGGTCGCCCACCTTCGTCTCCGCAACGCGGATGCCGGCCTGCTGCATACGCTTTTTGAGGCCAAGGTTCGACATCACGGTGATCACGAGCGTATCGCGCTTGAGCGTGCCGCGCTTCTGCATGGACAGTGCGAGGATGCCCATGGCCTGATCGCCGTCCACGATATTGCCGTGCTCGTCGCAGGAGATGAGCCGGTCGGCGTCGCCGTCGAACGCAAAGCCGATGTCCGCGCCGTTGGCCACGACGAGCTGCTGGAGCGTCTCCGGGTGCGTCGAGCCGCAATCGTCGTTGATGTTCGTGCCGTCGGGCCAGCAATAGGAGGCGATGACCGTCGCGCCAAGGCGCTCAAACACCGCCCGGCCGATGGCCGAGGTGGCGCCGTTGGCACAGTCGAGCACGACCTTGAGCCCCTCAAAGCGGCCGGCGGACTTGCTCACGAGATAATCGCAGTAGTCCTGCCGCGCGCGCGGCGCCTCGATCACGGTGCCGACGTCGCGGCCCTCCGGGTGCGGCAGCGCCTCGCCGGAGCGGATGATCTCTTCGATGCGGTCCTCCAGCGCGTCGGACAGCTTAAAGCCGTTGCCGTCGAACCACTTGATGCCGTTATACTCCATGGGATTGTGCGACGCGCTGATCATGACCGCCGCGTCCGCCTCGTACAGGCGCACCAGATATGCCATGGCGGGCGTCGGAATCACGCCCACATTCAGCACGTTGCCGCCGACCGAGCAGATGCCCGCCGTCAGCGCCGCGCCCAGCATCGGCCCCGATAGCCGCGTGTCCATGCCGATCAGGATGCGCGGCGAATGCACCTCGTTGGCGAGCACATACGCGCCGACCGCGCCGATCTTATACGCCAGATCGCAGTTGAGATCGCGGTTTGCAACGCCCCGCACACCGTCCGTGCCGAATAATCTTGCCATAATCGATCCTCCCGTTTTCAACGATTGTTCTGTTCTCCTGCTTCTGCGAAGCCGCCGCTCAGACGGGCTCCGCCGTGGACAGATACTCGAGCGCGCGGCTAGCCGCCACCGCGCCGTCGGCGCAGGCGGTAATGACCTGCCGGAGCGGCGTTGTGCGGATATCGCCCGCGGCATAGACGCCCGGTACGCTCGTTTCCATCCATTCGTTCGTCACAATGCGGCCGTCCGCTGTCAAATCCACCTGGCCGCTCACCAGCGCCGACTGCGGCAGAATGCCGACCGCCGCAAACACGCCCGCCACCGGCAGAGTCCTTGTTTCCCCGGTCGCAGCCTGCTTGACAGTCAGGCCCTCCACCTTCGTTTCGCCCACAAAGGCCTCCGCCGTGGAGCTCCACACAAACTCGATCTTCTCCTCGGCAAACGCGGCCTGCTGCAGCGATTTGGCCGCGCGCAGCGCGTCGCGCCGGTGCACGACATACACGCGGCTTGCAAAGCGCGCCAGATACAGCGCGTCCGACAGCGCGGTGTCGCCGCCGCCGACCACCGCCACGGGCTGCCCCTTGAAGAACGCACCGTCGCACGTCGCGCAGTAGGACACGCCGCTGCCGGAGAGCTCCGCCTCGCGGTCCAGCCCGAGCGGACGCGGCTTCGCGCCCATGGCGAGGATGACGGTTCTGGCCTCGACGCACGCGCCGTCCACGAACAGCTTCTTCACCCCTCCGGAGAGCTCGACCCGCTCCACCTCGGCATATGTCACCGAAAGGCCGAACCGCGCGGCGTGCTCCTCGAGCTTCGCGCCGAGTGCAAAGCCCTCCACGCCGTCTGAAAAGCCGGGGTAATTGTCGATCCGGTGCGTCTTTGTCGCCTGCCCGCCCACGAACAGGCTCTCGTACAGCACGGCTGACGCCCCCCCCCGCATGGCGTACAGCCCCGCAGCCAGTCCGGCCGGACCGCCGCCGATGATCGCAATATCCAGCATATGCTTTCACGCTCCTATTGGATGTTGTTTTATGTCCGCACGGCAACGCCATGCCGCCAGAGGCGGCGCAGCCTCCCGTTTCCCCATTTTGATGATTTCAAAATTATACCGTTTTTTCCCTCCGAATGCAACAAGGGGACGCATGTTCGTCATGCATCCCCTGAAAAAACGGCTTTCACCGAAAATCGACCGTTACATCGTTGATATAGGTATCCGTCCACCATGCGTCGGGCACCGACAAACTCGGCAATTCATAGCCGTACAGTTTTGCAAACGCTTTGAGCGCCCTCCGGAGCTTTGAGGTGAGTGCATGCGGCGCACAGCTGGAATCGGTCGACAACTGCGGCTTCTCCACCAGCCCCAACGCGGCCGCCTGACACGCGGTCGACAGCTCGTCGTACGCCAGGAGCATATCCGCATATGCGGCCGCCGCTTCCTCGCTCATGGCCGCCGGATCCGGCGCTTCCTTTTCCATCAGCTCATCGACCACGGACATGGTATGGATCGCTTTGAACCCGTACCGTTCAAGCCAAATCAGATACACGTAAGAGCTGTACGGATCGGGCTGAACCGTAATGCCATAGACCGATCGGATCAGTTCGATGCGTTTCTCTGCATCGGGGAACGCAAAATTCCACGGCGTATGCTCCGTCTGGCGGAGCTGACCGCTCAATGTATGCATGCGGATATGCTCCTGCTCCACCGAGGACATGGCATAGTTGGCAAGCGCAAGTATCTGAGAAGCGTTCACATTGGTCTGCACGCCGTCCAGCGTGCCGAGCAGGGCCGGGATCATGGAGATGAGGTTCTGTTCCTTCATCTTCTGATAGATCGCGATGAGCATCCGCTTTTGCCGCTCCACCCGGTTCACATCGCCGACGGGCATGTTGGTGCGGCTGGCCTTTCGCACGCGCAGATAATCCAGTACCCCCTGCCCGTTCAAATGCTGCATGCCCTTTGCATATTGGCGGCCGCCCTCCTTGAACCAGCCCTCGACCTCATAGTCGATGCCGCCGAGCGCATCCACCAGATCGACGACCGTATCGAAGCGCAGCGCCAGATAGTAATCGATCGGCACGCCGCCGAGCAGTCTGGAAACGGTTTCGCAGCTCTTGAGATAGCCCGCGCCGTTCGCCGCGTCCGGGCCGCCGCCGACATTGACCGCAGCGTTGACCTTGTAATAGCCGGTGCTGCCGGGAACGCTTGTGAAGGTATCGCGCGGAATGGAGATCAAATCGACCGTGTTCTTATCAAAGTTCACCGCGGCAACCAGCATGGTATCGGTATGGTTGTCCTCGCTGTACTGCTTGAACTTGCTGTCGCTGTATCCGTCCACGCCGAGCACGAGAAAATTCACAATGCCGCCCGGCAGCGGTTCCGGCGTCGGCTCGGGTTCCGCCGTCAAGCCGACATCGGCCGTCTCCACGGCAAGCGGCACTGTCGTTGTGGCCGGCGGCTGCGTGGCAAACAGCTCCGCCGGTTGATTCAAAATCCGGTTCGCCTGTACGGCGATGACGGCGACCGCAACCAACACCGCCGCCAAAACGACGAGCCAAATGATCGTCCGCCTTTTCAGGCGTTTCTTTCTTTCCTTTTGCTCCATCGGTGGTTTTCCCCCCATTGCCGATTTCTTATCGCTTATTGTAGCATAGTGCGCGCCGCTTGGCAACGGCGGCTCAGAGCATGGCGCCGAAGGCCAGCGCCACGAGGGGGATGGTGGCGAGCGAAACGAGGGTGGTGAGCGTGAAAATCTGCGCCGCATAGCCGGCGTTTTTGCCGTAGCGATGCGCAAACATCGTGCAGATCGCCGCCGTCGGGCATGCCGCGGCGATGACCTCCACATACAGCACGGTAGCGTCGACCGGCAGCGCGAACAGCGCGAGCATCACAGCAGCGGGAATGAGCAGCATTTTGAGGAACAGAATCCAGTAGATCCGCTTGTTGCCAAAGCATGCCTTCAGGTCGGACTCCGCGATCGACGCGCCGGCGATCAGCATCGCGAGCGGCGTGTTCATGCTGCCGAGGGAGCCGACCGCCTCGACAAAGACCTCGGGCAGCCGGATGCGCAGCAGAAAGATCACCACGCCCGCGAGCGTCGCGATCAGGGCGGGCGAACAGAGCTGTTTGAGCATGAGCTTCCAGTCAGTCTGGCCGCTCATCATGACCACGCCGTGCGTGAACATCAGCAGATTGAAGCAGGTCAGATAGGCCGTCAGATACAGCACGCCCTCCGCGCCATAGAGCGCATGGATCAGCGGAATGCCCATGAAACCGCAGTTGCTGTAGGCCGTGCTCATGCGCTCGACCTGCGTATCGGAGCGGCCCTTGCGGATCAGGACGTAGGCGCACGCCAGTTGGATTCCATGGCAGACGGCGGCGAGGCCCAGCGCAATGACCAGATTGTGCGCCAGCTCGGGCGTAAACGTGATCTGATAGGAGGAGAGAATGGTGCTCGGAACGACAACGAGCAGCAGCAGATCCGTGAGCTTCAGGTTGGCCTGATGATCGATGACGCCGAGTTTGCTGCAGAGGAATCCCACGGCAACCAGAACGCCGACCAGTAAAATCTTTTCCAGTACGATGGATGCCGTTTCCATTTGGTTCTCCTCCATTTTCCCCACGTGGGGGACGCCGCCTCACACAGCGGCCGCTAAGCACTCAGTTTAATCCTCTGCGGCCGGTTCGTCAAGAAAAAACAGGCTTCGCGATGCATGCGCGCCCATGGTTCTGTACGGAAGGCCATTGGAAAGCGCCCGCGCGCGGCCGTCCGGCAGATCGTCCGGAACGGGCTGCGGCCATGCATGGTATCGGGTGCTTTGCCGCTGCGCGTCAAAGCAGCAGATCCGCCGTCAGCACGACGAGCGGGAGCATGACGAGCGACGAGAGCGTTGTGAGCGTAAAAATCTGCGCGGCGTAACCGCTGTTCTTGCCGTAGCGGTGCGCAAACATGGTGCAGTACGACGCCGTCGGGCATGCGGCCGCCAGAATCAGCGACAGCAGCAGAACCGGTTCCACGGGCAGGAAGCACAGCGCCAGCTCCGCGAGCGCCGGAACGACGAGCATCTTGAGCAGCACCACGCGGTAGATGCGCGGCTTGAGCAGGCAGGACTTCATGTCCGTTTCCGCGATCGTTGCGCCGGCGATCAGCATGGCCAGCGGCGTGTTCATATCGCTGATGGCGGAAAGCGGCGCGCGCACGAACTCCGGCAGCCGCACGCGCAGCAAAAACAGCGTGAGACCGACGGCAATCGAGATCAGCGCCGGTGAACAGAGCTTTTTGAGCATGAGCCGCCAATCGCCCCGACCGGACATCAGGATCACGCCCTGCGTCCAGAACAGGAGATTGAACCCGGTCACATACGCCGTCAGATACAGCACGCCCTCCGGCCCGTAGAGCGCCTGCACGAGCGGAATGCCCAGAAACATGCAGTTGCTGTAGATCACGCTCATGCGCTCGACCTCCGCATCCGGCCGGTTCGGGCGGATCAGCACATAGGCACACAGCAGGTGAATCGCAAAGCAAATCGCGGAGAGGGCGAACGCGAGCAGCAGATTGTGCAGCAGTGCCGGACTGAAATCGACCTGATAGGAGGTCAGAATCAGGCAGGGCGAGATCACCAGCAGCAGCAATTCGGACGCCTTACGGTTCGTTTGCCGGTCGATCACGCCGAGCTTGCCGCACAAAAAGCCCACGGCGATCATAACCCCGACGAACAGAATCTTTTCCAGCACAATGCCTGCCGTTTGCATATCGTTTCCTCCCCCACCGGCTGCGGCGTATAAGCCTGCCGATTATATTGTCAGTGTATGGCAAAAGCACGCCGTTCGTCAAGGAAAACCGCCTCCTGCGCCGGTTTGCGCGCAGGAGCGGCACAAAAACAGCGCGCGGGTGTTGATCGTCGGCACGCTTTTGCGGTATACTGATCGTGTCTGAAACGGACAACGCACAGGGCATATACCCCGGCTTCCACCCGGGTTCCCCAAAGGAGGTACGAAAGGATATGGATCAAGCACAGCATCGGGAGGGCGAAGCCGCCCCGGCTGCGGCCGTGCACCGCGTGATCACCATCGGCCGGCAGTTCGGCAGCGGCGGGCGCGAGATCGGCCGCCGGGTCGCCGCGGCGCTCGGCTGCGCATTTTACGACAGCGAACTGTTGACGCTCGCGGCCAAGCGCGCCGGGCTGCACCCGGATATCGCGGCCAAGGCCGAGGAGCGCCCGACGAACGGACTGCTCTACACCGCGCCGCTCGGCATCGGCATCGCGCGCGGCGCTGCGGTGGCGCCCGTTCAGCCGCCGCTGACGGATCGGCTGTTCTTTGCACAGTCGGCCGTCATTCGCCAGCTCGCCCAAACAGAGGATTGCGTGATCATCGGCCGCTGTGCGGACTATGTGCTGCGCGGCCATGAAAACCTAATCTCCGTATTCATCTATGCAGATCTCGAGACGCGGCTCGACCGCTGCGAGCGCTATTACGGCATCGACCGCGCCACGGCGCACACGCGCATCAAGCAGATCGACAAGCGCCGCGCCGGGTACTACACCTGCTTTGCGGATCAGCCGTGGGGCAGTGCGGAGAACTACGACCTGCTGCTCAACTGCGGCCGTTTCGGCGTGGAGGGCTGCGCGGACGTCATCGTGCGCGCCAGCGGCGTCGCGCGGCCATAGATCGGAGCGGGGCGTGTGGCAGCAGCCGCAGGCAGATAGCGCATACGAAGAAGCGGGCAGGGTCTTTAGCCAAAGCCCCGTAAGGATGTTTTTTGAAAGGGATACGGTGTAACCCCGTTTTCGGGGTTGCACCGTTTTCTCTATTAGGCTGTAAGCCTGTATTCCTGCGGGTTTGACTGTATTTTCTCCATCAGGCTTTTGATCTCGTCCTCTGTGGGAATGTCAATCAGTCCGATGGCTGTGAAGTAGATGTCCACCTTCACAGAGCAGTGACCGCTTGACTTGTCGTTGTTGTGAACCTCAATCCTCCGTATCAGCGAGTTGACAAGCGTTGGCGTCAGCTCCTCAAATGCCGTGCTGCTTCGCAGGACTTTCAGCAGGGTTTTCAGGTCAAGGCTTGTCTGTTCTATACTGACAAGCCTTTTCTCGTCCTCATCGACCCTTTTGACAAGCTCCCTCTGCTCGTTTTCGTAATTGATCGACATTCTTGCATAGCGTTCGGCTGAGATGTTGCCGAGGACCTGATCCTCATAGATGCGCTCTATCAGCTTGTCAAGGTCTTGAATACGCCGCTTTCCGCTTTCAATGGAGGACTTGAGCCTGTTTGTTTCCGTCCGCTTGGATACGATGTCTTTCTGCGCCATCAGGTATAGAAACACCGGTTCATAGCATCTAACGAAGTCCGCCAAGCTGTTGATAGCTTCCAGCACGATCTTTTCCAGCACTACATTGCGGATATAGTGTATCTGACAGTTTCCTCTGCCGCTTTTGTAGTTGGCGCAGCGGTAATGCTCCTGATTGGCGTTAAGGCTCTTGGCGGCACAGAAATGGAGCTTTGAACCGCAGTCCGCACAGAACACTTTGCCGGAAAAAAGGCTTGTCCTACCCGTTGCTGTCGGACGGATGCGGTTCTCACGAAGCTCCTGTACTCGTTTCCAGGTGTCCTCGTCGATGATGGCAGGCTGAGTGTTCGGGATGATCTGCCACTCGTCCTTTGGATTATACACGGTCTTGTGAACCTTGTAGCTGACCGTGGTGGTCATAAAGTTCACGGTGCAGCCCGTGTACTGCTGATTGGCAAGAATACCGGCGACGGTTTTCTGATCCCAAGCGTATGGGTGGGTATACTGCTTTCTTGTTTTTCTGCCAAGCGAAGCGTAATAGGCGGAAGGGATGAGAACCTTTTCCTGTTCAAGCTGCTTTGCGATCTGCAACGGACCTCTCCCGTCAAGGCAGAGTGCGTAGATTTTCCGCACAATATCCGCTGCCGGTTCGTCTACCAGCCAGTCCTCCTTATCCTGTGGGTTCTTGAGATAGCCGAATGGGACGGAGGAACTGACCCGCTTGCCGTTTGCCGCCTTGTTCTTCCATACCGCACGGATTTTCTTGCTCGTTTGAGCAGCATACCACTCGTTAAATATGTTGTTGAACGGCATCATCTCCGTGCCTGTTTCCTTGAGGGTAGGTGACTTCGCCTTCAGGGGAGATATGGGCGATGGTGGGATAGTCGCCGTCTACCTCTTTTGCCCGGTTCCATACCGTCAGACCGTTGCCGAGATGCCCAAAGCCGAGGTCGTAGTCCTCCGCCTTTTCTTCGGCGGGCAGCTCCGTGACCTTCAGGTGATCGTTCATCGGGTTTTCCCGCACCTTTTCGTCGAACTCCCAACGGTTCATTTCCTTATTGAAAAGCGGGAACTGCGTGTCATATAGCATCACACGCTCGTCATCAAAGGACAAAATCTCATATCAAGCAGATAGCCCTCGGAGGGTGTGATCTCTCGCACCGTCCAGTCGTTATCGCAGATATACTCCTTGGTAACGAACTGTCCGTTTTTGTCGGTGGTGTAGGTATCCACAAGGGTTTCGCCCTTATAGATGCCGTAAACAGCACCGGCAAGAGAAGCATCACCCTGCGCCGTGCCGGTTTCGACATCGCTCTTGGTCACGGTCACGGTAAACTTTTTGAGGATGTTGGTGAAGCTGCGGCTTGTGACCTCGTTCCACTTCACGGGTGCGCTCTGCGCTTCGGGAACGACATAGCGGACGGCGGTGTCCACCTCCTCCACGGTATAGGGGGAAGAACCGGAAATGAGGACATCCTTAAAGTCCGCCACGCCGTTCTTATCCGTAACGGCGTACTCATCCACCGCAATGCCGGAGAGCGAAGTGCCGTAGAGATGGAAGGTTACGCCCTCCACAAGACTGTCCTCCGAGGACTTGATGATCTGCAAATCTCCTCGCTTGAGCTTGTTGCTGAAGTTTACGGTAGAAACCTGACCGGAAACCACCGTAACACGGCGGGACTCCTGCGGCTCATACTTGTCGTAGTCCTGCTCCGTCACGGTGTAGACACCGGGCATCAGGTTGTCGATCTGAATTTCACCTCTTGCATTGGTCTTGACCGTCTGATTGACGCCGTTGCCGGTGACGGTAAAGGTGAGGTTGTCCACCTTGCCGTCCTCGCTCGTTTTGACGATCTTGGCAGAGCCGTAGCTGACCTTCAAATTGAGGAACGCCTGCACCGGGTCGCTTACCTCCTGTGCGTAGCTGATGACATCCTGAATGCCTGCGCCGGGTGCGTATCTGCCGTCCGTCCAGGTGATGATGCCACGGCGGGTGGAGCCGGTTTTGCTGGCAGTGATCCTTACGCTGTCGGAGGGCGCATTAGCCGCCGTAATGGTGAGTTTATTTCCGCTGACGCTGAAGGAAATGCCGTCCTCGTTTGCGGAAAAGCTGTAATCCGAGAGGACACGGTTGCTGTCGGTCAGCGTGGCGGTGTAATTTGTGCCGTCCCAAGCAAGCTCTACGCTCTGCGCACGGTATGCGTTCTTGGACATGAAGCTGGGAACGGTTGAATGACGCTGCACACTGGCGACAATGCTGTCGTAATAGCTGCAAAACCGGCTGTAAAGCGGGTGTTCGGCGCTGACGGACTCCTTTACGGCGTCGTAGCTGCCGGGGCTGACGTGATCAAAGTCTGCGTCACGCTCTCCCACGATGGTTTCCCAGATCAGCACCTGCGTTGCCATCGCCTCTGCCAGTGCTGCGGCGTCAGCGGAGTTTTGGGAACGCCACGAGGTGCTGATGGGACCCGTGTAGCCGTACTGCATGATGCGCCCGATAAACAGCTTCATTTCGTAGGGCGAGATGGTGCTGTTGAAATCTGCGGGCAGGTTGTCCCAAAAGGTTTCGTCCTTGCTGGTGTAGCGGTCGCCGGTTTCCTGCGGCGTTCCCGGCTCGATACAGTAGCAGATGTTGCCCTCATACGAGTGCATCGCTCGGATGGTGGTATACTTGGAGTTCCCGGAGTACCAGCCGTTCATATACTGGAGATTCGGGTGTCCCCAAGAGCCGCCGTAATCGAGATTGGCGTCTCCGCTTCTCGGAAAGGAAATGAGGTAGACCTCCGCCTGCTCTCCTGCGGCAAAGGCGGTGGTCGTGCCAAGCCCCACAAGGGCGGTCAGGCACATCACGAGGGAAAGCAGTCCTGCCATCCCTCGCTTGAAAAGGTTTCGTTTCATTGGTGTTTTTCCTCCTTGTAAAAAGTAAACGCACCGTTTTCACGATGCGTTTCAGAGTGATGTTTGGTTTTGTTTTTATGCGTAGCCAATATACACCTCGTAGGAATTGCCGCTTGTCTGCTCATACCAAATCCAGACCTCGGTGATGTCGGAATCTTTGGCGTAGCGGTCAATGTAGCCCTTGATGTCCCGTTCGGTGTACCTGCACTTGGAGCCTGCGGCAATGGGGTTGTCCCAACAGTAGACAGCTCCGCTGTCCAGCGTCAGCCCCACGCTTTCGGCATAGTTCTTGGCAAAGTTGACCCAGTAGCCGATGTCAAAGGACGGCTCAGTGGGCGGCTCAGTGGATGGTTGTGTCGGCTGGGGAGGTTCTGACGGCTTCGGTTCCTCGGTTGCCGGAGGGATGGGCTGTTCTGTTTCGGATGGAGCCGGTGAAGCTGTGGTTTCCGACCGGCGCTCGGACTCGTCCTTTTTTTGCTGCGGCTCGCTTGCCTGCGGCGGCGTTGTGCCGCTTACTGGACGTTCGGGAACCGGTCGGCGTTCGCTTTCCGTGCATCCTTCCGTTTCCTCATCTGCTGTCTGTGCGCTTTGTGCTTCGGGTGGCTGAGCCGGGGCTGTCTGTTCTGCCTGAGAGGTATCTTTTCCGGCAGCTTCTTCTGTCTGGCTCTCCGAAAAAGAAAACCCGTCGGGCTTTTCGGTGTTCTGTGAAGCCTTGCCGCACCCGGCAGTCAGGCACAAAAGCAGAATGAGAAATATGCTCAAAACCCTCGTTTTCATTGCGCGACCTCCTTTTCGCACTCATTTTGCCGAAAAGAGAGGGAAAAATCAAGCCTGCGATGACGGCAGAACCCTTAATGATACCGCAAATCGGCTTTTTCGGGAACTTTACGCTGTTTCCACCAGCTCTCTTAGATAACTATACTCAAGGGAGATAGAGTTTATTTAAGGGAGATAGATATTCTCTTTTCGGTTAGTCTGTTAGTATTCAAGGGGTTGGAGTGTGAGGAAGGGGAAGCGAAAAAACGTACTCCGCCTGCCTTTACCGGCTGTCACGATCCGCCCGCTGACGGAGAAAGCGGCTGTAATGCTCCAAGGCCTTCAGCACATAGTCCTCCGTTTGGCTGATGGGAATGTTTTTGGGGATCAGGCTTCGCACCTTGTCGCCACGCAGGACGATCTTCTCCCGCTGGTTGGGTTTCTCCTCGCTCATAATGGCGGAGATCACCTCCGGCGTGAGCTTTCCATCTGTGAAGAACTTCCGCATACGAATGGTCTGATCGTGAGAAGGGGTGCATTGATTCAGGTCGATTTCATCAACCACTGCCCGCTGGCTATCCTCGTCCAAATAGGAAAGCTCCACCGCAGGGCGCATCTTGATTCTGCCATCGTCCACAATGTCAAGCAGCTCGGGGACAAGATTGGTAAGGCGGATATATCGCTGGACCTGAGTATTACTATCGCCGGATTCGTTGGCTAAAACCTCGCGTGTTGTTTGTCCTGCTAACTTCTGTCCCAGTGGGACAGAAGTTAAATCTGTTCGCTGTCCCTGCCTTTTCATCGCTTCCAGCCGCATCTTGTAGGCAAATGCCTTTTCCGAGGGAAGTATCTGCGACCGCTGGTAGTTGCTCTCCACCATCAAAATGGTAGCGGCGTCACGGTCAAGATCTACCACCTCGCAGCGGAGCGTTTCAAACCCGGCAAGCTCACAGGCTCGTTTTCTGCGATGTCCCGAAACAAGCTCGTATCTGCCATCCTCCTTCTGCCGGACGGTCGCCGGGGTGATGACTCCGCGCTCCTTGACGCTCTCCACAAGCTGTAACATATCCTCATCGTCCCGCACCTTAAAGGGGTGGTCGGGAAAGTTGTCGATCTCCGTCAGGGGAATGTCCCGGATTTTTGCCAGCTTTGCGTCGTCCCGTTCCTCCTGCGTAGAGAACAGGTCATCGAGCGTGTTCGTGGGCAGCGTGAAGTCGCTCTTTCTGCCTGCCATCGGCTAACACCTCCTTCGTGAAATCTGCGTAGGCCTTGGACACGGTGCTGTTCGGCTCATAGGCGTATATGCTTTTTCCCTTGGACGAAACCTCTGCGGCTTTCACGGCAACGGGAATGGTCGTCCGGTAAATCCTGATCCGGCAGCCGAAGTTCTCCCGCAGCGCCTCCACGGTGCTTTTGGCGAGATTCGTTCTGCCGTCCACAAGGGTCAGCAGGATTCCGTCGATGGCAAGGTTCGGGTTGGTGTGCTTTTTTACCTTGGCAATCGTGGACAGGAGCTGCGTCATTCCCTTTGCCGGCAGATATTGCGCCTGCACGGGGATGATAACGCTGTCCGCAGCCGTCAGTGCGTTGAGGGTAATCATACCGAGGGACGGCATACAGTCTATGAGGACATAATCGTAGTTGTCCTTCACTTGGCTGAGATAGTTCTTCATCACGCTTTCCCGGCTCATTGCGGTCACAAGGCTCATCTCCAGCGCCGACAGCTCAAGGTTCGACGGCACAAGGTCAACCTTTTCCTCGTGGCTGAGAATCCCGGCAAACGGGTCTTGGCTTTCCTCGCGCATTATCGCCGCCAGCTTATTGGTCAGTGTCTGCGGCAGGCTGTCTGAATCCCGCCAGCCGAGGCAGGCCGTAAGGTCGCTCTGCGGGTCTGCGTCTATGAGGAGTACCTTTTTGCCCTGTATAGCCAATCCTACGCCGAGGTTTACTGCCGTGGTGGTTTTTCCCACGCCGCCTTTTTGGTTGCATATCGCTATGGTTTTACAGTTTGGCATTTCGCTTTTCCTCCTTCTTTGTAGATTTCATAACTGCTTTTGAAAACAGCTATGTATATGTCCGCAGTATTTGTTCTCAACGCCCCCTGCGGCGGCTTTCGCCTTACGGGAAACACTTGGGTCACGGTGTGCTGCACCGTGTTCATAGGAATCTCACCTCTGCCGGGTACTCCGCCAGCTCCGTAGAGAAGTATCAT
>ERZ857882.3500-NODE-3500-length-14741-cov-8.171252_pt1 | contig 14741 bp, 9 predicted proteins | sample MGYA00519697_ERZ857882 | MGnify/ENA primary metagenome ERZ857882 (study PRJEB31778, sample SAMEA3449373) | human gut metagenome | biome: human gut; feature: human-associated habitat; material: faeces | place: United Kingdom | collected 2010/2012 ...
TCCATCCTCAATAACATCATACCCTCCACCACCGGCGCCGCCAAGGCCGTGGGCCGGGTCATTCCCTCTCTGAAGGGTAAGATGACGGGCATGTCTTTCCGGGTGCCTACCGCCGACGTGTCCGTGGTGGACCTGACCGCCAAGCTCTCCCGCCCCACTACTTATGCCGAGATCTGCTACGAGATTCGCCATGCCAGCGAGACCAATATGAAGGGCATTATTGGCTATACCAAGGATCAGCTGGTGTCCACGGATCTCATTGGCAATCCATGCCCCAGTATTTTTGACGAGACAGCGGGCCTGATGCTGGATCACGATTTTGTCAAGCTCATTGCCTGGTACGATAATGAGTGGGGCTACAGCTGCCAGGTGGTGCGTATGCTGGATCATATGTCCACCATTGACGCGGAGGAGGAGGCCAAGGCCGCCGATGCCGCCAAGAAATAAGCTTTCCCTGTACCCTCTTTAAGAGACGGGCCGTCTGCATATGCAGACGGCCCGTCTCAATGCATTAAAAACCTGCAGAGCTTGCCGCTGCAGGCGGCACCCTGCTCCTGCGGCGGAGCATACCCAGTGGCTGCAAAGCGATCCGGAGGCGCTGGCGTTGATATGATTTTTGTAACGGATTCATGAATAATAAGCCCCGGCGCTTGAAAATTTTTTTGCGGCGTGCTAAACTGCTTGCAATGATGTAATATGGGTCAGTATGTTCCTCAATAAAATATATCCCTGAAATATGTTCCTGAAAAGGAGTGGACCGAATGCCGAAATTCAGCGTAAAAAAACCTCTCACCGTATTTGTGGCGGTACTGGCTATACTGGTGTTGGGCGTGGTAGCCTATCTAAAGATGACACCGGATCTGCTGCCCAACATGGACTTCCCCTATGTGGTCATTGTGACCACCGACATGGGGGCCAGCCCGGAGACAGTGGAGGCGGACGTAACAAAGCCTCTGGAGCAATCCATGGCTACGCTGAATGAGATTAAACACATCACCTCCTCCAGCCAGAACAGTATGTCCATGGTGGTGCTGGAGTTTGAGCAGGGGGTGAACATGGATTCCACCGGCGTGGACATCCAGCAGAAGATCGCCGCTCTCCAGGGCAGCTGGGATGATTCCGTGGGTACGCCCTATGTGCTGAAAATCAACCCTGCCATGCTGCCGGTGGAGATTGCCGCCGTGTCCCGGGAGGGCATGGACGTTGCGGAGCTGTCGGAATTCGTGGAGAAGACCTTGGCCGGCAAGCTGGAGGGTATCACAGGGGTGGCCAGTGTGTCTGTCGGCGGCGTATTGCAGCGGCAGATGAATGTGATCCTCAGCCAGGAGAAGCTGGATGCCCTGTCTGCGAAGCTGGCCGCTGCGGTGAATGGACAGCTGGACGCCGCCCAGGCCCAGCTGGAGCAGACTCGCAGCCAGCTGCTGGAGGCCAAGTCCGCCATCCGCACGGCGGAGGAAAACGCTGTGACCCAGGCGGCTACCCGGGCACTGGAGTCCCTGCGGGACAGCCTTCGTCAGATGGATGCCCGAAAAACACAGCTGCAGGAAAAGCTGAACGAACTGCAGGCTGTCCTGCAGCGCAAGGCGGAATTGGACGCAAAAAAGGCGGTCTATGACGCCCGCATCGCCGCCGTCGAGAATGACCCGCTTTTGACTCAGGAGCAGAAAGAAGAACAGATCGCCGCCATCAAGGCCGAGAGTGGCTATATCCGCCTGGAGTCAGATCTGGCGGAGCTGGATCTGCGCCTGGCCGCTCTGGGCGCCGATTGGGACCGGCTGCAGGAGGAGATCGAAAAGACCGCCCAGCAGCTGCGGGACCTGCAGGAGGAGATCCGGCGCTTTAAGGAGGATAACGGCGCCGTGGCGGATCTGGTGGAGAAAATCACCTCCGGGGTCATGACCGTGGCCGACGGCGCCCAGCAGATCGTCTCCGGAAATATACAGATCGACACCGCCCTGACCCAGGTGGAATCAGGCCTTGCAACATTGGAGCAGAGCCGCTCCTCCGCCCTGGAGCAGACGAACCTGGATGGCGTCCTGCAGCTGAGCACCATCAGCGCGCTGCTGACGGCGCAGAATTTCTCTATGCCGGCGGGCTATGTGGAGCAGGACGGCGTGCAGTACATGGTCTCTGTGGGAGATAGTATTTCTACCCGGGAGGAGCTGCAGCAGCTGGTGCTGTTCGACCTGGGCATGGAGGGCGTGGAGCCTATTCGGCTGGAGGACGTGGCGGAGGTTTTCGTCACGGATAACTCCGGAGAGATCTACGCCAAGCTCAATGGGGAAAACGGCGTCATCGTGATGTTCAATAAGCAATCCACCTACGCCACGGCGGAGGTGTCGGAGAATATTGCCGCCCGGTTCCAGGAGCTGAAGCAGGAGTATAACGGCCTGGAGTTCACGCCCCTTATGGACCAGGGGGACTATATCCGCATCATCATTGACTCTATCTTATCCAGCCTGGCCTGGGGCGCGCTGTTTGCCATACTGATCCTGTACCTGTTCTTAAAGGACCTGCGCCCCACGGTCATCACCCTGGTGTCTATCCCCATCAGCGTTATTTTCGCGGTGGTGCTTATGTATTTCTGCGGCGTGACCATTAACATGATTTCCCTGTCGGGCTTGGCCGTGGCGGTGGGCATGCTGGTGGATAACTCCGTGGTGGTCATTGAGAATATTTATCGCCTGCGCGCCAAGGGGGCCAACGTCCGCCAGGCGGCGGTGGCCGGCGCAGGTCAGGTGCTGGGGGCCATCACCTCCTCCACCCTGACCACCGTGTGCGTGTTCCTGCCCATCGTGTTCGTGGAGGGCATCACCAAGCAGCTGTTCACGGACCTGGCCCTGACCATGACCTATTCCCTGCTGGCCAGCCTCATCGTGGCCCTGACCCTGGTGCCCGCCATGGCCGCCGGTATGCTCCGCAAGGAGAAGCCCCAGAAGCCGGGACTGCTGGATAAGGTCTACCCCGCCTATCGCAAGGCGGTGTCCTGGTCCATCCACCACAAGCTGGTGGTGCTGGGGGTGTCCCTGCTGCTGCTGGTGGGCTCCGCCGGAGCCGCCCTGGCCCGGGGCTTCGCCTTTATGCCCAATATCGACATGAACACCGTGAACCTGACCATCTCCATGCCCGAGGGCTGCACCCGGGAGCAGGCGGTGGCCCTGGCGGACAAGGCCCTGCAGCGCATCGCCGCCGTGGACAACGTGGAAACCGTGGGCGCGATGATGTCCTCCGCCTCCGGCACCGGGAGCATGGACATGACCAGTATGATGACCGCCGGCGGCGGGGAATACGACGTCACCGCCTACATCACCCTGCCGGAGGGGGCCTCCGGCGCAGAGGCCGGCAAGCAGATGGAGGCCGCCTGCGCCGGTATGGACTGCACCGTCACCGCCTCCGGGGCCATGGACACCTATATGTCCTACCTCACCGGCAGCGGCATCACCCTGAACGTCTACGGCGACGACATGGAGCAGATGCAGTCCGCCGCCCGTGACCTGGCGGCAAAGCTGGCCACCGTCCCCGGCACGGAGAACGTGTCCGACGGCCTGGAGCAGGCGGCCGCCGCCCTGCACCTGTCCGTGGACCGCAACGCCGCCATGGAGAAGGGCCTCACCGTGGCCCAGGTGTACATGGCCGTGGCCTCCGCCCTGACGGACACCGACAGCTCCCTGTCCCTGACCCTGGACGGGCTGGACGTCAGCGTGTCCATCCAGTCCCCGGAGGAGAGCCGCATGACCCGGGAGAAGCTCCTGGATCTTCAGATCGACCCCTCCTCCGCCTCCGCCATGAGCAGCATGATGAGCAGCGCCTCCTCCGGCAGCTCCATGGGAAGTATGAGCGGCATGTCTAGTATGAGCGGCATGTCCAGTATGAGTGGCATGAGCAGCGCAAGCGCCTCCGGCAGCACCCAGAGCGGCAAGTCCGTCCGTCTGGGGGACATCGCCCAGCTGGAGGAGACCGTCAGCCTGAACACCATCAACCGGGACCAGCAGCGGCGGTATATCACCGTGTCCGCCGACGTGGCCGACGGCTATAACGTCACCAAGGTCACCTCCGCCGCCGAAAAGATCATCGGCCAGGCGGAGCTGCCCCAGGGCGTCACCGCTGCCTTCCAGGGGGAGAACGAGGCCATCATGGACGCCATCCGGCAGCTGCTGCTGATGCTGCTGCTGGGCATCGTGCTGGTGTATCTGGTGATGGTGGCCCAGTTCCAGTCCCTGCGCTCGCCGCTGATCGTCATGTTCACCATCCCCCTGGCCTTCACCGGCGGCTTCCTGGCCCTGCTGCTGGCGGGGGTGGAGGTCAGCGTCATCTCCCTGATCGGCTTCGTGATGCTGGTGGGCGTCATCGTCAACAACGGCATCGTCCTGGTGGACTACATCAACCAGCTGCGGCTGGAGGGTATGGGCCGCCGGGAGGCCATCATCGAGGCCGGCGTCACCCGTCTGCGGCCCATTCTCATGACGTCCCTGACCACCATTCTGGGCCTGATCGTCATGGCCTTCGGCAACAACGTGGGCACGGCCCTGATGCAGCCGGTGGCCCTGGTGTGCATCGGCGGCCTGCTGTATGCCACGCTGATGACCCTGCTGGTGGTGCCGTGTATGTACGACATTCTCAGCCGCCGGGACCTGCGGAAGGTGGACGAGGAGGAGCTGCAGCTCCTGGATATGTGAAAAATAAGCGCAAAAAAGCAGCCTTGCGGCTGCTTTTTTGCGCTTATTTTTTCGCTTACAGAATGATCACCGGCCCGGCAGCGGTCAGGCGGCCCTCCCGGACGGTGACGGACTCGCCGGTCAGGGCGTTTTCATAGTCACCGTCGGTCAGGGGGACGGCAGCCGTCCCCGGGCGGCCCGCCAGGGGGAACACGCCCACCGCCAGGTGTTGGCCGTCCCGATAGTCGGCCACGGCCAGGCCCTGCTCGTCATCGGCCTCCACATGGAAGGCGGCGTCCGTAGGCAGGCGCTTTTTGATGTCGTACAGCTTCCGCAGCAGGGGCGACAGGTCCTCCCCGGCGGTCCAGTCGATGGGCTCCCGCTCAAACAGGGAGGGCGTATGGACGGCAGAGACCTCCTGCCCGGCATAGAGCAGGGTGGTCCCCTTCTGGAAATAGCTCAGGGCCGTCCAGGCCAGCAGGCTGTCCCGGTTGGGGAAGCGGTCCGCCGCCCGGCGCTGGTCGTGATTTTCCAGGCAGCTGAGCTTATTGTACCAGGTGGGAAAGCTCAGCTCCTGATAGCTCAGGGCGGCAAAATACCGGCTCAGGGGCATGGTCCCGCCGGCGGCTCCCTCATACAGGGGCCAGATGTCGTAGGGGTACAGAATGTCGAACACGTCAAACAGCTCGTTGTCCGTGGCGGCGTACAGCCCCTGGCGGCGGAAGGCCAGAATGTGCTCCAGGTGGACGCTCTCCCCCAGCCAGATGGCCCCGGGGCGCACCCGCTCCACCGCCTGCCGGGCCTTGCGCCAGAATTCCACAGGCACGGTGCTGGCCACGTCGCAGCGGAAGCCGTCCACAATCTTTGCCCACATAACGAGCGTATCCGTAAGGTATTGCCAAAGGGCGCGGTTATTGTAATCCAAATCTATAACGTCCGCCCAGTCGCCCATCTTGTTGCCGGGCTTGCCGGCGGCATTATGGTAAAAGAACTCCGGATGCTCATTATAAAGCACGGAATCGGGCGAGGTATGGTTATATACAACGTCTATCATGCATTTCATGCCGCGCGCGTGTATTTCGCCCACAAGCGCCTTAAAATCGTCCAGCGTGCCGTATTCGGGGTTAACGCTTCTGTAATCACGGTTGGCATACGGGCAGCCGAGTGTACCTTTCTTGCCCACTATACCTATAGGATGAATCGGCATGAACCATATTATGTCCGTACCCAGCGCGCGTATGCGGTCAAGGTCGCCCGCCACGGCGGCAAAGGTGCCTTCCGGCGTATGGTTGCGCACATAAACGGAATATATCACCTGCTTTTGCAGGGCAGCGTTTGTTTCCTTAGCCATTTATAATTACCTCCGCAAAATCTATGCCGAGATTTTAGCACAAATCCACGGGTTTGCAAGGGGGGAAATATGGCGATTAGACATGTTTTATCCTATTGACGCAAAAGATCACGCGTTATACGGATAAATGCTTTGGCTGCGGGAGATAACTGCGAAGCATCTTCGTAAGCGGCTACAAGGTTTCGCGTGGCATTTATTCCATTTATATGATAGTATACAACGCCGCCGTTATCTTTGCGCGTAGCAAAGATCATATAAGGAACAAAGCTTACACCTATACCTGTAGCAACAAGAGCATTGGCGGAATCAACATAAGATGTTTCAAATACTATATGAGGTTCAAATCCGGCGGCACGGCAGGCATCCGTGCCAAGTTGGCGCAATCTTTGACCGGGATAAAGCATAATAAAGTCATCATCACGAAACATTGCCATATCTATTGTCCCAAAACATCCATCAGGGGCCTTGGGGATTACGCTGTTTATGCGATGATCCGGCGGCACGGCAAGAAATGTTTCTTCCGATACCATTTCCTCGTATTCAAATGTTTTGTCCGCAAGAGGAAGTGGCATTAGAGCTATATCTATCTTGCCGGCAGCAAGCAAGTGCTCCAGAGAAATTGAAGTTGCCTCATGGACGGTTATCTCTATGTTCGGATATAGTGATGAAAGGCGTTGTAAGACTGCGCAAAATAAAAGCGGCCAAACAGAGGCGTCATGCCTATGTGAAGTTTTCCCTGCTTTAGAACGTGAAGGTTTTCCATTTGTGATGTGATATGACTGCTGAGCTGAAGAATTTGCCGCGCATCCTGAAGGAATAATTCACCTGCACGTGTGAGCAAAACATGCTTACGCTTGCGCGCAAAAAGCGCTACGCCAAGATCTGCTTCCAGGCGTTTTATACATTGGCTAAGCGCAGGTTGGCTGATATATAGTGCCTCGGCGGCCTTAGAGAAACTTTGCATGTCTGCAATGGTAACCACGTATTGAATGTCGCGTAGCTGCATAATAATGCCCCCATTCGTTAATAAGAAGTTATGCTTACGATTATAAAATAATATTTTATTTTTATCAATGCTTTATGTATACTATACACAGTTTAATTCCGCAAAAGGAAATGCGATTTATGGAACAAGTATTCAAGTATGTAGATAGAATGTCGACTCGATATATAGATGAGTTGGCCCGGCTTTGCTCAATGCGCAGCGTTAAAGGCGATGAAAACGGCCTTGGCAACGCGCGGCGAATGATCAAGGAAAAGCTTGATGGTATGGGGTTTTCTCCTGAAGAATATGGTAAAGCAGATGAAGCAAGTATAGTATTTGGACGACGTACTATTGACAAAAAGAAGCTTGTTTTATTCTATAATCATTACGATATTGTTCCGGAAGGAAATGAAAATGCCTGGATAGCGCCGCCATTCACGCTTACAGAGCGTGGCGAAAGGCTTTATGCAAGGGGTGTATCGGATAACAAGGGTGCGCTTATGGCAAGGCTTCAAGCAATAGAAGCGATACTGGCTGTAAAAGGCTCCCTTCCTGCGGGCGTGGCGTTTTTGTTTGATGGAGATGAGGAGACCGGCAGTATTACCCTAAGCCGCATGGTCGAAGAAGAAGCGGAAACAGTTAGAAAAATTACTGACGCTGATCTGTGCCTATGGGAAAATGGGCGCACGTTGCCTGATGGCAGCCCTGAGGCGGCATTCGGCGTACGATCGACACTTACAGTAACCTTAAAAGTCAAATCGTCTAACGGGGAAGAGCATGGCCGAATGGGTGCAGAACTTCCGAATGCCGCGTGGCGGTTGGTTTGGGCATTGGCTACATTGAAGGACATAAATGAAAACATACTTATAGATGGCTTTTATGATGATGTAGCGCATCCGACGCAGGCAGATATAGACGTACTTCAAAACTACCCGTATGATGAGAACGGTATGCTGAAGCGCAAGGAAATATCGGAATTTCTTCTTGGATTGAGTGGATTGGAATTGAAAAAGAAGATATTCCTTCAACCGTCGCTCAATATAAACGGCATTGAGTCGGGCGAACCATGGAAAGGCTTCAGACATATAATTCCAAATGAAGCATCGGCGCGGTTTTCTGTAATACTGGTGCCATACCAAAAAGCAGACGATATACTGCTTAAAATACGCAAACATCTTGAAGCAAACGGATTTGCGGATATAGAAGTGAATGCTGATGCGGAAGGGTTTCCGATACGTACTCCGGTTGATACGCCATGGAGAGATGTGTTGAGCCGCGCAGCAGCTAATGTGTATGAAAAACCGTTGACGCCGTCAATAACTCAGCTCGGCAGCGGCCCTGCATATCTGCTTAGAACTGTGCGGCCGGAACTGCCGATTATATGTTCATGCGGTGTTGCGGCACTGGATTCAGGCCACCATTCAGCAAGGGAAAATGTTACTATACAGAACTATATCAACGGAATAAAATTCACTATAGCAACCCTGTTTGAGGCGGGCAAGTAAAAACGGAGAATTGGATTTTGCTTTACAGCAACAAAAATAAAGAAGCAAGGAGAAGAATCATGAAAACGCTAAGTAAAGTGCTTTCTTTAGCCGTTGCCATGCTTATGCTGGCAAGTCTGCTTGCAGGCTGCGGAGAGAAGCAGGATGAAACCACCGGTACCAAGGATTCCTTGATTTTCAGTATCAATGCTGACATAGTCAGTATGGACTGCCACATGGCAAGGGATACGGTCACATCTATAATCCACTACCAGGTATACGAAACATTGGTGCGCAACCAGCCGGGCGAGGGGCTTGTACCAGGACTTGCAGAAAGCTGGGAATTTTCGGATGATAACACGGAAATCACGTTCAAAATACGAGAGAATGTTAAATTTCATAACGGAGATATCATGACTGCCGAAGACGTAGCGTTTTCTTTGAACAGAGCTATTGCTTCATCGTTTACCACAAGTTATAGCGGAACTATGGACCATGCGGAAGTGGTGGACGACACTCATGTGAAACTTTGCATGAAGCAGGCATTTGGTCCCGTGTTGCAGTGCCTGTCTGTGCCGTGCCTTGGCATAGTAAGCAAACGCGCTGTTGAAGAATTGGGCGACGAGGGCTTTGCAAATTCTCCCGTAGGCACCGGTGCATACAAATTTGTTGAACGGAGCAGCGGAGAAAAGATAGTTCTTCAGGGGTTTGAGGACTATTGGCGCGGAGCACCTGAAATAAAGGATCTTACGTTCATGATAATGACCGACCGTAACACGGCGGCTATAGCACTTGAAAACAACGAAGTCGATGTACTTTATTCTCCCGATCTTGCGGACAGGGAGCATCTTGAATCACTTGAAAATGTAGCGTTCATTCCAGGCAATGGATCTGTATATATGTGGGTGATAGCATTTAATAATGAAAGCAGCATTTTCTCAGATCAGCGTGTAAGGGAAGCAATAAGCCATGCGATAAACCGCGAAGAAATAGTTGACGGTGCGCTTAACGGCTTCGGAATGCCGGTTGAAATGCCCATCGTTCCCAGCGTATTCGGTTTTGATCCGGAGTTTAAGAATCAGGAATACGATCTTGAAAAAGCAAAGCAGCTGCTGGCTGAAGCCGGATATCCCGATGGACTTACTGTGACAATAAAGCTAAATCAGAGTTCTACCTACACTCGCCCTGCCGAAATAGTGCAGGCTCAGCTGCGCCAAATAGGCGTTAACCTTGAGTTTGAGCTGATGGAACGCGCTGCATTCCTTTCGGATGTGACTACTGATGCTAATTACGATATAACGCTGTTTATGTTTACGGCGGGGTACCCTGATGCTGACTATGTGCTCTACGGCCGTATGCACAGCAGCAACATAGGCGGAACAAATTATATCAGGTATAATAACCCCGATGTAGATGCTCTGCTTGACAAGGCAAGGTCCTCCAGCGATGAAAAAGAGCGCAAGGAGCTTTATTACAAAATCAGCGAGTATGTAAGAGATGACGTGCCGTTTATACCGCTGATGACCGATAATGTTTGCATTGCAGCAAATAGCGCCCTTAAAGGCGTGCAGGCGAACATAGGTGAGTGCCACTATGTGTTCGATTACAGCTGGGCGGAATAACGCCGTAGAATAAAACATTACAGCCTGCGTGGGCGCACGATTGCCTGTGCGCCCCGCAGTTTATTAAGAATTTGCATGTTGCAGCTGTGACGCCGCTATTGGCAGCGGACTGCAAAAGCCTTTATGGTAAGGAGAAAATAATGCTGCGCTATATAATGAAACGCTTTCTTATGATGATACCGGTGATATTAGGCATCACATTTATCATCTTTGCGATAATGAACTTTACTCCGGGTGACCCGGCCAAGCTTATACTCGGCGAGGAAGCAACGGCTGAGGACGTTGCTAAGCTGCGTACCGAACTTGGACTTGATGATCCGTTTTTGGTACGCTTCGCACGATATGTTATAAATGCCGTACAGGGTGATTTCGGAACGTCATATCGTAATCGCCAACCGGTGTTTAATGAAATATTTGATAGGTTCCCGACAACGTTTAAGGTAGCGTTTTTTGGTATACTGATTGCAGTGTTTATAGGTGTGCCTATCGGCATTTTATCAGCTGTAAAACAATACAGCATTATAGATACCATCAGCACGATAGGTGCTATGCTGCTTACGGCGATGCCGGGATTTTTCGTTGGAATGCTTCTCATTTTGCTGTTCGCATTAAAACTGAATATATTGCCGGCTACTGGTATCTCAAGCTGGAAGCATTTTGTACTGCCCTCTTTGGCCGTAGCTTCTGTAACTATGGCAACGTTTATTCGAATGACAAGATCTACCATGCTTGAGGTTATCCGCCAGGACTATGTCCGAACAGCCAGAGCAAAGGGCGCAAGCGAGTCACGTATAGTTTTTCGGCATTGCCTTCGTAATGCGCTGCTGCCGATAATTACGGTTATAGGTATGAATTTTGCGCACCAACTTGGCGGTACGGTAATGATAGAAGCTGTTTTTGCGATTCCGGGGCTCGGCTCTCATATGGTCACGGCTGTACGCCAGAAGGACACGCCGGTAGTAATGGCATCAATTATATTTGTGGCTGTTGTGGCGGGACTTATGAATCTTCTTGTGGATATTCTTTATACCTATATTGATCCGCGGGTGAAAACACAATACACGAAGGGATAGGATGTAATAGAAATGAGTACAGCGGGAAAAGCGAAACGGCGTAAACGCAGTCAGCTTTCAATGATATGGTTTCGATTTAGGAAAAACAAATTGGCAATGCTTGGCCTTATAATATTCCTGATGATGATATTTATGGCAGCTTATGTAAGCATTTTTGGCGATTATGAAAAGGCGATAACGATGGACATGCCGAATAAGCTGCAAACGCCAAGTGCGGCGCACTTGTTTGGAACAGACCAATTTGGGCGGGATATACTGATGCGTATGATGTTTGGCGCGAGAATATCTCTTTCGGTAGGCTTGCTCACGATGGTGCTTTCACTTGTGGTAGGATCGCTTATAGGGGCAGCGGCAGGTTATTACGGAGGCAAAGTAGATAATCTACTTATGCGCATAATGGATGTGTTCTTGGCAATACCCAGCACACTGCTTGCCATATCGATTGTTGCAGCGCTTGGACAGGGTATGTTTAATCTGTTACTGGCAACGGCTGTATCGCAGATACCTGCATTTGCCCGCGTAGTTCGCTCGGCTATTCTTACGGTAAAGGGGCAAGATTATATTGAAGCTGCCCGCGCCTGCGGAACGCGCGGAGGCCGCATTATATTAAGACATATTCTGCCAAATGCAATGGGCCCTATAATCGTACAGGCGACACTTAATATAGCGCGTACGATACTGGGGATATCGTCGCTTAGCTTTGTTGGCCTTGGTATTTCACCGCCGACTCCTGAATGGGGATCTATGCTATCTGAGGGAAAAACAATGATGCGGTATTATCCCCATCTTATACTGATACCAGGCGCAGCGATTGCACTTGCGGTTATGTCACTTAACCTTATAGGTGATGGGCTTAGAGATGCATTGGATCCGCGGCTGAAAAACTAAGGAGAAATCATGATGTCTGAACCGATTTTGAAGATAGAGAACCTTCACGTTGTATATAAAACAGATGAGAGCACCGTATACGCAGTAAACGGCGTTGATCTTGAGTTGTTCTCTGGTGAAACACTTGGACTTGTGGGTGAAACAGGGGCAGGTAAAACTACGACGGCACTGAGTATAATGCGATTGCTACCGGATAAGATAGGCAAAGTTGTACAGGGCAGCATAACTCTTGAGGGAACAGATGTGCTGGCGGCAACGGAAGCAGATATGCGCCTGCTTCGTGGCAGTACAGTATCCATGATATTTCAGGATCCTATGACGAGCCTGAATCCAACAATTACGGTTGGGAACCAAATAGGAGAGGTGCTTTATTTGCATCGTCCGGGTATAAGCCATGCCGATATTGAGGCGGGAGTAGACAATATACTTGAAATGGTGGGTATCCCCGCAGGTAGGAAGAACGATTACCCACACCAGTTTTCGGGAGGAATGAAGCAGCGCATCGTGATAGCCATTGCGCTTGCGTGCGAACCCAAACTGCTGCTTGCTGATGAGCCTACTACTGCACTGGATGTTACGATACAGGCACAGGTTCTTGAAATGATGAATGAACTTAAAGATAAGATTGATACATCTATGATTTTGATAACCCACGACCTTGGCGTAGTGGCGCAAACTTGTGATAAGGTTGCCATTATGTATGCCGGCGAAATAGTTGAATACGGTACTGCGGAAGATGTCTTTAACGGAAAAAATAAACATCCGTATACAAAGGGACTGTTTGGTTCAATTCCTGATCTTACGAAGAAAGCATACAGATTGTCGCCAATAGAAGGACTTATGCCGGATCCTACAGATTTGCCGGCTGGTTGTAAGTTTCACGATCGCTGTCCGTATTGCATGGATATCTGTCGTACACAAGATGCGCCGGCTATGCGAGAAGGCAGTCATATGATACGCTGCCATCTTATGGCTGCGGGAGGGAAAGGAGAAGCTTGGGAATGAGCATACCGTTGATAGAGACCAGAAACCTGAAAAAATATTTTGACACTCCGCGCGGAATGCTTCATGCTGTTGATGGCGTAAATATATCTATACAGGCCGGTAGCACACTTGGCGTTGTAGGCGAGAGCGGATGCGGCAAATCTACATTGGGAAGGACTATACTTCAGCTTATTAAACCTACCAGCGGAGAGGTGCTGTACAACGGGCAGAACATTGCCGGATATAATGAAAGACAGATGGCAGCTATACGCCGCGATATGCAGATAATATTCCAGGATCCATTTTCATCGCTTAATCCCCGTATGACAGTAAGGGATATTATTGCGGAGCCGATAAGGGTATGCAAACTCTGCCATGGCAATGCGGAAATATATGAGCGAGTAAATAAATTGATGAACACGGTCGGGCTTGCCAGCCGCTTTGAAAACGCATACCCGCATGAGTTGGATGGCGGCAGAAGACAGCGTATAGGCATCGCCCGGGCACTTGCTGTTGAACCAAAGTTTATTGTTTGCGATGAACCTGTAAGCGCATTAGATGTTTCAATTCAGGCACAGATACTTAATCTTCTTATGGATCTGCAAAGCGATATGGGGCTTACATATATGTTTATCACGCATGATTTGTCGGTAGTAAAGCATATTTCAAACGAAATTGCTGTTATGTATCTGGGCCAATGCGTAGAACGCGTGGACTCGGACAGGTTGTTTGAAAACCCGCTGCATCCTTATACAAAAGCCCTTTTGGCAGCTATACCTATACCGAAGCTGATGCCGCGCAAACGCGGATCCGGGATAATAAAAGGGGAAGTATCAAATCCTATCGATCCTAAACCGGGATGCCGTTTTGCATCACGCTGCCCCAATGCAAGCGAACGCTGCCTTAGCGAGGAATTAAGGCTGGTAGAGGCTGAACCAGGGCATTTCGTAGCATGTGCGCTATATGAATAATAGGAGAGCATTATGAACAAAAAGGATTTGTTTGCCGCTGTTGATAAGCAAAAAAATGACCTGCTGCGCATGGGGGACTATATATGCGACAATCCTGAAATAGGGTTGAAAGAATATAAAGCGAGCGCGTTGCTTTCTGAATATCTCAGACAGAACGGATATGAAACGCAGCTTGGTGTTGGCGGGCTTGACACTGCATTCAGAGCTGAGTGGAAAAACGGAGGAGGGGGACCGTCAATCGGACTTTTGTGCGAATATGATGCTCTGGATGGAATAGGCCACGGATGCGGTCATCATCTTCAGGGGCCCGCTATCGTTGGCGCAGCCGTAGCATTAAAAAATAATTTGCCGCGCAGCATGCCTTGCCGTATAGTTGTTTATGGCACACCGGCGGAGGAAACAGAGGGCGGAAAAATAATCATGCTTGAAAATGGCTGCTTCAAGGATATAGATCTGGCAATGATGACGCATGCGAGCTCCGGCGGCACTGGCGTAGATCTTCGCACTAGGGCATTGAGCACGTTCTCTGTGGAATATAAAGGACAAAGCTCACATGCAGCTATACGGCCTGAATGCGGTCGCAGTGCTCTTGACGCGCTCATATTAGCATTTAATGCAATTGAATTCATGCGCGAACATGTAGCGGATGATGTGCGTATGCACTATGCGATAACGGATGGAGGAATGCCGCCGAATGCAGTTCCGGCGCATGCGGCGGCGCAAATTAT
>ERZ857882.3508-NODE-3508-length-14727-cov-40.709719_pt1 | contig 14727 bp, 15 predicted proteins | sample MGYA00519697_ERZ857882 | MGnify/ENA primary metagenome ERZ857882 (study PRJEB31778, sample SAMEA3449373) | human gut metagenome | biome: human gut; feature: human-associated habitat; material: faeces | place: United Kingdom | collected 2010/2012 ...
TTTATTTTATCACTTTAAATTTTTAATTGCTACGCGTCGATTTTTTGACGCTTACTGTAAACGTCAAAAATTTTCTTTTTACTATAGAATAAGAGCTGTCGCCAGTGGATTTTTTTACCCACTAACGAGACAGCCCCTGAGATCTCCTAAGACTTCTTCCATTAAACTAACAATTAATTATCAGTTGCTTTTATTTTTCCTATAATTTCCTCAAATTCACTCATCTCTTCCTTACTAAGTTGAGATTTGCTGGTAGTATCTTTATTTTCAGTTTCAGAAACTACTGCTTTATTAATTTCTTCACTAGGTTGAGATTTATTAGTTAAATCTGTATTATTATCAGAAACTGCTGGCTTTTCAGCTACTTTTTCACTTTCTTTTATTCCATCTATTATTGACTCAAATTCATTCATTTCTTCTTTAGTAAGTTGAGATTTACTAGCACCTGCAGTAGTATCTTCAAAGAATAAGAATGCCTTACCACTAAAGAATCTATTTCTTGATTCTACAGTAACACCCCAAGTTTGTTTAGCAACTATCTTTACATATTTAGCTTCAGTAGGGTTATCTAAATCAATTACTTTAGTTTTCCCATCATCAGCTAAATCTTTTGCTGTTCCTGATACTTTCCAAGTTTGCCCATCTATACTTGTTTGTATTTCAGCATCTCTTAATTTACCATTTGATCCATTAGGAACATATTCAATAGACGTAATATACTTAGGAGTAGTGAATTCTACTGTATAGAATTTACCATCATTTTCAGCCTTAAAAGCTGTATGCCAAAAAGTATTCATATTTCCATCTATCATATTCTTAGCTGCTCTAGTAGTCTTATCTTGTTCAGATGAAAAACTATTTAAATTAATATTATTTATAGTAATATATTTTCTTGTATCTGTATCAGTATTTGCTTTAAATGTAAACAGACTTTCATCACTCATAAGATATACCCCATGACTCTTATATCTGACTTTTACAACTACATCTCCATCGAATCTAGTACTATCTGTGTAATTATGCCAAGTTTTTCCATGATCAACACTATATTCTAAATTTTCTATGTTACCTATTAAACGATTTTCTAAATCATTAGCTACAACAGTTTTATTATTTGGTTTATCAGATTTAGTGATATCTATTTTATAGATATCATTAGCACCTAATATCTTAATTAATATATCATTTTCTTCTGTTATTTGGTGAGCTACAGAACTTAAATCTATTTCTGGGAAGTCTGTAGTATCTGTCCAAGTTTTCCCATTATCTATACTATATCTAGTAGCAAATTGAGTATTGCTATATTTATCAGCAACAACTAATTTATTAGCCTTATCACCTGAGAAAGAGAATGAAAATGTATCTACCTTCTTATTTGAACCATTTGAATTTAATAAGTATCTAGCCATAGTTTTAGCTATACCAGGTTGCTTAACATCACTATCTGTAGCAGCACTAGCATCTTTTAATGCATTAGTTCTTATTAGCTCAAATAAAGGTATTTCAGCTTCACCTATATTAGGCTGTATTTGTGCAAGTAAATCTACCATTGCTAATGGATAATATTTAAAGTTTTCAGTAACTTTTCTTGCTAACTCTATGTATCCTTTACTTGTTTTAGTATTATCAGACTTATATGCTTGTATTAAATTATACATTGAATCTAAATTATTAGGTTGAACTTCTATAGCTTTACTTAATATAAATTCTCTATTAATTTGTTTACTTTTATAAATATCTGCTAATATATTTAATTTAGTTGCCATTTGATAATTTTCATAGTTATCAAGTACATTTTGAGTTAATGTTATATAAGATGCAGACCTGTTTGAATTCCAAGATTGCATCCCCCAAGCTAGTGGCATTTGTCCCATTTCATCTCTAGAATGTGCCCATCCTGATACATCATTAACTATTGACCATTCACCTTTATCATTACAGATTAATGAAGCTGCATGTCCTGGTTGATTTAATACCCCAGATGGTCTACCAAATGTTTCTTGTAAAGCAGTATATGTTTTAGCAATAGCACCACAAACACCATCTACTTCCATTACTACGTACCATCTAACTTTGCTAGAATTATCAGTATTTATATTATACTTTGAAAGATTATATTTTTCATTCCATGTATTAAAATTTTCTTTTCCATAATATTGAGGTTGAGTAAAGCTAGCAACACCTTTGTACTCAACATAGTGATATCCATTCATGCTACCGTTTTTAACATTCTTAATGTAATCAGCAAACCATTTTATTTCATCATTATTTTGTCTTGTATTTAGGGTATATTTTAACATAGCTGGAGATTGTTTCTTAAAGAAATCTATTTCTGATTGTTTCCAACTCCAATCTTGATCAGTTACAGTAACAAAATCTTTGTATATTTCAAATCTTTCTACAACATTTTGAGCCTCATAATGATTTGCCCAGAAATAAACATTTTTTGCAAATGCCCATGAAGTTGTTACAGCTAATTTTAATAAGAAATCATCTTTTTTAATTTCATCTTTATATTTCTTATAAATTAAATCGAAGTTCTTTAAAACAGTGACATAGCTATCCCCGCTATCACCAACTCCAGTTTCAATGAAATAAGCTAACGCTTTTTCATTTTCAAATAAATATGATATACTTTCTGCATATTGAGGTTCATCTCTAAATGTACGAGTTAATACATCATAATCAACCCTTTTAATAAACTCTCTTTGATACAGCTTATGACCATAAGAAGTAGCAATACCCATAGCACTTCCACCTATAGCTATTATTTCTTTATCTAAGTCTGCCACAGATTTCATACTTTCTGGCATTTTAATATTTAGATAATCATATCCAACTAAAGCAGCATCACCATAAACAGCATGATCATTACCATTAGAGCCATTTGGATCTGCTTGTAGTCTTAGGTATTTAGTTCCCTGTGGTAATTTTTCTTGGATTTTAATACTGTTGGATGATGATGTTACAGGCTCAGTAGTTTGAATAGGTGTCCAAGTTTTATTATCCTCTGAAACAGATATGATAAATTTAACATTCCCTTTTCCACCTTGTGATGCATCAACACCTGCATAAGCTATAAATGTATCAAATCCTTTAGATATTTGACTTTCAACATCATAGATAATATCGGAACTAGCGTGTGCGAATAAACCTTTGTTAAATGTTACATACCCGCCAGTAACTTTTAGTCTAATCTTTACGTCGCTACTATTAGTATCATTCTTAACTGTACCATAAGCACTAGCTTTACTATACTGTAAATCTGATAGATAAACTCTATCAGTATAAGTTTGTTTTTCTTCTGTTATTGTAGTTTCAGCATGTGTAACTATCTCTTTACTAAATCCAGTTGATAATACAGAAAAGGTCATAACAGTAGCTAATAATAGTGATATTTTCTTTTTAAGCATACTTTTCCCCCTTTTTAATAGTTTACCAGATGCATTATATTTTTCAGTTAATCAATCAGCTATTACTTTATTCTATTTTTTAGATACTTCTGTTGTTACTAGAGTTTTAGATACTAAACCATATCATTTTACCATTTGATCTATGCCAATTTAATACTTGATTAAAATATCTATACTCAGCCATCATCCCACTAACTCCTTTTTGTATCTTAACTATAAATAATATAGCTTTTGATTGCTTAACACCTCTAGAATTCTCTGAATGATGCTACTTTAACTTTTGAGAAACAAAGTGTCATAGCTACAATACTGACAGAATCTTTCCTAATTTTTTTCATAAACCTCCTTCTCAAATTTAATACTAAAAAGTAACTACAATACTTATACAGAAAATTATATGTATTTTTTTCATCAAATTTTGCATCATAGTAATTTTTACAACTACATTTTACTGAAAACATTCTCAAATGTAAATATTTTTGTATAATTATAAAATAATTATATAGTATATTGTTTATAATTTTAGTAATATAATGCTACTATGTAGTATATGTTTCATTTAGCCTAATAGGGGGATATACAGAAACCACACTTAGTATTCTAGGAATAGGTGGAAGTTATAACTTATTTTTACCTATTAGTATAAATAGATAATAGAAAATTTAATATTAAAAAATAAAAGAGTACAAAAGCAAACAATTAACTACTATTTTTCTATTATAACATAGTCTATAAATAGCTTAAATTCATTAATTTTTATTTATTCATTAAACCATCATTTAGCGAAATCATTCAAATTTAACAGTAAACACTTTAATTAATATGTTTATTATATGGGAAACAAAAGAAGATTTACTAAAGAATATAAAGAAGAAATAATAAAGTTAGTTACAGAACAAGGTAAAAGAACAACTCATGTCGCAAGAGATATAGGCGTTAGTGAATCAACAGTTAGAGGTTGGGTTAAAAAATATCAAGAACATGGTGCAAATGCATTTCCTGGTAGTGGTAATTTAAGACCTGAAGATGAAGAATTAAGAAGGCTAAAAAAGATGTTAGCCGATATTCAAGAGGAAAATGAAATTGTTATAGCTATTATAGCATACCTTATAAAAATAAAAAATAATTAGCAAAAAAAATTGTATTTCATAGATACTTCATAAAAGTCTTGTAATATATTTTTTGAAACAGTTCTATAAAAATGTGAACTGATAGTATTTTGATATATTAATTGAAATTAAATCTATTTAAGGAGGAAAATTTATAAAAGAAAGTATTAAAAGTGGCATGTATATTACTTATGTTATGTTTGAGTCTAAGTGCTGTCGGGTGTCAAAAAAGTAATGATAATAATAAAACAAAAAAATAGTCAAGCTATAAGTTCTGAAGAAGTAGGTATGGCAACTAATACAAATAACAAAAAGGATACATTTAAACCTTCAGAGTATACATTGAAGGCAAAGGAAGAATATATTTATGAATATTTGGGGCTTAAATTCAAACTTTCAGATAAAATTAGAAAAGATATTTCAAACAAAAAATAGCAATGTTAGATGATCAAAGTCCAATAGACAAAGAGTTAAATTATGCTATTTTAACTTTTAATAAAATGACAGAAGAACAAAAAAATGCAGTTATAAATAAAATGGGTGATGGATACGAAAAATGGCAGAAAGGGCTTGAGAGAGTTGGAACTATTGGTATGTTTGAAAAAGATATATCAGAAGAAAATATATCTAAAATTACAAAATACGATAATCATAAAAAAATTGGAGTATCTACAGATGGTAAATATAATTACTATATAAGTTCAAAAAAAGTATAAAAGATAACTTTTTAGAAGAATTTAATAAAACGAAAATTGAAATTATAGATAAAAAAGATCGCCCACAAAATGGTTTTGTATTATCAGAGAAAACTGATTTAGAAAATACAGAAGCATTCAATAAAGAATCAAGTAAAGATTTACGTAATTTGATAACAAAAGATATAAGTGGTAAAGAATTTTCAAGTAAAGATTTTGTAAACTAAGATATGGATTGTATTAATTGTGGCAGATGTGAACAAGTTTGCCAAATTAATATAGATCCAGTTAAAAACTGTAATTATTTAGAGTGTATTAGATATGCTAGATGTAAAAATACTTGTTCTGTAGAAACAATTAGTTATGGAGTTAAAACTAGAAAGGAGTTCAGTAAAAAGTGCTTAAAAATGCAATAGCATATATTTCAAGAAAAAAAAATAGAACTTTCATAGTCTTTATTATTTTAACATTAGTTCTTTCGTGCTTATACTCATGTTTAAGTATAATGAAATCAAGTAATAGTTTAGAGAAGTTTTTATATAAGTCTTCGAATTCTTCTTTATCAATAACAAAAAAAGATAATGGATATTTTGAAATAAATCAATTTAAAGATATAAAAAATATAAAAGAAATTGAAGATGTTGTTCCGCAATATGACGGATTGGCAAAACCTATAAACACCAAAGTAGTTGAAGGGGAACAAAAAATTAAAAGAGAGAATTTACCTAATGAGTTCAAAACCATTGTTTCCGTAGAAGCTACAAATAATACAAAGAGAAATGTTTTATTTACTAGTAGAGTTTTTACAATTAAAAGTGGTAGAAATATTGAAGAAAATGATAGAGGGAAGATTCTTATACATGAAGATTTTGCAAAGAAAAATAATTTAAAATTAAATGATAAGATTGGTCTTGAATTAATTGAGATGAATAACAAGGAGCCAAATAAAGAATACGAATTTGAAATTATTGGGATTTTTTCAGGAAAAAAACAGGAACAATATACAGGTTTATCTTCTGATTTTAGTGAAAACATGGTGTTTGTTGATTATGAGTCAAGTCAAAAAGCATTGAATAGGGGAGAAAATAATAAAGTTGCAAATAAGCTTGCACTATTTTCGGATAGTGAAGAATATACAAAGGCATCTTTGAAGAAAATAAAAGAGTTTAAAGTTGATTGGTCAAAATATGCTATTGAAAAAGACACTAATGCATTTGAAGAGTCTTTAGAATCATTAAGCGGGATAAAGCATATTATTAAAATCATGACATATTCTATTATGATAGGTGGAGTAATTGTTCTTTCGCTGATATTGATCTTATGGCTAAGGGAAAGAATTTATGAAATTGGAATACTATTATCAATAGGAGTAAGTAAGATTAAGATTGTAACTCAATTTATTCTTGAATTGATATTTATATCTCTACCAGCTATAGTAGGATCTTTATTCTTTGGAAATTTGTTGTTAATCAAAATCGTTGGTGGATTTATAAATTCTGATAGCTCAACAATGCTTATTAATAACTTGCTTAAAAATGGAAATGGCATAATAAGTTTCGTAACTTTTTCACAAAGCTATGGTATTTTAATCAGCATTATTGTCGTGTCAGTTATTATTGCTTGTACAATGATTTTAATAAAGAAACCAAAAGAAATATTATTAAAAATAAGTTAGGAGAACATAATGGACGTATTAGAAATAAAAAATGTAACATACAGCTATTCAAATTCTAAAGAAAAGATTTTATCATCAGTAAATCAAAAATTTGAACTTGGACAATTTTACGCAATAATTGGCAAATCAGGTACAGGAAAGTCAACTCTACTTTCTTTATTAGCTGGGCTAGATAAACCCCAAATTGGCCAAATTTTATTTGAAAACGAAGATATAGAGAAAAAAGGGTATAGTAACCATAGAAAAAATAACATATCATTAGTATTTCAAAATTATAACTTAATTGATTATTTATCCCCACTTGAAAATATTAGATTAGTAAATAACAAAGCGCCCGAAACAATTTTACTTGAACTAGGGCTTGATAAAAGTCAGATAAAAAGAAATGTGATGAAATTGTCAGGGGGACAACAACAAAGAGTTGCTATAGCAAGAGCTTTAGTATCAGAAGCACCGATAATTTTAGCTGACGAACCTACTGGAAATCTTGATAGTGTTACAGCAGGAGAAATAATAGAAATATTAAAAGAATTGGCTAAAGAAAGAAATAAGTGTGTGATAGTTGTAACGCATAGTAAAGAAGTTGCAAATGCTGCAGATATTATTTTAGAGCTTAATGGTAAAAAACTAAAAAAGGTGAGTAAGACTATCTAGGAGGTGTGGTAATGATAAAAAATGCTTTTGCATATGTAACGAGAAAAAGTCTAAAATCAGTAATAATATTATTAGTTATTTTAGCTATGTCAGCGCTTAGCTTGATTAGTTTATCTATTAAGGATGCTACAAATAGAGCTTCGGAAGAAACTTTTGGAAATATAACAAATAGCTTTTCTATGGAAATAAATAGACAAGTAAATCCTGGAACTCCTAGAGGAGGGGGGAATGTAAAAGGACAAGACATAAAAAAAATATCTGAAACTAAAGATATAGATTATTTTGTTAAAAGAATAAATAGTGTTGCTGATTTAGTTGGACATGATATTATAGAAACTCAAGAAACAATTGCTAATCAATCTCCTGAGAGAGCAAAAAACTTTGAAAGAACAGTTATGTTAACAGGAGTTAATGATTCTTCTAAAGAAACAAAATTTGTGTCAGGAGCTTATAAATTAGTTGAAGGAGCTCACTTAGATAATCAAGATAAAAATAAAATTTTACTGCACAAGGATTTGGCTAAAAAGAATAATTTAAAAGTTGGGGATAATATAAAAATTAAATCTAATTTGTTCGATGCTGATAATGAGAAAGGTGCAGATGAAACGGTAGAAGTAGAAATAAAAGGTCTTTTTGATGGGCATAATAATGGTGGTGTAAGTGCAGCGCAAGAGCTTTATGAAAATACCTTAATTACTGATATCGATACCGCAGCAAAAGTTTATGGAAATACTGAAGATACTGCCGTGTATCAGGATGCAACATTTTTTGTAAAAGGAAATAAGAATTTAGAACAGGTTATAAAAGACCTTGGAAAGCTTGATATTAATTGGAGAGAATATAATTTAATTAAAAGTTCATCAAATTATCCTGCGTTACAACAGTCGATATCAGGGATATACTCAATAGCAAACAAGTTATTTGCTGGCTCATTAATATTTGCTGGTGTTGTAGTTTCATTATTATTATTTTTATGGATGAATGCTAGAAAAAAAGAGATTGCGGTTCTGTTGTCATTAGGAATTTCAAAATTAAGAATTTTGGGACAATTTGTAATTGAGCTATTGATTGTATCTATACCAGCATTCATAGGAGCCTATTTTTTAACTGATTATACAGGTAAAATACTTGGAAATAACATACTGCATAAAGTTACTAGTGATATAGCGAAACAAATAGTAAAACAATCATCATCTAGCCAACTTGGAGGAGGAGCAGAAGTTGATGGTTTTAATAAAACTCTAACAAGTTTAGATATTAATATATTGCCGAAATCGATGATATATGTAGTTTTATTTATGACTTTGGTGCTTATAATATCTTTAATAATATCATCATCTAGCATTCTAAAGAAAAATCCAAAAGAATTATTGGTTGATACTAAGTAAAAATTATCGGTGCAAGTTAGCACCGATAGTTTTTATTTAGTAGATAAAAAAGCTAAGAAAGAATATGCTATTTATAAAAAAGCTATAATTTAAAAGAGCATTTGATATATAATATATTTATTAAGTTGAAAAGGAGGACTTTATGAGAATACTAGTTGTTGAAGATGACAAAATGATAAGAGAAGGTATAAGTGAGTATTTATCAGAATCTGGATATATTATTATAGAGGCAAAAGATGGTAAAGAAGCTCTGTCTAAATTTAATAATGATATTAATTTGGTTATCTTAGATATTCAGATACCTTTTATCAATGGATTAGAAGTTTTAAAAGAAATAAGAAAGAAAAGCAAGTTGCCAATTTTGATATTAACAGCATTTAGTGATGAAGAATATAAAATTGATGCATTTACTAATTTAGCAGATGGTTATATAGAAAAGCCTTTTTCATTACCTGTGTTAAAAGCTAGAATTGATTCTTTAATTAAAAAAAATTTTGGACGAATAGAGAAGTTTTACTATAAGAATATAGAGGTTAATTTTACTAGCTATACAGCAAAAAAAAATAACCAAAATATAGATATAAATGCAAAAGAATTGGAGATACTGAAATATCTATTGGACAACGAAGGATATGCATTAACAAGAATGCAAATAATTGATAATGTGTGGAAGGAAACAGAAGAAATTCCTTATGATCGTGTAATAGATGTATATATTAAAGAATTGAGAAAAAAATTAGAATTAGACTGTATTATTACTATTAGAAATGTAGGTTATAAATTGGATAGAAAATGAAAAAATTAAATATATTTCCAAAAATGTTCATACAAATATTTTCTGTTCTTGGAATAATAATTATATTAATTCATTTATTAGTTTTTTTAATTTTTCCTAAAACATATCTGGATACTAGAAAAGAAGAAATTTATAATAAGGCAAATGAAATTTCTAGCAATATGAATGGAAAAGAATTAAAATATATAGAACAAATTTTAGATTTTTATTCTAAAAGTAGTGAGATAAAGGCATTTATAATGGGTGAAAACAAGAACAATGAAATACAAATCAAAAATAATATAAATATTAATTTAGAAAGTGATAATAATTCTTTGATAATTGAGGAAAGAAAAATAGTACTCAACACTGGTAAAAAAATATATTTACAATTTATTTCTACAGCGGATATGCAGAAAGATGCAAAAGATTTAAGTTTTAAATTTTTACCATATTCATTATCAATATCACTTTTATTTTCTATTGTCGTTTCTTTTGTATATGCAAAAGCAATAAAAAATAATATACAAGAAATAAAAAATGTTACGGATAAAATGATGAAGCTTGATAAAAATGCTCACTTAAAAGTTGATTATAAAAATGAAGTAGGGCATTTAAAAGAACAAATTAATGATTTGTATTTTACTTTATTAAAATCAATTGATGACTTGGAATTTAAAAATAAAGAGATTTTAAAATTAGAAAAGTTGAAATATGATTTTTTTAAAGGAGCATCTCATGAACTTAAAACTCCTCTTGCTAGTCTCAAAATAATATTGGAGAATATGAAATATAATATTGGAAAGTATAAAGATAGAGACAGTTATATTAACGATTGCATTGATATAGTTGATAGTTTAACAAAAAATATTTCCCAAATTTTATTAGTATCTTCTCTAGAAAACCTGAAGAATGATGAAGAATTTTTAAATATCAATGATATATTAGAAGATGTGTTAAAAAAGTATGAAGTATTAGCAAATCAAAAAAATATAAGAATCAACAATTATATATCAAATGAAAAGATTTATATAGGTAAAACTGCTCTTAATATTATTTTTTCCAATTTGATTAGTAATGCGGTAAAATATGCTGATGTGTGTGGTGTTATTAATATTGGAGTAGATAAAAAATGGTTCTATATTGAAAATTCATATGGATATAATAAATCTTTAGATATGGATAAACTATTTGAAGTTAAATTTGACTTGAATAAGGAAAATAGTAATGGTTTAGGGTTATACATTGTTAGTAATCTTTTGAATAACTATAAAATAAAATATAAAGCCCTACAAAATGAAGTATCTTTTGTATTTAAAATAGAAATATCTATTTAAATAATACTTTTTAGAAGATTCAAAAGTAAGCGTCAAAAAATCGACGCGTAGCAATTAAAAATTTAAAGTTATAAAATAAGCTCCAAGTAGGGGCGGTAATGCTTTCTACTTGGAGTTAAAATTTAATATAATTATTTAGTTTTTGATGTTCTTAATTCTGGTGGAAGCTTCTTTGACCACGGTATAATATCTAATAAAATTTCTTTATTAAATGATACGAATTGGAAAGATAAGTTGACATCCTATGACGGAAAAGCAATAACTTACGATGAAATAGGAAATCCATTAACTTATGATGGTTACACCTACTCATGGGAAGGTGGAAGACAACTTAAAGGAATAAAAGGAAATAATAATACTATAAGTTATAAGTATAATGATGAAGGATAAGAACAGAGAAAACAGTAAATGGAGTAAAAACTACTTATATATTAAATGGCGCTTTAGTACTATTAGAAACAACAGGTGATGAAAAAATACACTATACTTATGATTAATCAAATAACTTAATAAGTATGAATATAATAATTGGTAGTGATTCTAGTGTAAATGGAGAATATTACCACATAAGAAATCTTCAAGGTGATATAATAGGATTAATAGATAAAAATGGTACTGAAGTAGTAAGTTATACCTATGATACATGGGGAAAACTTATATCTATAGAAGGAAGTTTAAAAGATACTGTAGGAGTAAAGAACCCTTATAGGGGAAACTCCTATTCATGTTCATTCATAGGAGTAACTTCGAAGAGCTAAATCAAAGATTTAGATTCTCAGTTATAGAGGATATAGATACGATACTGAAACAGGACTATATTACTTAAATTCTAGATATTATAATCCAGAGTGGGGAAGATTCATCAATGTAGATGCCTTAGGAGGAGAAGTTGGTTCACTAGTATCTCACAATTTATTTGCATATTGTATGAATAATCCTGTTAATATGGAAGACCCAACAGGAAATATAGCTTGGTGGATTATAGGAGGAATAGCAGGAGCAGTTGTAGGAGGGATAGCAGGAGCTGTTTACTCTTACAAAAAAACTGGTTCAGTAGACTGGAGATATGTGGCAGGAGGTGCAGTAGCAGGAGGATTAGTAGGTGCTGGATTAGGATATTTAGCACAAGGAGCATATACAGCTATAGTTGGAGCAGCTGCCACAACAGGGGCAGCTACTGCTCAAAGTGCAACAGAACAAACTAACAAAATAAAGAAAGGTTGGGATATGGTAAAGGGAGGAGCTAGAATAGGTGGACGTAAATATACAGAACATGCTTTGGAACGTATGGCTCCTGATATACCACAAGTAAGAGCGGAATTGAGTAAGAGAGCACTTGATAAAGGGATAAAATTTGGAACAGAGCAATTCAAAAAATATGTTGACCCAAGAGGGATACCGCCAATGGTTGTAGAGCACACCATAAACTACGGTGGTCGTATGGCTGGCAATAGACCAGGAACATGGATTGCTGTTGGAGAAGATGTCAGGGTGGTAGTAAATTTATTTGGTGATGTAATGTCTGTTATTCCAAAGTAAAGGAGGAATGTTGGTGCACACAATGTTTGATGAATATGAATTGCTAGAATTATTTGAATGCGAACCTAGAGTGATTGATAGGGATTCTGAAATATATGTATATAGCTCGATAAATAATTACGGCTTTAAATTTGAGTTATACATATCAATTTATGATATGAATATTATTCTTACATTAACCTACAAAGATTTTAGCAGCCCTATTATTGATTTAAATATAGATAATGTGAAAAGAATAGCTACTAATTCTAATAAGTTGAATATATATACAAATGAAAGTGACTGTCCAAATGCAATAGTTCATTTTAAGCCAAGTTTTAGAATAGAACTAACTGGCAAACTAATTGATAATTAGTAGTTAGGAGAGTGAAAAATTATTATTTTATTATGTATATATTAAATTTCAAATGTTAAGAGGAATATAGATACTTAATACTATAATATAAATTCTGTAGTGAGAATATCATATTACCAACAGAAATAAAGAAAAAATCAATATATATATAATAATTATAGTAATATTAAGGGCTAACGTAAAAACGTTAGCTCTTTTATTAATAAGATTAAGGAATTAGCACTATTGAATAAACTAAATGAATAATCTTATTAGGAATCAATATATAATTTGAGATTCAATTGTAATTAAAGTAACGTTGGCGACATTGCTTGCTTTGTAGTGTATCTTCGCAAAAAATGGGAGTGAAATTTCAAGGGGAACAGAAAAGATTATAGAGCACAATATTTTGAAATAACATCATTTATATCACGGGGGATATATCTATACTTAGGAAGGTGGAAGAAGTTTTAAAGGAATAACAGAAAATAAGAAAAAGATTTCTTATAAGTATAATGATAGTGGAATAAGAACAGAGAAAACAGTAAATGGAGTAATAACTAAATATATTTTAGATGGTAGTACAGTTTTATTAGAAACAACAAATGATGATTTCAAAACTGCAGCTTCTGTATTAGGAACAGTAGCAATATCAGCTAATCCTATTGCAATATTTGGAATTGGATTATTAACTATTTTTGCACTTTGGAAACCAGTAGAATTGGGTGATGGAACTTTAACAGAGGCAGATAGGAAAGCAAAATCTGATGCTGATAATGAGGTCGATGTAGAGGTTGTAATACCAAGAAGTAGGTATACTGAAACAGCACAGCATGTTGAAGATTAATTTTTATATGTTAACAGGAGAATGAAATATATGAAACAACTAAATGAATTGATTAATAATGAAAAATCAGCTTGGAAAATCATTGATAAATGGCTAAAAAAAGCTACAAATAAAGTGGAAATTTTACAAGCATCAAGTGAAGAGTCTGAAAGAGTATTATATGATTTACAAGTTACTACAAAATCAATTTTAGGTGCTATAGCATATTATTCTGGCGGAATATTAATACAAGATGGTTGGTTAAGAATTTTAGGGAGTGGTTCAAAGAAGTTAAAGAGAGATATTTCAATATGGAATAAACTAAATGATAAGAATGAAAAGCAAAAAATAGATGGAGCACTTTTAGTTGCTGATGATATTTTAGGTGGATTTTATGCAATAAATGGGGGAAAGCTTGGAAATATTATTGGTAATGTATTTTATCTAGCTCCAGATACTTTAGAATGGGAAGATTTAGAGATAACTTTTTCAGAGTTTGTTTACTGGACTTTTACAGGTGATATAAATAAATTTTATGAGGATTTTAAATGGACAGGCTGGCAAGATGAAGTTAAATATGTGTTAGGAGATGAAGGTATTTCTATTTATCCTTTTTTATGGGCAGAAGGAGATGCTATTGAGAAGCGTTCTAGGAGAATAGTACCAATTGAAGAAATATGGGGAATTACAAATGAAGCTAGAAAGAATTTAGGAATTGCTAGCAGATTGTTTACAAGGACAAACTTCTATTTAAAACAGAGCCTAATATTAAAACAATATGTAAGTTATAGTATTCAACAACATCATAAGTATTATAAATGAAAAGATAAATAAATTCATAAAGTGTACTTAAAATTTGGGAGTTAATCAATATAGTTGGTTAGCTCTTTTTCTTTGTATAAATTAAATTACTGCTTAAGTATAAAGGTAAGCGTCAAAAATTTGATATCTAGTTAATGAATAACCTCCTTGCTAAAATTGT
>ERZ857882.3517-NODE-3517-length-14693-cov-3.186501_pt1 | contig 14693 bp, 9 predicted proteins | sample MGYA00519697_ERZ857882 | MGnify/ENA primary metagenome ERZ857882 (study PRJEB31778, sample SAMEA3449373) | human gut metagenome | biome: human gut; feature: human-associated habitat; material: faeces | place: United Kingdom | collected 2010/2012 ...
TCCCAGCAGAAAGCCTGCTCCTACGAGAATTCCATGGTTCATTGCGTCCTCCTTAGAACTGCTTTTTTGTATGGTGAAAGTTCACCATATTTAACATTCGAATTTTACCACTGCGAACATCGTCTGGTTAAAAAAGTTTGCCAGTCTTAACAGAGATGAAGGTTGGCGGTTCTAGGCAGGTACGATTGGTTGTATGGGAAGGGCGACTTCAGCGTGAAGTGCTCCAGGTAGGCTGCGGGCGCTAAATCAGCGAGTAATGGAAAAGGCCTTGCGCGTCTTCTTCTCGATTTATCTGGCCTTTATCGGCAAGGTACTCCAAATACGAAAACGTCATGGCAATGCGTCGTACGCGCATGCCGAACTCCAGCTCATCGAACGCCCCATGGGAACGCTGTGCGGAGGCAGCAACTTCTTTCGCTGTTGCGGTTTCTAGCTGATTTATGATTTCCATTCGCTTTGCCAGCGGTTTTTTGAATTTGCCAATCATGTATTCGTAGAACGCATCGATATGATCTGCCCCGTAGAGCGGTTCATGATGGGACATGAATACCGTTTCGAAGTCCATCGCTTTGAGACGGGGGAATGTGTTCAGGAAATGGTCGAGCAGATGGTGCCTACTTTCCACCCGGTCGGTGATAAACCGCAGGGCAATACAGAACAGAAATAAGAAAACACAGTGTTGGTTGGTACAAGCCATTTCCAACGCTGTGTTTTTATATTTAAGCGCTAATTTATCCCCTCCCCACATGCACCAAATGCGCGATGCCCGGTATGCTCTCGCCCTGCTGCGAAGAGGTTGTGGACATCAGCGCGCCGGTCGCCATAAAGAGAATATTTTTCAGCTCTCCGCGATCCATGCGGTTCAAAATATGCCCGCATAATACACCGGCTGAGCATCCGCAGCCGGAGCCACCCGCGTGCACGTCCTGTGCCTCGCGGTCAAATAGAATCAGCCCGCAGTCCTCGTGGTTGCGCAGACCGATCCCGTTTTCGCGCAGCAGTTCGTATAATAATTTTGTGCCAACCGCCCCGAGGTCGCCTGTGTAAATGCGGTCGTAGTCCTCAGGCTTTGTCGCCGTATCATTAAAAAAATCCAGCAAAGTCTGCGCTGCAGCGGGGGCCATCGCCGCGCCCATGTTCGTCATGTCGGTCACACCAAGGTCGGTGATGCGCCCCACGGTCGCGTGCCGCACTTGAATGTCGCCGCTCATACCGAGCACCGCGCTGCCCGAAGCTGTCGCCGTCCACTGCGCAGTCGGCGCGCGCTGGCTGCCGTATTCCAGCGGCGTGCGGAATTGTCGCTCCGCCGTGCAGAAGTGGGAAGAGGTCACCGCGCAGGCGTAGTTCGCCGCGCCGCATTCCACCATGATGGAGGCCATGATGAGCGTTTGCGCCATCGTGGAGCACGCCCCGTATTGCCCAAGGAACGGAATGTCCATTCCGCGCAGACCAAACGTGCTCGAAATGCACTGGTTCAGCAGATCTCCCGCAAATACCATGTTAATGTCCTGCTTTTGAAGCCCCGCCTTGCGTATCGCAAGGTTCGCGGCTTCCGTTTGCAGCATGCTTTCCGCTTTTTCCCAGCTTTCCTGATTCAAATAAGAATCGAGAAACGTCTGGTCAAAGTCGCGCGCCAGCGGGCCCGCGGCTTCTTTTTTTCCGCACATCGCCGCGTGGCCCAAAATCGCCGGGCGGCGCTCAAATAGAAGCGTGTAACGTCCGAGTCTTTTCATAAGCCCTCCTTAAAACAGCCCGATGATATACAGCACGATCCCGTACAAAACCGAAGCCGAAATGCCGAACACCAGTACCGGCCCCGCCACCGTGAACAGCTTCGCGCCGAGGCCCGTCACAAAGCCCTCGCTTTTGAATTCCAGCGCAGGGGAGACCATTGAGTTCGCAAACCCCGTAATCGGAACCAGCGTGCCTGCCCCGGCGTATTTCGCTATGTTGTCGTATACGCCGCAGGCTGTCAGCGCGGCGGAAATGAAAATGAGCGAGATGGAAACGCACGTCCGCGCGTCTTTTAAATCGAGCCCCAGCAGCATGAACGTGTTCGCAAGTGCCTGCCCCAGTGTGCAGATGGCCCCGCCGGATAAAAACGCAAACAGGCAGTTTTTCAGTACAGGGGAGTGCGGCGAAGCCTTCTGCACCATCGCGTCATATTGCTGCGGTGTTTTCTTTTTCATACGACCACCCTTTCTGTTTAACCGGGTTTATTGTGCGTATCGAGGTAAAAGATATTCCACATTTTTAAGATTTTAGTTGATTATCTCAAACAGAGCGTGTATAATCAGTTGCAGGTGATATTATTATGTCTAAACTCAGCATCCTGAAGCAGAAAACTAAGCGCGATGTGGATATGACGCAGGGCAGCATCTTCCGCCACCTCATCACATTCGCGTTTCCGCTTCTCATCGGCAACATTTTCCAGCAGCTCTACAACACGGTCGATACGTGGGTTGTCGGAAACTATGTCAGCAACGAGGCTTTCTCGGCGGTCGGCACGGTCGGTCCTGTTATCAACATGCTCATCGGCATATTCTTAGGGCTTTCCAGCGGCGCCGGCGTCGTCATTTCACAGTATTACGGTGCAAAGCGGTATGATAAGGTGCGCGATACCGTCCACACCTCCATCGCCATGACGCTCATTTTGGCTGTGCTCTTTACAGTCATCGGCATCGCTATGATCCCCTTCGTGCTCAATTTCATGAAGACCCCGGCAGAGGTCATGCCGGAGTCCTCCGCATACCTCACCATCTACTTCGCGGGCGTCATCGGCCTTATGCTCTACAACGTGGGCGCGGGCATTCTGCGTGCCGTGGGTGATTCCAAGCGCCCGTTCTATTTCCTCGTCGTCTCCGCCGTGCTCAACATCATTCTCGATCTCGTCTTCGTGCTGTCGCTCGGCATGGGTGTTGAGGGCGTTGCGTATGCGACCATTATCTCGCAGGGCGTCTCCGCCATGCTTACGATGATTACGCTGTTCCGCACGGATTCCTGCATCAAGGTCGAGCTCAAATACTTGAAGCTCGATAAAGAAATGCTCGCGAAGATTGTGCGCGTCGGCATCCCGGCCGCCATCCAAATGGCGATCACCGCGTTCTCGAACGTATTTGTACAGTCTTATGTGAACTACTTCGGCGCAGACTGCATGTCCGGCTGGACAGCGTACAGTAAGATTGACCAGCTTCTCTTCCTGCCGATGCAGTCTCTCGCGCTCGCGTCTACCACATTCGTCGGACAGAACCTCGGCATCGATCAGGTCGCCCGCGCCAAGAAGGGCGCACGCACAGCGTTTATCATGTCCGTCGTCGCAACCGTCATTCTGACAATCCCGTTGCTCATCTTCGCGCCGCAGCTCGTCTCGTTCTTCAACGGTAAAGCAGAGGTCGTCGCATACGGTTCCATGCTGCTGCGTTATTGCTCGCCGTTCTACGTGTTCTGCTGCGTCAATCAGGTCTACTCCGGCGTGCTGCGCGGTGCAGGCAATTCCCGCGCACCGATGATTATCATGCTGAGCTCGTTCGTCGTCTTCCGCCAGATTTACCTCTTTATCATGGCGAACTTCATCTCCAACACCATCATTCCCATCGCCTTAGGCTACCCTGCCGGTTGGCTCGTGTGCAGCACCCTCACACTGCTCTATTATCGCCACGCCGACCTCTCCAAGAGCCGTCTCGTCGAAGACGCAGAGAAAAAAGCAGAAGCTTCAGGAAAAAGCCGCATAAAAGCTGTATGAAATACAGTTGTACAAAATACAACAAAATGGCCCCTCGAACACCGCATGCACGTGCCGGTGTCCGAGAGGCTTTTTTCATTTTCGCAAAATCGTACTACCTTTCCACCTTTTCTCCTCGACAAAACCAAAATTTTTTCAAAAATCCATCTTTAGATGGATTACATTTCGCGCAAAATATGATATATTGTGGTTATAAACCATAAAAGGGGAGTAGAGCACATGAATGAAGTCGTCATCAAGCCATCGCTGCGCGAGCAATTCTTACAGGGTTGGGCTCAGTGCCGCGTCATTTTCTTCAGCGCGCCGTGCGGCTTCGGCAAGTCTACAGCCGCCACCGCCTTGCTCAGCAATCACAAAACCTGCGTGTTTTCGGCAGAAGACCCGGAATTCCTGCACGAGCCCGTGCCGAAAAATGTAGATGCGATTGTGATCGATTCCCTGCCCGCGCTCAAAGACCCGGAAGATCAGCAAACGCTCTGCGCATGGATCCGCGAAAATCCGGAGCTGCACTTCGTCATTTTAAGCCGCGGCGTGCTGCCCGGCTGGCTCATGCCATTCCGCTTTACGGGGCTTTTGCAGCTCATCGAGGCCAGAGATCTGCTGTTTGACCGCGATACCGTGCGTGTTTTTCTGGAAAAGAATGGCTGCACACCAACGGAAGCAGAGATCAACGTCATCATCCACGATTCTCTCGGCTACCCGCTGGCCCTAACGGCGCTTTCGCGCCTGATGCAAAACGGTCAGCCCTATACGCCGGAGATCGTCGGCATTGTGCAGCAGGAAATCTATCACTATTTTGAGGATAACATCTTCAACCGCTTTTCAATGCCGCTGCGCCGTATGCTGCTCGACATCGCCCCGTTCGATACATTCGACGCCGAGCTTGCCCAGATGATTTCCGGCGACAGCCACATCAACGAGCTTATTTCCATCGTTCGGCACGATACCACCATGCTTTTAAATGCCGATGCACAGAAATACCGCTTCTGGAGCTTTTTCCAACAGTTTCTCATGTGGGAACTCCGCCAAGTCTATACGCCGCAGGAGCAGGCCGCAGTGTACAGCCGCGCCGGGCTTTACTATGAGCTGCACGAAGATTACGAGCATGCGCTCGAGTGCTATTCGCGCTGCAAAGACCACCGCCGCGTCTCGGAAATGCTCATCCGCAACGCAGAGCAGCACCCCGGTGTGGGACATTACTATGAGATGGAAAAGTATTACTATGCCATCCCGAAAGAGGAGATCCTCCGCTCGCCATCGCTCATGTGCGGTATGAGCATGCTCACGTCCCTCTGCATGGATTACGAAGCCTCCGAAATGTGGTATTCCGCCCTGCAGGAGTATGCCGCCCCGCTCAAAAAGACCGACACCGCCTACAAAGAGGTGCGCGGCAAGCTTGCATATCTCGATATCTCCCTCCCGCAGCGCAGCAGCAAAGGCATCGCAGAGAATATCGGCAACTATTTCAAAATTCTAACGGATAAAAGCTTGCAAACACCCACGTTTTCTGTCACCAGCATGCTGCCAAGTCTTATGAACGGCGGCAAAGATTTCTGCTCGTGGTCCAAGCACGATGAACTGCTCTACAAAACCATCCGCGAGCCGATGGAGGCCATTCTCGGCAAAGACGGCATCGGTTTTGCCGATTGCGCCCTTTGTGAAAGCAAATTTGAAAAAGGGGAGGATAACCTTCCGTGGCTCATGACGCTTGTAGCCCAGTTGCCCGAGATCGAGCGTCACGGTACGCCGGATATGACGTTCGCCATCATCGGTCTCATGGCGCGCGTCCAAACGAAGCAGGGCAACGCCATCATGGCGCTTTCTTCTTTAGACAGTCTGCGAACAGAGTTTGAGGAGGACAACAAGCGTTTCCTGCCGAATATTGATGCCATGCGCTGCCGTATATGGCTGCGCACCGGTGAAATGGAAAAGGCAGAGCAGTGGTACCGTACATCTGCTCCGCAGATCACGCCGCGCATCCGTACCATGTGGCGCTACCAGTATATAACGCGTGCCATGGTTGAGATCGCGCTCGGAGAAGAAAATGCGGCGCTGCTCACATTGGCCTCACTCATCCCGTTCTGCGAACGCTGCGGCCGCGTGATGGACCGCATATATATCCGCATCCTAACGGCCGTTTGCTATCAGCGGCAAAATAACGCCCGGTGGCAGGAGGAGTGGATGCAGGCGCTTGATGCCGCCCATGAGTACCGCTTCGTTATGCCCATTGCGCAGTTTGGCGCCGCCGTAATGCCTATGCTGACGTTTACCGGCTACAAAAAGGACGAGTCCTTCTTTTCACTCCTTTTACAGGAAACGCGCCGTCAGGCTGTTTTGTACCCGAATTTCTTGCGTCCCATGCCGCGGCTCTCAGAACCGCTTTCGCCCGCGGAAATGCAGGTGCTCCGGCTCCTGTGCGGCAACCGCAGCAACCAGGAGATCGCCGACATCCTCGGTGTCAAGGTCGCCACCGTCAAAACGCATGTCATCCACATCCTCCAAAAGCTCGGCGTCAAACGCCGCGGCGACGCCAAAGAAATCGCCCAAAAACTTCATATCATCGAGTTTTGACAAAAACTCCCGACCGCAGCAGTCGGGAGTTCTTTTTATTTAAATATTTAATTTCAGCTTACTTTTCCAAAAATCCCTTCAGCGCCGCATAGTCCACATTCTCCGGCTTCACTTCGTCAAAGAACTTCAGCAGCTTTTCGGCCAGCACGCGTACGCCGCCGACGGAATTACTTTCGATATTCAGCGGTAGAATGGGGTCGTGTACGCTCATGCGCAGCAGGAACCAGCCGTCGCCGTCGTTTTCCGGGAACGAAATGCGGATGCCTTCGCGGTTGTCCGGCGCAATGTTCCAGTTGTGCGCTTTCGCGTAGCTTTCAAGCGCCGCAATGGTGCTTTCACCATAGGGGCGGAAATCCTCCGCGGTAATGGGGAAGCGCAACTCTTTTTCTTCCTTGGCTTCCTTCAGATCGGCGATGAGACTATCGAGCGATTTGCCCTCGCGGCGCAGCTGTGCCGCCTTAATGATAATCTTCGTCACCAGATAGGCACCGTCGTCAAGGAAGTAGTTCTCGCGCAGCGCCGCATGGCCGCTCGTCTCAATCGCCAGCGGGCAGTTCACGCCCTCGTTATTCAGGCGTACCGCTTCGTTGATGACATTCTTGTAACCGCGCTTAAAGCGGTGATGCTTGCCGCCGAGCGTCTGCTCAATGTAGGTCTTGAGTCCGTCGGACGTAATGGAGTCCGTCACAATGGTGCCGCCCGGGTTGCCCTCCAGCGCAATGGCGGAAGCAATCGCCACAAGACGGTTGCGGTTGATCTCTTCGCCGCGGCTGTCCACAGCGCCGCCGCGATCTACGTCCGTGTCAAAAATTACGCCAAGGTCCGCACCGGCCTTCACGGTCGCCGCGCAAACGCTCGCCATGGCCTCCTCGTTCTCCGGGTTTGGAATGTGGTTCGGGAAGCGGCCGTCCGGCTCCAAAAACTGGCTGCCTGTAATGTCCGCACCAAGCGGCTTCAGCACGTCGTTTGCGTAAAAACCGCCCGCGCCGTTGCCGGCGTCTACAACGATTTTAAAGCCCGCAAGCGGGTGCGCATAATCTTCCGCGTTCACGCCCTTGCGGATCATCTCGCGCAGATTATCTGCATATTTTGACATATAGTCCACCGGCACCAGCGTGCCGTTGTCGGTCTCCTTCGGCGCAGCGCCGTTCTGTGCATATTCCAAAATCTCGGAAATATCCGGGCTGTCAAGGCCGCCCGCAGGCGTGAAGAACTTCAGTCCGTTGCGGAAGAACGGGTGGTGGCTCGCCGTAATCTGCACCGAGCAGTCGCACGGCAACTCCAAAACCGCCATGAACATCGACGGGGTAGAGGCAAGGCCGCAGTCGTAAACCGAAGCACCGTATGTCGTAAACGCGCGGAACAGCGCCGCCGCAATACGGTCTGCGGAAATGCGGGAGTCATGGCCGACGGCAATTTTCAGCCCCTCGGCGCACTTGTCCAGGTGCTTTTCGCACCAAACGAGAAAACCGGCCGCAATGCGCTCCACGACCTCATCGGTCAGGTTAATCGGCGCGCCGCCGCCTTCACTTGCAACACCGCGAATGTCAGTGCCGCTTTTCAAAGTTTTATAGGCAAACATGGAAAAGACCTCCTGTTTCATTTTGCATTTTATCCAAGCTTATTATAATACAACTCCCGTAAAATGAAAAGAGCTTTTTGATTTTTGACAAATACGTTTTAGTTTGGCTAAAAACCGCTTACAAACTGCAAGTTGTAAACTGAAAAATTGCAAATTTCATGTAAAATCAAAAATTTTTTCAAAAAAGTGTTGACAAAATGAAATTTTGGTGGTATAAACTTAGCATAATAATTCAAGGGCACAGATGAAGAGAAGTACCCGGCAGACCGCTTTGCACAGTGAGCGGGGGAGAGTGTGAACCCCGCGTAAGCACACCGGCGAATAACACTTCGGAGCCTCAAGCCGAAAAGATGCGTATATCTCAGTAGGTGCGACGTGTGGCGGCGCGTTAAGCCGTGCCTGTCTTGTTAGAGACAGTAAAGGTGATCTTCTTTATAAGATAATTTAGGTGGCACCGCGGATACAACAGCTATTCGTCCTAAGAAATTGGGACAAACGGCTGTTTTTTTATTTGCGTTTGGACTGAAATTATTTTATTTGGAGGGAACCGATATGTGTTCGATTATGGGTTACACAGCAAAAGACATTCGTTTGGAAGATTTACGAAAGGGCTTTGATAAAACCGTTTCCCGCGGGCCGGATATGTCCCGCACACTGGAAACGCCCGCAGGTTGGCTCTTTTTCCACCGCCTCGCCATCATGGGCCTCACAGAAGAAGGCATGCAGCCGTTTGAGCTGGACGGTTCCGCCGTCGTCTGCAACGGCGAGCTCTACGGCTTCCGTTCCGTTAAAGAGGAGCTCCGGAGAAAAGGCTACACCTTCAAAAGTGATTCTGACTGCGAAATTTTACTCCCTCTCTACAAAGAAGAGGGCACCGAGATGTTCAAAAAGCTCGACGCCGAGTTCGCCCTGATTATTTACGATGCCGAGACCGATCGCTTCATCGCTGCGCGCGACCCCATCGGCATCCGCCCGCTCTACTACGGGTATAGCGAAAGCGGCCACATTGTGTTTGCCAGCGAGCCGAAAAACCTCGTCGGCCTGTGCCATCGCGTTATGCCGTTCCCGCCGGGCCACTACTATAAGGACGGCAAATTCACCTGCTACTGCGACATCGCCGAAGTCGAAGAAGTTTGCCACGATGACCTCGAGACCGTCTGTAAAAACATCCATGATAAGCTCGTTGCCGGCATCGAAAAGCGGCTCGATGCCGATGCCCCGCTCGGTTTTCTTCTCAGCGGTGGGCTTGATAGCTCCCTCGTCTGCTCCGTCGCGGCAAAGCTTTTAAAGAAGCCCATTCGCACGTTCGCCATCGGCATGAGTGAAGACGCCATCGATTTAAAATACGCCCGCGAAGTTGCCGATTACATTCACAGCGACCACACCGAAGTCATCATCACAAAGGACGATGTTATCGAAAATCTCGAAACCGTCATTGCGCTGCTTGGCACGTATGACATCACCACCATCCGCGCCAGCATGGGCATGTACCTCGTCTGCAAAGCCATTCACGAGCAGACCGATGTCCGCGTGCTGCTCACCGGTGAAATTTCCGATGAGCTCTTCGGCTACAAATATACAGATTTCGCCCCCAGCGCCGCTGCATTCCAAACGGAAGCCCAAAAGCGCGTGCGGGAGCTTCATATGTACGACGTGCTCCGTGCCGACCGCTGCATCTCCGCCAACTCGCTCGAAGCCCGCGTCCCGTTCGGTGACCTCGATTTCGTCAAATACGTCATGTCCGTCGATCCCGAGATGAAGCTCAACAAGTACAAAAAAGGCAAATACCTCCTGCGCCACGCGTTCGAGGGCGATTACCTCCCGCTGCCGATTTTATACCGCGAAAAAGCCGCGTTCTCCGATGCCGTCGGTCACTCTATGGTCGATTACCTCAAGGCCTACGCCGAAACAAAGTATACCGATGACGAAATGAAGCTCCGCGCCGCAAAATATCCGTTCGCAACGCCGTTTACGAAAGAATCCCTTCTCTACCGTGAAATTTTTGAAAAATACTATCCCGGTCAGGCGGAAATGGTCAAGGACTTTTGGATGCCGAACAAAGCGTGGGAGGGCTGCGACGTCAACGATCCCAGCGCCCGCGTGCTCGCGAACTACGGTGCCTCCGGCGAATGATTGAAAAGATTCATAAACTTTCTCAAAGTTTAACAAATTCACTGAAAATTTAACCTGAATGCAACACACCTTTTTTCCGTTTAGCCCTTGTGTATTCTCTGCTGTTGTGATAGAATAAAGCCATCATAGGATATTATGGTTTTCCACATAGAACCCTATCGGCAAACCATAATGAGACTAAATCTCATATCGAAGGAGAGATGACTGATGTCCAAGATGATCGAACTTCACGACATCGATGTTCCGGGCTTCCTGTCTGTACTGGATAGCTGCGAGGGCAATGTGTATCTGATGACGCGCGACGGTGATAAGCTGAACCTGAAAAGCAAGCTGTGTCAGCTCATCGGTCTTACGTCTCTGATCGAAGGCGGAAAGATCGCAGAAGCCTTTGTGGTCTGCGATAATGAAGCGGATGAATCCAAGCTGTTCCGCTTTAACCTTTACAAGGACGAAACGCAAGGTAAGTAAAGAGTAGGATTTGCAAAGTAAGCTGCTGCAAGTAAAAACTGCGGCAGCTTTTTTGTATCACGTAAAACAAATTATGTAAACAAAAAGGAGAGACTCATGCCACAAAAAAGAACCGGCGCAGTCCGTCGCCGCCAACCCCGGAACAAAAAAACGCTTTCCGCCGTCATCAGCGCCGTCCTTGTGCTCGCGGCGGTGCTTGTCTATTATTTCCCGGAGCTTGAAACGTACCTCACTGGTGCACCGAACACAGACTCAAGCGCCCCCGCACAGCCCACTCAAAGCACCGACGCCGCCGACTGCGCCGTCTACTTTTTAGATGTCGGGCAGGGAGATAGCATTTTAATTCAAATCGGCACCGATTACAACATGCTCATTGATGCCGGCACCCGCGAAGCGGGAGAGACCATCGAAAGCGACCTTCAGGCGCTCGGCGTCACATCGCTCGATGCCGTTGTCGCCACGCACCCGCACGCAGACCACATCGGCTCCATGAAGCAGATTATCGAGGATTACACCATCGGCACGTTCTACATGCCCCTTTTGCCCGACGACCAAACGCCCACCACCGCTACATACGAAAATATGCTTGATGCCCTGCTCGACAAAAACGTCCAAACCGAGCAGATCTCCACCGATACAAAAATCTCCGCGCCCGAAAACGCCAATTTTGCCGTCCTATCCCCGGAAAAGGACGGGATATTCGATAACCTCAACAACTATTCCGCTGTTCTGCGCTTCACCTACGGCAATATCTCCTTTATGCTCACCGGCGACGCCGAAACCGAGGTTGAAGAGAATATCTTAGCACGCGAAACGGACATCACTTCAAACGTTTTAAAGTGCGGTCACCACGGCTCGTCCACATCGTCCTCCATGGATTTTCTCCGCGCCGTGAACCCCGCCGTCGCCGTCATTTCCTGCGGGCAGGATAATAAATACGGTCACCCGCACCACGAAACGCTCGAAAGTCTTTCTGAACGTAACTGCAAGATCCTGCGCACCGATACAGACGGCACCGTCGCCGTTACAACGGACGGCAATACGTATTCCGTCTATACGTGGTCGGCGGAAAACGGCCTTTCTCCGGCGGCGTAAGTTCACGTAAAAAATTTTGACGAAAACACAAATCTATGCTATACTGATAAAAATAAATTCCGACCCATGACGGAAATAAAGGATGGTTTTTATGCTGACAGAAAGCAAAAAGGCGTTTATCGAGTTCATGATGTCCGCAGACGTGCTGCGTTTCGGCTCCTTCGTCACGAAGAGCGGCCGCAATACGCCGTACTTCGTCAATACCGGCAACTATAAGACCGGCGAGCAGATCGCAAAGCTCGGCAAGTTCTACGCATCGCTCATTAAGGAGACCGTCGGCGAAGATTTCTCCGCCATGTTCGGCCCGGCGTACAAGGGTATTCCGCTTGCCACAGCCGCCGCCGCGTCCCTCTATAACGAGTATGGCATCTCGAAGCCCTACTTCTTCAACCGCAAGGAAGAGAAAGACCACGGCGAAGGCGGCAGCCTCGTCGGCTACAAGCCGAAGGACGGCGATAAAATTATTATCATCGAAGACGTCATCACCGCCGGCACCGCCGTGCGTGAGACCATGCCGATCCTCTACGGTTGCGGCAATGTGAAAGTCAACGATATGTTCATCTCCGTCAACCGCTGCGAGGTAGGCAAGGTTCCCGGCAAAACCGCCATCATGGAGGTCAACGAGGAGTTCGGCATCAAGGTCCACGCCATCGTCACCGTCGAGGACATCCACGAGTACTTAAAGCAGTCCGAAAAATACAACAATATCCTCCCCGCCATGGAAGACTACATGGCAAAATATTGCATCCTGTAAAATTAACAAGCGCATAAGAACACCCCGGCAAGCCATCCAAACCGCCTGCCGGGGTATTTTCATATTATCTCGACTAAATTAAGCTCTTTTACCGTCTCGCACTCTGCTTGGCTGCTCTGTGCGACGGCGCATTCTGCGGGCGGCGTGGCGGTCTTTGTGCGCCGCCTCATGCCGCTTTCTGCGGTGATTCTGGAAGAACCTGCTTTGCAGCAAACGCCGCGTGTGGCGCTCTGCAAAATGCTCCATAAAATGGTTCGTCTGCACCATAAAGACGACCGACACAATGAGCAGCGGAATCAAAATAAACAGCATCGGGGCGGTCAGCGGCACCATGGAAACCAGGTCCATGCAGCCGATGTATCCCACAAAGAACGCCGCCACCATCGTGCCGAACAGCGCCCCGCGCAGCGCGTTGAACGGCAGGCAAAGCTTGAACATCAGCATAAACCCAACGGCAAACGCCACAATGACCGAAAGTGTCGAGACCTGCGGGTTCGTCAAATTCAACGGCTCCTTAAACAGCGTCAAAAACAAAACGCCAAGAATCATCGTCAGGGCAGAGGGGAACGATTTCTTCAAAACGTTCGCCAAAAAGCTGCCGCTTATGCGCTCGTTGTTCGGCTCCAGCGCCAGTATAAACGACGGAATACCAATCGTAATCGAACTGATAAACGTCAGCTGAATCGGCTCAAACGGGTAGGAAGCAGAAAGAAAAATGAACAGCACACCCAGTACCGTCGAATAGATCGTCTTCTGCAAAAACAGCGATGCAGAGCGTTGCAAATTGTTGATGGAGCGCCTGCCTTCCTTCACCACCTGCGGCATGGAAGCAAAGTTGGAGTCGAGCAAAACGAGGTTCGAGACCGTGCGCGCTGCGTCGCTGCCGGAAGCCATCGCAATGCTGCAATCGGCCTCTTTCAGCGCCAGAACGTCGTTCACACCGTCGCCCGTCATCGCCACCGCGTGGCCGTGGTCTTTTAACGCCTGCACAAATTTCAGTTTCTGCTGCGGCGTCACGCGGCCAAACACACTGTATTGCTCAATTGCCCCCGCAATCTCCTCGTCGGTGTGCAGCGTCGTCGCATCGCAGTAGTTTTCCGCGTGGGGCAGACCGGCCTTCTGTGCAATGTTAGAGACCGTCACGGCGTTGTCACCGGAGATGACCTTCAGCGTCACGCCCTGCTCTGCAAAATAGCGCAGCGTTTGCGGTGCTTCCGTGCGGATCTTATCACTGATTAAAATGAAGCCCACCGGCTCAATGTCGTCCGGCAGCACCTTGTTTTCAAGGAAAGGCTTTGCGGAGTGGGCCAGCAGCAAAACGCGTTCGCCGCGCGCCGCATATTCCTCCGTGTGTTCACGCAGCGCACCGAAGCGTTCGCCCAAAATGAATTCGCCCGCGCCCATCACATACGTGCCGCGCTCGCCGAAATACGCGCCGCTCCACTTTCTCGCAGAGGAGAACGGCACCGTCGCCGCAGCTTTCCAGTCCGATCCGCCGGGAAAGTATGCTTTCACCGCGTTGTACGTCGGGTTGTCGTCCGTCAAAACCTGCACAAGCGCCTCCAGCGGAGCCGTCATGTCCTCTTCGGTGTAGCCCGTCAGCGGGTGCAGCTCGTCCACCTGCATCGTGCCTTCGGTGATTGTACCTGTTTTGTCTAAGCACAGCACATCTACGCGTGCCAGCGATTCGGTGCAGTACAGGTCCTGCACCAACGTCTTGTAGCGTGAAAGCCGCAGTACGCTTACGGCAAACACCACGCTTGTCAGCAAAATGAGCCCCTCCGGGATCATGCCGAGGATCGCGGCGACCGTGCTCACAACGGCTTCGCGGATCGTGTCATGCAGCAAAAAAAACTGCTTGCAGAAAAGCAAAATGCCAATCGGCACCAGCGTAAAGCCGAGCGTCTTTACAATGAAATCGAGGGAATGGAGAATTTCGGAGTTCGTGCGCTTCACATACTTCGCGCCGTTTGCGATGCGGTTTGCGTAGTTTTCGCGGCCTACGTGCTCCACTTCGGCGTAACAGCTGCCGGAAACGATGAAGCTGCCGGAAAGCAGCTCGTCACCCGCACGCTTCAAGACCGGATCGCTTTCGCCCGTGATGAGCGATTCATTCACTTCCGCTTCGCCCTCCAAAACGATGGCGTCGGCGCAGATCTGCTGCCCGGTCGAAAGGTGCAGCACGTCGTTCATCACAATCCCGCTCACGGGTATCGTCTGCAGTTTTCCGTCGCGCAGCACAGAAGCCTTCGGTGCGGAAATGAGGGAGAGCTTGTCAATCGTCCGTTTCGCTCTTATGCCCTGAAACGAACCGATAATAATATTAGAAAAGATAACGCCCAAAAATA
>ERZ857882.3520-NODE-3520-length-14687-cov-8.456329_pt1 | contig 14687 bp, 15 predicted proteins | sample MGYA00519697_ERZ857882 | MGnify/ENA primary metagenome ERZ857882 (study PRJEB31778, sample SAMEA3449373) | human gut metagenome | biome: human gut; feature: human-associated habitat; material: faeces | place: United Kingdom | collected 2010/2012 ...
AATTATCAATTACGCAAGGATCAAGTCCTATCCCATCAAGTCCCCCTACCCCCAGAGAAAAAGGCAGGATCGGACAGGACAGGATGCGAGAGCGCGAGAGCTACCGGGAGATCATTTTGGAGAACATCGACTACGATATCCTCACCCAGGATGAAAAGCTGGACAGGGACCGTCTGGATGAGCTGGTGGAGCTCATGGTGGATACCGTCTGCTCTAACCGCAAGATGATCCGCATCGCCGGGGACGACTACCCCGCCGAGGTGGTGAGGTCCCGGTTCTTGAAGATCGACAGCTCCCACATCGAGTATGTGCTGGAACGGATGCGGGAGAACACCACCTATGTCCGCAATATCAAGAAATATCTGCTGGCGGCGCTGTATAACGCGCCGGTCACGATGGACAGCTACTACACATCCCTTGTCAGCCATGACCTGTACGGCAGCGGAGATCGGAGGTGAACGCCTTGCAGGAAGAAATCACGCAGAAAACCCTTGCGCTTTGTGTGGAGACCGGTAAGCTGACCGCCCAGCTCTTGCAGCAGGCCATGAAGAAGGTGCTGGCGGATATGGAAAAACACAAGAATAACGCAAAATGCAAAGCGTCCCCCTTTCCGCTTTGCGCGTTCAATCTGACCTTGACCCTGCTCCTTGACAAAGAAAGCCCGGCAAATCCCGGTGCAGCATAGAGCAGACGGATACATTCCCGTCTGTGCGGAGCCATACGGCCGGTGCGCCATGACCCTTCAACGAGGCGAGCGATATCCACCAGGCCGCAAAGCGGGCAAGGCAGCCCGCGGGCCACGATGCACAGACGGGGCGATACTCCCTTGCAGTCACAGTCCGGGCGTGCAGCCGTATTCAGGCGGTGAGGCGTCGCAGGCAATGAGCAGGGCCGCGCGAGAACCGCGCGGGGGTGGGATTCCCGTGGAGCTGAAAAGCCATTCAGCCGTCCGTTGCTGCTTTTGATATTTTGGAATAGCGGACAAGCCGCTGTTCATACGATAGAAACAACCATGTATTTCCGAAAGGGGGACATTTATGCCGAAACAGGAAATGCTCAAAAATACGACAGAACGCAAGATAGGCAAAGTGACCTACCTTGTGAGCGCGGCGCCCAGCGAACGGGCGACCGAGCCAATAGAAAAGAAGCTGGCGAAGATGATCCGCAAGGAAGTCATGCAAAGCGCCGAAAACGCGGCGGTTTGACCCAGTTAAGCCAAAACCAGCAGACAGGCAGAATGATATGCGGTATAATATGTGTGGGACAAGATTTGTCCTACACATATTCGCTTGTCTGGCTGTCGGGAAGGAGGCAGAAATGTTACAGTCAGATAAGATCACCGCTTTATATTGCCGTTTGAGTCAGGAGGACTTACAGGCCGGCGAGTCCGGAAGCATCCAGAATCAGAAGGTCATCCTCCAGAGGTACGCAGACGAGCATCATTTTTTGAACACGCGCTTTTTTGTGGACGACGGCTTTTCCGGCGTCAGCTTCGACCGCGAGGGCTTACAGGCCATGCTCCAGGAGGTGGAGGCGGGCCATGTGGCTACTGTCATCACGAAGGACCTATCGCGCCTGGGCCGTAATTACCTGAAAACCGGCGAGCTGATCGAGGTCATCTTCCCGGAGTACGACGTCCGCTATATCGCCATCAACGACGGCGTTGACACGGCGAGGGAGGATAACGAGTTCACGCCTCTGCGCAACTGGTTCAACGAGTTTTACGCGCGCGACACCTCCAAGAAGATCCGCGCGGTCAAGCAGGCAAAAGCCCAACGGGGCGAGCGCGTCAATGGCGAGGTGCCCTATGGGTACATCATCGACCCGGAGAATAAGAATCACCTCCTGCCCGATCCGGAAACCGCCCATGTTGTCCGGCAGATATTCGCCATGTATATCCGAGGCGACCGTATCTGCGAGATCCAGGACTGGCTCCGGGAGAACAAGGTCCTGACCGTCAGTGAGCTTCGCTATCGCCGTACCGGGAGCTGCCGTCATCCGCGGCCGCATCCGAGTTGCATCTATAACTGGCCGGACAAGACCCTCTATGATATCCTGTCGAGAAAGGAATATCTGGGGCATACGGTAACGGCGAAAAAGTGCAAGGTGTCCTACAAGTCAAAAAAGACGCGGGTAAACCCGGAAGATAAGCGATACTTCTTCCCCAATACCCATGAGGCGCTGGTTGACGAGGAGACCTTTGACCTGGCGCAGAAGCGGATCGCCACAAAGCACCGCCCGACCAAAAGCGAGGAGATCGATCTGTTCTCCGGCCTCCTGTTCTGCGGGGACTGCGGATACAAGATGTATCTCCAACAGGGCGCGGGTACATTGGAACGCAAACACGCTTACACCTGCGGCCGTTACCGCAACCGCATCCGGACCGGTGAGGTCTGCACCACCCACTATATCCGCAAAAGCGTTCTGAAAGAGTTGGTGCTGGGCGATATCCAACGGGTCCTCTCCTATGTGAAAGCCCATGAGCAGCAGTTTATAGCCGACGCCACCGAGTATGGGGACGTCAAGGCCAACCGGGCGCTTCGGGAAAAGCGCGGCGAGCTGGACAAGGCTAAAAGCCGCATGGGCGAGCTTGACCACCTTTTCCGCAAGCTGTATGAGGATAACGCCCTGGGCCGTCTCAGCGACCAGCAGTTCACCTTCATGGTGTCCGGTTATGACGATGAGAAGGCTGCCCTGGTGGATAGGATACGCGGACTGGAGAAGGAGCTCAGTGCCGTCACCGAGCGCCGGGATGATGTGAGCCGCTTCGTGCAGATCGTCCGCAAGTACACGGACGTGCAGGAACTCTCCTATGAGATCGTCCATGAGTTCATCGACCGTATTCTTGTTTACGAATTGGACAAGGATACGAACACACGGAAGATTGAGATCTATTACAGCTTCGTCGGTCAGGTCGATACGGGCGAGGCACACACGGAAAGCGTTTCCTTCTTTCGCCAGATCGGCGCTGATGTGAAAAGCTATGCCGTATAAGCAAAAAGCCGAGGCAGATAGCGTACCATACAAAAATGGTTACGCTATCTTACCTCAGCAAAGTTCGTCCCGCTCCAGCCGTCGTCCACATATTCATCAAAAACCAGATAGCCGTTGTCCGCCGCGTAGCTTCTGAGCATTTTGCGCTGCGTGGTAATGCTTGCGCTCTCCGCTACGCCGTCGTCGTCTCTTGAAAGGCGCATATACAGCGCCGCTTTGTAGGTTGCCCTTGCTTTCATGATCCTCCTTTCCTGAAGCCCAATCAACCTGTGGGGATCATACCCCCATCATAGCGATGGTGCACGATCCGCGCAAAGGTGCGGCGGCTCTGTTTCTGTCATTTCTATTAAGAGCTCCTCTAAAAGACTCGCGAGTGGTTTATCTGATATGGATTCTGTTGTGACGGAATAAATGTTCGGTGTTGTCAGTCGGCATCCCCCTCTCAAGTCATTTTTATGCGCAAAAAAAGAAACCTTGCCTGTCCGGGTCGGATATTGACAAGATTTCTTCCATAGTTACTCTCTCATAAAAGAGAATATGTTGTTAAAAGGTTATTCCAATAGACTACGCATATACTGTTCAAACAGGCGTTTGTCCTCTGCATAGATCTGCTGATATGGGTCATGCGTGCTCCATTCAGAATCCATCATTGTTCCCATGGCAAAACAGTCTGCTAAAAATTTTGGCGCACTGTTCCGATAGGTCGTAGAGATGTCCGGAAACATCATCTCTGCCATTTCAAAAAAGCTTTCAGGGACAGTATTGTAGCTGCCGGTGAGCATTGTGTGCAGCACATGTCCCAACTCATGGAACAAAATATATTCAGGTGAAGCCACACAATCATTTTTAACGAACTTTGAACTCGCTATGTGTTGCACTTAGTTTGACAATTCACTTGCGAACCTGCGGTTTGCGCTCGAGGTTTTTCACGCGCCCTTCGGACGCAAAGCGCAAGAGACGACCTTTTCACCGCGCATTCGCTGTTCTTTTGCGCGTTGGCCGGCTATTGATACAGATATACCTGGATTTTGCTTGAACATTTCAGGATTTTACAATATAATATAGCAATGCAATTTATGCAAGTACAAAGGGACTTGATACGAGCAGAGGGAGAAGCATCGATGGCGGCGCTATGCAATCTAGTTTCATGTGTCCGCAGGAAAGCACTGGCGCTATACAGGGAAAAACTGTGCCATAGCGCGGTTTTTGTGAACGCTGCTTTTTTTTGGAAATGCAGGCTCCTGAGCTTTTTGAGATATGGGCGTTCCGATCGGCCTTGTACGCCGGGATGGCAGAAACCGAACAGAGACAGTGAGCGGCGTCCGTTGCGGATTGCTCTGATTGCGGATGAAATGACTTGCCAAAGCTTTGACGGTATATGCGAGATTGTGTGTCTGTCGCCACAACAATGGAGCCGACAATTGGAGCGCTTTCGGCCTGATCTGCTGCTGTGCGAATCGGCTTGGTCGGGCAGCGACGCTCAAAATGGGTGCTGGCGCTGGAAGATATACGGGAACGATAAGCTGTGGTTTGAGAACCGCAGGGAACTCAAAGACATCCTTGCGTATTGCCGAAAAGCCGGCGTACCGACGGCTTTCTGGAACAAGGAGGATCCCGCATACTTCGGTGACCCTAATCATGATTTTGCGGGCACCGCCGTTTGGTTTGACCATGTGTTCACGACGGCGGCAGAGTGCGAAGCCGGGTATCGCAAGAAGGGCTGCCGCGATGTGCACACCCTGATGTTCGGCTATTCACCGGCGATGTTCTACCCGCTGGAGGGACGGTTTGATTCCGGACGGGCTGTTTTTTTTGGAAGCTGGTATGCTGATCATCCGCACCGCTGCAAGGACATGGAGCGCGCTTTCGATACGGTGCTGCAGATGGGGATGCGGCTGGAGATTTACGACAGGTATCATGGACACGGCGGTGAGGATCGCTGTTTCCCGGAAAAGTACCGGCCGTACGTCCATGACGGCGTTCCGTATTCTGCGATCCGCAGTACGATCGGCACGCCATGCTTTGCAATCAACATCAATACCGTGACGGATTCCGAAACGATGTTTGCAAGGCGGGTATTTGAACTGATGGCATGCGGCTGCGTGATACTCAGCAACGAGTCCCGAGGCATGCGGCGAATGTTCGGGGACAAGGTTTGGTTCATTGGAGAGGCGTGCCCCGTTGAGCGGTTGGATGCGATCCGGCAGGAGACCGCTCGGCTCGTTGCGCAGGAACACACATGGACAAGCCGGTGGCGGTATCTCGCGGAAATGATCGAGACAAAGGGCGATACAGAACAAATGGAGGAAACGTAGTGATGAAGGTTTGTGTTGTAGGTTTAGGATATATTGGTCTTCCGACAGCGATCATGCTGGCTGCGCATGGCGTGGAGGTTGTCGGCGTGGATTCCAGCGCCAGCCGGCTGGAGACGCTCAGGAATCATGTCATCCCCTTTGAAGAGAACGGCATGGCAGAACTCTTTCAAAGGGCGTTGGAGAGCGGGATCGCATTCGATTCCCACTGCCCGCCCACCGATATGTACATTGTTTCTGTTCCAACACCCTATCTTGCAAAGAGCAAGCAGATCGATCCCGCATTCGTGCTGGCGGCAATCCGCGATGTTTTGCAGGTATGCCCTCAAAACGCTGTGATCGTTATTGAGTCCACGATCTCGCCGGGTACCATTGATCGGTATGTTCGTCCGGAGGTTGAACGGTGCGGGTTCCGCTGCGGGAAGGATATTCACATTGTACATGCGCCGGAACGTATCATTCCGGGCAACATGGTGTATGAACTGCAGCACAACAACCGTGTGATCGGAACGGATGACCCCGCCGTTGGCGAGAGCGTCAAGGCGGTTTACAAATCGTTCTGCCAAGGCGATGTGGTGATCACCAGTATCCGTACAGCGGAAATGACGAAGGTTGTAGAAAATACCTATCGGGATGTCAATATTGCGTATGCAAACGAGCTGATGAAAATCTGCCGGCAGGACGACATGGATGTGTATGAAATCATCCGCATTGCGAATATGCATCCGCGTGTCAATATTCTGCAGCCCGGCCCGGGCGTTGGCGGTCACTGCATCTCGGTGGACCCTTGGTTTTTGGTCGGCGATTATCCGGGGCTTGCCAAGCTGATCCTGCAAGCACGCACAATCAATGACAGCATGCCGGATTTTGTGCTCGAACGCATCGGTTCCATCATGGAGGAAAACCATATCACCGATGTGCGCCGTGTCGGCCTGTATGGCCTGACCTATAAAGAAAACGTGGATGACACGCGCGAAAGCCCAACGCTGCAGCTTCTCGAGAGCATGAAGCGGCATCTGAGCACCGGCATCCGCGTGTATGACCCCATGGTGAAGCGGGATCTCGTGCCAAATCAGTATCACGATCTGGATGCGTTCTTGACGGACGTGGATATGGTGGTCGTGATGGTGGGGCACAACGAACTCAAAGCCTGCGAAGAAAAACTGGCCGGCAAGGTCGTTCTTGACACGAGAAATGTACTGAAACTGCCGCAGGTATATCACCTGTAAGTCGAAAAGGAATCGAGATGAAAAAAGTTCTGTTGGTCTTCGGGACAAGGCCTGAAGCGATCAAAATGTGCCCGTTGGTGCTGGAACTGAAGAAAAGGCCGTCGATCGAAACGGTCGTGTGTGTGACAGGGCAACATCGCCAGATGCTGGATCAGGTTCTCAATTGCTTCGGCGTTGTACCGGAGTACGATCTTTCCATCATGAAGGCACAGCAGACTCTGTTTGACATCACGGCATGCGTGCTGCTGCGGCTGCAGGAGGTTCTCTTGCAGGAGAAACCCGACGTTGTGCTCGTTCACGGAGACACGACGACTACCTTTGCGGCTGCGCTGGCATGCTTTTATCTGCAAATTCCGATTGGTCATGTGGAGGCGGGGCTTCGCACCCACAATCTCTATGCGCCCTACCCGGAGGAGTTCAACCGATGCGCTGTGAGTATCGTCGCAGCATATAACTTTGCGCCGACTGCGCTCGCGCGGCAGAACCTTCTGCGGGAAGGGCGTCCGGAGCAGTCGATCTTTGTGACCGGCAACACGGCTATCGATGCGCTGCGAACCACGGTGCGCAGCGATTATATGCACCCGCACCTCGAATGGGCTGCGGACAGCCGTCTGATCCTGATCACTGCGCACAGAAGAGAGAATCTGGGCGAGCCGATGCACCGCATGTTCCGCGCCATCCGCCGGATCATCGAGGAGTTCCCGGACACAAAGGCCATCTATCCGATTCATATGAATCCCATCGTCCGTAAGGCGGCAGAGGAGGAATTGGGCGGCTGTGACCGTATCCGGATTATAGAACCGTTGGATGTGCTGGATTTCCATAATTTCCTTGCTTCGTCCTATCTGGTGCTGACGGATTCCGGTGGCATTCAGGAGGAGGCGCCCGGCCTGGGCAAGCCGGTGCTCGTCATGCGCGACACGACGGAACGGCCCGAGGGAATCGCCGCAGGAACGCTGCGGTTGGTCGGAACGGATGAGCATGTGATTTACAACGCGTTTCACGAGCTGCTGACTGACGCTGCGGTCTACACAGCAATGAGCCATGCCTCGAACCCCTATGGGGATGGCCATGCAAGCGAGCGAATTGCTGATGTACTGGGGGGGAAGCCCGTCGTTCTTTGACCGAAACGATGGGCAGACACTCGGATTATCAAGTGTGCAGGAGGGATCAAGTGGGCAACGAGGCCGCAAAGATCAGCATGGAATTGACCAACAGGAACCGGCTGTTCGTGGCGTGCGAAAACGCTGACGCCGAAACCCTGTTTCGATTCTGTTTTTACCGAGGCAACCAAATGGTTGACCAATCGTTTTCGCAACCGGAATCCCACTATGTGTATTGGCCCACGGAACCGGGGGAGTATTGGGTTCGGGTACAGATGCAGGACAAGGATGGCGGCGAATGCTGTCTGGATTCCGATAAGCTGCAATTTGCCGGGCTGCCGCAGTGCACCCCCCAGAGGCGGAAACGGGAGAACATGTTTCTGGCCGCATGGAATGTTGTAAAGGAGGTTTGGGAAAACCGGGTTCGGATGTGGCGCATTGCCGTCTATGACAACAACATCAAGGACAAGGACTCCTATCTGGGGAAAATATGGAGCGTATTGAATCCCTTGATCCAAGTTTTGATCTTCTGGCTGGTGTTTGGCGTCGGTTTTCGGCATGGCGCGCCGGTGAACGGGGATCCGTATATTATCTGGATGCTATGTGGCCTTATCCCGTGGTTTTTTATCAATGCGGGCATCGTTGGCGGCGCCGGATGCGTTTATGTAAAGGCAAATACCGTTTTAAAGTTCCGCTATCCGATGGCGACGATTCCGGTCAGCAGCAGTCTGTCCGCTCTCATCGATCATGCGCTCATGCTGGGAATTCTTCTGGTGGTGCTCATTGGGTATGGGTGCTATCCAAACGTCTATTGGTTCAATCTGCTGTATTATCTGTTCTTCGCGGTGGTGTTTTTGTCCGCGCTCGGGCTGATCACCAGTACGTTGACAATGCTTGCAAGAGACTTCCAGAAGTTGATTCTATCGCTGATCCGTCTGTTGTTTTATATGACGCCCATTCTTTGGCAGATCGATAGCATGCCGGAGATGCTGCGGCCGATTCTTCGGCTCAATCCAGTGCTGTATATTGTGGACGGCTATCGGGAAAGCCTCCTTTACCATACCTGGTTTTTTGAGGATTGGAAAGAACTGCTTTTCTTTTGGGTCGTCAATCTGGGATTGTTGCTTTTGGGCAGCACGATGCACCGTAGACTGAGAAGCCAGTTCGCGGACATGATTTAGTGGGAGACAGTATGGAACAGGAATATGCAGTCGTTGCCAACAACGTTTCCAAGGTATACCGGTTATACAAAAACCAGAATGAACGCATCTTCGATTTGCTGCTCGGGAAAAAGAACCTGCGGGAGTTCTATGCGCTGCAAGGCGTTAGCTTTGAGGTCAGGCATGGCGAGAGCGTGGGACTGATCGGCATCAATGGCAGTGGAAAGTCTACGTTGGCAAATCTGATTGGCGGCGTTTCGGAACCAACGATGGGGCAGCTTTCCGTTGCCGGCGATCCAGCCCTCATTTCTATCGGCGCGGGCCTGAGCCCGCAGCTCACCGGCCTTGAGAACATTGAGTTCAAGGGGCTGATGATGGGCCTAAGCAAAAAGCAGATTCTGCAGATCCGGGACGATATCATTGAATTTTCCGGGATCGATAAGTTTATCGATCAACCCGTAAAGACCTATTCGAGCGGCATGAAAGCGCGCCTTGGTTTTTCGATTGCTGTGAATATCAACCCGGATATCATGATCGTGGATGAGGCGCTTTCCGTTGGCGATCCCACCTTTTCGGACCGGTGCCTTGAGCGCATGAATGCATTCCGAAAGCTGGGCAAAACGATCTTTTTCGTCAGCCACAGCCTTGCGCAGGTGGAGGCTTTCTGTAGCAGGGTGATCTGGCTCGATCATGGCATTCAAAAGGCGGATGGCGCTACGGATGAGGTCTTGCCGATGTACAGGCGCTTTTTGAGCGAATACAACAATAAGAAAAACTGAGCGGCACATTGCCGGAGACACCGAGCGATACAGCGCCGTATGGCGTTCCAAACGAACATTCGGAGGAAAGATGAAGCAAAGCCGAAAGGACATTCTGAATCGAATCAAGGATCGATTGCGTCCAACCCTGCCATACCGCATCCTGTTTTGGGCGAAGTACCGCATGATCCGGCTGCTGCGCGGAGGAAAGCAGCTCGCGAAAAAACTTGTTGCCAAATGCAGACCCTTTGCCAAGCGAGCGCTCGTTTGGCTCATGGAAACGCCGCTGTATGCGGTTGTTTTGACCTGCAAATACGGATGGCACTATCACCGCTTGCTGCGGGAGCGGCGCAAGATGGAGCGGCCGCTGGTGAGCATCATCGTCGCCACCTATAAACCCATTCCATATCTTGACAAGTGCATCGAATCCGCGCTCGCGCAGGATCGGGAGCTTGCGGACATTGAGATACTCGTCTGCGTCAACGGGCGGAACCGGCGGTATTACGAGCAGCTGCGCGCAGACTATGCGCACGAGGCTTGCATCCGGGTTCTGTACACGGAAACAAAGGGCGCCGGAGCGGCGCGAAATCTCGGCGTTCGCTTTGCGCGCGGCAGCTATCTGACGTTTCTGGACGACGATGACTACATGACCCCGCGCTATGTGCGCGATATGATGGCGTATGTGCGCGAGGATACGGCCATCGTGTGCGGACGGCTGGTGGATTTTGACGCGGCTGCCGGGCGCTGCACAAAAGCGACCTATATCAATATTGCGCTCTTCCGTGGCGTCTATGCCAGCGCCACCCGCTATAATCCCTCCCTGTTTGGCGTCATGTGCGGCAAGCTGTATTCCAAAGCCCAGTACGATCGGTTTAAGCAGATCGACGAAACGCTGAAGAACACCGAGGACGTCGATTTCTGGGCGGCCAATATCGGTAACATTCAGGGGAAGGTCGCTGCCGTGCAGCATTACAGCCGGGAAGCCTATGTCCGGCGGCTGCTCCCGAGCAGCAGGAGCAGGCCGGATCCGCAGTCGGCCTATTCCTTCTATGCGCAGGATCGCATCCGCATGATCGAGCGCATCTCTGCAAGGATGTTTCAGGAGCTGCCGCTGTGGCAGAACCAGTTCTTGCTCACGCTGATCAAGTCGCAATACCAGTTTTTGCTGAACTATTATCATTCGCTGCCGGAGGAGAGCGAATACCGGCAGAAAATCCGTGCGGCGGCCGCCGCGTCCGATTGCCCGTTTATCAACCGGAGCAAGCTCAGCAGCGTAAAGGGCGTTGCCTTCTGCCACAATTTCGCACCTGCGGTCGACGCCTCCGCCTATGTGGCGGCAAAGCGGCTGCCGGCCATTGCGGCGCTCTGGGGCGAGCCCGTGCATTGGACCGTATTCTCCGCCCAAATGCAGAACAGGAAAACGGACGAGACCTATGCCGCGTTCTTCGCGCAGTTTCAATATGCCGAGCAGATCACCGTCGGCGCCAAGTCCTATTTCAACGGCGCGGCCCAGACCGATTGGGGCAATGCCGCGTGCAAGCGCGCCCAGGCGATTGACGCGGCGGTGATGTATTCCAGGAGCATGTGGGTTGGCTCCCACATTGCGGCGCTCCAGTACCGCCGGCAGCACCCGCATACAAAATGGTATGCGGAGTTCAGCGATCCGCTGTATATGGGTACGGACAACCGGCCCCGCCCGTGCGCGGCGGGGGAGGATCCGAACTTCTGGATGAACATCGAATATGATGTGATGTGTCAGGCGGATGTGCTCATCTTTACAAACGAAAATCAGCTCGCGTACATGCTGAAGATGAACCCTCGGATTCAACATCCGGAAACGATTCGGGAAAAGAGCGTTGTATTGCGTCACCCCGCGCTGCCAAGGCAGTATGCTTCCCTCCTGCACTGCGAGTATCCGATGGATACGCGTATGGTTCATGTCGGATACTTTGGAACGTTCTATCCCAATCGCAACAGTGATGATCTGCTGCGGCTTTTGCAGCGGCCGGATGTTGCGGTACATATCTTCACCCCGCAGAAGGAGCTGGAATTGCCAAAGACATATCAGCCGTTCGCCGCAAGATTGCATTTGCACGATACGGTGGATCATCTGTCCTTCCTGAACGTCGCATCGCGGTTCGATTACCTGTTTTTGAGCGATGTGGATTTTCCGGGCGAGATCAATCCGTACCTGCCATCGAAATTTGCAGACTATCTCATGACCGGCACGCCAATCCTTGCAAAGGTTGCTTCCAATTCCTGTCTGTCGCGAATGGAACTGCCGAAGTTCATTCGATTTGAGACGATGGACGATGCGCTGCTGCAAACGCTGCAAAAACGCTCTGCGGATGCATTGTGACGCCGTTCAGGACCTGGAGGTGTGACCACCCTGCCAAGAGAGGGGAAAACGGCGTGAAATAAACGGCTGGGATGCGGACCGTTTTGCGGTCCGCACTTTTTGGGGAACAGCTTTTCCGACGTAGTGCGTCATTGCCCAGCTGCTTTGCCCATCATCATACAATTCCATTCCTTGGCTTATGTGATAAGCGAGCGATATACCGCGAAAACCTTGCCCAAATCCGACACGGACAGGCAAGGTTTGTTTGTTTGCGCATAAAAATGACTTTACGACCCTTATCACCAATACCAAAGGTGACGGAAAATTCGGTGATGAGTTCTGGACGAAAGCGGATACGCTTTTGTACTGTGCCTTAATCGGATATATCCACTACGAAGCCCCTCCCGAAGAACAGAACTTCACGACTCTCTTGGAGTTCATCAACGCTATGGAAGTCCGTGAGGATGACGAGGAATACAAAAATCCCGTTGACCGTATCGTCGACGACCTTGCGGAAAAAGACCCAAATCACTTTGCAGTACGCCAATATATGAAATATCGCTTAGCGGCGGGCAAAACAGCTAAGTCGATTTTGGTGAGCTGCGGTGCTCGTCTTGCTCCCTTCGATATTGCGGAACTTCGTGAAATCACAATGTATGACGAATTGGAGCTGGATACCCTCGGAGATAAAATCTTCATCAGTCCCAAGAACAAAAAGGATAGGCGGTATACAGCACAGCCGCATAACAGCTTTTCTCTCATATACTTAGCTGGGCGTCCAGCTGGACGTTTGCTTTGCTATACCCTTTTTGAACCGTCTACTTTTTTGCCATTCCGCACATCTTTGGCTTGACTTTTAATAGTTAGTCTTTCATATGGGTTCATTTTCCCCCTCCTTCATGCAAAAACGCTTTGCTGTACCTTTTATACCATTTTTCTATCCCTTGTGGAATGGGACTGTGATAACGACATATATCTTGATGAATTTGATAGATTGTCCCATTTTTTGGACACAAACGAAAGCGTCCGCAGGCCGCTTGCACGGCTGGCGCAGACTGAGGGCGCAAAAAAAATGCAGGAATTTGGATTCTCCTAGGAAAACACGGTCTGACGTACCTGTGATGAATCCCCTTATGCAGATATTGTGATGAGAGCGCTACAGAAGTTGCAATGCGGGCGTTTTCTACATCTACCGTTTTCTTAACAATGGGAGTGTTCTGGTTAGCATAATTCTGGTTAAAGGATTCATAGCTCGCTTCGATCATCTCATCGGCAGTAACATCGGAAAAATCAACCTCATATCCGGCTCTGTCGGCAAGTATCTCAATGAACATTCGTTGCGTTCTGCCGTTGCCTTCTCTGAATGGGTGTATAGCGTTTAGCTCCGAAAGATAAAATGCAAGCCTGTCGGCAATGTTTTCAGTTGTATCGATAAGGAAATTCTCTTTTTCGAGTTTTCTGAATAAATCATCAGCCTGCTCATCTAAATACTGAAACAGGCAAAACTGTGTGCCTTTTGATATGTTGACCGTTCGCGTTTTTCCCGCCCAGGAATAGATGTCCTGAAAAATATAGAGGTGGAGCTTTTTGTAGTAATTAAAATCCAGTTTTCCGACAGGATGCGCCTGCTTTAACTCCAATATGCGCAGAGCCGTAATGCTGCGCTCCGCTTCATGCAGACCATCGGCATCTTTTATATTGAGCTTGTTTATAAGGACATTGGAAGAAGGATAACAGTAGGTGTTATCATGCTCATAATCGTAAGAATAATCAGACATAACGCCACCTACTTCACGGTGTATTTCTTTACAAGCTCCTTGATCTCCACATCGGATGACCGCTTGCCGCTTGCACACTCCCGAACAAGGGTAAGCTCTTTTTGATTCAGTTTCATACCCTCAATAGCCATTGTTCCCGCTATTTGTCGGGTAATTTTTTCGCTTTTTACCATCGCGCCGCACCTCGCTTTACTAATAATATTATACCATATTCACGGGCAAAGTAAACCGATAATCATAGGCGGGATGGCGTTTTCCCGTCCTCCCGCACATCTGTACTCATTACTTTTTGCGCTTGATGATAAAGAACGCGACGCCGCCCGCAAGCAGCACACAGCCGCCGATCATTGCGGGAACAACGGATTCTTCGATCCATATCGCGCCCATTGGCAGACCGATGATGAACGTCTCGCCGTTCCCGTCCACCATCAGATCCATGACCGTGCCTTTTGCGTCATAGAAATACTTGCCGTCCGCTTGTCGGGAATTATTCTGATTTGATTCGTTTTTGTATATCCTCTACAGAGGGAAGCTGCCTGCTTAAACCTTCCGGCAGACTGTTGGTGATTTTATATTCACTGACGCCTATGGGCTTGCTCATGTCCTTCAAGGCGTACTCCGCAACGAGGGCATTTTTGCTTTTGCAAAGCAGCAAACCAATAGATGAATTATCATCGTCTTTTTTAAGCATACCGTCAACAGCGGACAGATAGAAATTAAGCTGCCCCGCATATTCGGGCTTAAACTCGCCTGTTTTCAGTTCAATGACGATATAGCAGCGAAGATTGAGATTATAGAACAGAAGGTCGATATAAAAATCATCGCCGCCCACGTTTAGGTGGTACTGATTTCCGAGAAAGGCAAAGCCCGTGCCAAGCTCCAGCAAGAGCTTTGTAATATCCTTTACGAGCGCCTGTTCAATGTCGCGCTCGACCATATCCTCTTTGAAAGGGATAAAATGGTAGCGCCGAAAATTTTGTGTAAAGGCAAAACCGCCAGACGATTCCGGTTTAAC
>ERZ857882.3522-NODE-3522-length-14679-cov-8.180867_pt1 | contig 14679 bp, 14 predicted proteins | sample MGYA00519697_ERZ857882 | MGnify/ENA primary metagenome ERZ857882 (study PRJEB31778, sample SAMEA3449373) | human gut metagenome | biome: human gut; feature: human-associated habitat; material: faeces | place: United Kingdom | collected 2010/2012 ...
CTTCGGCCGCCTGAGGGCCGGCGGCCCAGCCCAGCAGCAGGGGCTGGGCCCCGGCGGCGCGCAGCGCGGCGAGATATTTGTTTTTCATATAGCGGCGGAACGGGCCGCTGCCCAGATCCACCACGCCGATGACGGGCTCGCGCATGATGCTGTTCCCCCTTTCAGTCGATGGAGATGAGCGAACCCACCGCGGCCAACACGCTGGCGGCGATGATGAGCCACTGGAAGGGCGCCGAGCCCCACCGCCCGCAGATGGGGCTCTCGTTTGCCTGGCGGCGGGAGATGCCGTAGGTGATGATGAGCAGCAGCCCGCCGATGACCGAGATGGCGCTGACGATGCGGGTGAAGGAGAGGAAGGTGCCGAGGCCCAGCACCGCGATCAGAAACGAGGGAAGCGCGGCCAGCAGCCAGCAGAGCTTGTTGCCCAGGTGGAGCTGCTCGTGCACGATGTCGCGCAGGTTGAGGGTGCTCGACCAGAAGGTGGTGACCAGCGCCAGGGCGGTGAACAGGCTGCCGATCCACACGGCCCAGCTGCCCACCCCCCGGGAGAGGCCCAGGAGGGCCAGCTCGGTGACCTGGCCCTGGGAGCCCAGCAGGGTGGCGGTGGTGAGGGCCAGCACCAGGACTGCGTCCAGCCCGATGCCCAGCACGATGGACAGGCGGATCTTTTTTGCCTCGCCTCCGAGGCCCTTCACCGCCTGGATGACCGACTGGTTGGCCGCCAGCGCAAACATGCCCATGCCGAACAGAGCCAGCGCCGCGTTGGCGCTTTGGGTGACGGCGGGCAGCGGCGCCCAGGGCACAAAGGCGACGGCCACGGCCAGCAGCGCCACGATGCCGTAGATCAGCAGCACGGTGTATTTTTCAAAAATGCCCACCGCCTTGAGGCCGAACAGCACCACGCCCCCGGCCAGCGCAAAGAAGATGGTCTCGGCGAGCCACAGAGGCATGGGCACCAGGGCCACGATGGCCTCGGCCGCGCCGATGATGTAGCCGCTGATGTTGATGATGACCGAGAAGCCGAACAGGGCAAAGGCGGCCCAGGTGAGGGCGGTTTTGCCCCGGCCGCGGAATAAAAAGGTCTCGAAGCATTTGACCATTTGCAGCCCGCCGCAGTTGTAGGACAGTTCGGCGATCATGAAATGCAGCAGCACGTTGCAGAAAAATGCCGCCAGAATGATGAGCACCACGCTGACAAAGCTGTTGCGCGCGGCCAGAAAGGGCACGGCCATGATGCCGCCGCCGATGCTGTGGCCGATGATGATGCTGGTGGCCTCCCACACGGAGAGCCGGGCCTCGCTTTCGATGATGGGCTTCATAAATATATTCCTCCGATTTTCAGAACGGCCGGGCCCTGCCGCACGCCGGGCCGCACATGATTGATTGTTTTATTATAGCATATCTTTGCGGCTGCTGCGCGCCCGTTCGCCGGGGCCGCAAAGAAAAGCAGCGCCCCGGCCGTTTGGGCGGGAGCGCTGCTTTGGAAAACGATTATTTTTTCAGTTCGTCCAGGCTGGCGGTCTTGCCGGGGTACAGGCCCATGGGCTCGTAGTGCACGGTGCCGACGCTGACGATGTGGGTGCCCTGCTGGGCGTTGAAATCGTCGAGATAGGGCTGGTGCTGGAAGTAGTTCGCATCCAGGCTGCCGTCTTCAACGCCGGTGTTGGGCATGACGTAATCGTCGAACTCCACGATGTCCAGGGTCACGTTGTGCTGGGCCAGGAGGGGCGCGGCGTATTGCAGGATCTCGGCGTGGGGGCTGGGCGAGGCGCCCACCTTGAGGGTGACCGGCTCGGCGATTTCAGGGATGGAAAGGTCCTGCGCGCCCATGGGCATGACCACGCCGTTGTAGTTTGCCTGGATCCAGCTTTGCACGTCCGCGCTCATGAGCACGGCCACCAGGGCCTGGATGGCGGGCTCGGTTTCGCGGCCCTCCTTGACGGCCAGCACGTTGCCGTAGGTCTGGGCGGCCACGCTCTCGGCGTCTTCGGTGACGAGCACGGTGGAGCCGATGCCGGCGCCGCTGGCATAGTTGCCGTTGATGACCGCAAAGTCCAGATCGCTCAGGCTGACGGGGAGGTTCGCGGCCTCCATGGCGACGACCTTCACGTTATAGGGGTTCTGGGCGATGTCACGCTCGGTGGCGGAAAGGCCCACGCCCTCTTTGAGGGTGAGGATGCCCTGGTCCTGCAAAAGCAGCAGGGCGCGGGCGCCGTTGGTGGCGTCGGCCGGGATGCCGATCTGATACTGTTTGCCCCCGCCGCAGGCGGCGAGGCCGAGGGCCAGGCAGAGCGCCAGGGCCAGGCTCAAAAACTTTTTCATGTGTGATACACTCCTCTATTTCTTGTTTGGAAAAGCGGTTTTATCTTAAAGCCGCGCAGGGCCGGGCCGTACGCTTCCCGGGGCGGCGGGCTTTAATGCAAGGGGATCAGCGGCTGCGCCTGTCGGCCTTTGCGGCCAGCAGGTTGAAGATGCTTTGGATCACGCAGACCAGCAGGATCAGCAGCACCACCGTTACGTACATCACGTTGTCCTGGTAGCGCTGGTAGCCGAAGCGGAACGCGATGTTGCCCAGGCCCCCCGCGCCCACCGCGCCGGTGATGGCGGTGTAGCCCAGAATGGTGATGGTGCTGATGGACAGGCCCCGCAGAAGGCTGGGCACGCTTTCGATGAGCAGCACCCGGGTGACGATCTGCCAGTTGGTTGCGCCCATGCAGCGGGCGGCCTCGATCACGCCGCCGTCGATCTCTTCGAGGCTTTGCTCGACCATGCGGGCCACAAAGGGGGCCGCAGCGATGACCAGCGGCACGTTGGCCGCGGTGGCGCCGATGGAGGTGCCGGCGATGAAGCGGGTGAGGGGAATGATGAAGATCATCAGGATGATGAAGGGCAGGCTGCGCAGGATGTTGACCAGCCAGCCGAAAAACGCGTTGAAACGGGGGGCGGCGGCGATGCCGCCGGCCTTGGTGATGGTGAGCAGCACCCCCATGGGCAGGCCCAGCACATAGGCAAAGAAGGTGGGCACCAGGGTCATGTAAAGGGTTTCGGCCGTGCCCTCGGCAAGAAGGCTGCCGTATTGGGAAACAAAATCAAGAATGGCCTGCATCGCTTACACCTCCTTGCCCAGCAGCAGACGGGCGACGCTGCTTTGGGGATTTTCGAAAATTTCCCGGGTAAAGCCCTGTTCCACCACGCCGCCGTTGTCGATGACCACCATCCGGTTGCAGATGGTGCGCACCACCGACAGTTCGTGGGTGATGATGATGATGGTGACGCCCAGCTTTTTGTTGATGCTTTTTAAAAGCTCCAGCACGCTTTTGGTGGTGAGCGGGTCCAGGGCGCTGGTGGGTTCGTCGCACAAGAGGACCTCGGGGCGGCTGGCCAGGGCGCGGGCCAGGGCCACCCGCTGCTTTTGCCCGCCCGAGAGCTGGCTGGGATAGCTGGCAGCCCGGTCGGCCAGGCCCACCAGTTCCAGCAGCTCGGCCACCCGGGCGGCCACCTGGGCTTTATCGTGCTTTGCGAGCTTTAAGGGAAAGGCCACGTTCTCGGCCACGGTTTTTTGCATGAGCAGGTTGTAGCCCTGGAACACCACGCCCATTTTGCGGCGGGCGGTGCGGAGCGCGGCGCCCGAGAGATGCGCCAGGTCCTGCCCGTCCAGCAGGATCTGGCCGCCGGAGGGCTGCTCCAGCAGGCACAGGCAGCGCAGCAGGGTGCTTTTGCCCGCGCCGCTCATGCCGATGATGCCGAAAATGTCGCCGTCGGCGATGGTGGCGGACACGCCGGTGAGGGCCGCCACGTCGCCGGTTTTTACCGGGAAGGTTTTGGATAGGTTTTTGATTTCGATCATACTGTTTGTTTCACCCACATTGTTATCATAAAATACAGAAAGCCGCCGCAGGGCAAATGCAGCAAAAAATGCCCCCGTCCTTGCATTGCAACAAGGACGGGGGCATGAAAAGCACCCGTGGTACCACCTTGGTTCGCCGCACCCTTGCGGGAAAACGGCCTTACCGGCTGCGGCGGAGATGAACCGCTTACAGCCTGGCGCTTTAACGGGCGCACCCGTCGCGGATTTAGGGCTCCTGCCCCTCGCCCGCGCGACTCGGAGGCCATGTTCGGTTTCCTGTGCCCTGCCCGCTTTCACCTGCCCGGGCTCTCTGAGAGGGTCGATGCCGGAAACCTACTCTTCTCGTCAACGTCTTTGCGAATATGCATTTATGATACTCGGCGTTTTGGGGTTTGTCAAGCATTTTTTTACATTATTCGGCGGGTGGGCTCTCTTTACCGCAGTTTTGCTGGCCTGCTGTGAAATGTTCTGCCCTTTACAGATTGATTGAGAAAGAATTTATTGAATGTTCCAAGAATCGACTTTCCACTGAGTGTTTTCCCGGATCAGATGCAACTGGCCGCTGCTATTAAATGTTGTGGTTTGATTTTCGAGGATTAAGATGTAATCATACCACTTTTCAAAAGGTGAAGTGTACTTGAATTCTTTCAAATCCAGATTCTGTATAGTGAATGGCTCATTGGGCGAAAGGATAACGGGCTTTGTGAAAATTCGATTTGAAAGACACTGCGAAAATCCTTTTTCTGTAAAATAAGAGGCATAGATCTCCGTTAAAGCGGCGTTCATTGCAGATAAATCTTCGGCGGAAGCGGTGCTGTCTCTGAATGTTTCAACCCAAGTGCGGCGCTCGGAAAAAGAGGACTCGAAAACTTTTCCAAAAAGCATGCGCACATGATGTTCGGCACCCAACTTCAGAAAAAGGCTATATCCTGCAACAGATAAAATTACACAAAAAAACGCGATAAGTGTATAGCGCCATCGATGTGATTTTTTCAAAGAACCTCACCCGCCTTAAATATAAAAGAGAACGATCTTCAAACGAGGATGCGTCGCTCTATTGGGATAAGAAATTAGCCTGTTAAAATATCCCGGAACTTATAACCATCCAAGCTACTAGAGTTGCAATAATACACATTATCGGACGCTATTTCTGTCATATTACTAATTGTTTCGCTATATTCATCCGATACAGAATAATTACCAATAATTCCACCTATAGTGGGTTCTCCTTCGCAAATCATTACATGGTGACAACGGGTGCACTGGAAACAATTTCCATTTAAAATTGTTTTTCCACTGCTATTACGAGCCCAACCCCAACCATGGCTTAGCATATCATGGGCAGCGTATTTTCCACAAATAGGGACATACCGAGGTTGCAATGTAGCATCATCTGCAAAAGTAGAAAAAGTAAAAAATGAAAGGCACAAAGCCAAGCTTAATAACGTAATGATTATCTTTTTCATTTATTAATTCCTTTCCTCAGTAATCTCTATCTATTATTTTTAAAAACAGTATTTTAGTGCATTGGACATTCACCTCCCCTTTTGCCTTCTTTATATAAAAAATAACACATTAGTAAAATAATGTAAATTAGCTTTTCCAACAAAAAAATGGCAATTATTATAGGAATTCGGACATAAAGGATTTCAGGTGATAGTATGGGTGGCGGCGGCAAACCAGGGGGGACAATAAAATGCCGCCCCGGCAAAAAAGCCGGGGCGGGGATGGGGCAAGCGTTATTTGTTTTCTTCCCAGATGGGCTCTTTGAGCATCCAGCGGCCGTATTCGTCTTTGTAAAAGATGTCGCGGTTGTAGAACTTGTCGATGATGGCCCAGAACTCGGCTTCGCTGTAGCCGCAGAAGGCGCAGAAATCCTGCACGCTCAGGGGGTCCAGATTGCCGTCGCGCGCTTTGATGATGGGGATGGCCTCGTCGCGGGTCATCATGCCGTAGCGGATGTAGCGGGCGGTGTAATCGGTGGCGGCGGCGTGGCCGAATTTAGGGTATTTGAGCCAGGAGTGCACAAGGTAGGCCCGGCTGTCGATCTGGTCGAAATTTTCGGCGTGGTGGGCGCGGTCCCACTCGTGGGTGAGGTCGTGGAAGCCGCGGCTTTTGGCCAGCTGGTAGTTTTTATAGCTGTTCCAGGGCAGGAAATAGCTCATGTAGAACGGGTCCAGCCGGTCCAGCTGCTCGGGGGTGGGGGCCTTGGTGAGCGCCAGGTCGTTGGCGGTGACGCCGTAGCCCAGCAGCTCTTCCTCAGGGAAGCCCACCGCCACGCCGTTCTCGATCTGGCCCTTGGCGCTGTAGGTTTCCTGATCGGAGCTGCCGCCGTATTCGAAGCTGACGTTCTCGCCGTAGCACAAAAGGGGCGTGTTGAATTTCAGGGCCATGTGCAGCGGGAAGGTGTAGATCAGGCGGTCCACATACCAGGTGGGCTTGCCGTACTTTTCGAAAAAGGCGCGCATGAGGGCCTTTTGGGCCTTGATGTTGGGCTTGCAGCTGATGATGGTGCAGCCGAAGGCCTCGGAGATGTTTTTCAGGTTGTGCTTGCCCGCCTCGGTCATGGGGAAATTATCCTCCACGCTGAACAGGATGGGGTTCATGTGCATGACCTCTTTCAGGATATAGACCTGGAAGTGGCTGTCTTTGCCGCCGCTGACCGCGACGGCGCAGTCGTAGCCGCCGGGGCCGTTGCAGCCGCGGTATTTATCGCACAGGGCTTCGAACTCCTTCCAGCGGGCCTGCCAGTCCACATCGGCGCGGTATTCGTAATGGCGGCAGGCGCTGCACACGCCCTCGGCGTCGAAGGTGATGCCGGGGCGGGTATCGGGCATGGTGCATTTTTTACAATATTTCATGGCGTTTACTTCCTCCTGTTTTCGGGCTGGAACAAAGAGGGCGCGGGCTGTGCCCGGCTCTTTAAACAGTATACCATGAAAGCGGGACGGCATACCAGCCCCTTTTGGAAAAAGCCCGCGCGGTTTTTGGAGGCGGATTTCAAGAGGAAATTAAAAATTAAGGGAATTGAATTAAAATTATTCATTAAAAAGATTAATAAAATTAATTTTTATATTGACTTTTGTGAAAAATAAGCGTATTCTCAGAACAGAACAGGAAAACGCCGGGCCGGGCGGCGAAAGCTGCGCCCGCCCTTTGGCAAAAAAGCGGGGGAAAAGGATGAACAATGGAGAAAAAGGGTTCCACGCGCCCGCCCGATGCCCGGTTTGCGGGCAGGATATGCGGGTGACCAAGCTGCGGTGCGGCCGCTGCGGGACCGAGCTGTCGGGGGAGTTTTCGCCCTGCCGGTTTTGCAGCCTGGAAGAAAAGCACCTGCAGTTCGTGGAGACGTTTCTGCGCTGCCGGGGATCCATCAAAGAGGTGGAAAAGGCGCTGGGGGTGAGCTACCCCACAGTGAAAAACATGCTGGAAGCCGCGCTGGCCGCGCTGGGGCTGGACGAGACCCCGGAGCTGAAGGCGGTGCGCCAGGATGAGGAGCGCAGCGAGATATTGACGAGGCTTGCAAACAAGGAGATCGATGTGGCAACAGCCGTTGAGGCGCTGAATCAACTGAAAGGCGGAAAGTGACATGAGCGAAGAAAAACGCAAGGTACTGGAAATGCTGGAGCAGGGCAAAATCAACGTTGAGGAGGCGCACAAGCTGCTGGAGGCACTGGGTGAGAGCGGCGCCCCGCAGGAGGGGCCCGCGCCGGCAAAAGAGGAAGAAGCCGTGCCGGCACAGGAGCAGGGCGCGGGGGAGGCGGCCCGGACAAACGGAGAGAAAGCGGGCGTGGGGCCGGCCGTGTTCAGCACCCCGGCACCCACCTTGCAGCTGCCGGACGATTTGCTGGCAGCCGCGGCTGAGGGCGAAAAAGCGGCGGGAGAGCCCGCCGCCCCGCCGCGGGAAACGGCGGAAGGGGAGTGGGACGGCGCAGCCCGGGAGCAAACGCCCCGCTATGAATATGAGACCTGCCCGCCCCCCGCCCCCGGCTGGCAGCAGTATGAATATACCGTGGATGCGGCGGGGATCGAGAATCTGGACCTTTCGTGGATCAGCGGCCCGATGGAGGTGCGCGCGTGGGAGGGCGAGCGCATCCGTGTGACCGAGTATGCGCGCACGGCGCTGCCCGAGGGGCGGCAGCTGCAGCTGCAGACCGCGGGCGGGGTGCTGACCGTGCGCTGGGCGCGGGAGGTGATCCTGTTTGGCCTTTGGCCCCTCTCGAAGCACCTGGTGGTGGAGCTGCCCGCCGCACTGGCGGCCGGCCTGGGGCGGGTGAAGTGCGCCAATGTGGCGGGAAAGACCTACCTGACCGGCCTGTGCGCCCAGACGCTGGAGGCGAGCTCGACCTCGGGGCTGGTATCGCTGGGGGGCGTGACGGCCCGGCGGCTTGCGGCGAAAAGCATTTCCGGCGCGGTGCGCGCCGAGGACTTTGCGGCCCAGACCGCGGATTTTGGCACCACCTCGGGCGCGGTGGAGGCGTGGGGCAGCGCCGAGGAATTGCAGCTGAAGAGCGTTTCGGGGGCGCTGCGGCTGGGCCTGGGCCAATGCCCCGGCAAGGCGGTGCTTGGCACCACCTCGGGCGGGATTGTGCTGACGCTGCCCGGCGAGATAGGCTTTACCGCCAAGTTTTCCAGCGTGTCCGGCCGGTTCAGCACGGATTTCCAGGTGGAGGGCGAGATGGGCGGCAAGCAGGGCAAGGTGGTGCACGGCGACGGGTACGCCAAGCTCAAGCTGAACACGATCTCGGGCGGCATGAAGGTGCTGAAAGCGTAAAGCCGCCTTTTTTCCATAACCGATATAGGCGCAGGACTGGGAGGAACCATGGAGCTGAACGAACAAGCCTTTATTCCTTTGAATGGGGCGCTGCAATATATATCCGTTCGCGCGGAGAAAAAGGGGGCGCCTTTGCTGCTGTATCTGCACGGCGGGCCGGGGGACGCCGCGCTGCCCCTGGTGTTAAAGTTCAACCGGGAGCTGGAAAAGCATTTTACCGTGGTGGTATGGGAGCAGCGGGGGGCGGGAAAATCCTATTACAGGTTCGGTGACGAACAGCCCTCGATCGATACCTTTTTGCAGGACCTTTATGCGCTTGTGAGCGCCCTGCTGGCTCGGTTTGAACAGCGGGATTTGTATTTGGTGGGCCATTCGTGGGGGAGCGTGCTGGGGCTGCGGTTCGTTCAGGAGCACCCGGAGCTGGTGCGCGTTTACGTGGGCTGCGGCCAAGTGGTGAATATGAAAAAATCCTGCCGGGAGGCCTACGGCTATGCATTTTCCCATGCGGAGGGAAAGGCAAGGGAGAGGCTGCGCCGGATCGACTGCGGCTACCCGGACACAGGGGACGGGTGGCTGGAGGACCTGCTTTTTGTGACGGGGCAGGTGGTAAAGCACAAGGGCTCACTTTATGGCCGGACGAATTACAACGAGCTGATCAAACCGTTTTTGGGATGCCGATATTACAGCCCGCTTGATCTGCTTCGGCGGCAAAAGGGGAGCCTGCAGGCCATCCGCTGTTTGTGGCAGGAACTGATGCAGACGGATTTTGAGGGGCAAACGCACTATGGAGCGCCGGTGATCTTTGCGGAGGGAAGGCACGACAGCCATGTGTCTTCCGAGCTGGCAAAGCGCTATTTTGACAGCATCGAGACCGAAAAACGGTTTGTATGGTTTGAAAAATCCTGCCACTTCCCGCAATGGAGCGAGAGCGAAAAGTTCAACGCGCTGATCATCGGGCTGCTGGCATAAAAAGCGGCTACGGCAAAGCGCCTGTTTTGAGAGCCGGAGCTCCCGGCGGCACGGTACACCCAAAAACCGGCTATGCCGCTTAGGCGGCGGGGCTATTTTCAGGAGAAGCTTTTCAGCCATACAACCACGCAAAAATCCCCCCGGCAGGGCCTTTCAGGCTCTGCCGGGGGGATTTTTGTGTGGATCAGCGGTTTTTGCGGATGTAGATCAGCAGCGCCTGGATGGCCAGCGCCATCAGGACTGCCCCGCCCGCCACAAAGGCCAGGCTGAACAGGACGCTTAAGATCCCCAGAAACGAAACGATCATTGCAGGTTCCCCCTTTGCGGCTTTTTGGCTTTAAGCGGCGCGTCAGACCGCCGCGAACTGCTTTTTACAGCGCAGGAGCAAGCACGCCAGCAGGCACAGCGCCTGCACCCCCACCCCCAGGATGGTGGCGTAAGCCGTGCCCCAGGCGGCATAGGCGCCGATCAGGCCGGGGCTGGCCAGCAGCGCGGCGCCAAGCCCCGCAAGGCAGCCGACAATGAGCCCTTTCATGGCGCGGGCGATGGTGAGCAGGTTGCACAGCACCGTGGCGGCCACGGTGAGCACCGTGGCGGCGACGAGGGGCTGCAAAAGGCCGGCGTAATTTAAAATTTCGGGGGTGGTGGGGTACAGGACCGACAGGCCCCACCGCCCCAGCAGGGCCACGCCCGCCGCGCCCGCGGCCCAGAGCAGGAAAAGGCCCGCAAACAGGATGCGCAGCCCCTTAAAATACCCGGCCTTTTGCCGGCCCTGCCACAGGCGGGCGAAGGTGGTGATGAAAGGCACGAACAGGTACACCACGGCCACCTGCAATACCAGCACCGGCAGGAACACGTTGGCAAAATAGTTCAGCTCCACCCTGCCCAAAAGGCGCTCGCAGTAATAGCGGGGCACCGAGGGGATGGCGGTGTTCAGGCTGGCGTACACCGCCAGGGGCAGGCATTCCAGCAGCAGAGCGCCCACGCCGGCGCCGCCCTTTGCGGCGAGGTCGGCCCGTTTGCGGGCCAGGGGCAGGTCCACGGCGAGCACATAGGCGGCGTTCAGCGCCAGCAGCACCGCCAGGGTGACGACCAGATCGCGGGTCAAAAGCAGCCCGGCCACCACCGTGGCCGCGGTCACAAGGCCGCGCACGCCAAAGCTGACGCCCACGATATCCATGCGCTCGGCCTTTTGCAGGTAGCCGTGCCACACGTCGCTGAAGCTCTCGACCAGGCGGTAGCCGGTGTAGAGAAAGACCACCCAGCGCTGCTGGGCGGAATAGGCGTTTGCAAAGGCAAAGCCCATGCACCCCACCCAGGCGGCGGCCACCGTGAGGTAACGGCTGAAAAGATAGGTGCGGTCGGTGTATTTGCCCGAGAGGTCGGACACCTGGAAGGTGCGCATGCCGAAGCTTGCGGCGCTTAAGGCCACGTTGGCAATGGTCATGGCGGTGGCCAAAAGGCCGTTCGCCTCGACCCCGGCCAGCGCCGTGACCAGCAGGTTCATGGCCGCCTGGCAAAAGTAGAAGATCAGGCTGCCCGCCGTGTTGAACAGCACATTTCTGCGAAGCTGCTTTTCCATGAGCACTCCTTACTGAACAAAGGGCCGCAGCGCCTGCTCCATGGCCTGGGCCCGGGCTTTTGGCACATAAGCCTTTTCAACATACCCGTAGATGCGCTGTGCAAAACCCGCGAGGCCCTTGTGGAAAAAGAACAGCTTTTCCGGGGGAAGGCGCAGCGCGAACAGGAGGTGCACCCCCCACAGGGCGAAAAACTTGAGCCAGTTGAAATGCGGGGCAAAGCCGGGGCCCATGGGCGCGTCCCGCGGGGGCTCTTTGTACACCTGCTCCAGCAGGTCGGCCATGCGCTTGTAGGCGGGCGTGGGGCTGGGGTCGAAGTAGCCCTCGATGACCTCCTTTGCGATGGGGAAAGGCGGGTGGGGATCCGCCATGGCGGCGAGGAACGCCTCGTAGCTTGTGACGCACCGCGCGCCCGCATAGATGACGGGGTCGTATTCGTGCTGGATGGGCATGGGGCGCAGGATATGGCAGCTCTTGCCCGCCATGTACACCTCGGCGATGGCGGTGCTCATCCAGATGGAGATGGAGTCGGCCGCCACGATCCAGTCCTTCACGCCCCGCTCGAAGATCACGTGGAAATTGGGCCGCCTGGCGGCAAGCCCGGCCAGGGCCGGGCTGTTCCACTCGCTGGGGTGGCGGCGGTACACCAGTTCCACCTCGGGGTGGTCGGCCAGGTACCGGTCGAACCAGGAGAGGGTCTCGGCCATGCTGGCCCGGTTGGTGGCGGCAAAGCCGGTGAAATCGGTGCCCGCCATGGCGCTCAGCTCGCGCACCTCGGCCTCGGTCATGCTGGCATAGCCGAAACTGGAGATATAAAGGTGCAGTTGTTTGGCCGGGTCGAGCCCGAACTCGGCGCAGAGGGCGGCCTTATCCTTATAATAGCCCCGGAATTCCGGGCGCAGGAAATCCATCATCACCGCGCCGGTGACCGGGCAGTTTTTTTTCTGCATGCCGTGGGCCGCAAGGCGGGTGGCGGTGCGGCGGCCCCAGCAGGTCTGCACGCACTTTTTGGCGTTGCCGCCCATGTTGAACCAGTCGCCCTCCTCCTGGGTGTCGCTGAGCATCTGCTCCCAGTGAAGGTTCACGATCTTGTTGAGCCGGCCCACATTGTTGTACACATGGCTGTTGATGGCCTCGTTGTCGTACATGCAGCTTGCCACCAGCACCTTTGGCTTTTTCCAGGTGAAGTATTTGAGCTTTTTGCGGTCCAGCAGCTGCCGGATCTCGGCGGTGTAGCCCCGGCGCTGCAGCTCCAGCTTGAGCAGAAGATCGCTCTCGTATTCCCGCACGGGATGCTCGTAAAGAATCAAAAAGTCCAGGCCCACGTGTGCGCGCCCTCCTTATCCAATGTCGGTGAAAAGCTGCTCGGTCCAGACCGGCAGGCCATAGGTGGTGTCGAGATGGAAGCCGTCGAAAAACTGTTTGTCGTCGTTGAAGGCGGGGCGGTCGGCCCACTCGTAATCCAGCACCTGGAAGCCGTAAAAAAGGGACCAGCCCTGAAGGCGCGGCAGCAGCTCTTGCTGCATTTGCCGGGGGATGCCGTAGGGCTCGCAGGCTTCGGTGAGCACCACGTCCGCCATGGGGGGCAGCACCACCGTGAGCCGCACCCCCCGCGCCCGGCAGGCGGCGGCGGCGGTGCACAGGCGCGCGAGCTGCTCTTCGTTGAGGGCCCAGCCCTGGCAGCGGGACAAAAGGGCCGCGGGGTAGGTGGCAAGGCGGGTGTGCAGCGGGTAGACCGTGCCGTCCGGCCCGGTGTAATCGGCGGGCCAGGACCAGTCGCCCGTTTCCTCGCTGCCGCCGCCGGGCACGCCCCGCAGCCGCTCGGACAGGGCGGTGAGCATGTTCACATTGTATTCCAGGTTGAAAAAATAGGCCAGGGGATTGTCCAGCGTTTTTTGCAGGGTGCTCATGCGGTCGGCGTCGTAGGTTTTGGTGACGGTGTAAAACGAGAGGCCAAACACCACCTCCTCGAGGTCCGGGTTTTGCTCCAGCACCCAGTTCAGCACATCCACCCCCTCGCGCAGCGAAGCGCCGCCGAAGGCAAGGTTCTGCCAGGCGCGGCCAGACACGGCCTCCACCTGCTGCATATCAAAATGCGCAAGGCGGGAATCGCCGATGATGACCCGCGGCCCGGGCGCCTGCCCGTAGGCCTTGAGCCGGGCGATGGGGGCCTCGCTGTAGGTTTCGGGCCGCAGGCCGAAATAGTTGTTCGGCTCGAACGCGGCAAAAACGCAGAAGTAGGCGGCCACCGGAAGCAGCAGCAACGCCGCCTTTTTTAAGATGTTTTTCACAGCGCCCGGCCCCCTTTCGTTTTAAAATCCGCCGTAGGCAAAGCTGCCGCCGGCAAAACCGCCGTTCTGGATCACCAGCCCGGCAAAGACGCCCAGCACCAGGGCATAATAGAGCGCCCAGCGCACTGCGGGCTTTTGAGCGGCCAGTACCAGCTCTTCGCTGCCGTTTTTAAAGTGGAAATTGCGCTGCCAGTCCAGCCAGAAGGCCAGCGCCAGCGTGATGGGAATGATGGCCAGCGTGCGCGTACGCTGCCCCTTCGGCGAGCTGCTGGTGTCCACCGATCCGTATACCGGTCAGTCCGCGGCGCTGATATCTTACATGCCGGAGGACTGACGCCTCCACCATACCAAAGGGAGTTGAACCACCATGCAGACGGCGCTTGCGCCCATTATGCGGGATTATCTGATTCGCTTTCAGCAGACGGCCATCAAGGAGACGGGCCGCCGGCCCCTTACGTTTCTTCGTACTCCGCTGGACGAAAAGCTGCTGTTGCCCGGCTGCCAACGGCCCGGCTACGCTTTCTGGCAGCCTATCCCCTGGCAGGACGGCAACGTGCCGCTGGGCCCGCTGGCGGAGCAGTTTCACCACAGCATTGTGGAATATCTGTCCATGTGCCAGTTTCTGGAGATCCATTTTCATCTCCCGGTAGCACATATGAACAGCCCGCTGAGCTTTTTGTATAACCGCACCTTTGAAACCTGCAAGAACACGGAATCCGCACCCCCCTCGCGCGCCTTTGAGGAGGCGGGGTTCTACCGCAGGGAACACCCCACCCTGCCGCTGGCCTACTGCATGGCCACCACCTGCGACGGCGCGGAGCCGCTTTTGCTCATGCTCCGCGCCGAGGATGGGCAGGCCTTCATCCAGCATGCGACGGGCGACCCCTCGCCGCTATACCTCAAGCTGGGGTTGGACCGGCTGCTTCCCAAGCTGCAATTCGTCTACGATATCTGACGCTTTCTCCGGAAAGGAGGTGCGGCCATGCGCCTCACCACGCGACAAACGGGAATCATCAGCTACGCCGGTTTGGAGGAAGGCGCGCTGTGGGCCGCCGCCAAGCGCATGTTCGCCCAGTCGGACGAATCCGTGCCCGACCGGTTTCGCTCCTTTTTACCCATCTTTCCCATCGAGCTGGTCCAGAATATGAGCTACGTGGGCCGCCGGGAACGCAACCTGGCCAAAGTATCGCCGGCGGGCTTTTCCACCGATCCCGACGA
>ERZ857882.3523-NODE-3523-length-14672-cov-17.110488_pt1 | contig 14672 bp, 8 predicted proteins | sample MGYA00519697_ERZ857882 | MGnify/ENA primary metagenome ERZ857882 (study PRJEB31778, sample SAMEA3449373) | human gut metagenome | biome: human gut; feature: human-associated habitat; material: faeces | place: United Kingdom | collected 2010/2012 ...
ATTTAGTATTATGAAAAAACTACTATTCTATTTATTCATTCTATGCAGCACTTCCATAGTTGCTCAAAATGGAATTACTTTTGAAGTTGAACAACTCTCCAAGCCCGAAAAATTATATCCCGTGGCTTCCCCTGATGAAATCTACAGATATCTGATGCTATTTGACAATGAATCAACCATTCGAATTACAGAAAAAGACATCTGGAAACCTCCATTTAATGTAATAGCCAAGAGTGAATCTCCTGACAGTTTATTATACTTCGGGTATAATTCTTTTTTCTGCGGTATGTATCAGGCTTATGCAGATCATAGGCCGTTCGTTTTATCTCCGGATATGATTTGGCTACTGATTAATCAAGGTTTTGCCCAACATGTGAATGCCAACCATGAGTCTTTGAGAAAATATTTTGTAAATTTCTCCGGAAAGGAATCTTTAATTGTACAATCCCATAAGAAACTGAAAGACCCGAGTCTTTTATGGGAAGAAATTTTCCCGCAGTTTACGGAACAGATAAGAAAAGAGGTAGGAGGCCATTTGGTTGAAACACTCACTTGTAATTTCTCTACAACGACTTCTTTGGAAAAGACTGTTTCTGAAATAACAATAATGGAAACGGTAAAATCATACTTCGAGTTTATCACCATAATGATTGCTTGCGGTATTCCGGAAATCACGCTTGAAGGGACACCACAAGACTGGGAAAAAGTTTTAAATAAAGCCAGAGGACTAAAAGAATATAAACTCGAATGGTGGATTTCACAACTTGAACCTCTTTTGGAGGAGTTTGTGAAGGCATCAAAAGGAACAGTAAACCAAGAGTTTTGGCGCAATATGTTTAAATGTCATTCGCCAAAGTCATGCGGAGCTCCCGAGACTTTTGATGGATGGATCATTAAATTCTTTCCTTACGACAATGAGGGGAAAAGAAATAATCTAAAACAGATTGTGGGTCGTAAAAAGCTTCCGAGCGAGATAGTAAAAGTTGATTTAAAGTATATTGAAGCATACAATGACACCGTAATTGAAACACCACTGGAGTTGTGGTCCGGTTTCATCGGACTCAAACAAAACAATGAGAATTTTGCACTGAGACCACAAATTGGCTGGATGGTCAAAAAGAAAAACACAGACAACACCGGACTCATAAACAGAGTGAAAGCCGATGCCAAAGGCAGGGGTATCAACCTTAGAGTGAAAGAGTTCCCTTCCGTCCTGCTGAAACTTGAAGAAATAAAACAGTTGGAGCTTACCTTTATTAATGAAATTGATATACCGGACGAACTGTCAAAAGTGAAAATCGAAAGGTTGAAGCTATCCGGCAGAATTACTAAAGAAGAGATGCAACGTATCAAAACTTTATTTCCCAATACCGACATTAAGATAAACGGAAGTAGAATATAACAAAAATATTACCGAGTAATTCACAGAAACATAAAAGAAATAATCAGGATTTCATATAAATAAAAAATAGGGGCTGAATTCTGCATTGAGAATTCAGCCCCCGCTATTTAATCTACCTAGAAAACAAACCTATATTTATTCAAGCCGAACCCTCATATCTACTACCGTCGGCTCTACAAAAGACTGACTACCACCGGTTTCACCACGCAAACCATTATTGGAAGTTGCGTCATTATGATTCGGCGACTGGTCGAGCACATACCACACTCCGTCCCGTTGTTCGATATCTTCTCCATTCAGTTTCCAATAACCGACCAGACCATCTGAACCTGAATCGACAAACATCATATTTTCACGAATCTGATTCGCAGTACGGGCTACCGACCATAAACGAACCTCACTCATAAATCCGTTCCATTTACGATTCCGGTCATAGTCATAAGCATAACCGATACAGAAACGTTCGTTCAAGTCGAATGTCAGTGAGCCTACCGTTTTTTCTGCTATTTTCTCTCCATTGAGATAGAGAGTAGCCATTCCCGCAGAAGCATCGTAAGTGAACGCTACATGATACCACTGATTCAACAGGAATATGGATACATCGGGCATCTGAAGTGCAACACTTCCAGCCATTTGAAGCTCGTTATCAGGATGATTCAAGTCACCGGTACGCATAATCAAAGTACCTTCATTGCCCATAATGGTGCCCAGATTCTTCCAACGTTCGGCATAAACCAATGCTTCGTAGGTGACAGACCCCATTGTTTTATAAGCAGTCGGCAGACGTACATCAAGCCAGCCCGGATTGATACGGTATACTTTATCAATAATAATTGGTTTCCTTACTACAATATAGGTAACGCTCGAACTGCTTATCTTTTCAATGTCCGTACTGTTCACTATTACAGGCAGAATATACGTTACCCCGTCTTCCCCCTTGGTAATGTTCTTTACCGACAATCCGCAGGGATCAGCATACAGTTCGCCTGCTTTAATGGTCGAAGAAGTTCCTGTCATTTCATAGTTATCAGTCGCCAGAAGCTGTCCGGTCGTCCCGTGTTTATGATTGTATTCATCCACAAGGTCCTGACCTCCTATCTGATAGTTCACATTTACGTTACTCTTTACCATCGTTGAAAGCCGCGACACCAATTCGCACTCGTAGGTATCCGCTTCAACTTCCACTCTTATCACATTACTTTCAAAGTAAAGTTTCGGCTCCAACAGATCGCTTTCGCTGTCGTTGCAACCCACACTAGAGAAAGACAATGCAACTAGTGCACCTGCATATAAGATTTTGATACGTTTCATTGCTGTTCTGTATTTTCATTAGATTGATTGTCCATATATTCCTGATAAGCCTGCAGATTGATCTGTATAGCATGACGCACAAAATTGTAATCACGGGCATTATCATAGTCATTATCAAGTCGGAAAGCACCGACGCCACCTTTCGGACCATTGGCATGGTTATAAGCAGCCTGAGTCAAAAGTACACCACCGGTAGTCCAGGATGACTCAAAGTTCTCTGTAAAGATGTGCTTACGATAGTCATAATACTCTCCACACCAGCTTTGCAAGGTACTCACTCTTCGGTCGAGATTGGAGTCGCCATACGCCTGAGTGATGAAATAGTCAAAATAAGGAGCAGATTCTTTGTTAGAGTTCCATATTTCACCGTCAATCATAAAATAGTAATACTTACCATTCGGACGCTCGGTTGCCATCGGACCAAAGTATTTTCCTATCTCTTCTACCAGATAATGCAGAAACTCACCACGCGGACCACCTCTGCGGTCTTTCAGACTGCCTACGTATCTTCCGCCGTCACCACCATTATCGGGTTCCCAGTCAATGTCCAGACCATCATAATCAGTCGCAACAATCGTGTCTACCAATGCTTTGGCATAGCGTTGAATGGCTGCGATATGGTCTTCAGCACCTTTCTCTCCACTGGTAAATCCCCAATAAGCTTCTGTTGCCTTATTGACCAGTTCCGTGATTTCCTCACTGGAAGCATTCGGGTTTTCCGCCTGTACTTTTTCTGAAACGGAAGCAGGCGTAATACCAGTTCCAATATTATGCAGAATGTAACAAACCGTGATCTTACCGCCTTTCTTCTTTTGGAAAATCTCCTTATCAGCTAGTTTCGCTTCATTCAAGCCGAATGGACCACTCCACATCGATACCATGTCGATGCTGTCCGGCAAAGAAGCCAGATATCCTTTACGAATAGGTCCCTCGGGAGACCAGTTGCTGAACCATCCGAAGAAAATGGGACGTCCGTAATCCTTACTGGTTGCCTTCCATGCACGAAGATCGGCATAATACTGTGCACTTTCTTCATTGTCCATCGTGTTGTAACCGCCGATATGTTCAAAGTCCTTGCTTTCTATATCGACACACGACGCAATCATTATCCCTACAAAAGGAAGTATATATAATATTCGTCTTAACATTTTCATATGAATCATAGTTTAATAGATTTTATTTTTACAATCCCACCACAACTGAGTAGTTGCTTTGTCTTTATCAAGACCGCCCAAGAGCTTCAATGCTTCTTCATAATTGGCTCTATCCTCTGCCGACTGATAGAAACTTACAGGATACACCATACGACGAATACCACCTTCACGAGTAACGCCCTGTCCGCGGTTGGTCTGCACCTGATTCAGTTTCGGATAACCGGTTCTTCTCCACTCAGTCCATGCTTCGTGACCGTTCGGATACAATGCAATCCACTTTTGGATCATGATCTTCTCCAGTTTCTCTTCCGTTTCACCGCTGAAGGCAGGTGTCGCAGTAGTAGGAGCCGCAGCATTGTAACTGTAATAAGAGGCTCTCATATTATGGGCAATCGGAGTCAATCCGGAAGCCAGATAGTCGTCTACAGACGAACTGATACCATTTTCATCAAATGACGTGGCAACTCCTTGTTCGTACAGTGCTTCCGCGTCACCAAATTCGCTTCCCCATCTCAACGCGGCCTCGGCTCTCAGGAAATAAACTTCGGAAGCACGCATCCAGTAAGTCGGAGTGTTCGAGGTAATATTGGGCTTGGAGAAATCGGTATAAATCGTATTCTGCTGATTGGCATTGCCGGGAGGCACCGCCTGATAGTTTTTCCCGTCAAAAGCCGCTACCGCATACGCACTGGGAGAAGCTTCAAAATAAGCACTCAGACGCGGGTCCTGATAGCCCAACAAATAAGAAAACATGGAAGAGCCCATGCGACACTCATTATACTGATTGGCCAACCACTCGATGTTGTTACGAAATACCATTCCGGCTCCGGTACTCATCTGGGCTTCGTCTGATTTCGAAGTCATCACTCCAAATGTATGATTCAAAGCCTGACGGGCATATTTCTGTGCAGTCGTTTCGTCAGCATAACTGATACGCATTGCCAGACGCAACATCAGTGAATTGGCGTATTTCACCCATTTTCTCGTATCACCGGCATATACGGCATCATAATCGGCAACAATGGTTGCCCCTTGTTCCGCTCTCACAGTCAAAATGTCGATAGCAGCTGTCAGATCGGTAAACATGGCATTGAATGCAACTTGTTCGCTGTCGAAAGGTATCACCAGTGCAGGTTCTCCTGCATGGGTGTAAGGAATAGGACCGAAAGATTCAAGCGTTTTATGCCATGCAGATATCTTTAGAATCTGAGCCAAAGCAAAGATTTCCGGTGTTTCGGTCTTTTCGGATTCTTGTTTTATCTTTTTCCAGGAAGACAGCAGTGTCGTATATGAATTGGTATAAGTAGCCGCCACCCAATTGTCCTGCAAGTAATAGGTAGTATTATTACTGCCGCTATACCAGTTATTGTTCTGTCCGAAAAATCCGCTCCACGAATCGGCTGACAGATTATATGCAACCTGATACTGGTTGATGGCATCCGTATCGTCAGCCTGAGTTCCTACGGTGACTACAGCTCTTTGCATCGCTGTTACAGCACCTCCGACAGCAACACCATCTCTTATGCCCATTTCGTCGGTCATCTCGAACGGATTGGTGTTTAACTCTTCAAAGTCACAAGCAGTAAAGAGCGACAAAGCGCAGATTCCTGCTAATAGTTTATATTGATTTATCTTTTTCATGAGGTCAGTTATAATTTAAATTTAATACCGAAACCGAAACTTCTCACACTCGGCTGCATAAAATAGTCATTACCTTGACCGTAAGTTCCTACGGACGGAGTCAGTTCCGGATCGTGCGGAGCTTTGCTGTAGAGCATCCAGGGGTTATTGGCAATGAATGACAAAGTAACATCTTTCAGTACATTCTTAAACCAAAGGTCGGGGAACCTGTAACTCAAAGTCAGTTCTTGCAGACGGATATTGGTTGCACTATATACATAATATCCGGAAGTGGTATAGTCGCCCGTACCTATCAGCTGATAATACGACTGTGCATCCACTCTCCCTTGTCCGGGCAGTAAGACACCGCCTGCATCGCGTGCTTCGGCAGACGCTTTGGATACTCCGAAGCGGTCGAGGATAGCCTGAGTAGAGGAAGTTACCACACCACCGAAACGTCCGTTAATCAGGAAGCTGAGTCCGAATCCTTTGTATGACAGCGAGTTGCTCCATCCCAGGTTAAAGTCCGGTGACGTCTTGCCCAAGAAAACGGGTTCACCTTGTTCGAGTCCGTACGAACCGTCTTGCTTGATTTCAACATACCCCTGACTGTCTTTCTTCAGGAAAGTATTGGCATATATATCGTTGATGCTGCCACCGACTTTTAATATAACGCGTCCGTTGTCTTTCCTTACTTCCGGCACGTTGATAGGCTCGGGACTCATGTCGGTACGATAGTTTTCCACCATTTCTTTGATTTCGTTGACATTGCGCGAGAAAGTCAGATTGGAGGAGAAGCTAAAGTCTCCGAAGCTGTCTCTGTATCCCAACGATGCTTCCCAACCGTGATTTTGTACATTACCAGCCTGCAAATAGATTTGTTTGTAACCCGAAAATTCCGGCAAATCGCCAATAAAGGTCTGATTGTATGTATTCGATTTATAGTAAGTAACTTCGGCACTCAGCTTATTCCATAAACGTACACTCAATCCCAATTCATAAGAACGGGTACGTTCTGCCTTGAAATCAGTAAAAGGATAGATGCCTGTGGGAGCCAGTGCACCACCGATAATCGGAGTGGTCACAGTTCCCGGAGTAAGTCCCGACTGGGATACCGGAGAACCGACTTCCGTATATGATCCGCGTACCTTTAAATAGGAAATGAACTCAGGCAGTTTCACCATTTCAGAGATAATGCCGGACAGACCTACCGAGGGATAGAAGAAGGATTCTTCGCTGGTGTTTACCAATCGGGAGTTCCAGTCATTACGACCTGTCAACGTAAGATAAAGCATACTTCTCCACCCTAGTTCGACGTTGGCAAAGATAGCGTGGTTACGTACGCGGCTGTCGCCTCCGTCTTCCGAGATACGACCGTTGGAAGGGTCGATGTTGCTGGCGGCAAACAGGTTTGTTACTCCGAGCAAGGTTCCTTTGTAGCCTCTTGCCAGCGACCAGTAGTTAGAGTAGCTATAACCCAAGTTGGCAGAAATATTAAAATCGTTGAACTGCTTGTTGATGTTCAACATAAAGTCGGCATACTCCTGACGGTCTTTGTAATTACTGTAATCATACAGACCTTTCTTTCCTTCGGCAAATTTCTGATCGGAAGTAGCATAAACCTTACGTTCAAACTGAACATGAGTATCGTCCATACGATAACGTCCGGCAAGATTCATCCAGTCGGTGATCTTATAGCTCAGACCGACATTAAACATATAACGGCTCTTCTCGTTCGTTGCGATGTTGCGGTAAGCAGTCCAGTAGGGATTCTGCGAACCGTAGGTTGCATCGGCAATCGGCCAATACTGTATCGGAATATTGCGGCTCTGGTCATAACGCTCGAAAGTCTTGATATCTTCGAAGTCTTCTCCACGGGGGAAGAGGTAAGCAGAAATCACCGGATTCCAGTATTGTCCCTGCGATACCATGTTTTTATCTTCCTGTTTCACATAGGACGCGCCTAAATCCAACTGCAATTTATCATCCAGAAAAGTAGCTGTATTGCGAATGGTGAAGTTCAGACGGTCATAAGAATTGTTGGGAACAATACCTTTTGAATTGGTGGATGAAACCGAAGCAAAAGTTTGATTCTGCTTTGTACCGGTAGACAAGGTCAACGAGTTGATAAAGTTGGTTCCGGTGTTGAAGAAATCGCTTTTGGGATCATACGAATTCGGACGGGCCAGCTTGTCACCCCAGCTTTCGAACATACCTTCTTTATTTCCATACGTGTTCTGGAATTCGGGCATCATATACGCTTTGCTGAATTCGGATGAAGAAGAAAATGATATCTGTAATTTACCTTCCTGTCCTTTCTTTGTAGTAATCAGGACGACACCATTTGCCGCACTACTACCATACAAAGCAGCCGCCGAAGGTCCGCTCAGAATAGAGATACTCTCGATATCTTCCGGATTGAAATCAGCAATACCTTCCGTTCCGGCTTTGCCTTCACCCATGATACCACTATCTGTGTTTCCCATATTAGTATTAAACAAAGGGATACCGTCTACTACGTACAGTGCATTGTTGTCTCCTTCGATAGATTTAGCGCCACGCATAACGACACGCGTCGCACCACCGACACCACTACCACTCTTGTTGATACTTACACCGGCTATCTTACCATTCAGTGAATTGATGAAGTTGGCGTCTTTAATGCCGGTTATATCCTCGCTTTTTATCTGCTGTACATTGTAAGACAGTGCCTTTTCTGCCCGCTTGATACCCAATGCCGTCACGACCACTTCGTCCAGCACTTCCGTATCTTGTTTCATTGTAATCGGGTAAAAGTCCTTATTGGAAACAGCAATCAGCTGAGTTGCATATCCTATATAAGATATTTTCAAACGGGCATTACCGGGACTTTTAATCGAAAAGTTTCCGTCAAAGTCTGTAATCGTCCCTGTAGAACTGCCGTCCACAGAGATATTTACTCCGATCAGGGGTTCACCATTCTCATCGGTTACTTTCCCTTTGATATCTTTGACAGATTGTGCAGCTGCCGGTTTCTTCTCCGTAACTATAATATAATTACCTTGAATCTGATAAGAGAAACCTGTTCCTTTCAAGATTGCGTCGAGTGCAGTAGTCACCGATACGTCTTCCAAGTTAAGATCGGCAATTTTCTTTCCCTTCAATTCGGAATCACTATAATTTATAGACATCTTCGACTGTCTTTCCACAGTTTTCAATGCATCTACTACAGTGATATCTTTCTGCTGGATAGTAATTTTACTATCACTTTGAGCAAAAGCAAGGGTCTGCATCAATAATAGACCTAAAAAAATGAGAAAGACTCGCTTTTGAACAACATTATCTGCTCTTTTTTCGTAAATTTGTAGCATCTTTTTAGTATTAGTTAATTGGTTATTATTCTATGATCAATTGAAATAGCGTCGAGATACGCTAATATTAGAAGGACAATGATTTCACATCCGGGAGAAACGGCCATTTCTTCCGGATACTTTTTTGCATAGTACATTAAGTTAAAAAAGGTTCAACAATCGTTTTTCTATATTTTATCAGTTATATAGCATTTATTCCCCTTAATTATATATTTCACATCCCCTGCCACCTGCGTTATTATCTTCATCACCTCTTCCAAAGTGGCTTGCTGTTGGAAACGGAAACTATACGATTTATTGTTCAGGCTGTGAAGGCTATAAACAAAGGTATAGGGAAATTTGCGTTCGAGACTCGTAAAAATCTCATCGAGATGCATATCACTGAAAACCAGTTCTCCACGCTGCCAGGCAGTCACATCCTCTATCCGAGGCGATTGGAGGCTACGTTTCCGGGTCTGTTTATTATACGTTATCTGCTCATTGGGTTTAAGTATTACATTAGATATCAGATTATTAAATTCTACCTTCACACTACCTTCCAGCAGAGTTGCAATCAGTTCATTGTTCTCCGGATAGGCATTCACGTTAAACTCTGTACCTAAAGCTGTTATTTGAAAATCATTGGCTTTCACTATAAAAGGATGTTTTTCATCCGGCTTTACCTGGAAATTTGCTTCGCCAATCAAATATACACTTCTGGTCTTACCGGCAAACTGCTCCGGGTACAGTAAGGTGCTTCTCGAATTTAGCATCACCCGGGTACCATCGGGCAATGTAAGTTCACGTATTTCCGCCGTTGGTATGAAACATTCTACCAAGTCTTTTTGCAGTTTGTCTTTCTCCAACATCAGATAGATAGAAACAGACGATACTGCCAACAGGAAAATAGCTGCTGCTCTCCATATAAGTAACTGATACTTTTTACCGGAACCGACAGACTGCATTCCCAGATTTTGTTGCATCCGTAATATGGACTGTTGCATTCCGCGAGGTACTTTCTGTTCTCCCGCTTGTTGCCACAACGTGTGAAGTGCTTCTTTTTTTTCTTCCGCATGATTGTCGTCAGCCAACCATCGCTGCACTTTTCTACGCGTAGCCAATGAATACTCATTATGCCCGAATAACTCTATGATCTGTTGAATATAGTTTTTCATCATTAATTTCTTCCTTTATACACTAAATACAACTAAAAGAAAAACACTACTTAAAGGAAAATAGAAAAAATAAAAATAGAAGCACTTTTTTTAGTTCTATCAGTGCTAAATACACCTGGTGCTCTACCGTACGGATGGAAACATTAAGCTTTTCTGCGATTTCTTTATAACTTAATCCCTTAAAACGACTCAGCTCGAATATTAACCTTCGCCGTTCAGGCATTTTTTCCAAAGTCAGGCGAACAACCAGCAACATTTCTTCATAATATATATTATTAAGGGCATCTTCCCCTTCTATCAATTCATGAAGTACTGTTTTCTCAAGGTATCCTTCCTGATATTCCCGTTCGATTTGCTGATGCTTGAAGATATTCAGAATAATGTTTCTGGTCATTATAAAGAGGTAGTTATCTAATTCATTTTCATTGTCAAGCCATATTTCCGGTTGTAACCAAAGCTTACAGAAAATATCTTGAGCAACATCTTCAGCATCAACTTCCGACTTAAGCAACAGCTGGGCATAATTCTTTACTTTCGGAAAATTAGAAATAAAAAAACGCTGAAACTTCAGCTCAATTTGGTTAACATTATTTTCCATATCCGCTAAGATTATTATCGATTACAAGTATAAAAATAGACATTCTCAAAGATTAGAACATAATAAAGATATATTATTAATACTTGTTTGCATATATTTATAATTATTCCGTATATAAAACAAAAACACATAAATATTGACAATACCAAATAGCGATATCGTCATACCAAAAGAGAAGAGAATAAAAGTATGTATAAGAAATTGACTTTGTATCTAAAAAAAGGAAAAATAACAAATCAACAATAAAAAGGGGAATAAGGGAGAAAACCCATAAAAAGAAAAAGCTCTGATAATCAGAGCTTTCATTTGTTTTCAGGTGGAGCTGGAGGGATTGTTTCTTTGATCATATCAGCTTTGACCTGAACGTATATACTACTATATATCAACAACATACATAACTAATCATATCTTTTTATAGCACATAGAATCTTGTACGCTCAAAAAAGGGGGGAGTAGGAATTAGGGCTTACTCCCCACGATTTTTATTTCTATATTCGCAGAAAAATAACTCATAAATATAATACGTATGATAGAAATCAATCACAGCTGTAGAACCTTCCTACACAAGAACAATCAGGTTATGATCCGAGTTAGATGGAATAATCGAGATGGCGAAGTTGGTTTTTCAGTTGGCTGTAATGCCGATCCAGACAAATGGGATAAAGAGAATCAAAGAGCTAGGTATAATACTACTCATAAAGTTGGTAGAAAGACAATGGTAGCTAGAGATATTAACAATCGTATTTCTCAATTTCTAGAGTGCATTGAGGAGTCTTTTACAGAGTATAGTTTAAATTCTCAGTTGCCAACTAAAAGTGAATTGAAAGAACTGGTTAATGAGAAGCTGGGACGAATAAAAAAAGAGGCTGTACCAGATGGGCTAATAGAGCGGGAAAAGTCTTTTCGTGAAATTTTCAATGAATTTTTAGAAGTTTGCTCTACAGAAAGAAGCTGGAGTGAATCTGTACATCATAAATATGTTCAAGCATGGAATCATTTAAACAGTTGTGATCCCAACATATCTCTAGCGACACTTGATAAGAATAAGATGACAGAACTTAAAAAATGGTATGTAAAAAATGGATATCGTAACCGCACTACTGTAAAACAATTCAGAATATTAAAGTCTTTTCTTAGATGGATTGATGCTAATGGTTATCCAGTAGAGCAAGGAGTACTCAGCTATAAGGTAAACTTAACTGTGACTAAAAAGGAAGTGACTTTTTTGAAATATAAAGAATTACTCCATTTTGCATCTTTCCAATTTCCTAAAAGCAAAGAGTATTTAGATAGAGCTAGAGATATGTTTTGTTTTATGGCATTTACATCTTTACGTTATTCTGATTTAAGCGCATTAAAGAGAGCGCATATTTCAAATGGGAATATTGAGATGTATACTCAAAAAACGAATGATAGAATTACTGTTCCTATAATAGAAAATGCTCAAAAGATTATAGATAAATATTCATGGTATCACTCCAAGAACGGTACAATATTCCCTGTTGCTTCGAATCAGAAACTTAATGATTACCTGAAAGAAGCTGCTGAGTTGGCTGGTTTGGATAGAGAGATAGTTGAAACCTACTTTATAGGTACGCAACGGCATGAAGAAATCCATAAGTTTTATGAAACAATAAGCTGTCACGATGGACGTAGAACTTTCGTTTGCTGTTCATTAGCTTTAGGGATATCTCCGACTGTTGTGATGAGTTGTACTGGACACGCAGATTATGAAAGTATGAAGCCGTATATAGAAGTAGCAGACGAAACACAGAAGATGCAAATGGAAAAATGGAATACTCACCAATATAAGTCTGATATCATAGAAAAGCTAGATAAAATGAATCCGACACAATTGAAAGAACTTTGTGAACATATTAGGAGTATAGCTTAACAAAATTTCATATATTTGAGGCAGCATTCGGAAAAAATGGGTGCTGTTTTTTATTGTAATTACTTAAATTAATACTATTATGGAAAATGAGAATAAACTTAAAAAAGGTACTTTTGAAAAGATAAGTGAAAACCTTTATAAAATCAATGGTTGTGAAATTCCTTACATAAATGAAAATATCGAAAAATTCGCTCCATTAATACGTGATGTTGTTGAACAAGGAAAGGATGTAGTCCTTGAAAATTGTAACTCAGGTAAATCAAGTTATTCTATTACTGGTGAGGATAGACCAACAACTGAACTTATAACTGAAATAATTAAATTAATGGATTTATTGCCTATACGCCGAAAGATTCTAAAGAATAAGTTTTGTTATTATAAAATCGGAGACAAAGAGTTGGCAGTTGAAAATGAACTCATCCCGTTTGTAGAAGATATCATCAACAAAAGAGATGTAGCAATTGGTAAATATAAGTTTCAAAAGGAATCATATTTCATAAATAATGAAGCAGTGCCTGCAAATGGATTAATATCCAAAATCCATAGTATGTTCCCGAATTGGTTGGAAGCTTGGAAAGTTGATGAATGCCATTATAATATAAAGGGAGAAGAGTTTTATATAAAGGATGATGACGTACAAATAATAAATAAACTCATAAATGGCATAGATGAATCCAATGTGCCAAAATATGAACAGAAAAAATGTGTATATGATATTAGTGGTAATGAGTGTCTTATTACCAATCTAAGTTCATATATAGTTTTTCTTTTGTGTGATAAGCCTAATTTTGATGATAAAGTTGCGGCTGAAATAAAAGAGATTTATTTAAAAGATAAAATAGATCGAAATAAGAAGGAATTTGCTAAGAAAACACATTGTTTTATAGGCACTCTTCCTAAACCAATTTTTATAGCAATAAGGAAAGCAGAAAAAGAATATAATGAAGATAGTATATTGCAACTTACGAAAAATCTAAAATCTAATACTGATTCATGTTTTCAGCATATCACTCCAGAAAATTTCGTTAATACCCTAAAGCAAATGATGTCCTATTATGATGGCTTTTTAGAACTAATCTTTGAAGAAACAAGTGAAGGAGAAATACAACTTTTACGACAAAAACTTGAATCGGAAATTACAGAAGAAATTTATTACTTTATTGGTGAAAAGATCAAGAATCAGCGTTTGAAAGTTAAGAATGATATAAGTTGGAATGATATATGTGATGTAATCAATAATGATCAATATGAACCTATATCTGAATTTGACTTATATTTCATACAAGCTGTCGTTATTGTGTATCATGAGGAATATGAAGAATGGAAAAGTAAGGCGGAAATAGAAGGTACTATAAATTTAGACTTTGTATCTGAATTTTATTTCAAGGAAGGTTATAGGAATGAAGCCTTTTTATTTTATTATATTTTTTTTGAAGGAAAATGTTTTAGCCAGTTATTTCATGCCATGAATTACGGTTTTATAAAGCCAGAAGTAATGAAAAAATATGTTATTGATAGGTTACAAGAATTGGAGTTGGCAGAATATGTCCAAAAAAGATATGATGAATACCGAAAAGTAACTGGTGGCGGCAAGGATTTTTGTTTTTATGAACGATTGGATATTATTAAAGTAGGAAAAGAGTTATCTCGCTATTATGCTAACTTGCCAAATGGTGAGAAGAACTATTTTTTTACTCGCATGTGTTTGTCGGATGTGATAGATAATGTGATACCAGCTTTAAAATCCGGACTTGATGTTGCAGCTTTTGCTTCGTTATTGTGGAAAAGTAAATTTTTTAATTCATCTATTGAGGATGACAGATTTAGCAATTTCCGTGATGATATAGCTAACATATTTAAATTAAATGGTATTCCTAATATAACTGATTATACGGTAGGTAAGTTGAAAGTTAAAGAGAAAGCAAAAAAACTTAGAGGACAATTTAAGAGTCTTGAAATATTGGTTGAAGAGAAATATTTTACATAAACGACCCGTTCCCGACCTGTTCCTCTTTTCTTGTATTTATAGTTTTTTTATCTCCTTGTATTATAACTATTACGTTGTTTTACAGGGAGATATCTTTTTATGCTTATGTTCCTCTAGTCAAAACGTGTTTTTTTTCTTTTTTACTTTACAACCGAATTCTGAGCGCTCTGAATTCAGAATAGATGTTCAACAATTAAAAATT
>ERZ857882.3530-NODE-3530-length-14643-cov-3.332054_pt1 | contig 14643 bp, 10 predicted proteins | sample MGYA00519697_ERZ857882 | MGnify/ENA primary metagenome ERZ857882 (study PRJEB31778, sample SAMEA3449373) | human gut metagenome | biome: human gut; feature: human-associated habitat; material: faeces | place: United Kingdom | collected 2010/2012 ...
CCGCACGGAGGCATTTTCATGTACAAAATACGCGAAAAAGGCTTTCCAATGTTAAAATACGATTGACAGAAAACCGCTATTTTCTGATTTTTCATCAAAAATATTTTGTCTTTATTAAAAATATATTTGACAAAAAGAAATAAAACTGACTATAATTAAAAAATGAACGTTCATTCCGTTAAACTGGGGGAAGCCTGTACCCCAGTGACGGAAGAACCCGTACTTTTACCACCGAAAATCGATCACGATACAGCGACACTTATATGGAACCTCTCAAAATAGGAAATCTGTGCGCCGCCGTACCCATCGTTCAAGGAGGAATGGGGGTAGGAATCTCCCTTTCCGGACTGGCCTCGGCCGTAGCCGACCAGGGAGGTGTGGGAGTGATCTCCTGCGCCGGACTGGGACTGCTGTACCGCCGGGAACACCCTGACTATTTCAAAGCCTCGATCCTGGGACTGAAGGAAGAATTGCACAAAGCCCGGGAAAAGACCTCCGGTATCATCGGAGTGAACATCATGGTGGCTTTGACCAACTTCGCCGACATGGTGCGTACGGCCATCGCCGAAAAAGCTCACGTCATCTTTTCTGGAGCGGGACTCCCGCTGGAACTCCCTTCTTTCCTCAAGAAAGACAGCACGACCCGCCTGGCACCTATCGTTTCCTCCGCACGCGCCGCACGGGTGATCTGCGAGAAATGGAAAAATGCCTACGACTACCTTCCGGATGCCATCGTGGTGGAAGGCCCGAAAGCCGGAGGACACCTGGGCTACAAGGAAAACCAACTCAACGACGAGAATTTCTCCCTTGAAAAAGTCCTTCCCGAAGTAGTGGCACAGGCTGATGCTTTCGGAAAGGCTTCGGACAAAAAGATCCCCGTGATCGCCGCCGGAGGTATCTACACCGGAGAAGACATGTACCGAATGATGTCCTTGGGTGCTTCGGGAGTACAACTGGGCACGCGGTTCGTTACCACGGAGGAATGCGATGCCGACCTGCGTTTCAAACAGGCTTATCTCGATGCACAAGCCGAGGACATCGAAATCATCAAAAGTCCGGTGGGAATGCCGGGAAGAGCTATCTCCGGGGAATTTCTCCGCGAAGTCGAGCAAGGACACACGCGGCCGAAAGCTTGCCGATTTCATTGCATCAAAACGTGCGATCCGGCCAAAACGCCTTACTGCATCATCACCGCGCTGTTCAATGCCTTTCGCGGCAATCTGAAAAAGGGATATGCCTTTGCCGGAAGCAATGCCTACCGTGAAACGCGCATCTCATCCGTCCGGGAAGTGATCGGCGAACTGGTGGACGGTTTCAAAAAAGCACTTGAAGAACGAAAAACGAAACATCATCCATAAAAACAAAAATACGACAAGAAATATGCTTGAACGTTTTCTCAAACAGACCACTTTTTCCTCGCAGGAGGATTTCATGAAAAATTTCCGGGTGGAAGTACCGGAAAACTTCAACTTCGGATACGATGTGGTAGACGCCTGGGCCGAAGAACAACCGGACAAGAAAGCCCTGCTGTGGGTAGGGAAAGACAAGGAAAAGATCGACTTCACTTTTGCCGACATCAAACGCGAAAGCGACCGGGCTGCTTCGTACTTTACCAGTCTGGGCATTGAAAAAGGCGACCGGGTGATGCTGATCCTCAAGCGCCACTACGAATTCTGGTTTTCGATCATCGCCCTGCACAAGATCGGAGCCGTATGTATCCCGGCCACACATCTGCTGATGCCGCACGACATCGTGTACCGCAACAATGCCGCCGGAGTGAAAATGATCGTGGCCTGCGGCGACAAGGAAGTCACCGACCGGATCGACGAAGCCATGCCGCTTTCCTCCACCGTCAAACTGCGCGTTTCGGTAGGCCCATACGTACCGCAAGGATGGGAAGATTTCCACAAAGGACTTCGGGAAGCTGCGCCGTTTGTCCGCCCGGAACACGTGAACACCAACGACGACATCTCGCTCATGTACTTCACTTCGGGTACCACCGGCAATCCCAAGATGGTAGCGCACGACTTTACCTATCCTCTGGCGCACATCATCACCGGAAAGTATTGGCACAACCTCGATGAAAACAGCCTGCATTTCACCCTGGCCGATACCGGGTGGGGCAAAGCCGTATGGGGAAAACTCTACGGACAGTGGATCGCCGGAGCCAACGTATTTGTCTATGACTTCGAAAAATTCGTCCCGGCCGAAATCCTGGAAATGATCGAAAAATACCACATCACTTCTTTTTGCGCTCCTCCGACCGTATTCCGGTTCCTGCTGCACGACGAAGCAATGGGAAAATACGATATTTCTTCGCTCAAGTACTGCACCATCGCCGGCGAAGCGCTCAACCCGGAGGTGTACAAACAGTGGCTCGAACGCACGGGGATCAAACTGATGGAAGGATACGGACAAACGGAGACCACGCTGATCATCGCTTCCTATCCCTGGATCGAACCCAAGAGCGGTTCGATGGGTATTCGCAACCCGCAATACGACATCGACCTGGTCGATGCCGAGGGAAACAGCGTTCCCGACGGTGAGGAAGGACAGATCGTCATCCGCACCCACGGCAAGAAAGTCCTGGGTCTTTTCAAGGAATATTACAAAAATCCGGAAATGACCATCCGCTCGATCAAGGACGGTGTGTACTACACGGGCGATGTGGCCACACGGGACAAGGACGGATATTACTGGTTTGTCAGCCGGGCGGACGACGTGATCAAGAGCTCGGGTTACCGCATCGGACCTTTCGAGGTGGAAAGCGCACTGATGACCCATCCGGCCGTAGTGGAATGCGCCATTACGGGTGTACCGGACGAAATCCGCGGACAGGTGGTCAAGGCGACCATCGTTCTGGCCAGCGCTTACAAGGCCATTGCCGATGAAAACCTCATCAAACAAATCCAGGATTACGTCAAACACATCACCGCTCCGTACAAGTATCCGCGCATCATCGAATTCGTGGACGAACTGCCCAAGACCATCAGCGGAAAAATACGCCGGGTAGAAATCCGGGAAAAAGACCAGAACAAGGCAGCAGCCAACGGAAAAGTCTCGGAAAAATAACCCGACACTCTCCCGCTGTCTTTTCTCTTTCCCTACTGCGGGAACGGCTTTTCCCGAAAAAGGAAAGCAGGTAGAAAGCCGGAAAAACGTGAAGTTTCGCGTTTTTCCGGCTTTTCGTTTGCCCCCGCCGGGGATTTGGTTTACATTTGCTTCGAGATAGTATCGTCGAACATCTGCCGAAATGCCGTTCTTCCAAGAAAATTTCATCCGCCGCCTGCGCAACCTGCGGGAAAATATCAACATCCTGCTTTACGACTCGAAAAATGTCGTTACGCGCATGCTCAACCTGCTGAGCATTCTGGCTGCATTGGCCGGCATCGCAGGACTCATCCTGGCCTACGGATTTGAAAATACCCCACGGCTGTCCCTGTGGATCAAGCACATCTTTCGGGGTATTATTCTGTTTTACTACCTCAAATTTTTCATCGGGTATCTCTACTCGTTCTCACCCCGAAAATATTTCAAAGAATACCAGGTCAACGCCATCCTGCTGGCTATCCTGCTCTGCGTATTCCTCTACAAGTCGTTCCTTGCCCAGCCACCCGACCCGCTGACAGGAAAAAGTGAATACGGCATGCTGTCCTCTATCGTGGAACAGGTAGCATTTCTGGTGCTGCTGGTAGTGGAGATAGGTCGTGCTTCGGCCTTGTTGCCCGCTACGCGCCTCTCCCCCCAAAAACTGTTCGTGCTGTCTTTTCTGCTGCTCATCCTGGCAGGTGCTGCCTTGCTGATGCTCCCGCAAATGAGTGCCGAAGGGACAAAAGTATCGTTCATCGACGCACTGTTTACCTCCACCTCGGCCAGTTGCGTAACCGGGCTTTCCACGGTGGACATCGCTGCGACATTTTCCCTTCGCGGACAGATCATCATCATGCTGCTGGTACAGTTCGGGGGATTGGGCATCCTGACCTTTGCCACGTTTTTCCTGATCCTGGCCAAACGCAACATCGGTATCAGCAACCAGGCACTGATCAAGGATTCACTCGATGCACGTAATTTCAAGGAAAGTATCTTTCTGCTCAAGGATATTTTCATTGCCACGCTGGTAATCGAAACCATCGGAGCTGTACTCATTTTTTTCAACTGGAGCAATTCGACACCTTTTCTGGATGTTTACCAGAAAGCCTACTACTCGGTTTTCCATTCCATCGCGGCCTTCAATAATGCAGGTTTTTCGCTCTTCGAGGGGAACCTGTTCAATTATTTCTGCCGCAATGCCTACATGCTCCAGATCATCATCGCTGTGTTGGCCATCCTGGGAGGTATCGGATTCCCGGTACTGAAGGATATCTTTTCCGACTCACGCAAAAGGTTTCTCCCTTCGGTAAAAAGAAGATGGAGCCTCAATACACGGATCGTAGTCTTCACCTCCTGTTTTCTGATCGTACTGGGAACGGTACTTTTCATGGTCTTCGAATGGAACCATTCACTGCAAGAACATTCTTTGGGGGGTAAGATCGTCGTTTCGTTTTTCCAGTCGGCTTCCTCGCGCACCTCGGGATTCAATTCGGTCGATTTCGGTCAGGTGCTCAACCCTACCTTGCTCCTGCTGATCATTCTGATGTTCATCGGCGCTTCTCCGGCTTCTACCGGAGGAGGTATCAAGACGACAACCTTCTTTATCCTCTTCGTCTCGGCCATCAACACCGTACGGGGCAAACAGCGGGTCAATATCGAGCATTCGCAGATCCCGGACAGCACGATCTTCCGGGCGACGACCATTCTGCTCTTCTCCATGCTGTTTGTCACCATCGGGACCATCGTACTGACCTTTACGGACTCGTCGCACGATCTGATAGAACTGGTCTTTGAAGAGATTTCGGCCTTTACTACCACAGGACTTTCCACGGGCATCACTTCCGTTTTGTCGGACGGAGGGAAGATCACCCTGATCGTTTCGATGTTCATGGGCCGCATCGGACTGTTGACCTTCGGATTTGCATTGACCCGTCGGATGAAACCCGAACCGGCCTACAAGTATCCGGAGGCGCACGTGATCCTCGGCTGATCCTTTTTCTTGATTTTCTCCGTCTTTTAAAAGCTTAAAAAACAGGGAAGTTACCCCTTTGTTCCCTCTGGCTTTCCTCTTCTTTTTTAATTCAAGAAAAATTTCTCGTTTTTTATTTAAGGGGGGAAGGTATCTTTTCTTTCTTCTTCCTCTTTTAGTTTTGTTATGAAATAAAAAATAGAAGAAGAGGAATATACCCGGGGATCGTGTTGGGAAAAAAACAGGGAAGTATTTTGATATTTTATCTTCCGGGAGTTGTTTTGTTTTTATCCACAAAGGGATTTCGTATAAATGATTGATAAATAAACAATAAGATAGAGTTTGAACAAGCGGTGGAAAATACGTTTCCACTTTTTTTGTGGATATATATTTTTCTGAACTAGTCTTTTTTTGTGAAAAAGATTTTGGCAACTGCCTTTCCCTCCCGGAGGGAACGTGGAGAAACAGTTGCTCTGTTTTTTCTCGAAGGGAAAAAGGAAATCCTGTTTGTGGATAACTCGTAATTTATTCACTGTTGTCCACAGGTTATTCACTTTTCCTGTTGCTTTCTTTTTGGCAAGGGAAAAACGAAGCACATCGGCGCCCGGGAGAAGAAACACAGGCAAGACTTTTCAAACAAAAAAAACCTCCCCGGTGAAGGGGAGGCCTTGTTTTGATCGTCTGCATCCGAAAATGTGGGAAGAACAGGATTACAGCTTTATTTTGAAAGCTTTGGTCTGTGCGGTGAGTACTTTCCCGCGTTCGTTCTGGTAGGTGATGGTAAAGACATGGGTAGCGGTCTTTGCCGGCGCCTTGGTCGGTTTGAAGGTCAAGACCCGCCCCAACAGGTGAGGTCCTCCCTCGGCCGGGAAGTCGGAAGAGGGATCGTAAACCGTTTCCTTGAATACGTACGCGGGGATACCGTCCGCTGCGCCTTTGACAACTTCCTGGATCGTAAGGGTAAAGATGTCCTTAAGGGAAGTCCCGGCCGGATGCTGTGCGTCGTAGTCCGTATCGGAAACGATGTCGATGGCCGTGATGCCTTTGAAAACGACGTCATAGGCCGAAAGAGCGGGGTTGCCCCAGTAGTCGTAATCCTGGTGCGCACGGGTGAGCGAGTCGTACCGCTCGGGAGCGCTTCGCGGGGTGATGCGTTGTGCAAAGTCGGGAAACGCCAGTTCGGGGTAAAGTCCTCCGGCGTAAAACTCGATTTGCATCTGGTCGTAGGTTGCCTGTCCGTCGCCGGCGATACCGGTGGCTTCGTGCCAATACCGGATGGAAGCCTCGGCCAACATCGGGTCCATGTACGAACCGATGCTGTTCTCGGCCGGCGTATAGCCCGGTTCGAAAGGCAACGCTTCGGAAGAACAACCGGCCGCCAGCAGGCCGGCTGCTGCGATGAAAAAGGTGTCTCTGTATCTCATGGCCGTCAAAAAAAAGTTTCGTGTGCAAGATAGCCAATTCCCTGGCCAGGAAATCACAACATTTTGCTAATTAACACGCTTGTACCTCGATTTTATCGTCGTTCAAATAAATTAAAAGGCATTTTTCTACTTTATATCCCATGTTTTGGAGTACCAGGGCGTATTCGGCCACCTGTGCGCTGTGTTCTGCCCGGGGCGCTCCCGTCTTGTAGTCCAGAACCACGGCCCGATCCCCGTCTATGCACACCCGGTCGGGGCGCAATACCTTGCCTTGGGCGGTTTTCAGCTCTCTTTCCGCTTCGCCCTGCCAAGGGGCGGCGTAATACTGGGAAAGGGACGGATGGGCGACTACTGCGTGTACTGCCCGGGAAATGCGCTCGGCTTCTTCCCAAGGGAAAAGACCCGTGCGCAGCGCGCGCGAAACGGCAGCGTCCACTCCTTGGGCGTCCGTTACGTCGGAAAGCACCCGGTGTATCCGGTTGCCGCGCTCCACCGCTTCGGCGGCCGGGGTAGCCCAGACTTTTTTCCAGTCGAGGTTTACCCGAAGGCGCTCGCGCCAAGGGGTGCCGTTCCATCGCTCCACCGGGAAGAGATCGGTTGTTTCCTCCCGTTCGTGCGCCGGGGTGCGTTGTCCTATGCTGTATGTGTAGATGCCTTGCGGATCGTCCTGGTTTACGATATCGACATTTCCCAGGAAATAACCGAAATATTCGCCCACGGTGCGGCCCGGAACGTCCGTACTGGTAAGGATGTGGAGTTGTCTCTTGGCCCGGGTGAGAGCGACGTACAACAGGTTGAGGTTGTCGGCCAGGATGCGTCCCTGGTACTGGGCGTAGATTTGGTCCAGTCCGTTCTTTTTCACACCCGAAAGGGGCACCAAGGCCACCGGCAGGCCTTCGAGGGGTTTTTCTTCTTCCGGAATATCGATCCATACCTCTTCGCGGTCGCTGATCGACCAGCTGGCGAACGGGACGATGGTTACCGGAAATTCCAATCCTTTCGCCTTGTGGATGGTCATCAGTGAGACGGCATTGCCTGCCTCGCCCGAAGGGATGCTGGCTGTGGCGCGGCGGGTATCCCACTCTTCGAGCAGGGCTACCGGCGAGGCCGAGATATCGCGGACGAATTGCCCCGCGAGGTCCAAGAAAGCCGTCAGGTAGGCATCCTGTCCCTGTCCCCACAGGGAAAGTCCCGAGGCGAGGTATTCCACGCATTCGTACAGGGGAAGCTGTTGGGCTTCCCGGTGGAAGAACTTCCCGGCGGAGAACTTTTCGAGGGCTTCGAAGAAAGCCGCTGCAGGGGAGGTGATGATCCGGCTTTTTTCTGCATCGGGGTCTTGGGCCGAAAAAGCGCCTTTTTCTTCCAGGTAGTTGGCCAGGGTGGCGCGTGCCTGCAGGTCGTCCGGAAAAGCGAGGGTGCGCAGGGCGGCCACCAATACCCGCACGGCGCGGGAGGAGTCGATCAGCAGGCTTTCCGACGATTGTACCGGTATCCCGTGGGCGGAGAGGTATTCGGCGATCTGGCTTCCGTCGCGGTTGGAACGGTAGATCACGGCGATGTCGCGGTAGGAATATCCGTCCAGGCAGGTAACGCGGTCGATTTCCTCCAGGATGGCGAGCAGGGTGGGTTCCCTGCGGTCTTCGACCGTACGGCCTTCGAGGGTGCGGATGGATACAAAGCCTTCTCCGGGGGCTTTGGACGCCTGATGGTTGCCTTCCTCGTATACCCGGCGGAAGGTTTCGTCGAGGGCAACGGGGGCGATGAGGGTGAAAAATTCGTTGGTAAAATCGACGATCACTCCTCCGCTGCGGTAGTTGGTGGTCAGGTTTTCTACCCGGTACTGTTCGGCAGGAAGTCCTCCGCCCCGCTGGTACAGGTCGATGAACTGCCGGGTGTCCCCGCCCCGCCAGCGGTAGATGGCCTGTTTGGCATCGCCTACGACCAGTCCGCTGCCGTCCTGGGCCAGTTGGTTGTACACCAGGGCGCGGATGTTGTCCCATTGGAGGGTAGAGGTATCCTGGAATTCGTCGATAAAGTAATGCTTGTAGCGTTCGCCCAGTTTTTCGTAGATGAACGGGACGGGTTCCTGGCGCAGGTGGCGGCTGACGATCTGGTTGAATTCCGAGAGGAGCATCACCCCGCTGCGCTGTTTGATGGCATCCACCTGCGAGCCGATCTGGGAAGCAACGCCCATCTTGCTCAAGGGGGCAAGGACCATCTGGGCGTATCCATAGGATTTTTTGTGCGTTTCCAGCAGGGAGGCGATCTCTTCGGCCAAAGCGCACAAGGGTTGGTACTGCGCGCCTACGGCGATCTTTTGTTCCGCGGTGGCCGTCGAAGAGGCGTACTTGCCGGCCAGGAATTTTTCCACGGCCGAGGCGTTGGGGTCCAGGGCGGAGACGTTGCCGGCGGCCGCCTTGCGGAAAAAGCCGGCGATGCCGGTGGCTCCTCCGGCCAGGATCTTGTCCGAGCCGAGTTCCTGATAGATGATCCGGCAAGCCTTCTGGCCTACTTCGGATACTTTTTTCTCGACATCGGCCAGGTAGCGCAGCAGGCGGCGGCGCAGCGTCAGGTAGTCGCCTATTTTTTTGTCGGCCAGTTTCTCCAGAGCTTCGTCGGCGGCTTTTTCCTGTCCCATCCGCGCCCCGGAAAGGAGCAGGGAGGTGATGTCCCAGCTGTTGCCGTTGTCCACGTTGTGCAGCACGAAGTCCAGGAGCATGTCGGAAAGTTCTCCGTCGCTGCCGGCGCGTAGCAGCAGCAGATCGACGGCCTGGCGCAGGATTTGGTCGGCATCCACCACGATGTCGAAGCCTACCGGCAGGTGCAGTTCGTGGGAAAAGCTCCGTACCAGCCGTGTGGTAAACGAGTCGATCGTCCCGACGGAAAAGGCCGAATAGTCGTTGAAGATCGCTTCGAGGATCTCTCCGGCGCGCTGCCAAAGCACTTGCGGGGGAAGGCCTGTCTTTTCGAGGATTTGTTCCCCCATGCCGCTTGCGCTCTGCCCCCGGGAGAGGCTTTCGAGGGTGGAGAGGATGCGGTGCTTCATCTCCCAGGCTGCTTTGTTGGTAAAGGTGATGGCCAGGATCTCGCGGTACGCATCCGGGCGGGGAGAGGACAGGAGCAGGACGAGGTACTCCCGCACCAGGGAAAAGGTCTTTCCCGATCCGGCCGAAGCGTTATAGACTTGCAGTTGTCCCATCGTTTGCTCGTTTGTCCCAAAGGTACGCAAATCTTTCGACCTTCGTTTTTTCTCGGGATTTTTCCTCTGTTTTCGTTCCCTCATAAGCACACAAGCATGCGGGCGCCCGTAAGGGCGCCCGCCTGCACGCTTGTACGCCGGAAGTACGACTTACAGCTCGTAATCCACCACCGTGCGGATGGTGATCAGCGGCTTGAACCAGGCCAGAAAAGCCAAGTGCACCGGATCTACCGCATAAGCCGCCAGACCTTCCCGGTCGTCGAACGTGGCGGTAAGCACCAGATCGGCCGAAGGATTGTTTTCGGCAAAGTCGATCCCCACTTCCATCGAACGCAGGGTGGGAGCCACCCCTACCATAGCTTCCAGTTCCTTCTTTGCCCGTTCCGGAGCGTCCTTTTTGGCCTCCGGTTTCAGTTTGAACATTACGATGTGTTTTACCATTGTCTTTGTTTTATCGAAAGTTAGAAATTGTCGTTAGTCAAGGGAGGAAAGGGCGGGGGAGCGCGGTCAGTAACGCCGAGCGGCCATGCTCTCCTTGGCATAGTCTTCCCACAGGCGCAGCGCCGTGCGGAAATCTTCCGGCAGCGGGCTGGTGAATTCCAGGTATTGGCCCGTAGTGGGGTGGACGAAGCCCAGAAGTTCTGCGTGGAGCGCCTGCCGGGGAAGGGCCTCCATCGTCCTGCGGATAAACAGTTTGTAGGCGCCCGAGATGGTTCCTTTCAAGATCTGGTCGCCCCCGTAGCGCGCATCGGAGAACAGCGGATGGCGGTGGAACGAAAAGTGGGCGCGGATCTGGTGCGTGCGGCCTGTTTCCAGCCGGCATTCCACCAGGGTAACGTATCCGAACCGCTGTACTACCCGGAAATGCGTCACGGCCGGCTTGCCGGCTTCTCCGTCGGGGAAGACTGCCATCTGCAGGCGGTTGGAAGGGTTGCGCCCGATGTTTCCCCGGTAGGTGCCTTCGTCCTCCACAAAATCGCCCCACACCAGAGCCTGTAGCGCCGGGAGATGCTGTGTTCGAAAAACTGGCGGGCCAGGTGGTTCATGGCAAGTTCCGTCTTGGCCACCACCAGCAACCCGCTGGTATCCTTGTCGATCCGGTGGACCAGCCCCGGACGGTCCATCGCCCCGGTGGAGGGAAGCTGCTGGAACCGGTAGGCCAGGGCATTGACCAGCGTACCGGTGTAGTTTCCGTGTCCGGGATGCACTACCATGCCGGCCGGCTTGTCCACCACCAGCAGATCGTCGTCTTCGTAGACGATGTTCAGGGGTATGTTTTCGGGGATCAGGACATCTTCGCGCACCGGAGTGGGCATCACCACGCGGATTACATCCCCCGGGCGGACTTTGTAGTTGGGTTTGACGGGGGCGTCGTTCACCAGTACGTTTTGGGCGCGGATGGCGTTCTGCACCCGGTTGCGGGTGGCGTTTTGGATGAATTGTACCAGGAATTTGTCGATCCGCAGCGGCTCCTGGCCTTTGTCGGCCGTAAAACGGTAGTGTTCGTACAGTTCGTCCTGAACTTCGCCGCTGAGCGAACCGTTGTCCAGAAAATCCTCTTCCTGTATCTCCATAGAAAGTCTTCGTTTGTTTTGGAGGCTCCGTATCCCGATATTTTCCCTTCCTCCTTTTCTCCCGTTTATTTTTTCAATTCCTTCCAGGAAGGGGTCGGCAGGGACCTCCTGTGTGGGTAAGAAGGAGAGAAAATGCTTTTTTCAGCGAGTTCCCCGCCGGGGAGCGAGGCTCGCGGAGGAAGGGGGAGTGCCGGGGGGGTTAGAAATCTTCGATGCTCAAGGTGTCCTCGGCGAGGAGGGGTTGGTCGCCTTCGCCTGCGATCAGGTCGATGACGGTCGCTTTGGGGAATTGGTCACCCGGGTGGATTTCGACGCCGTCCACCGAGAGGCCCAGTACGACATCGCGGCCGATGTGCGGACGGTAAATGGTGTCGCCCACGATAAACCCGACGGCTTGCAGACGTTTGGCGACGTTTTCGATCTTGTCGTTTTCAAAATCGACCGCCGGTACCGAAACGGTTTCCCACGAAGACCGGTTGATCTTCAGGTAGATCTTCCGTCCTTCCTTTACGGCCGTACCGGCCGAAGGATCTTGCGAGAGCACGGCACGCGGACGTTTGTCCGGTTCGTAGCGCGAGGAGTCGATGATCGTCCAGCGAAATCCCATCGCTTCGAGGGTTTGTACCGCCAGCGTGGCGTCCATGCCTTGCAGGTCGGGGGTCGGCGTAGTCTGGTCGTGGCGCGTATAGCCCTTGAGCCAGAAGAGAAATCCGGCCACCAGTACCACGATCACGGCAATGGCTCCCAAGCTGTGGAGCACGTATTGATTTTTGAAAAAGTCCCTCATACGGCCTTTGGCGTTAGTTGATCTTTCGGGCAAACTGCGGGAGAAATCATGCGCGCAGAGTAGCTCCGAACTGTTTTTCGAAGGCACCCATCAGTTTCTTCATCGCGGCTTCGATGCGTTTTTCGTCCAGCGTCTTTTCCGCATCGGCCAGGGTAAAGCTCAATGCGTAGGATTTCTTGCCTTCCGGCAGGTTTTTCCCTTGATATACGTCGAACAGGTTTACGCCTTTCAGAATGTGGCGCTCGGCAGCGAAAGCCGTGTTGTGGAGTTGCTGGTAGGTAACGTTTTCATCGACCAGCAGCGCCAGGTCGCGGCGTACGGACGGGTATTTGGGCAGGTCCTGGCACGTGATGGAGGTCTTGCGGGCCAGTTCCAGCACTTTTTCCCACAGGATGTCGCAGTAGTACACGTCCTGTGCGATGTCGAAGGCCTTGAGGATGCGGCGGGAAACCTTGCCGATGCGCGCGATGACCGTCTTTCCGCTGGCGATGTCCGCCCCTTCGGACAGCAGGTCGCTCTCGCAAGGGATCGTATTCAGTTCGCCGATGCCCAGACGCGCCATTACGCGGTCGAAATCCGCCCGCAGGTCGTAGTAGTTGGCCTCGCGCTGCGGACCCCGCCAAGACTCCTCGTTGGCCTTTCCGGTGAGGGTCATGGCCAGGTGGTTTTCTTCGACATACCGGTCGCCGTAATGGTTGTAGGTCTTGCCCAGTTCGAACAGACGCAGGTCACAGCGACGGTGGCTGATGTTGCGGGCCACGGCTTCCAGGGCGCAGAACAGCAGGTTCTGGCGCAATACGTCCAGGTCGGAGCTCAGAGGATTGAGCAGGCGGACGGTCGTCTGCGGGTCGATCTCTTTGGTAAGTGCGGTGTAGGCGCTTCGCGTCAGGGAGTTGGACATGATCTCATGGTATCCCCGGGCAGCCAGCAGGTCGCCGCAGAGGTTGAACAGCCGTTCCGGACTGCGCTTGTCGTCCGATACGATGGAGGTGTGCAGCACCGGGCTTACTTCGATGTGGTTGTATCCGTACACTCGCAGCAGGTCTTCGGCTACGTCGGCCTCGCGCTGCACGTCCACCCGGTAAGCGGGAACTTCGAGGCGGAGGGCCTCCGGGGTCTGCTCCACGATCTTTATTTCGAGTGCTTCGAGGATCTTCCGGATGTCCTGGTGCGGGATGTCCTTGCCCAGCAGCCGGGCTACGTGGTCGTAGCGGAAGGTAACGGGGAAGGGAGCCTTGACCGCCGGATCGGAGCAGATGTCGGTAATGCCCGAGGCGATATGTCCTCCGGCCAGCGTGCACATGAGCCGTGCCGCTAGGCAAAGCGCATCGAGGGTGATGTTCGGGTCAATGCCCCGCTCGTAGCGGAACGAAGCGTCGGTCTGCAGACCGTGGCGTTTGGCGGTGCGGCGGATGGTAACGGGGTCGAAATAGGCGCTTTCGATGAAGACGTCGGTGGTGTCGTCCTTGATGCCGGATTCCAGACCACCGTACACGCCTGCGATGCACATCGGCGCGGTAGCCGAGCAGATCATCAGGTCTTCCTGCGAGAGTTTGCGTTGCTCACCGTCCAGGGTAACGAACGGCGTGCCTTCCGGGCAGGTCTTCACGTGGATTTCTCCGCCTACCTGCCGCAGGTCGAACGCATGCAGGGGTTGCCCCAGGGATTGCAGCACGTAGTTGGTGATGTCCACCACGTTGTTGATGGAATTTACCCCGACGGCTTTCAGGCGGTTGGCCAGCCAGGCGGGCGACGGGGCGATCTTGACGCCTTTGATCACGATGCCGCAGTAGCGCGGGGCCCGTTTGGGGTCTTCCACCACGACCTTGACGGGGAACTCGTCCGTGGGTTGTATTTCCCGCTGGGGAAGGGTGATCTCGAGCGGTTCTCCCTGATATTTCAACCGGGCGGCCAGATCGCGTGCCACTCCCAGGTGGCTCATGGCGTCGGCGCGGTTGGGGGTCAGTCCGATTTCGAATACGGTGTCGGTTTCCACGTGGAAAACTTCGCTGGCCGGCGTGCCGGCCGGGATGTTGTCCGGGAGCACCATGATGCCTTCGTGCGAGTCGCCCAGGCCGAGTTCGTCCTCGGCGCAGATCATCCCTTTGGAGACTTCTCCGCGGAGTTTGCTTTCCTTGATGCGGAATTCGCTGCCGTCCTTGTCGTACAGGACGGCTCCGAGGGTGGCTACCGGGACGGTTTGTCCGGCGGCTACGTTCGGGGCGCCGCAGACGATCTGTACCGGCGAGCCGTCGCCCAGATCGACGGTGGTGATATGCAGGTGATCCGAATTGGGGTGGGGTACGCAGGTGAGGACTTTGCCGATGACGATCCCGCGAAGCCCTCCGCGAACGCTTTCCCAGCGTTCCATTCCTTCGATTTCCAGTCCGAGGTCGGTGAGGATTTCCGCTGCCTTTTCTTCCTCCAGGGTAAAGGGTGCGAACTCTTTCAGCCAGTTGTAAGATATTTTCATTTTCCTTCTGTTTTTTCAGACCGATGTATATTCTGCACAAAGGTAGCAATTCGGGGCGGGATTTCCACAAAAAATTGCACCCGAGGCATCTCGCTCCGGGGCGCGCGGGCAAGCAAAAGGCGAGCGG
>ERZ857882.3535-NODE-3535-length-14630-cov-9.937084_pt1 | contig 14630 bp, 13 predicted proteins | sample MGYA00519697_ERZ857882 | MGnify/ENA primary metagenome ERZ857882 (study PRJEB31778, sample SAMEA3449373) | human gut metagenome | biome: human gut; feature: human-associated habitat; material: faeces | place: United Kingdom | collected 2010/2012 ...
TCTGTTTCTAACCTGGGCATGTTCGGCATTGAGACCTTCACACCCATCGTCAACCAGCCCGACGCCGCCATTTTGGGCGTGTGCGCTGTGGAGGACGAGCTGGTGATGGACGACGAGGGCAACATCTCCAAGCACCAGGTCATGCGGCTGTCCTTTACCTATGACCACCGCCTCATCGACGGCGCCGTGGCCGCCAAGTTCGTGATGGCTCTCCGGGATCTGCTGGAGAAGCCCATGAGCATCATCCTGTAAGCGGGGAGGATTAGAAATATGGCTTATGAACTGAAAATGCCCCAGCTGGGCCTGACTATGGAGGAGGGTACTCTTTCCAAGTGGCTCAAGCACGAGGGCGATACCGTGAAGGCCGGCGAGGTGGTGGCGGAGATCACCACCGATAAGCTGACCAACGAGCTGACCAGCGAGCAGGACGGCGTTATGCTGAAGCTCGTGGCTCAGGAGGGTGACGACATTCCCGTCAAGGGCACCCTGGCCTGGATCGGCCAGGCCGGCGAGGCTGTGCCCGGTGCAGTACCTGCCGCTGTGGCGGCGGCCGTGCCCCAGGCTCCGGCGGCGCCTGCCGCTGCCCCTGCCGGCGGCAAAAAGTCCGTCATCGTCATCGGCGGCGGCCCCGGCGGCTATGTGGCCGCCATCCGTGCCGCGCAGCTGGGCGCGGAGGTCACGGTGGTGGAGAAGCAGCATCTGGGCGGCACCTGCCTGAACGTGGGCTGCATCCCCACCAAGTGCCTGCTCCACAGCGCTGAGCTGGTGGAGGATATCAAGAATCAGGGCAAGGAGATCGGTGTGGAGGTGGAAGGCGTTAAGGTCAACTTCCCGCAGGTCATCGCCCATAAGAACGCCATCAGCAAGCAGCTGACCAGCGGCGTGGCCGGTCTGCTGAAGCTGAACAAGGTGAAGAAGATCGACGGCGAGGCCGCCTTTGTGGGTGAGAAGCGCATCCGCGTCACCAAGCCCGACGGCTCCGCCGAGGAAATGACCGCCGATGCCATCATCGTGGCCACCGGCTCCGTCAACGCCGTACCCCCCATTCCGGGTATCCGCGAGAACCCCAACTGCATCGATTCTACCGGCGCGCTGAGCCTGGAAAAGCTGCCGGAGAGCATGGTGGTCATCGGCGGCGGCGTCATCGGTCTTGAGCTGGCCTGCGCCTACGCGGCTTTCGGTACCCGCATCACCGTGGTAGAGGCCATGGATCATATGCTGCCCATGCTGGACGGCGACCTGACGGCGGTGGGCGTGGCCCACATGAAGAAGATGGGCATCGCCTTCGCGCTGGAGTGCCCGGTGCAGGCCGTGGAGCCTTCCCCTGTGGGCGCGAAGGTTGTCTGCACCACCAAGAGCGGCGATACCGTTACATTTGAAGCGGAGAAGGTGCTGGTAGCCATTGGCCGCAAGGCCAACACGGCATCTCTGGATCTGGAGGCCGGCGGCATCCGCAACGACCGCGGCCGTATCCTGGTCAACGACCGGATGCAGACCAACGTCCCCGGCGTCTACGCCATCGGCGACTGCGTGTTCGGTAAGGCACAGCTGGCCCACACCGCCTCCGCCATGGGCGAAGTGGCGGCGGAGAACATCATGGGTCACGACAGCACCTATGACGAGAGCACCAACCCCACCTGCGTATACATGGAGCCGGAGGCCGCTTCCGTCGGCCTGACGGAGGAGCAGTGCAAGGCCAAGGGCCTGGATTACAAGGTGGGCAAGTTCCCCATGAGCGCCAACGGCAAGGCCCTGATCATCAACGGCGGCGAGGGTCTGGTGAAGATCATCTCCGACGCCAAGTACGGCGAGGTGCTGGGCATGCACATCATCGGGCCGCGCGCCACCGACCTCATCTCCGAGGGCGCGCTGGCCATCCGTCTGGAGGCCACGGTGGACGAGCTGATCTCCACCATCCACTCCCATCCCACCGTCACCGAGACCATCCGTGAGGCTGCACTGAACGCCATGGGTCGTGCGATCCACACCAAGAACTGAACGGAGGCCGACTATGGAAGGTGTTATGCGCGGACTGGTCAAGGCCGTGGCCGCTCCCAGCGGTCTGGTTTACCACGATGATCTGCCCATCCCGCAGATCAAGGACGATGAAGTCCTCATCAAGGTACACTGCACCGCCATCTGCGGTTCGGATATCCATATCCTCGACTGGGACGAATGGTCTAAAAAACGCATTAAGCCGCCGGTGACGCTGGGACATGAGACGTCCGGCGACATCGTGGCCGTGGGTAAGAACGTGACCGACCGCAAGGTGGGCGACCGCGTTTCCTGTGAAAGTCATATCCCCTGCGGCAAGTGCTATTTCTGCACCCACGGGATGCCTCATATCTGCAAGGACATCCAGCTGTTCGGCTGCACGCAGAACGGTGCCTTTGCCGAGTATGCCGCTATCCGCTCCGACTGCACGTTCCTGCTGCCGGACGATGTTTCCTATGAGGCTGCCTGTATGTTTGAGCCTATGGGCGCCGGTGTCCACGGTGTGGAGGCTGCGCAGGTAGAGGGAAAGACGGTGCTGGTAAGCGGCTGCGGACCCATCGGTATGACGGCGATCAGCGCCTGCAAGACCTTTGGCGCCACAAAGGTCTTTGCCTGCGACCTGCTGGACAGCCGTCTGGCAATCGCAAAGGATATGGGGGCGGACTATGTGTTCAACAGCGCGCAGGTCGACCTGCCGGCGGAGATCCTCCGCCTGACGGGCGGACTGGGAGCGGACGCCGCCATCGACATTACCGGCGCACAGGCCGCCATTAACGCCGACCTGAAGTGTCTGCGTGCCGCAGGGCGAATGGTCTGCGTGGGTCTACCCAGCGGTCCTGTGACATTGCAGGATATGACGGATGATCTGATCTACCGCGAGGTCACGCTTACCGGCGTGTCCGGGCGTCTGATCTGGGACACCTGGCGGGATTTTGCCAAGGTGATGAGCGGCCCGTACTACAAGCTGGATAAGATCATCGGCGCCCGGTATACGCTGGAGCAGTACGAGGATGCACTGGCGGCGATCCGGCAGGGCGTTCCGGGGAAGATGCTTCTCTACCCCGATGCAAGCGATATGTAAGGGTTGACAGGACGAACCCTTTCATATATAGTTGGCAAGTGTCTTTTTTCATTCAACGAATACTCTCCTCAAATCATGGATACGCACCGATGCCGCCAACCATCGGTGCGTATCCCTTGATTGGAAAGGTAAGGTTACGCATGGTCTATTATCTCGAAACACGATCCACCGACCCGTACTATAATCTGGCGTTTGAGGAATACGTCCTGACCCATCGCACAGAGGGCGACTACCTGCTGCTGTGGCAGAACGACAACACCGTAGTGGTGGGGCGCAACCAGAACACGGCAGAGGAGATCAACGCCGACTTTGTGGAGGCGCACCATATCCGCGTGGTACGCCGCGGCACCGGCGGCGGCGCCGTGTACCACGATCTGGGCAATCTGAACTACTCCTTCATCACCGATGCGGGAGAGAAAGAAAAGCTGTCCTTTGCGCGCTTCACGGAGCCTGTGGTCAAGGCGCTGTGCGAGCTGGGGCTCTCCGCCTCCGCCAGCGGCCGCAACGACATACTGGTGGACGGCTGCAAGGTCTCCGGCACGGCCCAGCGGCTGAGCGGCGACCGCGTCCTCCACCATGGTACGCTGCTGTTTGACTCCGACCCGTCTCTGGTGGCGGGGGCGCTGACTGTCCACCCGGAGAAGTTCCAGTCCAAGAGCGCCAAATCCGTCCGGGCCCGCATCGGCAACATCCGCGGCTTCCTGCGGGAGGACATGACCCTGCCAACGTTCTGGGACTACCTGCGCACGGCCCTTGCACAGGGCGCGTTTCAGGAGACGAGCCTGACGGAGGAGGAATTGCGGGAGGTACAGCGCCTGCGGGATGAGAAATACGCCACATGGGACTGGAATTACGGCAAATCCCCGGCGTATGATATGGTGAACCACCGCCGCTTTGCCGGCGGTACGCTGGAGGTACACATGAACGTGCGGAGCGGCGTGATCCGGGAGATCGCCTTTTCCGGGGATTTCCTGTCCCGCCGGGAGCTGGCGCCGGTGACGGAGGCGCTGTGCGGCTGCGCCGTGGAGCCGGAAAGCGTTGACCGCGTGCTGCACCAATTCCCGCTGGAGGAGTACTTTGGTACCATCACGGCGGAGGAGGTGCGGGACACCGTCTGCAACAGAGGCGGCGTGGAATGAGCATTCGGGTAACGCTAAGCGCAAATGCCGGCGTGGCTATCGAGATCGGCGGCATCCGTATCTGGGTGGATGCGCTGCATGATGTGCAAGTGCCGGGTTTTTCGACCCTACGCGCCCAGCGCCTCCGACAGCTGTGGACAGCGGAGGCGTTTCAATCGCCGGATATCATCGTATACACCCACTGTCACCCCGACCACTATTCGCAGCAGCTCACAGCGGAGGCGCACCTCCGTTGGCCGAAGGCGCGTCTGATTCTGCCGCAGAAGGAGTTCGCGGAGCAGGAATTGGTGTCTGGCGATGAATATACAGCGGTGGTAGAAGATGTTGTACTGCATTTTTACCGCCTGCCCCATGAGAGCCAGCACTACACGATCGATGTGCCCCACTACGGACTGACCATCACCCACGGGACAGAGGCGATCCTGCTGCCGGGAGACTGTGCCGTGGCGTCACCGGCGCTATTGCCGTTGATCGCCAGACAGCACTTTCGCCTTGCACTGCTGAATTTTCCGTGGATCACCCTGCGGAAGGGCCGGGAATTTATCGAGCAGCATATACTCGCTGACCATATCATCGTCGACCATCTTCCGTTTGCGGAGGACGACACGGAGCATTTCCGCGCTGCAGCGGTGTCCGAAGCGGCGCGGCTGCGGAGCGGCTGCACACATATTCTGGACGATTTCCTGCAAGCGGCCACGATTCCGTGAGGCGAGCGAGGCTGCGCCGCGGCAGCCTGCTACACTGGATATGTATGAAATAAGAATCCCCCTCCGGCTCGGAGGGGGAATTTTGCCGTTAAAGGGAAAATAGGGGAAAACTGAAATTTTGAGCATAGGAAAAACCTCGTAACCGGCATGGTTACGAGGTTTTCATCTGTCATATATCGCTTGTTATCTGCTGAGCGCATTTTCAGTTGACTACAATTTGTAGTCAACTCACTGCCGCACCCTTCAGAAGGCCACTGATGATAGCTTGAATGTGATGCGCTTTTCATCTCATTTCTTTCGTCTTTCCTAATCTGCGTAGCCCTCAATGAGTGCGGGGAAGAATGCGTCGCTCCGATAGGCCTCCACCGGCTCGACCGCGGAGATCGCCGCGCCGGGCGCGAGCAGCGCCGCAAGCATCAGCACGGCAAAGAAGAACAGGAAGAGCGGATTGATGATAAAGCCGATGCTCGCGGGCAAGGCATTCTGCCCCGCCATTTGGCCGAGATGGACGGGGAAGATCAGGTTTCCGGCCCCGAAGAACATTCCGAACAGTGTTCCGGCAACAAGAATTTTCTGCCGGAGCGTTAATTTTTTGGTCGTCATGGAAAATCAACTCCTTTGTGCCGAGAATCTTACACCCTGCACTTGAAAAAGAGAAACGACCGGCTATAATAGTTATGTTACAAATTGAAATACCCTGATGGACAGGAGGCGGCAGACCCGTGGACAGCAAGAAGCTTGAGCCGTTCGAGCTGCTGGAGGCGGGGCGCACCGACGTCATCTTTGCCGCACGGCAGAGCCGCGTCAACTGCGATTGGACGCCGCTGTATTACGACGCGATGTATGCCATCCTGCCGGAGGATTATCCGGTCGGCGGGAGAGAGCTTTCCCATCGAGATGGCGACGGGCAAGCAGGCGTATTTCTGCGGCAAGCCGAATCCACTGATGATGCGAACGGGACTGAAAATGCTGAACTGCCACTCCGCCGAGGCGGTGATGGTGGGCGACCGCATGGATACCGACGTTATTTCCGGCATGGAAAGCGGTATGTCCACGGTGCTGGTGCTCTCTGGCGCTGTGCATCAGCCTTTCCACGGTTTTCATGAAGCAGCACTCGATCCTCGATGTGCTGTGCGCGCTTCCAGTGTGCGCGCTGGGATGGTGGCTGTGCTACGGACGGCCGGGGCGGCACGGCTGAGATCACAGGAGAGGGGGATCCGTCATGGGAGACAATTATTTTTTGCTGACGAATCTGCTCTCGGAGGATGAGCGCAAGGTGATCACCGGTATTGCCGCGCACATCGAACGGGGCGAGAAGCGCGTGGGCATCCAGCAGATCGCAAATGAAAACTTTCTGTCCACGACCAGCATCGTCAAAATGTGCAAGCGGCTGGGCTTTGACGGCTACAGCGAGCTCTATTACCACCTCAGCCGCCAGCTTGCCTCTTCGGGGGACCGAAAGGCGGAAAACCTCAAGAGCCTGATCGACAATTACGACGATGCGCTGGTCGAGCGCTTCTGCGCGCTGCTCCGGGAGCGCCGCAGCGGAAAGATGTTCACGACCGGCGAGGGCTTTTCCAACATTGTGGGGACCTATATCACGCAGCGCCTGTCGATCTGCGGCTTTATGGCGTTCAACAATGTGCATTTTTACGATTATATGCTCTTTCAGGAGGCGCACCGCGGCGCGGTGAATGACGAGGCGGCGGTCATGTTCGCCGTCAGCCAGAGCGGCGAGACGGAGCCGGTCCTCAACGACGTGCGCCACGCAAAGCAGCACGGGCATAAGATCGTGACCTTTACCCGACGGGGCGATTCTACTCTGGCACAGCTCTCTGACCTTGTATTCGTGCTCGACGGGACAAAGCAGACGCTCGCCGGCAGCCTGCCGAATCCCTTCTTCGGGTACGTCATTCTGGTGTTCGAGGATCTGATGGCGCGCTATTTTGAGCGAAAGGAGAGCGTCTAATCGGTACAATTTTTACTCAACCGGAAAAATTTTCCCTCCGAGGCTGTGTTATACTCGAAATGCGGTACGGCGGAAAATGCCGTTTTCCGCGATCATCGGCTCCGACGGGGTATCCGGCGGAGAAATGCAAACGATACATTATGGAGGAAAGCACAATGAAAAGAAGTCTTGCACTTTTGCTCGCGCTGGTCATGAGCCTCGGCCTTCTGGCCGGCTGCGGCAGCAAGGACACCACCGCTGACGAACCCCAGCAGGACGGCGAGAGCGGCGCGAAGCAGATCGAAACGCTGAAGGTGGCGTTCGTTCCGTCCCGCGAGCCGCAGGAGATCATCACCGCGACCGAGCCTCTCAAGCAGCTGCTCAAGGACGAGCTTGCCAAGGAGGGCTATGAGGTCGGCGAGGTCGAGATCACCGTCGGCACCACCTACGAAGCCGTCGGCGAGGGCCTTGAGGCCGGTACCATCGACGTCGGTCTGATCCCGGGCGGCACCTATGTTCTCTATGACGACGGCGCCGAGGTCATCCTGACCGCGACCCGCAACGGTCTGAGCAAGGATTCCGACAACGCCAAGGACTGGAACGACGGTCAGCCCACCGAAGCGTCCGAGAAGCAGGCGGTCTCCTACCGCGCGCTCATCATCGCCGGTCCCTCCGACAAGGGCCAGGAGCTGGCCGCCAAGGTCAACGGCGGCGAGGAGCTGACCTGGGAGGATCTTGACAGCGCCAACTGGAGCATCATGGGCACCTCCTCCCCCGCGGGCTATATCTATCCCGCCCTGTGGCTGCAGGATCACTACAGCAAGGGCATCTCTGACCTGAGCAGCGCCGTGCAGTCCGATTCCTACGCCAGCGCCTTCGCGCGTCTTGCCTCCGGTCAGGTCGACGTGCTCGTGACCTATGCCGACGCCCGCCGCGATTATGCCGAGCGCTGGAACACCGAGTTCAACCGCGAGGCCTCCATCTGGGAGGAGACCAACGTCATCGGCGTCACCGCTCCCATCTACAACGACACCATCTCCGTGAGCAAGAACTCCGAGATCATGGACGACGCGCTGATCGCCGCCCTGCAGAACGCCTTCATCAACATCGGCAACACCGACGAGGGCAAGCAGGTCATCGCCATCTACAGTCACAACGGCTATCAGAAGGCGCAGTCCTCCGACTATGACAACGAGCGCGCCGCGCAGAAGCTCATTCAGGAGCTGACCGCCGCGAACTAAGCCAGAACTTTCCCAAACGCGGGGAGGATACGCACAGACAAGAACCTTCCGCTGTGCTGTCCTCCCCGCGTTTCATATCAGGAAGAAGAGGAGACCGTATGATCGTATTTGACCATGTATCCAAGGTATATCCCAACGGCACAGTGGGCCTTGACGATGTGAACCTGACCGTTGGGGACGGCGAATTCGTCGCCATCATCGGCCGTTCCGGCGCGGGCAAGTCCACGCTGCTGCGCGCGGTGAACCGTATGCACCGGATCACCGCCGGCACGCTGACGGTGAACGGCACGGATGTGAGCACCCTTTCCGGCAAGGCGCTGCGGCAGTTCCGCCGGGGCATCGGCATGGTGTTCCAGTCGTTCAATCTGGTCACGCGCACGACCGTGATCAAAAATGTGCTTTCCGCCTGCGTGCCGGATATGCCTTTCTGGCGCGTGCTGCTGGGCGCGTTCCGCCGGGAGGACAAGCTCAAGGCGCTGGAGTCTCTGGACAAGGTGAGCATTTTGGACAAGGCGTATATGCGCGCCGACCAGCTCTCCGGCGGCCAGCAGCAGCGCGTGGCGCTGGCTCGGACGCTGACCCAGAGCCCCCGCATCATTCTGGCGGACGAGCCGGTCGCCGCCCTCGACCCCGTGACCGCCAAGCAGGTGATGCAGGACTTCGTTCACATCAATCAGGAGATGGGCATTTCCATCCTGCTTAACATCCACCATGTGGAGCTGGCGCTGGAATACGCCGACCGGATCATCGGCATCCGCGCCGGTAAGATCGTCTACGACGGCCCCTCCGCAAAGGTCGATCAGGCGGTGCTCGACGCCATCTACGGGGAGCAGGCCGGCGCGGAGGAGTGCGTATGAGCCTCTACGACCGCATTTTCAAGCCTCACGTCTATACGCTGGCGGACGGTACGGTGGTGGAGGAAAAGCGCAGCCGCGCGCCGCTGATCTTACTTGTGCTGATCGCGCTGACCATCCTTTCCGTCCGCATCACGGGCTTTGACCTTGCTGTGCTGGTGAAAAAGGGCAGCAAGTTCTTCGACATCCTCAAGGCGATGTTCCCGCCGAACACCGCCTACCTCGGCAAGATCTGGCAGCCGCTGTGGGACACCATCAAAATGTCCATCCTCGGCTCGTTCATCGGCGCGGTGCTGGCGGTCCCATTTGCCGTCGCCGCAGCCAGCAACATCGTGACGAACCGCGTTGTGGTGGTTCTTGTGCGCCTGTTTTTGAGCCTGGTGCGCACCCTGCCGACGCTGGTGTGCGCCCTGATCGCCACCTACATTTTCGGCCTCGGCACGATGGCGGGCACCTGTGCCATCGCCGTTTTCACCTTTGCCTATGTGGGCAAGCAGCTCTTTGAGATCATCGAAACGGTGGATATGGGACCCTACGAGGCCATGGAGGCCCTGGGCGCCACGCGCCTGCGCGCCTTTACCACCGCCGTCTTTCCGCAGGTGCTGCCGACCTATCTGTCCGTGTCCCTGTTTTGTCTGGAGGGCAACGTGCGTTACGCCTCTATCCTCGGCTATGTGGGCGCGGGCGGACTGGGCCTCATTATGAATGAAAAGATCGGCTGGCGTGAATACGACAGCCTTGGCATGATCCTGATCGTCCTCTTTGCCGCCGTCATGGTCATCGAGGGCATCAGCCACGCGCTGCGCAAGCGCCTGACGTGAGGAGGAACGGCTATGAACGAACGAATCAAAAAAGCCTATGCTTCCGCGCCGAAGACGTGGGCGTGGCAGCTGCTGGCGGCGTTCATCGTCGCCTGCCTTCTGGCGTGGTCCGGCACGGCGGTGAGGGTCAGCAGCTCTACCGGCAACGGGCTGGAGGTGGCAGGGAACATCCTCTCCGGCATCTTCCATCCCTCGGCGAAGCTCCTCCTTACGCTCGGCACAGACGGCGTGCCCTACCTGCTGCTGGAGACCTTCTGCATCGCCTTCCTCGGCACGATCGTGGGCGCGGTGATCTCGCTGCCCCTGTCGTTCCTGTCGGCGAGCAATCTGGTGCCGCGGGGCGTGGCGCTCGTCGGCCGCGTGCTCATCGCCGCCATCCGCACCATCCCCGCCTTTGTCTACGGACTGATGTTCATCCGCGTCACCGGCCCCGGGCCGTTCGCGGGCCTGCTGACCATGTCCCTCTGCTCCATCGGCATGGTGTCAAAAATGTTCATTGAGAGCATTGAGGATCTGGACAAGCGAATCCTGGAGTCCCTGGACGCCGCGGGCTGCACGACCTTCCAGAAGATCCGTTATGGCATTCTGCCCCAGCTGACGGCGGACTTCACCTCCACGATCATCTACCGCTTCGACATGAACCTGCGCGACGCGACCGTGCTTGGTCTTGTGGGCGCGGGCGGCATCGGCGCGCCGTTGATCTTCGCCATGAGCTCGTACCGCTGGAATGAGGTCGGCGCAATCCTGCTGGGGCTGATCGTGCTGGTGCTCATCATCGAGTGGATCTCGGCGAAGATCCGCGTGAAGCTGGCACGGGGGTAAGCGATGGACGAAAAAAAGCTGACGATTTATTTTACCTCCGATCTGCACGGCTACATTTATCCGACCGATTACCGCGGACAGGGGGAAAGGGAGCTGGGGCTGTTCAAGTGCGCCAGCCTCTTCCGCAAGGACGGCAACACCCTCGTCATCGACGGCGGCGACATCCTGCAGGGCTCGCCGCTGGGGGCGTTCTGCCACGATACCATCGGCAGCGCCGCGCGCTTTGCCGAGATGATGAACCGCTGCGGCTATGACTATGTGACGCTGGGCAACCACGACTTCAACTACGGGATGCCGTACCTTGACAGCTACCTCAACGTGCTGAAAGCGCGCTGCGTGTGCGAGAACGTTCGTTGGGACGAGGCGGGGGTGCGCTTTCCCGCGCGCATCCATACGATGGGAAACGGGCTGCGGGTCGGCATCATCGGCATCGTGACCGACTATGTGAACATCTGGGAAAAGCCGGAGCACCTCGCTGGCATTGCGATCACCGACCCGATCCCCGCCGTGGCCGCCGCGTTGGAAAGGCTGCGCGATCAGGTCGACCTGACGGTCGGCATTTACCACGGCGGCTTTGAGCGCGACCTCGCCACGGGGCGCGTGCTCTCCGCGACCCACGAAAACGTCGCCTACCGCATCTGTCAGGAGCTGGATCTCGACATCCTGCTGACCGGACACCAGCATATGTCCGTTCCCGGGCAGCTGGTGAGCGGCACCTTCGTAGTGCAGCCCTCCGACAAGGGGCAGGAGTTCCTGCGGGTAGAGGCTGCCGTGTCCGGCGGCGGGAAGCGCTTTTCCAGCGAAGCGGTCCCGGCTCACGGCGAATGCCGGGCGGACTGGCTCGCGGAGTTCGCCGACATGGAGCGCGGCGCGCAGGCTTGGCTCGACCAGGTGGTGGGACATCTGAAGACGCCGATGCTGCCGGATACTCCGCTGAGGATGGCGGCCGAGGGCAGCGCTCTCGCCGACCTCTTCAACACCGTGCAGCTCGCGGCGAGCGGCGCGCAGCTCTCGGTCACGAGCCTTGCCAACAACGCCGCCGGTCTGCCGCAGACCGTGCGCCGCAGGGACATCCTCAACGCCTACCCCTACACCAACACGCTGATGGTGCTGGAAATCACCGGCGCCGTCCTGCGCCGGGCCATGGAGCGCAGCGCGGAATACTTCACCCGAAACGCCGACGGCTCGCTGCGGGTGTCGGACTGCTTCCTGGAGCCCAAGGTGGAGCATTATAATTACGACTACTACGCCGGCGTGACCTATGCCTACGACATTGCAAGGCCGGTCGGCGAGCGGGTGGTCAAGCTGTCGGTGAATGGAACGCCCATAAAGGACACGGATGTGTTCACCGCCTGCCTGAGCAGCTACCGCGCCAGCGGCACAGGCGGGTACGACGGCTACGTCGGCTGCCCGATCGTGCGCGAGATCGGCACAGAGATGTCCGACCTGCTGCTGGACTACTTCAAGCGATACGGCGGTGACCTCCCGCTTGTGCGGGGAGAATTCAGGGTATTCTGAAAAAACGGCTATACTTTCAGGAAAATGCCTTACCGATGAGACAGAACGTCTTTCCTGCGGCCGGTTTCAATGAGACGGTGCGTCGGTTGACCAGTGGTTTTCAAATGACTGTATGCTGCAAGGCTCTTTCGGATACGCAGGATACCGGCTTGCAATGCCGTTGCCGATCTTGATGAATGGGCACAGCCCATGTGGATTTCTGTATCCTTTGATGGGAAGGACGGCACGCCGTCAGCCACGATCCGGAAACCGGAAACGTCATCATCGAAAATGCTCTTGGAAAGGCACAAGTCGAAGTCAAAGAGAAGCGGAAAAGAGCGATTGAGGAAAGCGTCGGCACCGACTACGGCACGTTCAAGACCCTGCACAGTGGGGAGTGTTCTGTCAGCGGAATATACTTCTCCGACTGCGTCCAAGAACGCTGACTTCCGCCGCGCATCGCGCAACGTATACCAAAGGGGCTATTCTCTACCGTAGAGAATAGCCCCTTTGAAGCCCTCGCTGCGCCTACATGGACTATACCAATGCGGAGGGCTATAATTTTGAAAATCTGTATTCTCCGCGCCAATGCCGTTTCCCAGGCTTCGGAAAATCTCTGCAAAGAAAATGACTTTTTCCAAACCAGGATCGATCCGATGGGATTTTCCTGCGTGTGAAGCAGACGGACCGCTCCGGCTTTCCTTCCGGGGCGGCATTGAGACTTTGTGCTGAGCCTCGGGCAATGCGGCGCGGTCTCTCAGATTGCCATGTCCGCCATGGACGATTGAGGCGGCGAGATCGCGGAACACGGCGTCCCCGCGCTGGTCATCATTGAGGGGCTGACTATGGTACAATTGTTTGCACCATATAGGTGCATTATAAAATGAGGACGTGTTGAACGATGTAGAACGCAGTCGAGGAAAAAAGAAATTATAAAAATGTGGTACATTGCACATTTTACTGCTGTCTGTTACAATAAATTACAGCCGAAAAAACTATGAGGGTATATCTACGGGAATTTTTGAAACGATTCTACGAGGTTCGTTGCTTTGATGTCAACGAATGGACGCCGAAAACCGCTGAGGTACGCCCTGATAGGGGAAAATTCTTGAACTCTACCTGGGAAGTTGTGTGTAACGGAAAAGCGTATTGGGTTACGATTGGAGTGGAAAATTATATCATCACGATTGCTCAGCGTAATTCCAGCGGAAAGGATTTATGTATTCGTGGCGGTAATTACTATAATTTCGTTGAAGATGTTAATCGCAGGTTAATGGATGATGATCTTGCCCTGCTGGGAGTAAAACTATAATTTGTCAAAAAGGCTAGCGACTTTTAGGAATTGAGAACGATAACTTCCCCATTTGTGAAACGGGCTGGCATTCTGTGATAGTACGAAAGGAGGACACACCATGGAGCATCTTTACGAAAAGGCACTGGAGAGTGCAGCGTACATCAAGGCACACACGACCAAGCATCCAACGGTGGCGGTGGTGTTGGGGTCCGGACTGGGGAATCTGACCGCCGATTTTACCGATACGGAGGAGCTGCCCTACAAGGACATCCCCAACTTCCCGGTGTCCACGGTGGCGGGACATAAAGGCGCTCTGCTGACAGGCAGATTAGGCGAAAAGGAGGTCTACGCACTGGAGGGCCGGTTCCACTTCTATGAGGGCTACACCATGAAGGAGGTCTGCTATCCCTTCTACGTCCTCAAGCTGCTGGGCGTGGAGCAGGTGGTGTTGACCAATGCCTGCGGCGGCATCAACCGTGACTTTGCTCCGGGCACCTTGATGCTCATTACCGACTTTATTAACATGATGGGTACAAATCCGCTGATCGGCCCCAACGATGAGCGGTTTGGCCCGCGCTTCCCCGATATGACTGAGCCGTACAGTCTGGAGCTGCGGGAGCTTGCCAAGCACACTGCCGAGGAACTGGGTATCGCCTGCAAGGAGGGCGTCTATATGGGGTTTATGGGTCCCTGCTACGAGACCGCCGCCGAGATCCGCGCCTTTGCAGGCATGGGCGCAGATGCCGTGGGCATGAGTACCGTACCGGAGACGATGGTCTGCAACTATATGGGCATGAAGGTACTTGCCGTGAGCTGTATCACCAATATGGCAACCGGCATCCAAACTGTGAAGCACAGCCATGCCCGTGTGCTGGAAATCGCAAATCAGGCGGGCGATACCATGTGCCGCTGGCTCGGCGCCGTCATACAGAAGATGTAAACGCGCCGGAACAAACGCTGAACCCCTGCGCACATTGAATACTCGCAGGGGACGATATTTTTCAGAAGCTTTTCTGTAGAAATGGCCTCTGCAGACAATTTCTTCTGGACATTTGAACAGGCAGTTTCCTATTACAAGCAATGGCTGAAAAGCAGATTTTCAAGAACGCGGCAGAGGCTGCTTATGTGGACTGACAATTTTTAATTTACGCGAGGAGGCATATCCTGACTCTGCCAGACACAGGGCAGACCGGCTGGCACACCTGAGTTCTTGCCGAAAATCATGTACGCC
>ERZ857882.3539-NODE-3539-length-14608-cov-5.510616_pt1 | contig 14608 bp, 13 predicted proteins | sample MGYA00519697_ERZ857882 | MGnify/ENA primary metagenome ERZ857882 (study PRJEB31778, sample SAMEA3449373) | human gut metagenome | biome: human gut; feature: human-associated habitat; material: faeces | place: United Kingdom | collected 2010/2012 ...
GGTAATAGAACAGAATATCGCCGTTGAGCGCCCAGTCGTCATAATCGGGGGCGCGGCCGTCGTGCGGTTCCCCGTTCGAGAGCTTGTCGCCGATCTGCATGACAAAGACCGTGCCGTGCTCCTTCGCAAACAGGTACTCGCGCTCCTTGGCAGCTTTGTCCGGATAGCGGTCGAGCAATTCCTGCGAAGTGATGAACGTGACGTCGCGCCTGAGCGAGAGCGACAGCACGGGGTACTTGGCCTGCACGACCGCCAGCGTATAGCTGATGGCCTCGACGATCGATTCCACCGTGCGCCTGAGCAGCGCCTCGCCGCGCTCCTCGCGCGTGATGACCTTTTCCCAGTCCCACTGATCGACGTAGACCGAGTGCAGATTGTCGAGCTCTTCATCGCGGCGAATGGCGTTCATATCGGTATACAGGCCGCGGCCGGCATGGAATCCATAGCGGTGGAGCGCGAACCGTTTCCACTTGGCCAGCGAATGCACCACCTCGGCGTCAACGCCGGCGGCGGGAATATCGAAGCGGACGGGGCGTTCATAACCGTTGAGATTATCGTTGAGACCGGCGGCAGGATTGACGAACAGCGGCGCGGACACGCGCTTGAGATTCAGCACGGCGGCAAGCGCATCCTGAAAGGTGCTTTTGATCAGCGTGATGGCGCTCTGCGTTTCGTACAGCCCGAGCTTGGACGCATAACCAGTTGGAATTTTGGTCTCCATAGTTACCTCCACGATTATATAATATATTTTTTTAATATAAAGCAAGTCCGATTGCCTGTCAAGGCCATTTTTGGTATACTGAACAAGAAAATATGCATGCATGTAAAAAACATGCCAACAAAAATGGATGGAGGAATTGCAGTGACCAACGCCAACCTGACCCCGCACATCGCCTGTGCGCCGGAGGACTTTGCCAAAACCGTTCTGATGCCCGGCGACCCGCTGCGCGCAAAATTTATCGCCGAAACCTACCTGACCGACCGCGAACTGGTCAATAATATCCGCGGCGTGCAGGGCTATACCGGCTATTTTGAGGGCAAGCGCGTGTCCGTGATGGCCAGCGGCATGGGCATGCCGTCCATCGGCATCTATTCGTACGAGCTGTTCCACTTCTTCGGCGTGGAGCAGATCATCCGCATCGGCTCCGCCGGCGCGATCGACCCCGATCTGCAATTGTTCGACATCGTGCTCGGGCAGGGCGCGTGCACCGATTCCAACTATACGTCGCAGTTCATCAGCCGCGGCACCTATGCGCCGATCGCGGACTTTGGGCTGCTGCGCGCCGCCGCAGACGAGTGCGAAAAGCGCGGCCTTCGCTACAAGGTCGGCAACCTGCTCTCCTCCGATGTGTTCTATGGCGAGAGCGGCATTCCCGGCACGCTCGAGTGGCGCAAGCTGGGCGCGCTCGCGGTGGAGATGGAGTCCGCGGCGCTGTACGCCAATGCGGCGCGCGCGCACAAGAAGGCGCTGTGCATCTGCACGATCTCCGACCTGCTCGAAACCGGCTCGATCACCACGCCGGAGCAGCGCCAGACCGCGTTCCATGATATGATGCAGGTCGCCCTGACCATCGCGTAGGGCGCAGACCGTCAAAAGGCTTTGTTTTGATACTACAGCGTCGAACCACATGTGGTTCGACGCTGTTTTTTGGAGCATTTATCGGATTTCCTGTTCCAGTTGATGAAACACTTCCGTATCGAAGAACTCCGCCAACGAAATATCCAGTCCATCGCATAACAATTTGATCGTAACAATGCCGGGATTGTGACTGACACCGTATATAATGTTCTTCAGAGTGGAGGGTGGGATCGCGGCAAGAGCGGCAAGGGCATTGATGGATAGGTTGCGCTTGTGACACAATTCAAGAATCCGTTGCACGACCGCACCTCTCGTATCCATTCCTGCACCTCCATTGATGAAGCTAATCAATGAAAGTGTAACGTTTTCTGAAATAAATTGAGGTCCATATATAGACTATTTGGGCTATATATGGTAAAATGCGTTACAGGAGGTTGTGGACAAACAAAAATACCGGTTTGGCGCACCTATATGTGCGGCAAACCGGCGAACACCGACCAATTGTTAAAACCTGATGCGCAAAGATTTTCGTGGTTTCTTTTCGCTTCCTTTTCTTTTTCTAAAGAAAAGGAAGAAAAGAAACAACGTGTCAGCGTATCTCCTGTTCGAGCCCCTCAAAGAGCGGCGAGTCGAAAAAGGCGCGCACGGAGATGTCCAGTCCGTCACAAATCTTCTGAATGGACACGACGCCGGGATTCTGGCTCTTGCTGTTCAGCATGCTGTAAACGGTGGACGGGGCAATACCGGCCAGATTGGCGAGGCCGTTCACCGCAAGATCGCGCTCACGGCACAACTCCAATATTCTCAAACCAACGGCGTCCTTTGCGTTCATGGCCTCTCCCCGATTGCGGATATATCACACAAATTCAGTGTAGATGGAATTGCATCCGCTTGCGTGGGATATATCGCACAACCGAAAATGTGATATAATACGGGATATATCGCATAAAGGAGTATGCCCATGTCGAACATCCTGCCATTCATCCGCGTCGAAGATTTTGGCGCCAGACTGACCAAGGCGCAGCGGGCGCGCCTGCGTGAAACCGAGATTTGCAGGGAATATCTCGCCACGCAGGCGCGGCTGGGCGATTTGGCGCAGGCGCGGCTTGACGCGGGCGGCAGCCTTGCCGATGCGGACATCCTTGAAATGGCCGCCGCGCTGGAGCGGATGGGAGAGGCGCTGCAAAGCGAGATCGAGCGCATCAAGGCCGGACGGTGAGGCGCGCTACGGGAAGAACACCGAGCAGATGATGAGCGAGGCAATCACACCCGCGGCCATGGCCGCCAGCGAGACCGGAATCGCGAAGCGCGTTTTTTTGACCCCGACCGCCCCGAAATAGAGCGCCACCTCATAGAAGATCGTTTCCGAGCTGCCCATGAGCACGCTCGCGGTATAGCCGATCATGGAGTCCGCGCCATATTGGTTGAAGATGTCCGCGAGCGACGCCATCGCCGCGCTGCCGGAAAACGGGCGCAGCAGCAGCAGCGGCAGCAGCGCCGCATCGAGCCCGATTCGGCTGCTGACGGGCGCGAGCAGCGATACCAGCCGGTCGATCAGGCCGCTGTCGCGCAGCGTGCGGATGGCGATGAGCATTCCGGCCAGATAGGGCAGGATTTTGAGAAGCACCGGCAGACCCTCGGCCGCGCCCTCGACGAACGCTTCATACACGTCCACGCGCCGGACGAGGGCATACACGATGAGCGCTACGAACAACAGCGGCAGAATGGCCGCGCTGACGCTCATGCGCGCGCGTCCGCAGCGCGGCGGACACGCCTGACGGATTCCTTTCGCATATAAAACCGGCAGAGAACGATGGCCACGGCCGTACTCACGGCGGAGGCGATCAACGACGGCAGCACGACCACCGCGGGCGCAGCGCTGCCCGCCGCCTGCCGGAGCGCGAGCAGCCCGGTTGGAAGGAGCTGCAGCGCCGAGCCGTTGACCGCAATGAGCACGCACATCTCCACGGTCGCAACGCCGGGGTGCGGGTTGTACCGCTCGAGCGCGCGCATGGCCTCGAGCCCGAATGGCGTGGCCGCATTGCCCATGCCGAGCATATTGGCCGCAAAGCACAGCGTGATCGGGCCGGACGCATCCCGCGCGTTCGGAAACAGCCACCGTATGACCGGCGCGAGCCGCCGCGACATGGCCTCCATGAGCCCGGCGCGCCGCGCGATGCCGAGCATGCCCATGAACAGCAGGTAAGCCCCGGCCAGCTCGAGGCACAGTGAAACGGCCTCCCCCGCGCCGGCAAGCATCGAGGCGGTGACCGCGTCGCCGCCCGCGCGCACGAGGAGCGTGAGCACGCCGCTCACGAGCATGACGGAAAAGATATACGACATATACGGTATCCCCCTTCGTATCCGCACAAATGAATGGACCATCCGGCTGCCGATCCATACCGGCGCCGCTCTATTCTATGCGGCGGCGGCGGCCTTCTTGCGCGCGGACCGGTTGACAGGCACGGCGAAAAGCGGTATTCTAAAGAAAAGCGTTATACACGGAAAGGAAGAACGAATATGAAAAAGCGTTTGATCAGTGCGCTGTCCGCGCTGCTTGCCGCCCTGATGCTCCTCGGCGTCATGGCGTGCGCGCCCGCCGCGAAACCGTCCGCGACCGAGGCGCCCACCACAGAACCGCAGGCGACTGCGGAACCGACCGCACAGCCGGAACCGACCGCACAGCCGGCGGCCGCCGTCACCGTGACGGATCAGGCCGGCCGCGAGGTGACGATCGAGGGCGAGCCGCAGCGCATCGTAAGCGGCTATTATATCTCGAGCTCGGCCTGCATTGCGCTTGGCCTGACCGACCGGCTGGTCGGCATCGAGGCAAAGGCGAAGTCCCGCCCGATCTATGCCATGGCCGCGCCCGCGCTCATCGGGCTGCCCAATGTCGGCACCGCGAAAGAATTCGATCTCGAGGGCTGCATCGCGCTCGAGCCGGATCTGGTCATCCTGCCGAAGAAGCTCAAGGACGCCGCAGAAACGCTCGGCGGCCTCGGCATTCCGGTGCTGCTCGTGAACCCGGAAAGCCATGCGCAGCTCGTGGAGATGCTGAGCCTCATCGCCGCCGCAACCGGAACACAGGCGCGCGCGGAGGCGCTCGTCGCCTATTATGATGCGGCGCTCGCCGACGCGGCAAAGCTGACCGAGGGGCTGGACCAGCCGGTGGTGTATATGGCGGGCAATTCGTCGTATCTCTCCACCGCGCCGAAGGATATGTATCAGGCGTCGCTGATCGAAGCGGCCGGCGGCGTGAACGCGGCCGCCGGTATCGAGGGCGACAGTTGGACGGAGGTTTCCTATGAGCAGCTCCTCGCCATGCAGCCGGACGTGATCGTCATCCCGGCCGAGGCGAGCTATACGAAGGACGAGCTGCTTGCCGATGCGCAGCTTTCTCAGCTGCCCGCCGTTCAGAACGGCGCGGTCTACGCGATGCCGACCGGCTTTGAGGCGTGGGATTCGCCCGTGCCGTCCGGCATTCTCGGCACCGGCTGGCTGCTTTCCGTACTGCACGAGGATGTTGCGCCGTTTGACGCGTTCCAGGCGGAGGTGCAGGCATTTTACCGTGAATTCTATGGTGCAGAGGTTGACGCGGCGCTGGTAACGAAGTAAACTCTCCGTATATGGAAGCCGCGGAAAGAAAACGAACGAAGATCGCTCTGACAGCGGCCCTCATCCTGATGGGGGCCGCGCTTTTGCTGTCCGTCTGCGTGGGCAAGTATCCGATCTCCGTGCGGGAGATTATCGATCTGCTGGCCGGCCGCGAGGTGAAGGCGCTCACGCGCGATGTGTTCTTTACCCTGCGCCTGCCGCGCACGCTCATGGCGCTGCTTGCGGGGCTGGCGCTCGGCATGGCCGGCAGCGTCTACCAGACGATCTTCAAAAACCCGCTCGCCGCGCCGGATATCATCGGCATGGCCAGCGGCGCGAACCTGGGCGCGGCCTGCGCGATCGTGCTGGCGGGCAGCGCGGCCATGACGGTGGCGCTCGGCGCGTTTGGCGGCGGCATCCTCGCGGTGGCGTTTGTGATGCTGCTCGTGCGGGCGACCAACAGCCGCAGCACTGCGACGTATGTGCTCGCCGGCATCGTCATCAGCGCGGTCGCACAGGCGCTGATCATGACGCTCAAGTTTTTCGCCGATCCGGAAAGGGAGCTGGCAGCCATCGAATTCTGGTCGATGGGGAGCTTCGGCGGCGTTACGCTCGAAAAGTTTTTGACCGTGCTGCCCGTGGTGCTTTTCGCCATGGCCGGGCTGTGCCTGCTCCGGCGGCAGGTTGCGCTGCTCGCGTTGGACGAGGATGAGAGCCGGATGCTCGGCCTGCGCATCGTTCCCGTGCGCGCGGCGGTGCTGGCGCTCTCGACGCTCATGGTCGCGGCGGTGATTTCCGTCACGGGCCTGATCACATTCATCGGGCTGATCGCGCCGCACATCGCGCGGCTGATCCTTCGGCGCAACGGCTTTGCGGCCACGGTGCTCGCTGCGCTCATCGGCGGCACGGTGCTGCTCTACGCCGACTGTCTGGCCCGCGTGCTCTACAGCGCGGAACTGCCGATCAGCATTCTGACCACGCTCGTGGGCGTGCCGTTTCTGGTCTATTTCATGTGCAACAGAAAGCGGGGGCGGATATGAGCGAATGCGGACGGCCGGGCCGGGCGGAAACGGTATGGGGGCAGACCGTCGGCGCGGAGCCGCTGCGGCAAGCGGAAAATATCGGCGCGGAGCAGGCGAAACAAGCGGAAAATATCGGCGCGGAGCCGTTGCTTCGGGTCGAGGGCGTGGCGGTGGCCTACGGCAGCCGGCAGGTGATTCGCGATGCGTCGTTCTGCCTGCACGCGGGCGAGTTTTGCGCGCTGCTGGGACTGAACGGCTCGGGCAAGACGACGCTGCTGCGCGCCATCGCCGGCCTCAAGCGCCTCGGCGCGGGGCGCGTGCGCGTGAACGGGACGGATGTGACGAGCCTCAACGAGTACCGCCGCGCGCGCTATCTCTCCTATATCCCACAGCGCCACAGCACGATCTACAACACCTCCGTGCTGGATGTGGCGCTCATGGGCTTCAACGCGCATCTGCCGCTGCTCTCGCAGCCGACGCAGCGCATGCGCGAGCAGGCGGTCGATACGCTGGAGCGGCTGGGACTGCCGGGCCGTTCGGGGGAGGATTTTCTCACGCTCAGCGAGGGGCAAAAGCAGCTCGTCATTCTCGCGCGGGCGATTTTGCAGGACGCGCCGGTCATGCTCATGGACGAGCCGGACAGCGCGCTCGACTTTGTGAACCGCCATCAGGTGCTCATGCGCGTGCGCGAGCAGCTCGCCGGCGCACGGTGCGCGGGGCTAATTACGCTGCACGACCCGAATTTTGCGCTCGCGTATTGCGACCGCATTCTGCTGCTGCGCTCCGGCGTGATCGCGGATGAGATTCGGCTGGGCGCCGCCTCGCGCGAGCAGATCCGCGCGGCGCTCTCCGGCATCTACGGCCCGGTGGACGTGCTGCCCTGTCCGCAGGGCTTTGTGATGGTACGCGCATAGCGGATTTGGCGCGCGCGGCGCGGTTTTTCGGCTTTTGGCGCGGCTGCCAATGGAAACTATGGCACTTTTATAAACTTTTTTCGGTTCGCGGGACAAGCCGTGAGCCGGTTTGTTATAATAAGCCAAGTTGGGGAATATCGCATTGTCAGGAGAGATGTTTATGAAACGTTTGACCGCGCTGCTCATGGCGCTTCTAACCGCGCTGACGCCGCTGCTGCTGTGTGGCTGCGCGGTGATCTCCTCGGGCAGCGACTATTGCCTGCGGTTCCTCAAGCTGATCGAGCAGGGCAACTATGAGCAGGCGTACGATATGCTTGACGACAGCCTGAAGAAGGCGGACGATCCGAGCGTGACGGTCATTCCAGACCCGACGCCCACGCCGGACCCGAACGCGACCGCAACGCCGGCCGTGACCGATACGCCCGACCCGGACGCCACGGATACGCCCGCGCCGACGGACACGCCGGACCCGAACGCGACGGTGGATCCGAATGCAACGCCGAACCCGGAGGAAACGCCGGACGCAGCCGATACGCCCGATCCGGACGCAACGCCGACCGCCGCGCCGACGGACGAACCGGAGCCGACCGAGGCGCCGACCCCGTCGCCCACGCCGGATGCCGAGGGCAACCCTTATGTGGAAAAGGCCATCTCCCGCACCGAGTTTATCAACAAATACAAGAGCATTTTTTCGGAATTGCAGCTCCAGGGCATGGAGTACAGCGTGTCCGATGTGGAGGACGGCGATATCATCGCCATCGTCCGCTATACGCTCACCTACCATACCGGCCACGAAACGGAGACCGGCAACGACCTGATCTATGACGACATGGAGATCACGGCCAATCGCAACGGCGGCCGCTGGACGATCGACTGGTCGCCAAAGCTCATCTTCCCCATGATGGACTGGGGCGACAATGTGCGCGTTGGCGTGCTGCAATCCAAGCGCGGCGAGATCCTTTGCGACGGCGTGCCCTACGCGCAGAACGTCAACATCTATACCGTTTTCGCCGTGCCGTCCTCGGTGGATGCGGCAGCCAAGGACGAGACGTACCTTCGGTATAACAGCCGCGAGGAATTTGCCCAGATCGTGGCCAATATTCCGGAGCTGGAGCTGACGTACGACGACGTGATGAAGGCGCTGAACAACCAGCGCAACGACTTTGCAAAGCTGCAAACCTTCTTCCCGGACGAGGTTTCCGAAACGCTGACCCAGACCATTCTCGACATCAAGGGCCTGGGTCTCGATACGGCCAACTACGGCACCACGCGCTACTATCCGTACGGTTCGTCGCTCTCGCATATCATCGGCTATTCCTCGATCATCACGAAGAAGGAGCAGATCTATTACGAGACGATCGGCGACACGCGCTACAATGGCGACAGCTGGGTCGGCAAGTACGGCCTCGAGCTCGAGTATGAGGACGAGCTCACCGGCACGAACGGCCGCTTCACCTATATTCAGGATGTGACGGGCGCGTCGAACGGCGTGCTGTACCGTACGGACGCCGTGGACGGCAAGGATCTGCACCTGACGATCATTCCGGAATTGCAGGAGCGGCTGGAGGATGTGATCGACACGGTCGTGTACGACGATACGATCCATGGCGCGGTGGTCGTGATGAATCCGACGACCGGCGCCATTCAGGCGATCAGCTCGTTCCCAAGCTTTGATCTGAACTACGTTGCCCGCGGTATGCCGGAGGAGGAGTGGCAGGAGTATCTGAAGCAGAAGGACGCCCACGGCGCGGATCTCATGCCGCTGTTCAACCGCGCGACGCAGGGCCTGTATCCCCCGGGCTCGACCTTCAAGCTCATGACCGCCGCAGCCCTGCTCGAAACGGGTACGATGACCATGAACGATGTGTTCCCCGAGTCGGAGAAAGCGAATATCCGCGTGGATGAATGGACGCCGTCGGACGCCATCGCGCCGGGCTATTCCAAGCATGAGGTGTCGGGCGGCAGGCCGATCCGCAGAACCGAGAACACCACGAGAAGCAACAACGACCGCTATGTGATGAACATGCAGAATTCGATCATCACATCGGACAACATCTATTTTGCCTATGGCGCGCTGCGGCTGGGCTGGCAGCGGTTTTACGATTATCTCGACCGCATCGGCTGGCGCGAGGCCATCGAGTTTGAGCTGCAGGAGCAGGTGGCCGTGCCGCAGATCTATTCGGAAAAGGTGTATATCAATGAGGACGGCACCGAGTCCATCGACTATAAGAATCGCCGCCGCAACCTCGTGCTCGATGAAAACGGCAAGGCGTCGCCGCAGCGCGAGCAAACCGTGTACGACCTTGCGGTTACGGGCTACGGGCAGGGGCAGCTCCTCGTTTCCCCGCTGCAAATGGCCTGCTTCCTGTCGGCGTTCGCCAACGGCGGCGACATCATGGTGCCGTATGTGGTGGATTCCATCTGGCACGCGAGCGGCACGGACTACACCGAGCTTTCGCGCACCGAGCCGCGCGTGTGGAAGCACGCTTTCCAAAAGAGCACCGTGGAGATGCTCAACCCCGCGCTGCAGGGCGTGTGCAAGCGCGGAACGAACAGCCCATATGTGCCCAACGGCACCGCCAGAACGCTGACCGAGAGCTTTATCGTGACGGGATCCTTCTTCAAACTCGGCTACACGATGGCGGGCAAGACGGGCACGGCCGAGATCGGCAACGACAAGAAGGAGGAGCTGGCCTGGTTCGTCTGCTGGCGCGACGGCGTGCCGAGCGAGGAGGCGCGGCTCGTCTGCGTGATGCTCGAGCTCGATCTCGTCAATCAGAAGATTCCGCCCGATACGGAGATCAACCAGATGAAGTTCGACATCGCCCGCGCGGTGCTGATGAAGGACGAGCTCAACGAGGAGCTCAAGCTGACCGTGGAGGAATGAGCTCCATCAACAGGACAATAAACGCCATATCGTTTTTTGCAAGAAAACGGGAGCGAAACGGCGTATAATAGAAACAGAAAGACAAGGGCGGCCCAAACCGCCCTTCATGATGGAGGTTGTATGCGCATTCTGTTTACCGGCGGCGGCACGGCCGGACATGTGACGCCGAACATCGCGCTCATCCGGCGTTTGCAGGAGGAGGGCTGGCAGATCGATTACATCGGTTCCAAGACCGGTATCGAACGGGAACTGATCGGCGCGCTGCCGGGCGTAGACTATCATGCCGTGGATTCGGGCAAGCTGCGCCGGTATTTTTCATGGAAGAATTTTACCGATCCGTTCCGCGTGCTCGCCGGCATGGTGGAGGCCAAGCACATCATCAGAGCTGTCAAGCCGGACGTCATCTTCAGCAAGGGCGGCTTTGTGTCCGTGCCGGTCGTGATGGCGGCGGGCAAAACGCCGGTCGTCGCGCACGAGTCGGACTATACGCCGGGATTGGCGAACCGCATTGCCTGCCGGTTTGCCGACACGGTCTGCGTCACGTTTTCGGATACCGAAAAGCACATCACCGGCAGGCGCGCGGTGCACACGGGCACGCCCATCCGGCCGGAACTGTACGACGGCGATGAAGCGCGCGCGCTCGCCTTCACGGGACTCGAAGGCAAAAAGCCGGTGCTGCTCATCATGGGCGGCAGTTCGGGCGCGCAGCGGCTCAATGAGCTCGTGCGCGAGGCGCTGCCGCGGCTGACGCCGGTGTTCGACGTCATCCACCTGTGCGGCAGGGGCAAGGTCGATGAAAGCGCGGCGCGCGAGGGCTACCGGCAGTATGAATACATCGGGAAGGAGCTGCCGGATCTGCTTGCCCTGTCAGATATCGTGCTCTCCCGCGCGGGGGCCAACGCCGTGTTCGAGTTTTTGGCGCTTGCCAAACCCGCCGTGCTCGTGCCGCTGCCGCTGTCGGCCAGCCGCGGCGACCAGATTCAGAACGCGAAATATTTTGAAAAGAAGGGCTACGCCATCATGGTCGATCAGGATACCGCCACGGCGGACACGCTGGCCGATGCGGTGGCGCACCTGTTTGAAAACCGCATGGAATACCGCGCCAACATGATGCAGGACGGACTGCTCGATGGCACCGACGAGGTGCTCCGCGAGATCCGCAGGGCCGCGGGCGCGGAGGAACGGGAATGATTGCGCAGTGGATGCAGCGGCTGGAAACGGCCGCCTTGACCTCGGATTGGAGCGGCGCGGCCGCTGCGCTGTCCGCACTGTGCGAGCTTTCTAAGAAGCAGGCGGCGCGGCAGGCGCTTGCCGCCTGCGATACCGCGTGCGTTCATGCGGCGCTCCGGTCGGATGAACCAAAGGCGCGCAAGAACGCCGCCCGCCTGCTCTCGGCCATCGGCACGCAGCCGGATGTGCCGGCGCTTTCGGAGGCGCTCGCGCGCGAGGAGACGCGCTTTGTAGTTCCCTCCATTCTTTTGGCGCTCGGCGCAATCGGCGGTCGGGCCGCGGAGGATGCGCTTTCCGCTTATGCGCCGCCCCTGCCCGAATCGCCGGAGCAGGAAAAACACTGCGCCGAGATTCAGGCGGCATATAAAAAAGCGGTCGGCCGGCTTGCGCCGCAGCCTGCGTCAGCCATTGGCAGCCTGTCGGAGCCTGCGCCGCTGCTGCTTGTGCCGCCGTCGGGATTTGCGGACATGCTCATCGACGAGCTGCGCGCGCACGGCGCGCATGGCGAGGCCGCTTTGGGCGGCGTGCGCGTTGTGGAGCGTGATCTCGGCGCACTGTACCGCTGCCGGTGCCTGCTTGAGGCGCTGATTCCGTGCGGAGAAGCGCGGCAGGAGCCGGCGGCCATCGCCGCGGCGGCAAAGCGCGGCTGGCAGTGCTTCTGCCCGCCGGGGGAGGAACCGGCGCTGCCGTACCGCGTGGAGCTCAGGCAGTATGCGGGCGACCGCGGCGCGTTCATCCGGAGCGTTGTGCGCGCGGTCGGCGGCACGGACAACCCCTCCGGCTATGCGTGGGAGCTGCGCGTGGACTGCCTGCCGGATCAGACCGCGCGGGTATTCGTCAAGCCATGCGCCGTGAACGACCAGCGCTTTGCCTATCGAAAGGGCGCTCTGCCCGCGTCCATCCATCCGGTGACGGCGGCGGCCATCGCCCGTGCGGCCAAGCTGCGCTGCGACTTCGGCGCGCATGCGCGCGTGCGCGTGTATGACCCGTGCTGCGGCAGCGGCACGCTGCTCATCGAGACCGGCAGGCTTTTCGACGGCGCGGTGCTCATGGGCACCGATATCGCGCCGAACGCCGTGCGCATCGCGCGGGAAAACACGGCGGCCGCGCACTGCCGCGCGACCATCCTGCAAAAGGACTGCCTGCGCTTTGAGGCGCGCGAGCCGTTCGATCTCATCGTGGCGAATCTGCCGTTCGGCAACCGCGTCGGCTCACATGAGAGCAACGAGGCGCTGTATCGCGGCCTGATCGAAAGGTTGCCGGCGCTGCTGTCGGCAGACGGGTTGGCCGTGCTGTACACGATGGAGGGACGGCTCCTCGAGCGGTGCCTCAAGGCGCAGCGCGCGCTTGGGATCAGCGATTCCATCCGCACCGACGCGGGCGGGCTTACGCCGCGCGTGTATTTCTGCAAGCACATCCAAAGCCGCATGCGCGCATACAAATAAGCCTGCTGCGGGAGCGCAGCAGGCTTATGCGGGGGAACGCGTCGTATCCAATGGTGCTCGTGTGCCGCCGCTGGGGGATGGATAGACGGCGATTCACAGAGCAGCAGCGCATTCCCGCAATCCGGCGCCGGTGATAAAACCGAGCGCATCCGGAGGATCGTTTTCTATCAAAAAGTATAGTCGAATTTTCCTGAAAATTCAAGCCGTTTTGTCGAAAAAGCGGCTTTTTGGAGCGGGAAACAGCGCGCTTTTGACGAAGGCGGGGCGTTTCGCTGCGGAATTGCTGCGGCCGGCGCCGCGCCGATTTGACACAAAAAACGGTACATGTTACAATGATGCATGCTATCATACCCGAACGTTGTGCGGACAGGAGGCGGGCTTTGGAAACCGGTTCAAAACGCATGCTCAAGCGCAGCATACTCTTTTTGATCAAGGCGGCGATGACGGCGGCAGTGCTTGTCTCGTTCCTGCTCGTCGCCGTGCGGTATTATCCTGAGACGGATTTCCATTTCTGGGGCTTTGTGGCGTTCGGCGCGCTGTATCTGGCGCTGTTTCTGCTGTTTTCCAGTACCTATCGCTGTTTTCTCATCGGCGTGCTGCGCCTCAGGGAACTCGTATTTTCGTTTATACTGGCAACGCTGCTCACGAACTGCCTGGCCTATCTGGTGCTCGCGCTCACGGCCAAATCCATGCTGCGCGCCGGCCCGATGTGCCTGCTCGTGATCGCACAGTGGGCGGCGGGGATATTGCTGCTCCTGCTGGGCAACCGGCTCTCCTACCGGCTGCGGGAGGTGCGTGACGCCGCCGTGGTCGTCGGTACGGAGCGGAGCGCGGAGCAGGTGCTGCAGCGGTTTGAAACCGTGCGGGAGCGCTATCGCATCACCGCGGTGTTTCACGCTTCGGACGGCGCGGAACGGCTGCTGGAGGAGCTTGCGCCGTATTCGACCGTGATCGTCGGCCATGTGGAGCCTTCGCTCCGGCTCCGCCTCATGGACGCTTGCTTCGTACAAAACAAGCGGCTGTTTTTGATTCCGAGCGTGCAGGACATCCTGTTTCACGGTGCACATGAAACGTTCGTGGGGGATTCGCTCGTATACCTGTGCCGCAACCGTGCGATGCCGCTGGGACAGCGCGCCGTCAAGCGGCTGACGGACGTCCTCTTCTCCGTGATCGGCATCGTGCTCACGAGCCCGATTATGCTGGCGGCGGCTATTGCCGTCAAGGCGTATGACGGCGGGCCGGTGCTGTACCGGCAGGAGCGGTATACCAAGGACTGCAAGCGCTTTCTGCTCGTGAAGTTCCGCTCCATGATCGTGGACGCGGAGAAGGACGGCGCGCAGCTCACCGTGGACAATGATCCGCGCATAACGCCCGTCGGCAGGGTGCTGCGCCGCACGCGCATCGACGAGCTGCCGCAGTTTTTCAACATTCTGCGGGGCGAGATGTCGCTGGTCGGCCCGCGCGCGGAGCGGATTGAAAACGTCGAGTACTATTGCGCGCTGCTGCCGGAGTTCCGTTACCGGATGAAGGTCAAGGCCGGACTGACCGGCTATGCGCAGATCTTCGGACACTACAACACCTCCTACGAGGAAAAGCTGAAGATGGATCTGCTCTATATCGAGAACAGCTCGATGCTGCTCGATCTCAAGCTGCTGTTTTTGACCGCCCGCGCGCTGCTCCTGCCGTCGAGCACGGCGGGATTTCGCCATGCGACGCTCCGGGAGGAGTGTGCGGATGCGGCGGCGCAGCAGGCCGGAACGGCGACCGCAGCGGGACGGACAGCACCGACGGCAACGCAAACGACGCCGCCAAACGCACCTGCGGCAGCCGCGCCATCTCCGGCGGCGCAGCAGGCCGAAGCGGCGGAGAAAACCGGGTCAACGCGCCGCAAGCCGGGGTCTGCGGCCTAGGCCGGAGGGCAGCCGAACCGGCGGGGC